>ENA-UOXR01004876-UOXR01004876.1-bioreactor-metagenome-genome-assembly--contig:-NODE-4876-length-10221-cov-17.721424_pt1 | contig 10221 bp, 5 predicted proteins | sample MGYA00238164_ERZ764825 | MGnify/ENA primary metagenome ERZ764825 (study PRJEB28920, sample SAMN05720171) | bioreactor metagenome | isolation source: Anaerobic biogas reactor | place: USA:Washington...
TTCGGGCGCCTCGGGCTTCTCGTTGAGAAGAGTCCTCTGGGCTGGTCGTCGGTGAACGGCATCACGGTCAGCAGCGGCTCGCCCGCCCGATGGAAATGGTATAGCAGCAGAAGATGCGAGAAGCCATCAAGGTCCTTGAGCCCTTCGACGTATTGCGTCAGAATCTCCGCACGGCCGCTGCATCCGCGTGCGTAGACCGGCTGGATCGGCGTCTTCTCCGGCTCGTGGTGCTCGCTCCGAATGACGCCGATGGGCGTGTAGACGATGGACGCCATCTCTGCCGTCATGAGTTCATTCCGGAATGCGACTGCACGTTGGGCCCGGTCGCTTCGGTCAGCTTGCCGGCCTTGAATTGCTCGACCGCCTCAGCCACGGTGCCCGTCACGCCCGTGTAGAGCTTGACATTGCCCGCGCGGAGCGTGCGTTCGGCGTTCGGGCCGCAGTTGCCCGTCAGCACGGCCTTTGCGTCGGCTTCGATCACGACCTTGGCGGCGCTGATCCCCGCTCCGCCGCCGGCATCGACGTTGCTGTTTTCCATTGCCTGGAATTCCATGCTCTCCGTATCGACGACGACGAAACACGCTGCCCGCCCGAATCGCGGGTCCACCTGCGCATCCATCGTCCGGCCGACTGATGTGACGGCTATTCTCATGATTTCTCTCCAATCGCGGTATGCAGCGAATTACTTCGTCTGTGCGGCAAGCTCATCGATGCGCTTCTGAATATCGGCCAGCGCGTCCTGGAAATAGCTCGCCTGTTGCTTGAGGCCTTCCAGTTCCAGTTCCGGCGTCGGCGTCATCGGGCCATACGCTGGATAGCCGGCCCCGACCGGTGCCCAGCCGAACCGACCGGCGCCGAATCCGAAGCCCCGGCCCCGACCGCCGCGACCGCGACCAGCGCCCCAGAACCCTCGGCCTCGACCGCCCATCGGACTTGCATAGCCGGGCATCGCATACCCAGTACAGTATCCGGCCGCTCTTCCCGTCATCGGACCCATACCCATCGGGCCTGTTCCATCTCCACCTGGCATCGTCGTGCTCCTTTCAATCAAATCACTCTCGTACCATCTTCGCACCACACTTCGGGCAGTCCTTGGCGGCACACGGCTCGCCCCGTACGTGGGGCACCGTCGCGCCGCAATTCGGACAGACGCAGTTGCCCCCGGGCCCGGCGCCCCAGGACCCGCCCATTCGGCCGCGCCCGCCACCAGCGCCTCGGCCGGCGCCCTGTCCGCCGCCTCGCGGCCCGGTCCCATCCTGTCTTGGCATGACCTGTTCCTTTCTATCGGGCGTTCATCGGAAACACTCTCTGTATATATTATGGGCATATGCTCAAAATAAGTTCAATAGAAAATCAGGGATTTCCGGAGATTTTTGCCTGCCGCGCCGGTTCTCCTACTCTGTACGATCCGGCATCCGCATTGTGATGGTGCGTTCGACCGCGTTGAAGACGGTGAATCGGACGGTTTGGCCCTTGTTCTCTATCGTGATGCGGTGCAGATCGTCGAGCGAATCGACGGTCTGGTCGTTTGCCTTGAGAATGACATCGCCGCGTCGGAAACCCGCTTCAGCAAGCCGGCCGGCGGGCGGGACCTCGACGAAGAGCACACCCGTCTCGCGGCCGATGCCGGCGGCGGACTTCTCGGCCTCGCCCGTGAGGTTCTTGACCGTCGCGCCCAACCACGCCACAGGCTCGGGATCGCGGGCGCCTGCCTCCTGTGGCTGCGTCATGGCGGCGAAGGTGCGCGCCACTTGGGCGACCTCCTGGCGAAACGCTGGCTTCAGGACGCCGAACCGATCCATCGGGAAGTCTCGGAAACCGAGCTTCAGCGCGGGCGAGCCGTCCTTCACACGATAGTCGCCGTGGGCCGGATCGACGAACATCGGATCGGCGATGACCGAATGCGTATCGAATCCTTTGGCCTGCCATTGCGCGAAAGTCAGAGGCTTTCTGTCGACGCCGGTGATCCGGATCGCGCCGCTTCGCGAGTAGAACAGATTGTAGTCGAACTGCCTGGCGTACTGCGGATTGGCGCGGATGAACTGATAGGGCTCGTCACTGACGAAGATGTTCCGAGCGATCACGTCGTCGCACCCGGGCATCCAGATGTGAAAGCCGCCGAACCCGTCGATGATGATGTTGTTCTCCACCGTTCGAAAGAACCCCTCGCGTAGCTTCACGCCCATGCCCAGGCACAGGTTGTCCCGGACGAGATAGTTGCTCGATCCATCGTCGAGATCGATCCCCCAGGAATGGCCGCCGGGATGGGCGAAACGGTTGTTGCGGATGATCGTGGTCTTGTGGTTGTCGAGCTTCGCCCGCTCTTTGGCGAACGGCTCGATGTCCCGGCCGCCGTTGTACGAGGTCTTCCACCATCGGTCGCGTCCCCAACTGTTGAACGGGCCGTGGTCGCCGCTCTCGCAGACGGTGTCGAAGACGTCGTTGTGCTCGATCCGGTGCCCGCCCCAGCAGCCGTCGTTGATGCAGATCGCCGCACGGGGACACTGATAAATCGTGTTGTGGCTGACTGTGATGTCCTCGCTCATGGAGAGGAACACGCCGGCGACTTGTTTGCCGATCAGGCCGAAGTTGTGCATCAGGTTGTCGTGAACGGTGCACTGGGCCGGATAGTCCGGACCTTTCGGGCCGGGCGTCAGGTCGATCTGGTCCTGGGGCAGCGTCGTGCCGTACTCCACGGCCGGCGAGCGGACGGAATTGATATCTCCGACGAGGCAGACGGCGCTTTCGCCCAGCCGTGTGAATCGGCAGCCCTCGACGCGCATGCGCCGATTGTACCGGCTGAGCAAGACCCCGTTGCCGCCCAGGTCTTCGAAGTGGCAATCCTGAACCGAGCAGTCCTCAGCGCCTTCGATATGAACGCCGGCGAGGCGGGCGATCGACCAGTCGCCTCGCAGCAGGCGCTCGTACGGCTCCATGAAGACGCGCTGCGTGTGCCGAAAGTGCAGTCCGCAAAAGTGCAGGTTGCGAACGGGCTCATCCGCCGTGCCGTGAACGATGACGAGTTGTTTGAGCCCCGCGCCGATGACCTGCATCTGTGCCAGGTCGACCTCCGGCTCGGGGATCAGGTACAGCGTCCTCGTTCGCGCGTCGAAATACCACTCGCCCGGTGCGTCCAGTTCTTCGAAGAGGTTCTCGACGAACAAATAGTCCTTGTGATATCCGCCGCGAAAGACAGGGTCGAAGCCGCCGCCCCGATTCTCCTGCCAGCCGCCTCTGAACTGAATCGCCCCGTCATTATCGACGCGAACGATCTCGTAGTGCTTGCTGCCCCACATCGCCTCATGCAGGGCGTGCATGTAGCCTCCTTCTGGCCGTTTCCACGTCCTGGCTCGTTCGGGACTGATGGCGTCGCCACCGGTGCCGCCGAAGAACTTCGCATCGGGGTCGTAGTTGGGATACCGGGCCGGATGCTGTCGTCGGCCGTTGACGAACAGTTGATCGATCTTCTCGATTCGATTGGGGACCTTCGCCGAGACAATGCCATCCTTGTACGGCTGCCAGTCCAGCTCCAGCGCAAAACCCCCGCTGAGCACAACCTCTTCGCCCGGATACGCTTGATACTCGATCCTCGTATCGCCGTCGCCGGAATCGGCGGCGGTGAACACCACCGGTTCGGTCAGGTAGTAGTCCCCGCCTCGCAGAAAGACCGTGATCCGCTCGACGTCCGCGCTGCGGGCTTGGCGCACCGCATCCCGCGCCCGCGCCAGCGAGGCAAATGGCCTGTCGATCGAACCGTCGGCGGCGTCATTGCCTTCAGGAGCCACATAGTAGAAGGCAGCCGTATCACCACCGGCGACCGAAGAAACCACGGCCAGAAGAACCCACAGCACCACACCCACGGGACGCGTCATATCGATCCTTTCCATCTGCCGCTGAATGACGAACGTGCCCGTCTATTTGACAACGAACCGAGCCGCAAAGCAATCTCGCTCTGACGCTTCTTGCCTCCTCGCGCCGGATGCGCCATAATGGCGCCGAGCCAATGGCCTGCGAACCACCATCAAGGAGTGCCGCACGATGACACATGACTCGTTGACCCGCCGTGACTTCCTCCGAGCCACGGGCTGCCTCGCGGCCACGGGTTTCCTACCTGGATGTCGCCATCTGGCTGCTACTGCACCCAAGTCGAATCGCCCGAATATCGTGGTCATTCTCGCCGACGATCTGGGGGACGGCGATCCAGGCTGCTATAACGCCCAATCGAAGATTCCGACGCCGCACATGGATCGGCTGGCAGCCGAGGGGATTCGCTTCACCGATGCGCACTCGCCGTCGGCGGTCTGCACGCCCACGCGATACGGTCTTTTGACCGGCCGCTACTGCTGGCGGTCGAGCCTCAAGAGCGGTGTGCTGTGGGGCTACAGCAATCCGCTGATCGAGACCGACCGGCTCACACTCGCCTCGATGCTCAAACGGCACGGCTACCGCACCGGATGCGTCGGCAAGTGGCACCTGGGCCTCGGCTGGGTCACGAGCGACGGCGAGACGGCCAAGGCCGACAACATCGATTGGAATCGGCCGGTGACGCATGGACCACAATCGCTTGGATTCGACTACAGTTTCATCCTTCCCGCCTCACTCGATATGGACCCCTACTGCTGGCTGGAAAACGGCCGGGTCGTCGAGGCGCCGACCGACCACACCCCCGCCAGCCAGCGCCGTTGGGACGCGGGCGGAGGCTACTGGCGGGCCGGACCGATTGCGCCTTCATTCGATTTCACAAACGTCCTGCCCACGATCACGAGCAAAGCTGTCGAATTCGTGAAGCGACAAGAAAGAGACAGCCCGTTCTTTCTCTATGTCCCTCTGACGGCCCCGCACACGCCCTGGATGCCGACGGACGAGTTTCGCGGCACCACCGAGGTCGACTGGTACGGCGACTTCGTCGCGCAAACGGACGCATCAATCGGGCGGGTCGTCAAGGCACTGAACGATGCCGGCTTCGGCGATGAGACGCTGGTGATCGTCACATCCGACAACGGATCGCATTGGCCTATTGCACAGATCGAGAGGTTCGGCCATCGCGCCAACGGCGATTGGCGGGGGCAGAAGGCGGACATCCACGAAGGCGGCCATCGCGTCCCGTTCGTGTGCCGCTGGCCGGGGCGCATCGAGCCCGGCTCGCGCAGCGACCAGACGATCTGCCTGACCGACCTGATGGCGACCTTTGCGGCTATCATCGGCGATACGTTGCCTTCCAACGCCGGGCCCGACAGCTACAATGTTCTGCCGGCCATGCGGAGTCCGAGACTGGCCGAGCCGATCCGCGAGGCCATCGTCCATCATTCCCTTCACGGCATGTTCGCCATCCGCCAGGGCCCATGGAAGCTGATCGACGGCCTCGGCTCGGGCGGCTTCACCGCCCCGCAGAAGATCGAGCCCAAGCCGGGCAAACCCGCCGGACAGCTTTACAACCTCGACGACGATCCCGCCGAGCAGAACAACCTCTGGTCGCAACGGCCGGAGATCGTGACACGTCTGGCCGCCTTGCTTGAACGCTACAGGCAGCAGAGCCACAGCCGACCCACAACGCCGGAGATACGCACATGAACCGACGTGACTTCATCAAGACGATCGGCCTGGCCTGTGCGGGCTTGACCGTACCAGCCCATCGGTCCGCCTGTGGCGGACTGGCCAACACGGGCAGCTCGTCCGAGCGGCGGCGACCCAACTTCATCATCGTCTTCTGTGACGACTTGGGGTACGGCGATCTGGGGTGTTTCGGCCATCCGACAATCCGTACGCCCAACCTCGATCGCATGGCAGCCGAGGGCCAGAAGTGGACGAACTTCTACGCGGGCGCGTCGGTCTGCACGCCCAGCCGGGCGGCGTTGCTGACCGGCCGCCTGCCGATTCGCAGCGGCATGTGCAGCAACGTCCGGCGGGTGCTGTTCCCCGACTCAGCCGGTGGACTGCCCCAGAGCGAAGTCACCATCGCTCGGGCGCTCAAGCCGCAGGGCTACGCGACCGCCTGCGTCGGCAAATGGCACCTGGGCCACCTGCCCCAGTACCTGCCCACCAGTCACGGATTCGACTCATACTTCGGGATCCCGTACAGCAACGACATGGACCGCGTCGCCGGCGAGGGGCGTCAGGCCTTTTGGGACCCGAAGATCGAGTACTGGAATGTGCCGCTGATGCGCAACGAAGAGATCATCGAGCGGCCCACCGATCAGAACACGCTGATCCAGCGCTACAACCAGGAAGCGGTACGTTTCATCGAACAGAAGAAGGACGAGCCCTTCTTCCTCTACCTCGCGCACAATCTGCCTCACGTGCCGTTGTTCTGCTCCGATGAATTCCGGGGCGGCAGTCTGCGTGGCCTGTACGGCGACGTGGTCGAAGAGATCGACGCGGGCGTCGGCCGGATTCTCGACACGCTCAAGAAGCACAACCTGGAGGAGAACACGTTCGTGGTCTTCACCTCCGACAACGGCCCCTGGCTGCCGTTCAATGAGCACGGAGGCTCGGCCGGCCTGCTGCGTGAGGGCAAGGGCTGCACCTACGAAGGCGGCATGCGCGAGCCGACGATCTGCTGGTGGCCGGGAAGGATCAAGCCCGGCGTCGTCCGCGACATGGGCGCCACGATGGACCTCTATACGACCATCATCAAGCTGGCCGGCGCCGAGGCACCGTCCGACCGCGTCGTCGATGGTCTCGACCTTACGCCCGCCCTGTTCGGAACCGGCCGAAGCCCCCGCAAGACCATGTTCTACTATCGCGGGACCGAGCTATTCGCTGTCCGCAAAGGCCCCTACAAGGCCCACTTCTTCACCCAGTCAGGCTACCGAGGCGACAAACCCGTCAAACACGACCCGCCCGTCCTCTACCACCTGGAACACGACCCTTCGGAGAAGTACGACATCGCCAAGGACCACCCCGACGTCATCGCCGACATCTTGAGAGAGGTCGAACGCCACCGCGCCACCCTGACGCCCGCCGAAGACCAGCTCGCCAAACGCATTCCGAGGGAAGGGTAGGCCGATATCTCGTGTCTCGTATCTCGGACTGGTGGCCCGTCCCTCGTGAGCCGCATCCCGTCTCAATCATCAATCGAGAATGGTGAAATCTGGGCTTCCCACCAAAGCCTCGGATAGTCGTTGCCCTCGTCGATCCGCCAGATGTCGTCCGCCCCGTTCTCTGCTTCATCTACGAAGTCCCACCCGGCATCAAGGAAGGTCGCGGCCGACTGCAACTCGCTCGTCGTCTTGCCCGTCCCCCTGGCGCTGGTGGACTGGCCGGAGGTCTGGGTGTCCCAGAAAGACGTTATCCCTTGTGGCTTTCGCGCCTGCGGACTGTATGGTCCCTGCCCCACCAAACCACCCACGTTCATATCGCCCGCCACCGATCCGCTGCTGTAGCTCTCACTGACAGCGGCACCAGCCTGACCAACGAGCCCGCCGACGGAATCACGTCCACTGACCACACACGTGCTGTAGCAGCGGGTCACAGTCCTTCGGTTGATGCCCACCAGACCGCCAACAGAGAAGTCTCCACTAATCGTCCCGGCGCTGTAGCTGGCAGCGATGGCGTCGTCATAGTAGCTTGCGTAGTCTGCGAGCCCTGCGAGGCCACCAACATAGCGACCCCCTCTGATCGTGCCAACGCTGTAGCACATGGCGACCGGGCCGCGACAGTAGCCCGCGAGACCGCCGACATAATCGCCTGTCCCATCGACGTCCACCGCTTCCAGGCCCAGATGTGAGATCACCGCAGCGGAGCCCAATTCGCCGAACAACCCCAGATGCCCGTTGCCTCGAATACACAGACTACTGATCGCATGGCCATCCCCGTCAAGGACTCCGCCAAACCAAGGGACCACTGCCATGGACCATACAACCCCCGACAGGTCCACAGACGTATCCAGACGGTAATGGGCCAATGGCTCGAACCACACGGTCCCCAAGTCCCGCGCATCGCGAATCAGATACGGTTTGTCGGCCGTCCCCAATCCTTCGGACATGATCGGGCTCGTGCCGTCCTGGAAACGCAATTCGGGATAGCTGCCCGGCGCCATCTGCCAATAGTCACAGGTCCCATTGAGAGTCTCATCGACGAAGTCCCACCCGCTGGCGAGGAAGGTGGCTCTGTCTTGCATCTGAGCCGTCGTCCGACCAGGGCCACCAGCCCTCCCCGACAGTCCCGACGTCTCCATATCCCAGAAACACCCGGCGATGCTGCCAGGGTCGTTGGGGTCGCTGCGCCCTGCGAAGCCCCCAACATCGTCCATTCCGACAACCACGCCGGTGCTGTAGCTGCCGGTGATGCACCCCGATCGATTCAGACCCACGAACCCTCCAACAGAACTGTCTCCTGTGACGGTCCCGCTGCTATAGCATGTGGTGACAAAACCCCAATTGTTGTAGCCGACGAAGCCTCCCACGGTCGATTGGCTTCCGCTAACTGCGCAGGTACTGTGGCTGACCACGATACTGCCTCTGTTTTCGCCTGCAAGCCCGCCGACATACCCGTTTCCCCTGACCGCGCCGCGGCTGTGGCTCACGGCAATGCACGCATCATCACCATTGATCCCCACCAGACCACCAACATAGTCATCTCCCTCGACTGTGCCAGTGCTGTGGCAGCGAACCAAAGCGGCACCATAGCTGGTTTCACCCACGAGACCACCGAGGCCTTCGCCACCGGTGACATCGCTGCTCGCATGGCACGCAACGATCGCGCCCGCACTGTGTCCGGCCAAGCCACCGACGCCGTAATCCCCATGGACTGCGCCGCTGCTGTAGCTGCTGGTGATGGTGCCCCCGCTGGCGCCCGCCAATCCACCGACGCTGCGATCCCCGCTGACGACACCGGTGCTGTGACTGGTACTGATGTGGCCAAAGCTGACACCCACCAGTCCACCGACACAGCCACCTGAACCGGCGATTCTGACATCGACCAGCCCGAGGTTCTTGACTGTGGCCCCGGAGACCAGGTAACCGAACAAGCCCAGGCAGCCCTCGCCCTCGATCACGAGACGGGAAATGGTGTGACCGGCGCCGTCGAAGATGCCCCTGAAAGGCGTGCCCTCAAAGCCGCCGCCGCTTGAGCCCGCATCACCCGCAATGACCGCCTCGTCAAACACCTTGCCGCCAGGCAGACTGGGGTCCAGGTCGATATCGGCCATCAGGACAAAATGCTTGTCCCATTCGCACGGAAACAGACCCACCCAACGGAGATCGTCAGCGGTATGGATCTGATAGGGGTCGCCTTCTGTCCCGGCCCCTGGCAGAAGGCCGGAGAGTGTCGCGCTAACAGCGATGGGCTTTCCGGGACGGTTCTCCCACGACAATCGGGGATAGTCCCGACCTTCGTCGATCGTCCAGACTCCCTCATGTTCGCATGTCCCCCAAACCAGGAAAGTGCTCGCCGTCTGCATCTCGGCGGTGGTCTTGCCGATGCCGCCCGAACTGCGGAGCTGTCCGCTGGTTTGCGTGTCCCAGAAGCAGTAAGCCACGGTGCCACCGGTAGATCCGCCGACGCCACCGGTGATCCCTACGAGCCCGCCGGCGGAGGCGCCCCCACTGACCGCTCCGGTGCTGTAGCAGCGATGGACATGGTCTTCATTGAAGCCCACAAGTCCGCCGACCCAGGATTCACTGCCACGGACCGATGCGGTGCTATAGCAGTCTGTGATGGGCCGCCAGTTCATCCCTACAAGACCGCCAACAGATTCCTCGCCCCTGACGGCGCCCGTGCTGTAGCAGCGAGTCAACGAGCCACTATTGTACCCCGCAAGACCGCCGACCCATTTGCTCTCGACAAGGTGTTTGACGATCCCGTCCTGGACCCAACCGGTGACGCCGACCACACTGACGTTTTCCAGGCCAAGGTCACAGACCTCCGCTCCGTCTCTGACTCGACCGAATAGCCCGAGGCATCGGATGCCGGAGATGGTCATGTTCATGATTCGATGTCCGTTGCCATCGAAGACACCGCCAAAGTAGCTGTCCCAGCCGCCGATGACGGCTTTGTCGAAGACCTTGCCGCCGGGCAGGTTGGGATCGAGGTCGATGTCGGCGGTGAGGATAAAGTGCTTGTCGTAGTCTTCGGGGGTTTCGCCCAGGGCGATCAGGTCGGCGGCGGTGGCGATCTGGTACGGGTCGTCGGCCGTGCCGCTGCCGCCGGAGTACTTGCAGGGGACAGTCTCCCATAGCCAGGCGTTCATGCCGCCATTCATGTCGTAGACTTCCGGAAAGC
>ENA-UOXR01004877-UOXR01004877.1-bioreactor-metagenome-genome-assembly--contig:-NODE-4877-length-10218-cov-5.630621_pt1 | contig 10218 bp, 7 predicted proteins | sample MGYA00238164_ERZ764825 | MGnify/ENA primary metagenome ERZ764825 (study PRJEB28920, sample SAMN05720171) | bioreactor metagenome | isolation source: Anaerobic biogas reactor | place: USA:Washington...
AAACACCTGGAACGAGCCGATGATCTGGGTCACCACGTTGTAAAAGATGATCGGCGACATGAGCGGCACGGTAATGTTCAGGAACTTGCTTACGGTCGACGCGCCATCGATGTCGGCGGCTTCGTACAGCTCCTCGGGGATGCCTTGCAGGCCCGCCAGGTAGATGATCATAGCGCCGCCCACGCCCCACAAGCTCATCAGCACAAAGGCGGGTTTCGACCAGTTGGGATCGTTCAGCCAGTTGGGCCCCTGGATGCCAAACAGTCCCAGGGCCATGTTGATCAGCCCCAAGCGCGGGTTCAGCAGGATGATCCAGAGCACCGCGCCCGCCACCCCCGGGATGATGGAAGGGATATAGTAGGCCACCCGATAAAAGATGCGCCCGCGGATCTCGGCGTTGAGCAGCACCGCCAGCAGGAACGCGAACACCACGTTCAGCGGCACGCCCAGCCCCACATAGTAGAACGTGTTCCAGAGCGACGTCCAAAAGAGGCGATCTTGGGTGAACGCCCGCACATAGTTGCGCGCGCCGATCCACTGGGGCGAATCGATGATGGCATAGCTGCTAAACGAAAAGTAGAGCGAAGCCAGGATCGGGCCGATCTGGAACACGATAAAGCCGATGATCCAGGGAGAGATAAAGAGGTAAAAGAACAAGGCTTCACGACGCCCCATGGAGAGCCGTCGCTTTTTGCGGTCGCCGACCTGTGACGAGGCTGCCGGCGTGACCGTCATGGCACTCCTCCTTTCCAAACGTCACAGGGCCAGGGCCGAGACCCGTTGCCGGACCGGCCCTGTCCTGTGACGCAGGTCACTGCCAGGCGTCTACCAGATGTCGCCCCAGGCCTCGTCGAGCAGCGCCTGAGATTCTGCGGCGGCCCAATCCAGCGCGTCCTTGGCGCCGGTCACGCCCAAGGTCGCCTCCTCCAGCGCTTGCGTCAGCACGTTGCTGATCTCGGCGCTGGCGGGGCTGAGCGGGATATAGGCGTACGTGTCCAACGCCTTGACCACATCGGGCCAGGTGTCGGGGAATTCTTGATAGTAGAACTGATCCTCGTTGACCGCCTTGAGCGGCGATGGCCGGCCCTGCTGCTGCATGAACCAGCCCGCGGCCGACGGATCATAGCAAAGCCACTCGACCAGCCGCCAGGAGTCCTCGACGCTCTTGGCGCCGGCGGGAATCGAGTAGCCCCAGTTGCCGCCGCCCGCCACGTCACCCACAAACTTGCTGGTGCCGCCGGCCGGTCGCGGCAGTAGCGCCACCCGGTATCGCAGATCGGTCTCGGCCGACTCGATGTAAAAGATGTCCCACACGCCACGGTGCCCTGCCGCCAGCGTGCCGGCGATGAACGGGTTCGTGATGTCTAGGCTGCCCTGCACGGCGCCCCAGGCCTGATAGTCGTCCGCCGAGCCAAAGATCTCGGTCATGGCGGTGAGCAGCGTCTCTAGTGACTGGACGCCGATCTCACTGTTGAACACGGCCTGACGGGCGTCCTCCGAGTAGAACTCGCCGCCGGCCGACACCAGCACCTGGATAAAGTCGGCCCGGTTGGGCATCCCGTGGTAGAACTGATAGCCGAGCTGATCGATGAACTCGCCATCCCAGGTGGTGAGCTCTTTGCTCATGGCGATCAGGTCATCCCAGGTGTCGGGCGGGGTGTCGGGATCGAGCCCGGCGGCCTCAAAGTGATCGACGTTGTAGAAGTAGTGGTAGGTGGAGAGCACGTTGGGCAGTTGGTAGGTGACATCCTGCCACTGCGAGAGCAGGAAAGACGTCTCATAGTAGGCGCCGGGATCGACGCCATAGGCCTGCATATAGTCATCCAAGGGGATCAGGGCGCGGCGGCTGGCAAACATGGGAATCTCGCCCTGGCCGACCATGACAACGTCGTCGGGCGTGCCGCCGGCGATGCCGGTCTGGATCTTTTGTAGGCGCTCGCCGCCCGGTACCAGCACGTGCTCCACGGTAATCCAGGGATACTTTTCCTGGAAGCGGGCGATCATGTCGTCCATGAGGGGGACGCGGGTGCCACCCCAGATCGTCAACACCGTCAGCGTCACGTCTTGCGGCGTGATCTCGATCTCTTCGGTCTCGGGCATCACGGTGATGACCTTTTCCACCACCTTGGACTCGCCCTCAATGATGACGGTCTCCTTGACGACCTTTTCCACCTCCTTGACGACGGTTTCGACGACGACCTCGGGCTGGCAGGCGGCCAATACGGCGCCCAGCCCCACCAAGCCTCCCGTGCGCAGCAACTCTCTGCGGGTTACTCGCGATGCCATCCCTGTCCTCCTTTGACAGTGCAACCATGACGACCTCGCCGGCCCAAGCGAGAGCCATAGCACCGGACGCAGCTGCCTCCCGGTGGATGAGTCACCGCTTGCACCGGACACCAACGCATACCTATAATGTCACGCGAATGAGGCTATTGGCAACCAATTTCACATAAACGGAGGCGAACCTGCCAGCCCTCTCCACCGAAACCTTTCAAGAAGCGGTGCATCAGGCGCTCTCGCATCTCTATGAGCCCGACCGGCTGCGCGGCAACCCGCTGGCGGCGGCCCTGGGCGTGGAGGGGCGCGTCGACACGTTCACCCGCTTGCAGACCATCCTGATCGAGGCGATCGATGCGTTGGAGCCATCGCCCGATGACCCGGCCTATGTGCAGCGCTGCGAGATCCACGAGCCGCTCTATTACCGCTATGTGCAGCAGATGCCGCAGCAGCAGGTGGCCGAGCAGTTGGGGATGTCGATCCGGCACCTGCGCCGTAAAGAGCACGCCGCCGTCGAGGTCTTGGCAGGCTGGCTGTGGGATCGCTACGGCCTGGCCGAGGAGCCCGAGGGCGCTGCCGGTGGCGCCGAGGCCAACGGCGCCCAGCCACCGGATGTGAACGACGAGCTGGCCTGGCTGCGAGACACGCCGGTAGAGGCCCCCGCCGACCTGCCAGCCGCCATCCGGCAGGCGCTAGAGTTGGTGGCGCCCATCGCCGGCCAGTATCGGGTGCAGGTGGAGACCTGCCTGGGGGACGACCTGCCGGGGCTGGCGCTGCACGGCGCCGCGCTGAACCAGATGCTGCTGAACCTGCTGACGGTGGCGGTGCATCAGGCCGCCGGCGGCAAGATCGCCCTCTCGGCCGTGCGTGCCGATGTGGGCGTGCTGATCCAGGTGCGCGCGCGCATCGGGCCTGGGGCCGAAGCCAAGCTCAGCGCCGGCGATGCCGAGAACATCAGCCTGGCGGCCCGGCTGGCGCGGCTCTCGCGGGGGCGCCTGCACGTGCAAGAGACGGCCAGCGGCTACTTGGCCGAGCTGACCCTGCCGCCGCTGGGGCAGCATACCGTGCTGGTGGTGGACGACAACGCCGACACCCTGCAGCTCTTGCGGCGCTATGCCGCCGGCTCGCGCTACCGCCTACTCACCTGCCGCGAGCCCGAGCGCGCCCTGGAGATGGCCCAACAGCACCAGCCACACGCCATCGTGCTGGACGTGATGATGCCGCGCATGGACGGTTGGAGCGTGCTGGGGCACCTGCACGAGCATCCAGCCACCCGCCCCATCCCGGTGCTGGTGTGTACCATCGTGGCGCAGCGAGAGATGGCTCTGGCGCTGGGGGCAGCCGGCTATTTGCAGAAACCGGTCACTCGACGAGGCTTTCTTGACGCGCTGGACGCGCTGGTTGATCATCCGGCGACAGAACCTCTGTAAGCGCCCCGACGCAGGCCAGCAGCTCGCGCCCCGAGATGCCCATGTTGCGCGCCACCGCCAGGCTATCGCTGACGATGGGCTGACCGGCGGGATCGTGCGATGAGATGATGATGACCGGCACATCGCGGATCTCGTCGTCCTCGCGCAGCACCTCCAGAAAGCGAAAGCCGTCCATCCCCGGCATCACCAGGTCGAGCAGCACCAGATCCGGCCGACGGCGACGCATGAGGGCCAGCGCCCGGTGGCCGTTCTTGGCCTGCATCACCTGGTACCCCTGCGGCGCCGAGGCCAACACCCGCGCATAGAGCTGCAACACTTCGGGGTCATCATCCACCAGCAGGATGCGCTGGACGTGGTCGCCCAACGCCGCCACGGCCTGAAGCAGATCCTCGCGCGGGATCGGCTTGAGCAGATAGCGCACCACGCCCAGCCGCTCGGCAATGGCGTCGTCGCTGAGGATCCAGCAGAGGATGGCGGGCGTGCCATAGGGCAGGTCGCCGATGCCGTCGGGGGGCACGCCGGCGGCCTCATAGCTGGGCGCGTTCACCACCAACGCCCGCGCCGGCGAGCGCGCCAGCTCGGCTAGGGCGTCGTCAAAGGTGGCAGAGACCACCACCTCGGCCCCCTCCATGTAGCGCTGGAACAGCCGCGACAACGCCCGCCCCTGCTCTAGCACCACATAGCGCGGCGCCACCTCTAGCTCGGGCCGATGGCGAGGCCGCGGCCGCTCCTCATAGCTCTCCCAGGGGTTGAACCAACGCTGGGCGGCATCGCCGGTGGTGACCACCAGCGGCAGCGGGGTCTCGATGGGCAGCGTGAAATAGAACGTGGTGCCGCGGCCGACGACGCTCTCCAGCCACATCTTGCCGCCGTGCATCTCCACAAACTGCTTGCTGATGCTCAATCCCAGGCCGCTACCGCCGTGGCGCCGCCGGATGGAGGCATCCAACTGCTGGAACGGCTCGAACAGCCGGTCGCGGTCGCCATCGGCGATGCCGGGGCCGGTATCGGTGACGGACACGACCACCCGCTCGCCCTCTCGTCGGGCCTGCACCGTCACGCCGCCGCGCTCGGTAAAGCGGCCGGCGTTGCTGAGCAGGTTCAAGATCACCTGGCGCACCCGGGTGCCGTCGCAATAGAGGGCCGGTAGGTCGTCCGCCAGGTGGACTGCCAGGTCCAGCCCTTTGGTCTCGTAGAGCGCGCGCACGGCGGTGACGGCCTCGTGGACGATCTCGGGCAGGCTGATCCAGTCCTTGATCAGGGTCATGCGGCCGCCGTCGATCTGGCTGAGGTCCAGCACGTCATCCACCAGCTTGGCCAGGTGCTGGCTGTTCCGCTGAATGGCGGTGATATCGGCCAGGAGCGCCGGTGGCAGCCGCGACCCATACACCTGGGGCGCCTGGGTGATCATCTCGCTAAAGCCGATGATCATGTTCAAGGGGGTGCGCAGCTCGTGGCTGACGTTGGCCACAAACTGCTCCTTGGCGCGTCGGGCCTCCTCGGCCAAGCGGTTCATCGCCTTGAGGCGATCGGTCATGCGCGCCAGCTCCCGGTTGGCCTGCATCAGATCGGCCTGCACCTGCTTGAGCTCCAGCCGCTGCTGGCGGGCATCCTCGATCATATCGCGCATCTGCCGGTAAGCGTAGAGCGACCACTCGGTGACCGTCAGCAGGCCCACGGTGGCCGCCCAGCCTAGCACGCCGGCCAGGGCGCCGCCCACCAGCACGATGCCCAGCAAGGTCGACGAGATCGTCACGCCGGCCTGGCGCTCCAGGAGCAGCATCCCCACCAGCACTAGCGCCTCGGCGCTGATGGTGGCCGACCAGCCGATGGTGACCGCCGCCATCATGGGCAAGAGACCATAGAAAAAGGTGATCAACGGCTCATCGAAAAGCGCCACCGCCGCGGTGATGGCCGCCCAGAGCGTGAGGAGCCAAGCCCACTGCCCCCAGCGCAACCGCCGCCGCGCCAGCACGACCAGCAGCGGCACCAGCGGCGTCAGGGCAAAAGTGAGCAGCCAGGCCTGCGCGCCCATGTCGCCCGGGCGGGTGACGGTGGTAGCCAGATGCCACAGCAGGTATCCCAGTCCGGTGACCACGGCCACGCGCTCGAACGTGGCCCGCCGCAAGTCGGCGATCGACTCCATGACGACCGTTTCGTCCTCGTACGACCGCTCCACCCGTTCCGCCATAGCGCCCCCTCGCGAACAGACGATCACGTGGGCCCAGTATAGCGCAGGTGGGGGGCACCGGCACAACGAGGGGGCGTTGACGCCCGACCACCCCCGCCCCACCCCTTGACAGCGCCGCCCGCCGCTGGCACCATACCAGCGTCGAATGCATCCTGCGACGCGGAGGCCCCCATGCGCTCACGCCCGAGATTCGCCATGCTCGCGCCCGTCCTGCTGGCCCTACCCCTGCTAGCGGGACTGATCGGCTGCCGCGCGGCGATCGTCGCCGCCAAGGCCGCGCCGCTGGAGGTGGCCTACCGCTGGGAGTATGTCACCAGCGACTATGTGCGGGGCGCGCCCGCCCTGGTCGGCAATGTGCTGCTGGTCGGCTCGGACGACAACGCCCTGCACGCCATCGATGCCGAGAGCGGCGGGCGCGCCTGGGCCCACCCCACCGCCGATAACGTCTCGGCGCGGCCGGCCGAGCTGGCGGGGCTGGCCTGCTTTGGCGGGTGGGATGGCGACGTCCGCTGCCTGCAACCCACCGACGGCAGCGCAACCTGGAGCTACGCCACCGAGGGGCCCATCCAGGCCGACCTGACCGCTGATGGCCAGCGCAACCTGCTATACGTGGCCGATGGCGCCGGCTGGGTGCACGCCCTGAGCGCGGCGGGCGAGCCCCTGTGGCGCTATCGCTGCGGCGGACCCGTGTTGGCACGCCCTGTCCTGGCCGGCGACCTGTTGCTGGTGGGCGCGCTGGATGGCTACCTCTATGCCCTGGGGGCTGAAGACGGCGCGCTGCGCTGGCGCTTTCGCACCCGCGGCGATATCGTCGGGGCGACGGCCGTGGCGGGCGATACGGTGTTCGTTGCGTCGTGCGCCCGGCGGCTGCACGCCCTGGACCTGGCTAACGGCGCCGAGCGCTGGTCGCGTGATCTGGGCTCGGCCGTCGAGTCAGAGGTGATCCACGCCGACGGCCGCTTGTACCTGGGCACCAACGACGGCCGCATGCTGGCGTTGGCCGCCAAGGACGGAGCCACGCTATGGGAGCAGCGCGCCCAGGCGACCGTGCGCAGCGGCCCGGCCCTATGGCGCGGCGTGGTGTTCTATGGCAGCGATGACCGCCACCTCTACGGGCTGGACGCCGCCACCGGCGAGCTCCTGTGGGAGTATGTCACCGCTGGGGCCGTCATCGGCGCGCCGTTGGTGGCCGGTGATCGGCTCTATGTGGGCAGCGCCGACCACAACGTCCACGCGTTCGCGCTAGCGGGTGGCGAGGAGGGCCGATGAACGAGCCACGCAGCCGCGGCGGATTCTGGCGCGCCCTGCCATGGGCGCTCTTCTTGCTGACCCTGCTGGTCGCCTGCGCCATCGTCGGTTGGCCCTACCGGCACCACCTGCGCAGCGACGAGGCCCTGTGGCGGGCGGCCCAGGAGGCCACCGGCGACGAGGCCGCCGCGCTGTATGCCCTGCTGGACGAGCGCATCCCCGAGCTGGGCAGCTACTGGCTGCTTTGGTCGGCCCAGGCGCGGCTGCCGCACCCCAACGCGGTGGCCGACCTGGTGGCGGCGGCCCAGGCCCGTCCCGATAGCCCCGTGGCCTTTGAGGCGTACGTGGCCCTGGCGCGCTACTATGCCGGGATCGAATCGCCGCAGACGGTGACGGCCTACCAAGAGGCCCTCAAGCTGGACGACCGGGCCGACACTCGGTTGGAGCTGGCCCGCTACCTAGAGGAGCAGCGCGCCACCGCCGGCGCCTATCGCCAGTACATCACCCTGCTGGGCTCGGCCCGCCCCGACGCCTTTGTGGGCATGCGCCGCACGGCGCCCGACGCCCTCACCCTGGCCCGCGACCTGCTGGCCCGCGGCTATCGCACCGACGTGCTGGACGCGCTGCACGGCGTGGAGGCCTGCGACGCGGACTGCCTGCGGGCCCAAGCCCTGGTGGGGCTGGGTCGCGGCGACGAGGCGGTCCCCTACCAGCAAGCCTGCGCGGCCTGTACCGCCACACCCACGCCGACGCCCGCATCCGCCGAGCCCGACGCTGCGGCGACGGAGGAGCCCGCGCCGACCGAGACCGAGGAGCCGACCGAGCCCTTGCCGCTGGATTCCGACGACCCCATCGACTGGTGGAGCTATACCTGGTCCTTGGAGGAGGACGGCCAGCTCGACCTGGCGCTAGAGACCTACCTGCGCATCGCCGCCACCGATGCTTATGTCAACGACGACGCTGCCTACCGCGCCTATGTGCTGGCCAATCGCCAGCGCGACATGGCCGCTCGCGATGCCGCCCTGGCGCGGCTGAACGCCCTGCAGCCCAACTGGCTGGCCTATCGTGCCACCGGCACCCTGCGCTACCAGCCGGCCGCTGACTTTCCGCCCCAGGCGATGGAGGAGCTGGCCGGGCCGCTTCTGGGCATCGTGACGGCGCTGGAGGCGCTGGGTCGCGACGACCTGGCCCTGGCCGAGCTGCGGTTCGCAGGCCGCGTTAGCGAGATCCCCGAGGTGCTGCTGGCTGTGGCCCAGGCGCTGGATGAGCGCGGCCAGCCCAGGCTGGCTTGGTCACTGGCGGCTAGCGAGCTGCGCGATCACCCCTATGCTCCGCTAGGCACCTGGCAGTTGGCCTATCCGCGCGTCTGGGAGGAGCTGGCGCTGGAGGCCGCCGCCCGCCAGAACATCGATCCGGCGCTGCTGTGGGCCATCATGCGGCAGGAGAGCGCCTACGATCCGGACGCCGTTTCGTATGTAGGCGCGCGGGGATTGATGCAGTTCATGCCGGCCACCCAGCAGCAGATGGCCGAGAGCGCCGGCCGGGTGTACGTGCCCGGCGACGCGTTCGTGCCCGCGGCGGCCATCGACATGGGTGCGCGCTACCTGCGCTTCTTGACGGACCTCTATGGCGAACGCGCCGACCTGGTGGTGATGGCCTACAACGCCGGCCCAGGCGCCGTGAACCAGTGGCTGGACGACCCCCAGATCCAGGATGAGGACGACATGTTGCGGTTCGCCTGGTACGGCGAGACCCGCGAGTATATGACGCGGGTGCTGCTGGATCGAGAGCTGTACCGCCAGGTGTGGGCGGGGGAATAGGCAGAGGGGGCGAAGGATATCAGGCGCTTCCATTGTCGCAAACAAGCCGACGCTGACCATGAACCTTGCAGCCAAACGTACCAAGCGATGAAACGGAGGGTTCGCGTGGATTCGACCCGATTCCTGGGGATGACGGTGACCCGATCCATGATCGTGGAAGAGATAGCCGATTTCGCTCGGGCCTACCCCGACCCAGGTTCCTTCGATCGCTGGCTGGAGGTCCGAACCTACAAGTACGCCGTGTGGCACGAACGCCGTCCCTATCCGCCCAAACGGATCCTCAGCGACGCCACGGGCATCCCGACCTGGAGGTTCAGCGGCGGCGAGCAGACGAACCGGGTGTTTCGGCGCCTAGGGTTTGAGGTGACGCGCAAGCCAGAGGCGGGATGAGGCATGAGTAACCTAGAGTCCAGGTTCCATATGGCCATGGTAGGAATCTATGAGACGGCGAGGGTCGAGTGCCGCTACACCGCCACCCGCTTTCTTCAGATGCTCTCGACACAGGGAGGGCTCGCTACGGCCCGGGCGCTGCTGGCCACGGACGCGCCTTCGGATGGCTTTACCCGGCTATGGGAGTGCGGCCGATTGGACCTGACGGTGGAAGCTCACGTTCTGAAAGCCGAGTTCGAGCCACTGTTTAGCGAGAGCGAGAGGGCGACGGCGCGGCGGCGGCTGCAGGAGTACGGCTACCAGGAGAGCGACGGCGAGAGCTAGCCGAGGCACGCCTGCGCCTGCGGCGCAGAGGGCACGGCAGTGCCGTGCCCCTACAGGTGCCCGGGCGGACGCAGCACCCGACCGACAAGCAAGGGGCGATGACATGCATCGCCCCTACGTGGTTCTTACTATAGTCGACTCTTTGGTGGTAGGGGCGAACCTTGTGTTCGCCCTCATCACACGCCGCGGCGCAACGACGCGCAGAACCTTGACATGGCCTCCCAGGCCGACTAGCCTCTCCTCAAGTGATCAGCAACGGTAAGGAGCCGTGCGTGATGGCATCAAACACGATCAGCTTGAGGCAGGTCCTGAGCCTGGTGGGTCCCCTGGACGACGCGCCCGGAAACGACACGCCCAGGGAGCGGCTCCGGCGTCATCTCCAGGATAGCGTTCGCGACGTGGGCACCGTCCGCGACTATATCGAAGAGTGCTTACGGACAGCCGGTACGAACTATAACCGGGCACTCCAGGACCTAGTGAACCATCTGGGCACGTTCCTCGGGTTTGAAGTCACCTACGGCCGGTATCAGGGCGTAAG
>ENA-UOXR01004882-UOXR01004882.1-bioreactor-metagenome-genome-assembly--contig:-NODE-4882-length-10214-cov-5.353381_pt1 | contig 10214 bp, 9 predicted proteins | sample MGYA00238164_ERZ764825 | MGnify/ENA primary metagenome ERZ764825 (study PRJEB28920, sample SAMN05720171) | bioreactor metagenome | isolation source: Anaerobic biogas reactor | place: USA:Washington...
GGCAGGTAACGCGTCATGTGCGTCGAGGTCCCTCACATCCGTTCGGGACGACGCCCCCTCTGTCATTCCGAGCACAGCGAGGAACCTTGTCTCGCTGTACGAGACCCCTCACGCCGAGCAGGAGCGCCGCCGTCCCGGCGGCAGGTAACGCGTCATGTGCGTCGAGGTCCCTCACATCCGTTCGGGACGACGCCTTCTCTGTCGTTCCTCGCTGGAAGGCGCGCCCCTCGCACATGCGAGGAGCACCGCCACCTCCGTCGTTCCGAGTCATCATGATGGGCTAGCACCGCCGGAAACGAAAAGCGTGGTGGTTTTGCAGGGCAGCGTGGTAGGGGCGACCGGCCGGTCGCCCCTACGGCAGGGTACCATCTTCGCGCGCGACGTACGGAACGCCACCTCCGTCATTCCGAGCGCAGCGAGGAATCTTGACTCGCTGTACAAGGCCCCTGGCGTGGGCGAGGCCCTGTCAGCCGGCCGCCAGGCGCGCGCCGTGGGCGTCCACGTAGACGTGGTAGGCGCGGCTGTAGCTCATGATGGCGTCCAAGCAGGCCGCCGCCTCGATAAAGGCGGCGGCCACTTGCGTCGTATAGCCGACGATCATGGTAAAGTCGCCGGGCGTGAGGCCGATGCGCGAACGCAGGTAGATGGCGAGGAACACGACGGCGAACTGGCTGCCCACCAGCGCCGCCTGGCGCACGAGCAGCGACACCTGGTGGCGGGCCACGAGGGTGATGAGCACGTTGGCGCGCTCGCGCATGGTGCGGCGAAAGCGCTCCTGGGCGCCCACGTCGTCGCCCTGGGTGATGACGCGCACGCCGGCGCCCTCCAGCCGGCTGATGATGGAATACTGGGCGTCGCGCAGCACGCGCAGCCGGTCGTTAAAGATGGCCGTCAGCACCATCGGCACGACGAGGCTGGCGACGTACACCGCTCCTAGGAGGCGATTGTACGCGACGAGGCTGGCCGCCACCACCGCGATCTTGATGATGACGGGAGTAAAGCTCCCCAGCACATGGTAGGCGGCATTGGTAATGCCGCTCACGGCGTTGGCGACGCGGCTGTTCGCCTCGCCTGCCGCCTCGGTGTCGGCCGGCGTCATGCGCGCCGCCTCTGCCAGGGTCAGCTCCACCCGTTGGCTGAAATCGGTCTCGTAGAACATCTTGTGGCGCAGGATGACGTTGGCGCGCGCCACGGCGGGGGCGAGGAGGCTGGCTCCGAGGAAGAGCCACACGATGCTGCCCAGGCTGGCGCCGCTCAGGCGGTCGACAAAGATGCCCAACAGGCGCACGGGCGCTAGCGCGGAAAGCTCCTGCAGCACCGTCACGCCGAGGATGCCGAGGGCGTAGCGCCGGTACTCCCAGATGAGCCCGCCCACGGCGCGGGCGAACTGCCAGTTGCGGTCCGCGCCCCACAGCGCATCCAGCCGCGCGATAACCCGGCGCGGCCGCGACTCCAAGCGTACGAACGATCGTGCCATCGCTCCTCACAGGGCGGTGGCCCGGGGCCCTCCCGCCGTCCACCGAGCTATGCGTCCCGAACAGGGATGCGCTACCCCATAGCATACACCCGCTCACGCGCGATGGGAAGGGGTCATTTTCGCTCCACACGCACGCCCCCAAAGCAACCACCTCCCAAAGGTCGCGGTTATTGTGCGGCCTTTGGGAGGTGGTGGTTTGAGAGCCGGCACTGCGGTTAGCGGATGGCGTAGACCACCTGAAGCTGCAGGGAGACTTCCTGCTCGCCCGGCGTGAAGGGCCCGGCGCCGCCCAGGCCGTCGGCCATCAGCGCCGCGCGCTCCATGCCATAGACGGCCGACTGGCCCACGATCTCGCTGACGCTGACGACCTCGCCCACTTGCACGCCGTTGAGGGCGGCAAGCTCCTCGGCCTTGGCCAGGGCGTCGGCGATCGCCTCTTCCCGCGCCTCCGAGGCGAGGGCCTCCGGCTCATCGATGCCAAAGTTCACGCCATAGATGCTGTTAGCGCCCGCCTCGACGGCGGCATCGATCACCGCGCCCACCGTCTCGAGGTCACGGATGATCACACGCACGTTGTTGTTCACGCGATAGGTGATCTGCTCGGCGCCAGGGGTGCGACTCCCCTCGACCATCGGCATGGGCTGCGGGTTGCGATCGGCCCACACGTTGAACCCGGCGGTCTGGATGTCGCGCTCGGCCACGCCGGCCTCCGTGAGCGCCTCGAGGATTTCGGCCATGGTGTCGGAGGCATCATCGATGGCATCCCTGACGTTCTGGCCGGTCGTCTCGACGCCGATCTGCGCCGTAGCGATATCGGGCGTGATGCTGACCGTGCCACGCCCCACGACGGTGATCGTCCGCGGCATGGAGGCGCCGTCCGTGGGCGCCTGAGCGCTCTGCGCCGCCGGGGTGGTGCGCGTCTGGGCAAAGACGGACCAGCCCGACAGCGCCACGGCCACCACCGCGGCCACGAGCAGCACGGAAGAGATAGTCCTTCCTAGGCGACTGGTAAACATGGGTGTACCCTCCGATCGACTGTTGGCCCGCGGATCGCGGGCGGTTTTTCTATTTGAGCGCTGAACTCGTGGTTCACCACGCTCATCTTCATGTACAGGACGCAGGACGTGCGGAAAAGGTTCCGTGGCGTGCCGGGTTGGAGAAGCTCCTACGCGGACGTGAGGGGTCTCGTTGAGCGAGACAAGATTCCGCGCCAGGGATGGCGCCCTGCGCTCGGAATGACGGGGGTGGCGGCGCTCCTGCTGACGCGTGAGGGGCCTCGTCCAGCGCATCAAGGTTCCTCGCTGCGCTCGGAACGACGGAAGCGGCGTCGTCCCGAACGGATGTGAGGGACCTTGGCTCACTCGACGTGTGACCTGCCGCCGGGACGGCGGCGCTCCTGCTGACGCGTGAGGGGCCTCGTCCAGCGCATCAAGGTTCCTCGCTGCGCTCGGAACGACGGAAGCGGCGTCGTCCCGAACGGATGTGAGGGACCTTGGCTCACTCGACGTGTGACCTGCCGCCGGGACGGCGGCGCTCCTGCTGACGCGTGAGGGGCCTCGTCCAGCGCATCAAGGTTCCTCGCTGCGCTCGGAACGACGGAAGCGGCGTCGTCCCGAACGGATGTGAGGGACCTTGGCTCACTCAGCGTGTGGCCTTCCTTGGGACGTCGGAGGTCTGAGCGGCGTCAGGTAGCGCTGGGCGCGGTGCGGAGAGTGAGCAGCGTGACCTCAGGGCGGCAGTTGAGGCGGACGGGTGGGGGCACGGTGCCGATGCCGCGGTTGACGTACACGGGCCAGCGTGGGCCCTGTACGAGGCCCTGAGCATACTTGCTACCGTAGCAGGAGGGGAGGATGGGCGCGCCCACCAGGGGGAGCCGCACCTGGCCGCCGTGGGTGTGCCCCGAGAGGGCCAGGTCCACGCGCCGCGCATGGAGCACCTCGTGGACGTCGGGATTGTGCACCAAGAGGAGCCGCGGCTCATCGGGCGGCAGGGCGTCCAGCATCTCACCGCCGTGGACCAACGTCCGCTGCCAGAGCCCCTCGAAGGCGTCGCAGCGGGCGCCCGGGCGGTTGGTGCGCCCCACGTCGTCGATCCCCGCCAGCCACAGGCGGCCGCCCACGTCCAGCGGGACCGCCGCGCCGCGCAGCACGGTGAACCCCACCGCCTCGAGGCCGGCGGTCACGCGGCGGGAATCGGTCCACACGTCGTGGTTGCCCAGGACGGCATAGACCCCGAGGCGCGCCTCCAGGGGCCCCAGCGCCTCGGCGCACATGGTGATGTAATCCGCCGAGCGCGACACATAGTCGCCGGTGAGGGCGATGAGGTCGGGGCGCAGCCCCATCACGAGGTCGACGGCGCGACGGACCAGGTCGGCGTCGGCCTGCGACGTGACGTGCAGGTCGCTGAGCTGGGCGATAGTGAGGCCGTCGAGGTATGCGGGCAGGCCGGCCAGCCGTGCGATAGGGCGGGTGATCTCCAGCCAGCCGGGCTCCACCATCAACGAGTAGGCGGGCGCGAGGGCGCCCGCGGAGAGGGCGGCCATCATGCCGCCGCATCCGGCGCGCAGAAAGGCGCGCCGTGCCATAGGTTGCCGTCGGGTCACATCACGTCACCAGGGCCACAAGTTTGCCGGCCACGATCAGCAGCGCGCCGACCACCACCAGAGCGAAGGAGCGCTTGAGCTGCTGGCCGTTGCAGCGATCGCACAGGGTCGCGCCGAACTGCACTCCCACCGAACCACCGATCAACAGTGGGACGACGAGACCCAGGTCGGTGTTCCCGACGCCGGCGTGGACGATGACCGCGACGAACGAGGAGAGGGCGACGAGGGCGAGGCTGGTGGCCGCGGCCTGGTGGGCGCGCATGCCAACGAGGTAGATGAGGGCGGGCACGAGTACCACGCCGCCGCCGATGCCGAGCAATCCCGTCAGGAACCCGAGCGCCAGTCCGAAATACGACATGACGACGATGCTGAGGCGGGGATGCGTGAGAGTGGGGAATTCGGTGTATGGGGGGCAGTGGATGCGAGCAAAGAGACCCTCGCATTCCTCCCCGCCGCCGCGCCGCCGCGCGTCGATCCAGATCCAAAGGGCGATGCCCGTGAGCACGACAGAGAACACTACCAGGAGGATGAGGTCGACGGCCACCACCTCGCGGCCGTTCACGATCATCGAGCCCAACTCACCGAGCGACGCCAGGACGGCGGCGCCTAGGCGCACCCCGACATAGTTGCCGCCAAAGACAACCACCGCCACCTTGTAATCGGTCAATCCCTCATGGCGTCGGCGGTAGAGGCCGGCGGCCGAGACCCCCAGGATCTGCATAGCGCCGGTGCCCACGGCGATGGGCATCGGCACGCCCAGCAACACGTTGAGGAGCGGCGTGATGAGAAAGCCGCCGCCGACGCCAAAGAGCCCCGTCAAGACGCCCACGGCGGCCCCGATGCCCAAAGCACCCAGCGCGACGAGCATCAGCGCGCCGCCTCGGGAGAGGCCTCGTCGCCATGCGCCTCACGGCGCATCCGCTCCTGCCGGCGCCACGCTTGCCATCGATCGAACAGCCAGGCGCTCAAGAGCCCCCAACCAACGGGAACGACCAGGGCCATCAGGATGGTGCCCACCGTGTTGCTCATAGCGATATCCTCGATGTGCGATGTAACGGACTCGGATCGTCTCATTATAGGAGCGAACCGGCGCCGGACCAATTTAGAGGGAACGCAGTTGAACGCGGATTGAGCGGATCAAACGGATAGGAACCAACGAGACATAGAGGACACAGAGAACTTTGGGAGACCGCTCCTCTAAAGCACTCCCTGTCCGTTCTTGCCGATTGCGCCGCGAGAATCCATAGCATCCGCGGCCATCCGCGTTCCATCGATCTCCCGCTGCGCTACTCCGCCGCGGCCAGGCCGGGTTGGGGCGCGGGGGCTGAGACGCGCATCGCCAGGGCAAAGGGCACCGAGACGAGGATGATGGCCGCCGCCCCGTAGCAGAGGGTCTCATACCCCACGATCTGAAGAAGCGACCCCGCCACGAGCGACATGCCCACCGACGAGACGTGGTTGATGCTCATGCCGGCCGAGAGGGTGGGGCTCAGCTCCTCGGGAGGCGCGATACGGTTCACGTAGGTGGTGAGTGCCAGATGCAGCGTGACCAGCAGGTTGATGCCGATCACCATGGCGCTGAGGAACAGGGCGTTGTGCACCGTGGCATAGCCGATGAAACACAGGGCCAGGAGTACATAGCTGGCCGAGAGCGTCCACCGCTCGCCAATGCGGTCGATCAGCTTGCCAAAGCGCGGCACGACGACGAGGTTCACGACGCTGCTGGTGAGCAGCAACAAGCTGATGGCGCGGGCATCCAGGCCATAGTTCTGCACCAGGATAAGAGTGCCAAAGGCGCCGAACACCTGCATGCGCGAGCCCTCGAAAAAAGTCAGGATGTAGTACAGGCCGTAGCGGCGATTCAAGAGCATGCGCGGCATCGCCTTGCCGGAACTGGCAGCGTTCACCGGCAGGCGCGTGACCAGCACCGCCGCCGCGATGATCACCACGCCGCCGACGGCATAGAAGGCGCGCAGCGGCAGCGCGAACGCCAGCAGCGCCACCACGCCCATTCCGGCGATGGCGGCCAGGGAGGCGACGCTCGTGATGGTGCCCAGCACCTCGCCGGAGCGCCCCTTGGGAGCCAGGCCCATCCCCAGGGCCTGCTCCACCGGCGACCAGTTGTGAAACCCGAGGCTGGCGATGATGGCCACCGCCACCACGGCGGTGTACGATCCCACGAACACATAGAGGCCGTAGCCTACCCCCATGAGGACGAGGGAGAGCGTCGCCCGACGCACCAGGGGCAGATGCATGACGAGGGCGGCGACGAACATGAGGCTCAGGCCGGGAATCTCCCGAAAGCCCGTCAACCACAGCACCTGAGTGCCGCTCAACCCCAGGGCATCGACGAAAAAGTTGGTGTTGACGGCGTTCACGATCCCCTGGCCGAATCGCTCCAGGAACACCGTCGCGATAAGGATGATGAGGTTGGTGCTCCAGAACGTCGAGTCCGAGAAGGGTCCACGCCACCGCTTCAGCATCAGCCGTCTCCTAACGATCGGGGGATCTGGCGACAACGTTGTCAGAGCCCAGTTGGCGCATTCTAGCATCGCGCCGCGGACGGCGCAAACGCGATGCCAACGTCCGCGGGCCGGACAGCGTCCGGCCCCTACCGTTACGAGAGGAGCCGAATCCCTGGGAGGTGAGGCGTGTGTTGACGCGCGGGCTGGCGGTCGCTAGACTCCGCCTGCCCCAGTAACCCCTCGTCATCAGGAGGCCTACCATGACCGACACCACCGCGGCACAGCGCCGCGCCGAGCTGTACGCCCTGTTGGGCGACCTCCCCGACCGCCAGCGGCCCATCGCGGCGGAGACGATCGCCATTACGGAACGCGACGGCTACATCCTGGAGACGCTGGTGCTCGACCTGAACGGCGTCGAGCCGGTGCCGGCGTTCCTGGCCCGGCCCAAGGGTGAGGTGCGCCAGGCGCCGGCGGTGCTCTACAACCACGCCCACGGCGGCGATTACGAGCTGGGCAAGCGCGAGTTCATCGACGGCCGCGGCGCGCTGCAGTCGCCGCCCTACGCCAAGGCGCTCACCGACCTGGGCTACTGCGCCCTGTGCATCGATAGCTGGAACTTTGGCGAGCGGCGGGGACGCACCGAGTCGGAGCTTTTCAAGGAGATGCTGTGGCACGGCCGGGTGCTGTGGGGGATGATGGTCTACGACAGCATCCGCGCCCTCGACTACCTGGCCGGGCGGCCGGAGGTGGACCCCGCACGCCTGGGCACGCTGGGGCTCTCCATGGGCAGCACCATGGCGTGGTGGCTGGCGGCGCTGGATGACCGCGTCACGGTGTGCGTCGACATCTGCTGTCTTTCCGATTTCCAGGAACTCATCGCCACGCGAGGGCTCGACGGCCACGGCATCTATTACTATGTGCCCGGCCTGCTGAAGCATTTCGACACGGCGGGCATCAATGCCCTCATCGCGCCGCGGGCGCACCTGGCGCTGGCGGGCAACTATGACCGGTTGACGCCCCCCGCCGGGCTGGACAAGATCGACGCCGCGCTGCAGCGCGTCTATGCAGAACAGGGCATGCCGGAGCGCTGGCAGATGCTGCGCTACGACACGGGCCATTTCGAGACCGCCCACGCCCGCAAGGCGATCATTGATTTCCTGCAGCACTGGCTGTAGCAGCCAACCACCAAGACACCAAGAACACTAAGGAGCACCAAGAAAACAGTTCTAGTGTTCCTTGGTGCCCTTGGAGTCTTGGTGGTGAACCATTGAACGGAGAGGGTAGTGTGCTGAGAGCGATTCTGTGGGATATGGATGGCGTGGTGGCGGATACGGAGGGGGCGCACCTGCTGGCGTGGCGGCAGTTCCTGGCGGAACGAGGGCACTCGGTAACGGCGGAGCAGTTCGCCGTCACCTTTGGTATGGCGAACCCCGAGATCCTGCGGCGGTGGTTCGGCGACGCCCTGAGCGCGGAGGAGATCCACGCCTGGTCGGCGCACAAGGAGGCGTTGTTTCGCACCTACGTGCCGACCCACGTGCGCGCCCTGCCCGGCTCGCTGGAGTGGCTGCGGCGCGGGCGAGAGCGCGGCTACCGCCAGGCGATCGCCTCGTCGGGCGAGATGGCCAACATCGTGGCGGTCGTGGCGGCGCTGGAGATCGGCAACCGCTTTGACGCCCTAGTGTCGGGGGCGTTCCTGCCGCGGAGCAAGCCCGATCCCGCCATCTTCTTACATGCCGCCGCGGCGCTGGGGGCGGCCCCGGAGGAGTGCCTGGTGGTGGAGGACGGCATCGTGGGGGTCGAGGCGGCGCGGCGCGCCGGCATGTGCTGCGTGGCGCTGACCACGACGCACCCCGCGGAAAGACTGGCCGGCGCCGACCTGATCGTCCAAGACCTGAGCGCCCTGAGCGAGGAGATGGTGGAAGCGCTGTTCGGGTAGAGAATGGAAAACCACAGAGACACGGAGAACACGGAGAGGATCGTGTTACCCCGTTGCCGGGCCAAGCGATGATCGGAGGGTAGGCGACCGCTACTGCGGATGGCTCAGACCCCTCACCCCACCCAGTACAGGGAGAGGGAGCAGATGTGCTCTGCCCCCTCCGTGTTCTCCGTGTCTCCGTGGTGAGTCTCCTACGGCATCCAGAGGAGATGGACGGTGTTGCCCGCGGGATCGGGATCACGCAGGTAGACCGCCTTGACCGTCGGGCGGCTGGTGGGCTCGAGCAGCGCGATACCCTTTTCGTTCAAGGCTTGCACGGCGGCCTCGAAATCGCTCACCTGGACGGCGATGTGACAGGGGCGGTCGGGCTCGCTTTTCATGATCTCGATACGCCCCGCGCCCTTGCCGCTGACAAAGAAGGAGCTGTTCCCCTCTTTGGCCTCAAAGCCGAAATTCTTGGCGTACCATGCGGCGATCTCGGCCGCCGAGGCCTTGGAGGTGGGATAGAGGCCGGGGTGCTCCACGCCCAGAAAGACGGGCACGCCGCGCGCCTGGCGCACCCAGGAGAGGCACTGGGCAGTGAGCGCCGTGATGGCGTCCCAATCGCCGGCCTGGATGAGATCCTTGCGCGCCAGGTCCGAGCCCATGCCGATGCACGTCACGCCGGCGTCGAACCAGGCCTTGATGTTGTTGTACTCGGCCTTGACGCCGCCGGTGGGCATGATCTTGGACCAGGGGCAGGGGGCCTTGATCGCTTTGACGAAACTCGGGCCGCCCAGCTCGCTGCCGGGAAAGACCTTGCAGATCTCGACGCCCAACTCTTCCGCCGCGGACACCTCGGAGGCGCTGCCGCATCCCGGGAAGTAGGCGATCTTGCGGCGGTTGCAGATCTTGGCGACATCAGGGTTGAGCACCGAGCCGACGATAAAGTTGGCGCCCAGGTTGATGTACAGCCCCGCCGTGGCCGGGTCGAGCACCGAGCCGACGCCCAGGACGACGGAGGGGTCCTCCTTCTCGAGGTAGACCACCAGCTCGCGAAAGACCTCGAAAGCGCGGTCGCCGCGGTTGGTGAACTCGATCACCTTGCCACCGCCGGCCGAGATCGCCATGGCCAGGTTCTTGGCAACCTCGACGTCCGCCTCGTAGAACAGGGGCACGAGGCCAAGCTCCTCCATCGTGCTCCACACCTGTGACCGCGAGAAACGTGCCATCTGTGTACTCCTTTATGGGTTATGCGTTGTGGGTTGTCGGCTGCGGGTTACGGGTTCCGAGTTCCGGGTTCAGGTGACAGGTTGCAGGTTACTGACTCTGCCGACCTTGCCCCGCCGCGCGCACCGGCCCACAGACATCTGACCACCGATGACTGGCCACGAGAGGCCAAAGGCTAACGGCCAATCGCTGACCGCTGGCAGCCGACCGCCGTTTACCGCGACACGCGCCCCGACACGTCGCCACCCATCAGCTTGGTGACCTCGTCCACGGTGACCAGGTTGAAATCGCCAAAGATGGTGTGCTTGAGGCATGAGGCCGCCACGGCAAAGTTGAGCGCCGACTGGCGGTCGTCGCCGTAGGTCAGCATGCCATAGATCAGCCCGCCCATGAACGAGTCGCCGCCGCCCACGCGATCGACGATGTGGGTGATGTCAAAGGTGGGTGCCTCGTACATGGCGCCGCCCTCATACAACACGCCCGACCAGGTGTTGTGGCTGGCCGAGATGGAGCCGCGCAGGGTGA
>ENA-UOXR01004890-UOXR01004890.1-bioreactor-metagenome-genome-assembly--contig:-NODE-4890-length-10201-cov-4.075793_pt1 | contig 10201 bp, 6 predicted proteins | sample MGYA00238164_ERZ764825 | MGnify/ENA primary metagenome ERZ764825 (study PRJEB28920, sample SAMN05720171) | bioreactor metagenome | isolation source: Anaerobic biogas reactor | place: USA:Washington...
TCACCTGCCGCGTACGGCTGCAGAACGGTCAGCAGGCAACGGCGTTGCAGCTGCAGCGATTCTATCTGGCGGCGTGCCAGCAGTTCCTGGCCCGCCGCCCCGAGGCGCCGGAAGAGGCCCACGAAGTGGTGGCAGCGTGGGAGGAAGTGCTCGACGGGCTGGAACAGCTGCAGCACTCCGGCCAGCTGCCGGCCTGCTTGATCGGCACCGTTGACTGGGTGACCAAGAAACAGCTGCTGGACGAGGCCGGCAACAACATACCCTGGGAGGCGCGCAAGAAGATCGATATCTGTTACCACGAACTGGCACCGCTGGGCTACTTCCAGATGCTGCAGGCCGCCGGCCTGACCGCACCGATAGTTACTCCCCAGGAGCTGGAACGCGCTGTGCGGACGCCCCCTCCCAACTCGCCAGCCACCATGCGCGGTCACTATATCCGCGAATTCTCGTCGGACGATACCGAGCTGTCCGTGAACTGGAAATGCGTCGTGATCGGGCGCGGATGCAACGGCCGGTCTATTCGACTCGCGCGCTACGAACGACCCTCGCGAGTCGCGTCGGACCGCCCGCCACTGAGCACCCACGACCGCTCGAACACGTATGAACCATAGATCCTCCGCTATCCTCCCAACCAGTAGCGCACGATGCAGTAGAGTGCGTTGAAGGCGTCGCGGAGGCCGATCTTCTTGCCTTCCGTATAGCTGCGTGCCTGGTAGTGGATCGGCACTTCCACGACGCGTGCGCCACGGCGGGCCAGTTTCGCAGTGATCTCCGGCTCGAAGCCAAACCGGTTCTGGCGGATCTTGATCCCGCGCAGCACTTCACGCCGGAAGGCCTTGTAGCACGTTTCCATGTCGGTCAGGCGCAGGCCGGTGAACAGGTTGGAGGTGCGTGTCAGCAGTGCGTTTCCGAAGCGGTGCAGCCAGGACGGATCGCGGGGCACGGCGCCGAGGAATCGCGACCCATACACGGCGTCGGCATGGCCGTCGATGATCGGCCGAAGCAGTTCCGGGAAGTCGCGCGGATCATATTCCAGATCGGCGTCCTGCACGACGATCACATCCCCCGTGGCCGCGGCGAAGCCGGTCCGCAGCGCCGCCCCCTTCCCTTCGTTATGCGGCTTGCAGATGATCTGGAGGCCGGGGACGCCGGTAAGTGTCTGCAGGATCGCGCGCGTCCCGTCGGTACTGCAGTCGTCCACCAGGATGACCTCTTTCGGAATCGGCACACGGAAGACCCGGGCCAGGATGGTCCGCACCGTTGCCTCTTCGTTGTAGACCGGAATCACCACGGAGAGTTTGAAGTTGGCCGGCAGTGCGAAGTCCAGCGGGCGCACGACATACCCCGGCTCGTCATCCAGCAGCGCGCCGAGCGTTTCGAGGCGGTCAAGCGCATTGTCGACACGGTCGACCACCGTGGAGGCTGGCACGCACGCGTCATTGCAATTGGATCCTGTCACGGCCACTGCCGGAAGGCTGCAGGTGTCATCCTGGTGCGAGAACGAAGTCATCACGATCAGTTCCTTGGTACTGGGTACCAGTAAATGTCTTCCAGTAAATGTCCGGCGCTCCATCGCGCCGGGACTTGCCGTCGGGCTATCGGTTCAGGGGGAGGCCATGCCGGCCAGCGCGAGAGGCGGCGGGCGGCGCGGCAGCGCCGGCCACGGCACCGTGCCGGTCTGCGGCGCGTCGCCGATGGTGCGCGCGCCCTGCGGCAGATACTGCGGATGCTCCGGATCGTCGTACACGTCGCGCCGCCCCCACAGCTGCGCGACCGCGTCCTGATACAGCACAATCCAGCGATCGCGGTGCTGTTCCATCACCTGCACGGGATGCGGGTCCCGGCGGTCGATCAGTACCAGGTGGGGCTGTCTGTATGTCAGGATCCGGCCCCCGTCGACCGGCGGCGACTGCGGGCTGCGGCGCCGCATCGTCAGCGGCACCTGGCCGATCTCGAAATCGAAGTACATGTCGAGCACCTCCTGCGGGTAGCAGGTGTCGAAGCGGCCATCAAACGCGACCCGCAGCGGCGGGCGTTCGGTCGAGGCCGGCCCGAACGCGGCTACCGCGTACTGTGCCCACTTCATCTTCACCACCAGGTTCCCCTGCAGGTTCCGATCGGTGATGTACTGGAACGCAGCCACGGGGTAGCCGTCGCGCGGGACCGGAATCTGCCGCAGACGGGAAGCCAGTTTCCAGCTCACCAGGCCCATGCCCAGCAGGAGCGTGCCCAGCAGTGCCCACCGCACGCGCGGCGAAAGCCGCTCGAACCGCACGTCCCGCGACCGTATGCGCCGCAGGCGGCGGAGCCAGGAGTCCACATGGACGGGCATCCAGAATCCAAACAGGATGGCATAGAACGCGATGTGCCGCCGGTATTCGCAGGCCTGCCACATCGTGACACCCAGCACTGTCAGCTGGACCAGATCGCGCGGCCGCCGCGTGACACTCAGCGCCACCAGCGAGACCCCCAGCATGATCCACCAGGGTGACGACGCCAGGCTGAACAGTTTCGGCGGGTGCCATTCCATGATCTCCGGCGGCGGCACGTGCATCGCGCCGAACAGCCACCGGTGCAGCCCGACCCCGTACGGGTTGACGAACGTGGCCAGACCGCAGGCCAGCACAACGGTCGCGAGCCAGGCCACCAGCGGCAGACCGCGACGCCCCCAGCGCGCCAGCGCCTCGACCGACCGTCCACCCAGGTACACGGCCAGGATGCAGAAGCCGGCCACGAAACCACCGTGGGCGTTGGTCCAGATGACAAACAGCGGCAGTAACAGCAACAGCCAGGGCCAGCGGCGGCGGTACTCGGCAAACATGGCAGCATCCGGTGCTTCCACCGCCTGGCGATCCAGCAGCGCGCGCCACGGCGTCTGCCAGTCGGCAAAACACCAGTCGCACAGGACGATCATCAGCGCGAACAGCACGTAGGTCATCAGCTGGGGCCGGAGCGTCCAGGAGGGCATCAGATTGACGGCCACCAGCAGCATGCTGGAGTAGATCGCCATGGCGGACACACCCTGCTTTGCCGCACGCCGATAGATCAGCATCAGCAGCCCGATGCCCAGCAGACTCTTGATCACCAGCATCCCACCAGGTCCCGGCCCGGCGACTCCCCACGCCATCAGGTACTCCGCAAGATTCTCGTGATTGACCCACGGGTACCCTTCCGCCGTGTATGTGTACGTGGCCGTCGCCGGCAGTCCGTCGGTCAGCGCATCCCGCCCGTACTGGACATGACCCCAGAAATCCGGGTCAGCCAGGTTGAACGACATGGCCAGCGCACAGGTCAGCAGCACGGTGGCAAACAGACTCCACTCCCACCACGCGGTAAGTCGATCGGTTCGGGATGTCGGCGGTAGTGTTGAGATCATGTGTTCGAATTCTGGGACTGGAACAATTCGGGTCCTGCCGGCTCAGCCACGATCGAGTGCGAACTCGCCAAACACCGCATTGCGCAGGATCGGCGTCTGCAGACTCTGGTTGATCGACTGGATCAATTCGGACTTGAGCCAGCCCAATGCTGGGTCGTTGAGCTGTGTCAGATCGCTCCCCTGCACCGCCTCGCGGATGTTGCTCCGCACGCGTTCGCCATGTGTCTCGAGCAGCCGGGACAACTCCTCCAGACGATCATCGGCGACCACGCCATACAGGTGAAAGCGGATGATCAGGCAGGTCGGTTGTGGCCGCATAGCCACCTGGTCGTCTCCGGCGGCCGGGTCCGGTGCGGTTGCAGACGCGTCATCTGGCGTGGCGGGATCCGGTGCCGTGATCCGTTCGCGCCAAGCGACGGTGAATTCCCCGAGATCCACTTCGCTGTACGCGTAAGGGTCGTGGCGCTGACGTTGCTGCTCGTAGTGTGCCAGCAGCGCGGTGACATCGAAGGTCGCCGCCGGCGGCTCCCCGCCGCACCCTGCCAGGCACAGCGGCGCAGTGGCCAGGCACAGGACGCTCAGGCTCCGGAGGCACCAGGTTTGGACATGCGGTTTCATGACAAAACGTACCTCGCCCCACGCCGCTGTTTGCCCATTTGCGGCCAGAAGATCTCCGGGCCTGACCGGTCGACCGGGATTAACGGGATGCACCGATCGTGCGGGGCACCCGTTCTGGCCCACTGCCCCCGCGTCCTGCTCTTGCCCTGAATCTCAGGATTCGTATAGTAGACGCATGTTTAGTAGCGCCTCGGGTACTGGCTGGCCGGGGGGGCGGACCACCAGCCCACAGCCGACGCTATCCAGGAGGCACCTGCATGGATGTGGCGTCATTTCTGCGAGAGATCGAGAGCCAGCCCGGCTACGCGGGCCAGCTGGTGCATGTGGAGCACCTGGAGGAGCGCGCGGGGCGTTATGCCGAGCCGGGCCGCCCGTTGCCGGACGAGTTGCGGCATCTCCTGGCAGCCTCGGGCATCCAGCAGCTTTACGTGCATCAGGCCCAGGCGCTGGATGCCGCGCGGGACGGGCGCGACTGGGTGGTGGTGAGCGGCACGGCGAGCGGCAAGACGCTGTGTTACAACCTGCCGATTCTCGAGGCTTGCCTGGCAGATCCCGCAGCGCGTGCGCTGTACCTGTTTCCCACCAAAGCGCTGGCGCAGGATCAGCTCAAAGGTCAGCTGGAACTGCTGGCGGCCGCGCCCGATGCATTCGCGGGGGTGCATCCCGGCGTGTATGACGGCGACACCCCGACCGCGCAGCGGCGGCGCATCAAGGCGGAAGCGAATCTGGTGTTGTCCAATCCGGACATGCTGCACGCATCGATCCTGCCGTATCATCCGAAGTGGAGCCGCTTCTTCAGCGCGCTCAAGTTCGTCGTGCTCGACGAAGTGCACACGTACCGGGGGATTCTCGGTGCGCACGTCGCCTGTGTGCTGCGGCGGTTGAGCCGCGTTTGTGCCCACTACGGGGCCCACCCGGTGTTTCTGGCGGCCAGTGCCACGATCGCCAATCCGGGCGAGCTGGCTGCGCGTCTGACGGGCCGCCCGATGTCGGTAATCGACGACGACGGTTCGCCCCGCGGGCGAAAGTACTTCGCGTTGTGGAACCCGGCGGCGTCCCAGCAGGATGCGCTGGCACGGGGGAGCGCGACCGACGATGCAGTGTGGCTGATGGCCCAGGCCATGCAGCGCGGCGCACAGACGCTCACCTTCACGCGCACCCGGCAGGCCACGGAACTGGTCAATCGCTTCGTACAGCAGACGTTGCGCCACGCCGGCTCGCCACTGGCCGCTCAGATGCGCGCCTACCGCGGCGGCTATCTGCCGCACGAGCGGCGGGAGATCGAACAGGATCTGTTTGCGGGACGCCTGCGCGGCGTGGCCGCCACCAACGCGCTGGAACTCGGGATCGACATCGGCTCGCTCGACGTCACCCTCCTGCTCCACTACCCGGGCACCATTGCCAGTACCTGGCAGCAAGCAGGCCGCAGCGGCCGGCGGCGCGGCGAGAGCCTGACTGTGTTGCTGGCAGGCAACGATCCGGTGGACCAGTACCTGGCGCGGCACCCCCGCTACTTCTTCGCTCAGTCCCCCGAACATGCGGTCGTGGATCCCGAGAATCCGTATGTCCTGGCGCGGCACCTCCAGGCCGCCGCCTTCGAACTGCCGCTCGATGAGCCAACCGTGTCGTCGTTCGCGCGCAGCGGACCGGCGGTGGCAGAGATCCTGTGCGACGCGCATCAGCTGTCGCACATCGACGGCCAGTATTACTACAGCGGCGCGGTCAATCCGGCGCAGCAGATCAGTCTGCGGCACATGAGCGACAACACGTTCAGCATCGTGTTGCGCACTCAGCCGCCCCGCGCGCAGCGCGGCAGCACGGTCGTGGCAGCCGGCCGGTCATCGCAGCAGGTGAGCGACAGCCGCGCGCAGCGCGCGGTGCAATCGGGCGGCGGCGGTGCCGCGGTGCACCCACCGGAGGCCGAGGCCGCGCATCACGTCATTGCGAATGTGGATGCGATCAGCGCTCCCGAACTGGTGTACCCCGAAGCGGTCTACCTGCACAACGGCGAATCGTACTTCGTGCGCGAACTGGACTGGGAAGGCCGCGTCGCCTATGTCGAGCGGCACGAAATGGACTACTATACCCAGGCGGTGCTCGACAGCAGTGTGGATATCACGCGCCAGACCTGCCAGCGCCGCGTGCCAGCCCTGGCCCTGCTGGCCTACGGCGAAGTGGATGTGAGCTGGAAGACGGTCGGTTTCAAGAAGATCCGTTTCGCCACTCGCGAGAATGTGGGGTACGGGACGGTCGATCTGCCGGCCCAGCGGCTGCCGACCACCGCCTGCTGGCTGACCCCCGACGAGTCGGTGCGGAGCGGCCTGCGGCAGGCCGGCTATCGCCCGAGTGAAGGGCTGTGCGGGCTGCGGAACCTGGCCGTCGTCGCGCTGCCGATGATCGCCATGTGTGACAGCCGCGACATCAGCGGCGTTGTGGACAGCAGGAATCTGGGGGCGAGCAGCCTGATCCTGTATGACCGCTATCCCGGCGGGCTGGGATACTGCGAGAAGGGATACACGCTGCTCGAAAACCTCCTGGTGCTCTGCCGGCAGCTGGTCCGCGAGTGCCCCTGCGATGCCGGCTGCCCAAGCTGTATCGGATTGCCCAATCTGCGTCCGGCCATCCACAGCGATCCGGACCTGACACGCGGTTACCCGGTTCCCGACAAAGCGGCCACCCAACTGCTGCTGGATCTGCTGTGCGCTGCGGAACAAACCGTGGCCGCAGGGAAGACGCCTGACCCATGTTGACCGACGACGTGCTTTCACGCTTGAGTCAGCTCGCGCGCAGCACCCTGCCGCTCGCGCCGCCACAGCCGTGCCCTGCACAGGACACTGCACCGGACGCTGCGCAGGAGCTCCGGCGGGAGACGCCGGACAACGATATGTCACAGCTGCCGCCCGGCTGCGAGGTGGACACGGCGTGGGGCAGACACTGGCTGCGCGAACGACGGCTCTGGGACCTCTGGCCGCACGGGGCCGAGTGGTTGAGTCGCGAGCAGATCCGGCTCGACGAACTCCGCACTCAGGCCCACCGGCGACCGGCGGAATTGCAGGCGTTCCTCCGCAGCCTGCCCGGCCAGGTCCTGCTCCTGGACCTGGAAACCTGCGGCTTTGCCGGTTCGCCCATCTTCCTGGCCGGCCTGTTGCACGAACAGAACGGTTGCTGGATGCTCTCGCAACTGCTGGCGCGCACGTACGCGGAAGAAAAACCGCTCCTCCACACGCTCTGGACCCTGGCTGCCGGGAAACAGGTGCTGGTCACATTCAACGGCAAAAGTTTCGACTGGCCCATGGTGCACGACCGCAGCACGCTGCACCATCTCGGCCAGGACCCGCGTGCCGTACCCGCGTCCGAATCTGCCGCCTCCGCGGCGGCCGGCTGCGCGCCACCAGCGCAGCGCGGCGATCCGCGACCAGCTCTGATCCACTGCGACCTGCTGCACCATGCGCGGCGCCGCTGGGGCGGCCGGCTCCCCGATTGCCGCCTGCAGACGCTCGAACGGCACGTCTGCCACCGGCGGCGCGAGGAAGACATTCCCGGCCACGCGATCCCGGCCGCATATCACGACTTCGTCCGCACCGGCGACGCCTGGCTGATGCGCAGCGTGCTGCACCACAACGCACTCGACCTGATCACGCTGCTGCAACTGGCCATGTTGGCCGTCCAGTAGAAGCCCGGCAGCCAGACAACGCACAAAGCATCGCACCACGAACAAAGAACAAAAAAAGGCTGTAACCGACCCAGCAGTGCTGGCTCAAGCTACAGCCTTTCCTATCTCAAACTTCCGGCCAATTGCGACAAATGGAGTCGCTGCGAGAAAGGCGAGGATCTGGCGTGCTACTGCACAAGCCGTTTGGTGATCCTGGCCAACGCGTTTCTTTTGGTCCCTCTGTCGGAATCACGACCGGAAGTATTTGAGTCTCTGCTGGTATTGTACCTCACAGTCAATCGTGAAGCACTCAACCGGGAGTTTAATCGGCAATTTTCTGCGTCGCATGCAACACAAATCAAACATATAATCCTGTGCCGAACTCGAGAAATCTCTGATCCCGCCCGTCAGGTGTGAGCCACCAGTCCAATGTCGATCAAGTGGCGCGCAAGTTGCGTGAGCTGAGGGGCGTCGACCAGCGCTGAGAGGCGTGCCCACTGGGCAACCGTACAGGGCTCGTAGTCGGCCAGTTCGTTGATCAGGACCTGCCCTTCGAGTCCCATGCGGATGCCGCGCAGATCGCTTCCATCCAGGAAAAACAAGGCGCTGCCCGACAGCCGGCTGTTTGCCGCCACATCCGACTCGGTGCTCCAGCGAATCCAGCAGTTCGCTGGATTCAAGTGCAGCTGACCTGTGCCGTCAGCGTTGGCGGACAGGGGCCGGTCGGCCATCGCTCGCTTCAGCTCCAGGAACCGCCGGTACCGTTTCGCGCGCCGCGCGATGGCTTGCTCGATGCGCAGGCGTGCCCGAGCGGCCACCACGACTTCCTGATGATAGGGGATCAGCCGGCACCAGCGATCGAGTCCGGCCAACGCGATCTCTGCCAGTCCGCTGCTCCCGAGACTCGGCGGATGGCGTGCCGGGAGAGCCCGTGCCACCACGCGGTCGGCGGCCTGCGCCACACGTACCGGCCAGGAGACCAGCACAGACTGACGCGGCTCAAACGCCGGCAACGCCACGAACGGTGGCAACACCGGTTGGTCCGCCGGGTTGGCATCGCTGTGCTGCGGAACCCAGGCTTCCAGAGCCGGAACTAACGAGCTCATATCTCGGTGCTCCCACGACATGCGATTCCAGGTTGGGTGAGGGGGGGGAACAGTACACGAAAACCACCTTAGAGTTCAACATCCATTTCCAGGTGCCGGAACGCACTTTCTCGGGAGAGGGACCACAGGGGGAATTCAGGAATGCGGGAATTCGGGAATTGGCAACTGGGCCGTGTGGCTTACTTGTTAGCCGTGCTGAAGGAGCGGATCGGTGAGCCCAACAACCAACAACTGGACGAGAAGCTGACGCATCAGCACGCGGCTCATTGCCAACGTACGGCGTCTTGCCCCGGCTGTCCGCTTGTCCGCTGTTCTTTACCGCGAAGCGGTTACACTCCGCAGCCCGGGGTGCGGAGTGTAACGCCTTCGGCGCACTCAGTCGCTGCAATCAGCAGGAATCGCGCAAACGGAACAAGAGACAGCGGGTGGGGGGGTCAGCGCGCGTTCCCGGTGAGTTCCCCGGGAGTTGGACGGGGCGGGTGCACGATACATAACACGAGGAGGACCGCAAGGTCTTCTTTCCCGAGGTGGCTGTGGCGGGGAGCCGGCGTCGTGGGGATGCCGCTCGATCCCGCGCAGGGCGCCTGAACGGTTGCGGAACAGGACGATGAGGTCTGCGGGTTGCGTTGGGCGACGAGGTTAGCTTCCCTCGTGACGCATTGGGCCGTTACGCCCGGCGAGACTGACGCTGGACCTGTCGTCCTGTTCCGACCGTGTCCTGGGGGTACCGTGATCGCGGGGGTACGGTGATCGCGGGATCAGTACTGAGCCACGACGCGTTGGAAGTGCAACCGGACCTCGCGGTCCACGACGCGCCGCACACCCTCGACCAGGCACCGCGGCTCGTTGTCTTCCTGCCCGATCCGGATGATGTCATCCAGTTTCATGCCGGGTGGGGTCGTGAAGGTGGACTGGAAGATGATCTGATTTCCGGCATCCAGTTCGGGCACGACGAAGTGGCATGTGGCGCCGTAGGTGAGCATGCGGCTGGCGAACGCATCGTGATAGGGTCGCGCACCGGGGAAGCTCGGCAGCAGTCCGTGGTGCAGGTTGATGATGCGCCCGCCCGCGTAGGCCCAGCAGGTCGCGGGGGGCAGAATGCGCATGTAGCGGGCGAGCACGACGTAGTCGGTTTCGTACTCGTCCAGCAGTGCCAGCATCTGGTCGTCATGGGGGTTGCCCTGTTCGTCCGCCGTCAGATGCCAGGGGACGTGGAACTGTTCGGCCAGTCCGCGGCAGGCCGGGCGGTTACCCATCATCACGGCGATGTCGGCGGCCAGCCGCCCGTCGCGGACGGCGCGCAGCAGCGCCAGGGGAGGCTCCGTGCGGTGGGTGGTCCAGAGGGCCAGACGCGGGCGCTGCGCGCGGAGTTCGGGGGACCAGACGCGAATGGCCAGGTTCGTGCGCTGGCCGATCTGCTCCATGGCCTCGCCCAGTTCCGCGTACTTG
>ENA-UOXR01004899-UOXR01004899.1-bioreactor-metagenome-genome-assembly--contig:-NODE-4899-length-10188-cov-4.675220_pt1 | contig 10188 bp, 8 predicted proteins | sample MGYA00238164_ERZ764825 | MGnify/ENA primary metagenome ERZ764825 (study PRJEB28920, sample SAMN05720171) | bioreactor metagenome | isolation source: Anaerobic biogas reactor | place: USA:Washington...
AGTGCTCAGGTCGGTGATAGGGGGAAACTAGCAAAGACCGCTTGAATGGCTTGAGCCGCTTGAATGGCTTGAACGTTGGAAAAACACCTTTAGAGGCATATGCGGGGGGTCGAGCCCGCCGTTCTAATATGCAGCCGGGCGATGGGTCTTTTCTTTCATCAGGCGCGACAGGGTGAGAAGGAAGTTGCGGATGTCTTTCTTCTGCGCTTTGTCCTCTGGCGCGTGAATGCCAAGGCGCCGGGCACATGCCGTGAGATAGCTGTTGGCCTCGTCGCTGACGACGGGGTCGACCCCGAAACGCAGCAGCTGTATCTTGTTGAGCAATGAGTTCTCGTCACCGTCCCCGGCGGTTATCAGGGCACGCTCGATAAGATTGTCGACATCGAACTGCACGACGCTTCGCAGCATCACGCGGTCCCCCCCGTCGTAACGCGCCAGCAGCCTGTCGAACTGCTGCAGGACCCATCCGTCGATGCTCCCCATGTAGCCCGCCGCCATGCCGGCGACCATCATGACGAAATGCCGCTGGTCCCAATCGACGCACTGCTTGATGAGGTCACGGACCGTTTGTCTTTCCTCGCCGGTGATCGCGATGTTGCCGGCAAATCCGTCTCGCTCGTCGGAGGTGATCTCGGCCAGGAGCAGAAGGAGCATGGCCCCTCCCCGTATCATCTCCCCGGGGCGCATGGCCTTTCGCGCCTGTCCCAGGAGCTCCGGAAAATGGGAACGGATCCTTCCCGTCAGCTCGTCCGCCGCGTCGCCCCAGCGGTAGGCCTGGTGCAGGCAAAAGCCGATGAGGCCGCTCGCCCGCGTTCCCATCACGCGGACCATCCGGTCCACATCATCCATCGTCTTGACCCTCAATTCCTGGACCACGTGGTCCGGCAGTCCCGACAGGATCCCGATGATGGAGCGACGGGTCTCGGGCGTGAACCCGGCCCAGTTCAGAAGATACCCCGTGACGGCCTCGGCCTCCAGGCATTCCACGGGATCCGAGACGATCTCGTAGATCTTTACCCGGTCGAAGACAAAGATATCGTGCATGACCTTCGATATGTAGGCGCTGACCATCTCGAAACGCGGGTCCTTTTCGCGGCCCATTGTCCAGATGTAGACAAGAAGGCTCTTGTTCACCTTCGTGAGGACCTTGAGCAACATCTTGTAGTCGTTCTTGAAGACCTTCGGCGCGTTGATAAGGTCGTACAGGAAAGTCCTCAGGAGGAGCCATTCGCTGACATCCACAACACACCTGTTGTCGAGACGGCCCGTGCGCAGGAACTCCGCCAGCCGCAGGTGGTCAAAGCCGTCGCTGCGCAGGATCTCGATCAACTTGCCGTGATTGATGTTGTTCCGCATCAGGGTAGTGTTGAGCTCCCGGATCGAGTTCGACAGCCGTTCAAAGCGAACCGCTCCCCCTGTGTGCCCCTCGTCGGGAGCCTCCGGCTTCTCCGGGAATCCCTCCCGGGCGGAATGGTACTGGAGCATGATGAAGTCATCCACGCGCCCCCTGTCTTCTCCACCGACCATGCACTCCGACAGGCTGCGGCATTCCTGTTCCGTTGTCGACCGGGAGAACCCGCACAGTTCCCGCACGCCAGGCTGCTCCGATGATTCGTCGAAGCTCAGGTAGCGATTCCAGGTCTTCGTGAGGGCGAGGTGCATACATCTCTCTTCGCTGCCCCCTGCCGGCGAACGGAGCATGACTAACATGATCGCGTATCCCAGGTTCAGGTAGACGACGGGCTTCCAGTCGGACTGATAGATCAATGGATGGATGTTGATGACGATGTCCCTGCCTTCGCACGTCACCATGCCCTGTCCCGACCTGGCACCGAGGGTGATCCTGTACCGCTGTGTCCAGAGATAGTCTCCGTAACGGAAGGCATAGTTCTTCACGACCCTGTGAATAAAGCCCGCAAGTTCGTCGAGGAATTCCGGGCCCACAAAGGGGGCATCCGCCGCGTCGGAGATATCGATCTCAAGACGATAGACATCGTTCGCCGCGAAGACCTTGCTCAACCAGACCCGTGTCGGGCGGATATGGTAGATCGTGGGCTTGTTGAAGATGTCAAGTGACGCCAGGAGAAGCTCCGGCTCCTCCCTGTAAGCGTCGATCACACGGTCCCTCGATCCATCCCTTGCCGTCCCGCCGTGATCCATGGTAAGGGCCATGTAAAGAAAGACCGCCGCCGCGAAGGCGTCCAGTATCCCGGGATGGACGACGGGCAGGGACTTGATGTGGTCAAAATAGGGAACAAGAAGGTTCCAGTGCACGCCGATAGCAATGGCCGACCTCGTCCGGGTGATCCTGGCGAGCGGCGCGCGGCGGCCGGTGATGGTGATGGTGACGGTGATGGCCGAGCCCGCGCATTCGGTCAGTATGGGCGCGAGGAGCGCATTCAAACGGGGGCCGTCGATACCCTTGACCCTCTCGGCGATGGCCGCGCTTCTCCCGGAAAGAAACCCCTCCACCGGCGCCGATGGAACAAAGGCATCTCCGTCCGCGTTCTTCAGAAACGTCAGGTCCGGCAGATCGACACTGTCCGCCACCGCCGGATAAACGGTCACCCTGCCCTTCTTCACGGGTTATTCCCCCTGCTCTCAACAACGATCACGCTCTCTGCCGCTTCCGGACGCATCACCCAGTATATCACGGACCGCCCCCCAATTCCTCACCCAAATCACCCGAACCACCGTTGGTAACATGAGACCACTCTCTTCGTCTTTCTCCCTTCCCCTTGAACTCTTGAACCTTGAACCTGGAACCGTCTTCATTTGCTTCTCAGCGCCTCCACGATGTTCATGTGTGCCGCCCTCACGGCCGGCAGAACGCCCCCCGCGAGGCCCATGACCATCGCAAAGAAAAAGGCCCTCACCGTGATGCCGGGCGTGAGGGAAAACTTGAAGGCAAGCTCCGAGAAGGTCTGGAAATTGACCGTGGACACCTCCACGAGCTGCATGAAGGAGGCGAAGACCACTCCCGCCGCTCCGCCGATGAGGCCGAGCAGGAAGGCCTCCAGCAGGAAGGACAGGAGGATGCTCCTGCGTCGGAAACCAAGCGCCCTCAACGTACCGATCTCGCCTATCCGGTTCGCCACAGCGGCGTACATGGTGATCATGGCCCCAATGATCGCCCCCAGGGAGAAGATGAGCGTCAGCGATATCCCGAGGATGCGCAGGAACCTGGCCATCATCTCCGACTGCTCCAGGTAGTAGCGGGTCTCCCGTTTCACCTCCTGCGTGAGACGGGGGTCCGTCTCGATCCTCTTCTTGAAGCCCTCGAACCGGGAAGGGTCGTTCATCCTCAGGATCATCGACGAGAACACGGGGCGCCTGAAAGCGGGCATGAGCTGTTCCACGTCGCCCCAGATCTCGGAGGTGAAACCCGTGTTGCCCGCGTCGAAGACCCCGACGATCCGCCACTGCCGCGTCCCGAAGCGCAGCTCCCCTCCCAGGTCGGCGTCCTTGAAACGCTTCGCGACGCTCGAGCCGACGGCCACCTCCGAAGAGCCCATCCGGGGCATCCGGCCCCTCACGAGGACCACCTGGGGGCGAAGGGCCAGCGAGCTCTCCCCGATCCCGCGGATCGTCACGTTGGAGACCTTGTTGGTATCCTTCTTGGGAAGTCCGATGAGGACGACGAGTTCCCGGGCGACGAGATGTTTTCCGTCGGACCCGGTCGCAACGATGGGGTCCGTTTCGATGATCCCCGCCTGGGCACGGTCGATCCAGCTCTGCACTTCCGAGCCCGACCCCTTCCGTATGATGACGGCGTTATCGTATGACCCCGTTTCGACGAGGGTCCTCTCGAGACCCTCGGCGAGCATGAGGATGGTTGTGAAAACGAAAACAACGAGCGCCATGCCCGAGACGGTCAGAACCGTTGTGAGCCTGCGCGTCCAGAGATTCCTGAGACTGTAGGAAAAAGGAATGCCCGTCATTCGATCATCCTCAACCCGTCGGCGATCTTCATCTTCAGCGTCCGGTACACGGGTATTACGGCGGCGAGGACCCCCACAACGAGAGAAAAGACAACATCGAGGACGATGGTCCCGGGTTCAACGTTGAAGACGGGAAAATAGGCCCCCATTGCCTTGCCGAACGCCGCCGAGGCCGGGTACGTGGCCGCGATCCCCGCGGCGCATCCCATCATCGTGATGACCACGGACTCTCCCAGGATGAGCCCCACTATCCGCCAGCCGCCGAAACCGAGGGTCTTGAAGACCGCGTACTCGTTCGTGCGTTCCCTCACGGACATGGCCACCGTGTTCGCGACGACGGCAAGAATAATGATGATGACGACGAAGGAAACGAGCTGGATGGCCGTTATGATCGTGTCCGACATGGCCACGAAACCCAGGGTGAACGCCTTTTCCGTCTCCGTGATGGTCTCAGCAAAAGAATTCTTGAAGAGGGCGTCTATGGACCCGGCGGTTGAGACGGCCCGCCCGGGGTCATCCACGGCTATCATGTAGAAACCCACCTGGTCGGCCCTCGTTGGTGATGTCTTCTTCAGGGACTCGTTCAGGTAGTCCCAGTGGAACATGAAGACCGTCTCGTCCGCGTTCGCCTCCCTTCCCCTGTATACGGCGCGCATCACAAACTCCCAGTTGCCGGGAAAGATGGTCCCCTTGAGGACGATCGTGTCCCCTATCTTCCACCCGAACCGCTCGGCGAGCTTCCGCCCCGCGACGAAACCCTTGCGGTCCCGGAAGAAGGCCGCCTTCTGGTCGTCGGGGATCGTGTATTCGCGGTAGAGATCGAAATAGCTCTTCGCGTCGACGGCGAAATTGGCGAAGAAGTTCTTCTCGTCGATATAGATACCACCGAACCAGTTCCCCCAGGACACCTCTGACACCCCGTCGACCTGGCGTATCCTGTCCTTGTAGGACAGGGGCAGGGGAAAGATGATCGAGACGGCGTTGCGTGTCACAAGCCGGTAGGCGCTCGATGCCTCCACCCCGGAGTACCAGGCGTTGATGACGGTCCTCAGGAGTCCGAAGGCGAGAAGGGCGATGGTGATGGAGAGGATGGTGAGCCCCGTGCGGAGCTTGTGCCTGAAGGCGTTCTTAAAGAGTATCTTGAGGATCTGCATTGGTAAGGATGCCCTTGTCGAGGTGCCGTATGACATGCGCCTTCTTCGCGGCCCGCGGATCGTGGGTGACCATGATGATGGTCTTCTTCGACTCGCCGTTCAACCGGTCCATGAGGTCCATGATCTCCTCGGCCGAATTCCTGTCCAGGTCCCCCGTGGGTTCGTCGGCAACGAGTATGGTGGGGTCGGTGACGATGGCCCGCGCTATCGCGACGCGCTGCTCCTGCCCGCCTGAGAGCTGCGACGGGTAGTGGTCCATCCGGTCGGCAAGACCCACCACCCTCAAGGCCATCTCGACGTGCTCCCTGCGTTCGGAACGCGAAAGGGGCGTCAGCAAAAGCGGCAGTTCCACGTTCTCGAAGGCCGTCAGCACGGGGATGAGATTGTAGAACTGAAAGATGAAGCCAACGTTGAGGGCGCGCCATTTCGCGAGCTCCGTTTCGGTGAGCGTCGTGACGTCGATGTCCCCTATCACGATCGAGCCGCTGTCGGGCTTGTCGATGCCAGCGATGAGATTGAGGAGCGTGCTCTTGCCCGATCCCGAGGGACCCATGAGCGCCAGGAACTCTCCTTCGGCAATAGTGAAGCTGATATCGCTCAGGACCCGGATGACCTGATCCCCGCGATGATAGGACTTGCAGAGTCTCTGAATGGAGACTATGGCCCCGACATCCATTTACTGTCCTGTGATCTTTACCCGGGAACCGTTCCTGAGACGGTCCTGAGGGTTGAGGACGACCCTGTCGCCGGAGGCGGCGCCACTTCTGATCTCCACCATGTCGCCGAAGACCTCTCCTGTTGTCACCGAGGTCATGACGGCACGCCCATCCTTCACGATGAAGAGGTATTTCCCGCCCTTTCTTTCCGTGATGGCCTTTCCGCTCACCGCCGTCCGTGATCTCTTCTCGTCGCCCGTGACCTCCCGTGAGAGAAAGGCGACCTTCGCGCTCATCTCGGGGAGTATCCTGGGATCGAGACGGCTGAAGTTCACCTTCACCATGACCGTCGCCTTCGTCCTGTCCGCCGTGGGCACGATCATGTGAACGGCTCCGTCGAAGCGCGTATCGGGGATGGCGTCGAGTTCGATCTGGCAGGGCTGGCCCGCTTTCAGTTTTCCCAGATTCGACTCGGAAACGTCGGCCTCCACCTTCAGCGACGACATATCAGCCAGGGTGACGACCGCCGCCTTGGCCGTCGATGCCGCGCCAATGGGAGTAACGATGTCGCCGATATCGGCGTTCTTCGTGAGAACGACAGCGTCGAAGGGTGCCCGTATGTAGGTGTAGTTGAGGGAAACCCTGGCCTCTTTCACGGCGGCCTGGTTCGCCCGCACCGACGATTCAGCGCCCGCGACGGACGCCTGGGCCTTTTTGTACCTCGCCTCAGCGGCGTCATAGACGGAGCGGGTGGTGAATTCCCTGGCGAGAAGGCGCTTCTCCCGCTCGAAGTTGACCCTGGCATCGTTCAGTTCCGCCCTCGCCTGGTCCACGGACGAGCGGGCCACATTGAGATTCGCCTCGGCCTGTCTCAACGTGGCCGCGAGGTCGGCGTTCTCCAGGCGCGCCAGCACCTGGTCCTTCTTCACCTTGCTCCCCTCTTCGACGAAGAGCTCTTCCAGCCGCGCCGTGACCTTCGAGGCGACCGCCGCCTTGCGCTGGGGCACGACGTAGCCGCTGGCATTGAGGAGCGTGAAGGACTGCGACGGGTAGAACTGCTGCACACTGACGGCGTCCACCCTGACGGCGGGCGAGAAAACACCCGTCAGCGCCAGGACGGCGAGGAGTATGACTGCCGCCGCCGCCACGATATAGACGGTCCTTCTCTTGCCCCGCGCGGCCCGGAAGGCGGGACGGGTCTTGTCTATCCTCAGTTGTGACAGGTCTTCTTCAGCCATCTGTGACCGGTCCGAATGATAGCATAACAGGTAGTTAATGTTAAACGACCAGAAACGCTCCTGTCAATAGCTCCGGGGCGACGGGCCGTCGATTGACTTGAAAAATCGGCACTTTTACACCATAATAGAGGTATGGACGAAAGACACTGGTATGTGGTGAACACCAAAGCGAGGAACGAGGAGCGCGCCGCGGTGAACCTCGCCCAGGGAGGGATCGATGTCCTCGCCCCGAAGCTGAGGTTCAAGCGCTGGCGCGAGGGAAAGTTCACGGATATCATAGAGCCCATGTTTCCCGGGTACATCTTCGTCAAGTTCCACCCCGTTGACGAGTTTCGCCTCGTCAAGTACACCCGGGGCATAAAGACGATCGTCAACTTCAACGGCAGGATAATCCCCCTCCAGGAAAGGCTCATCGATTTCATCAAGGAACGCCTCGTCGAAGGCGTGGCCACGGTAGAGAAACCGACCTTCCAGAAAGGGGAAAAGCTCATCATCCAGGAAGGCCCGTTCAAGGGTTTCAGCGGTATCTTCGAACAGGAGCTTGACGGCAGGGAAAGGATCGCCATCCTCCTGGAAGGCGTCGATTACTGCGCTCGCATGGAGATAGACCGCGAACTGGTCGCGAAGGCGTGACAGACAGAGGTATGCCATAGAGCTTTACGGAAACACCCAGGGTCTCAACCACCTCATAAAAAGACGTCTCACCAACCTCTACAAGAAGCGTATGGAGCCCTCCACCGTCATCACGGCGGACCTGGCGCGGCAGCTCATGGACATTTCGAAGGAAACGTCGCGCCAGATAGGCCTTGTCATCAACCGCCGCGGGCTCATCGAATACGTGATCGTCGGGGACAACCGGCGCATCGAGATCCCTCCCCTTTCGACGGAAAGGACGGGGCGGGCGCGCTTTCGCGGGGTGAGGTTCATCCACACCCATTTGAGGGGTGAACTCCTCTCCCGCGAAGACCTCACGGACCTTGCCCTCCTGCAGCTCGACCTCGTGGCATGCATCACGGAGATGAGAGGAGAAAGGGGTGAAGCGATCCATGTCGGGTACCTCATACCGGAGAACAGGGACGGCAGGGCCTGGGACTTCATGGAACCCGGACCTGTTTCGGAGATGGACCTTGACTTCACCGAATTCATCACCGAACTGGAGAACGAGTTCGTCAGGGAGCGGGGCAGGTTCTACGTGACGAAGGATAAGCACGACCGCTGCGTCATCGTGAGCGTCGTCATCCCCGGCAGGGAGAAGAACGTCGATGACTACACGGCCGAGATGAAGGACCTGTGCTACTCGGCGGGGATCACCGTCCTCGACACGGTGGTGCAGAGACCGAAGGAGCTTCACCCCCGGTACCTCATCGGCAGGGGCAAGGTCGAAGAGATCGTGATGAAGTGCCAGCAGCTCGGCGCGGACCTTCTCGTCTTCGACGAAGAGCTGACGCCGGGCCAGATAAAGAATATATCGGAGATAACGGAACTGAAGGTCATCGACCGCAATCAGCTCATCCTCGACATATTCGCCGGGCGGGCCAACACCACGGAGTCGAAGATACAGGTGGAACTCGCCCAGCTGCGCTACATCCTCCCCAGGCTCACCGAGAAGAGCACGGCATTCTCTCGCCTCATGGGAGGAATAGGCGGCCGGGGCCCCGGCGAGCAGAAGCTGGAGGTGGACCGCCGCAGGATCCGGGACCGCATAGCATCCCTCGAACGCAGGCTCGCCGACATACGGAAGGTGCGCGAGAAGAAAAGGGAGCGCAGGCGAGCCTCCTCCATCCCCATCGTCTCCATTGTCGGATACACCAATTCCGGCAAGTCGACGCTCCTTAACCTCCTCACGAAAAGCCGGGTGGAGGTCGAGGACAAACCGTTCTCCACACTCAACCCGACGACGCGGATGATAAAGTATCCCGAACGCAGGAAGATAATCCTCACGGACACCGTCGGCTTCATAACGCGGCTGCCCGAGGTGCTCCTGCGCGCCTTCATGGCGACGCTGGAGGAACTCGAGGACGCGCACCTGCTTCTCCATCTCGTCGACATAAGCGCACCCGACCTCGAAGACCGCATCGCCTCCGTGGAGGGCGTCATCGACGGCCTCGGTCTTTCGGGCAAGAGGCGCTTCATCGTCTTCAACAAAAGGGATAGGGTGGACCCAGCCGTCGCAGCCAACGTGGAGAAACGGTACAACGCCGTCTCCATATCATCGCTCAGGAAACAGGGGATCGACCGCCTCATAGCCGCCATCGAGACCGCAGTCGGCGGCGAGCATCTCGCGGCGAATTGATTTTTTCTCCGATCTGGAATAGATTAGAAACGGTCACAGGTCTCACGTCACAGGTCGCCGGTCAAAAGAAAAGGGCCTTATCGATCGCTGTCCGGGCTTAACGTCTCAACGACATGACGCAAGGTATTTTGGAGGCACACATGGAAGGACACAACGGGATGGGTGAGAATGAGGCCCAGGCGCTCCCACGCGTACTGGGCGAATATGCAGCGGAGGCGTCGATGGATTCCCTGGACGGCTTCATCGAATTCGCCTGCGATCACGCCGCCGGGCAAGGATTCGCCGACGACCGCGTCCAGGAAGTGCGCCGCGTCCTCACTGAGGCCCTGACAAACATCGTCACCTTCACCTTCGACAACACACCCCGGGAGATAAAGCTCTCCTGCAAAGTCGACAAATTCGGGAAATACGTTCTTGCCCTCGTTGATTCCGGCAAAGCCTACAACATGCTCCTCGAGGACGACCCCTTCATCGGCTCCCTCGGCCCCACCCCTGACGGCCCACGCCCCACCACGAAGACGATGAAGCGCTTCTCCAGCAATATAGAATACAAACGCCTCGAAAACCGCAACCACCTCATCATCACCCTCGCGAGAGATATGAAGAAAGGGAAGGAGTAGGGGGCAGGCTCAAAGGCTCTATCTCACACCCGCTTCTCCTATATTCCCTCCTCCAGTTCCTGTCCTCTATCCTGACAAGACCTGTCCCTCGTCTTATGAGTTGCATTCGAAAGCCCGGTGCGGTAGAATTATGTTGGAAAGTTTGACAGTTAGACAGGGGTGTCAGTATGCTAGTAGATTTGAAGCAGAAATCACAGGTGACCATTCCAAGGGGGCTGGTGAAAAAGTTGAATCTGAAGGTGGGCGACAAGCTGGAAATAGAGGAAAAGAACGGCAGGCTTATCAT
>ENA-UOXR01004900-UOXR01004900.1-bioreactor-metagenome-genome-assembly--contig:-NODE-4900-length-10188-cov-4.621336_pt1 | contig 10188 bp, 6 predicted proteins | sample MGYA00238164_ERZ764825 | MGnify/ENA primary metagenome ERZ764825 (study PRJEB28920, sample SAMN05720171) | bioreactor metagenome | isolation source: Anaerobic biogas reactor | place: USA:Washington...
TTTTATCAAGATCGTCGCGCTTCCCTCTCGTTCCGCGCAAGAGTTATATTATCATCCTATTCGACAACTGTCAACGCTATTTAACGGAATTTTTTAATTAGTACACCAGGCAACGTGTCCTGATTATGGGCGATTGTTGCTGTTAATGCCTTGTTTGTCCGGTATAAACTTATTCCTGAATTAATTAAATTAAACATTTTATTTGACAATAATCATTATCTAATACGAAAATTTAATTCGGCAATCGGCAATTAACTAAGATATTTGTAAATTTAACTTTTGTAAAAAACCTGTTCGGTATACTACTGCTCTAAGAAGATAAAGGTACAATATATTATGCTTTTCGAAATACTCCTGCTCGTTTTTTAAATTATGCAAAATCAAAAATTATGAGAGGTAAAAGAATTCGTTGTCTTACTTCATATTATTAATACTATTTGTAATGAATTAATCACCCTGCTATAATAGGACTGTTGTTTTTATAGATAAGGGAGCGAAATGAATTCGTTAATCTTATTTAATCTGATGCTTTCAATATAAATATGGAAAGGGTTTTCTCAAATGTCTCCAAAAGCACTGAGGAATATTGCGATTATCGCCCATGTTGATCATGGTAAAACTACCTTGGTCGATAAAATGTTGACCCAGAGCGGTTCATTCCGCGAACGTCAAGTCGTGCCGGAAAGAATAATGGATAATAATGAACTGGAACGGGAACGCGGTATAACCATTCTCTCCAAAAACACCAGTATTTTTTATAATGACATTAAAATAAATATTGTTGACACCCCGGGACATGCTGATTTTGGCGGAGAAGTGGAACGAATCGTGAGGATGGTGGACGGCGTTTTGCTACTGGTGGATGCATTTGAAGGTCCCATGCCCCAGACTCGCTTCGTGTTGAAGAAAGCACTGGGCGCCGGTCTGAAGCCAATTGTAGTGATAAATAAAATTGACCGTCCTGGTTGCCGGCCGCAAGAAGTGCTGGATGAATTGCTGGATCTGTTTATCGATCTTGGCGCCGACGAATCGCAGCTTGATTTTCCCGTCGCTTTTGCTTCGGCCAAAGCCGGTTTTGCCAAAATTAATATGGATGATCCGGCAGAAGACATGCAGCCTTTACTGGATATGATCATTGCTGAGATCCCCGCCCCTAACGGGGATGCGCAAGCTCCTCTGCAACTTTTTATTTCCTCTATTGATTATGATACCTATGTAGGCCGTATCGGAGTCGGCAAAATTTTGAACGGTTCGATCAATAAAAATCAGGAAGTCATCCTATGTAATATGGAAGGAAAACGGGAACGGGTTAAAATTAATACCCTTTATTCTTATGAAGGATTAAAAAAGGTTGATATAATCACCGCCCAAGCTGGCGAAATTATTGCCATTTCAGGAATTGAAGGGATTACCATCGGCGACACGTTGTGTGGTTCGGAAGCAGTTGACCCAATTGCGTTTTTAAATATCGATGAACCTACCATCTCGATGAATTTTGTCGTTAATACCAGCCCCATGGCTGGATTGGAGGGCAGTTATGTTACCAGCCGGCATTTAAGAGAAAGGCTGGAAAGGGAACTGCTGTCCAATGTTTCACTGCGGGTGGAGGAAATAACGCCCGATTGTTTTAAAGTATCAGGACGCGGTGAATTACACCTTTCGATTTTAATAGAAACCATGCGCCGGGAAGGCTACGAATTTGCAGTCACCCGTCCTGAGGTTATTCTGAAAACCATGGACGGAAAGGTTTATGAGCCGATAGAAAGACTTTTTATTGAAGTTCCCGAAGAATTTGTAGGCACAGTCATTGAAGGTGTGGGTAAGCGTAAAGGTGAACTGATGACGATGCTAAACGGCACCGGCAGTGTGATGAAACTGGAGTTTTTAATTCCAGCCCGGGGTTTAATCGGTTATCGCAGCGAGTTTATGACCGATACTAGGGGTAATGGGATTATGAATCATATTTTTGAAAATTACGAGCTATATAAAGGCGATATCAGCACCCGCAGCCGGGGTTCTCTTATCGCCTCGGAATCCGGTACGGCCATTACCTACGGATTGTACAATGCCCAGGAAAGAGGAACGCTTTTTATCGCACCGGGAACAGAAGTCTATGCCGGCATGGTGGTCGGTGAAAACGCCCGCAATGTTGATATCACGGTTAACGTCTGTAAACGCAAGCATCTTACCAATACTCGTTCTTCCGGGGCGGATGATGCACTACGTCTGGTTACGCCGGTCAGTATGTCGCTGGAAAATTGTCTGGAGTTTATCAGCGATGATGAACTGCTTGAAGTTACCCCTAAATCATTGCGGCTCAGGAAAACCATATTGGATAAAGGTGACCGTGACCGGGCCGCCGGCAACCGCAACAAAAACAAGGATTGATAATCAAATAATCCCTCCGCTGTTTGGGGATCGTTTATATACAATCCTTGCTGTTGATTAATAATCCTGATTCATTTATCGCACATAATATTGCGGAAACTGGTTGGAGATATGCCGGTATTATTTTTAAAAACGGTATGAAAATAGCTGGGGTTTTTAAAACCGGACTCAAATGCTATGCACTTAATGTTTTCCTGGGAATTCTCCAGATAATGCTTGGCATTATCCAAGCGTAATTTGGTAAGATAAGCGCTGAAACTGGTTCCCATTTCTTTTTTGAAGGTACGGCTAAGATAGGATGGATTAACATGGACGGCATCCGCAACCTCTTTTAAAGTAACGGGTTTCTGGAAATTATTTTGCAGATATATAACTGAATTTCTTACACATTCAGATAATGATCCATATTTATCTTTATTAACCATACCTATAAATAAAGTCAGCATATTGCAGGACCACTTGACGTAATCCTCGCGGGTATTTATTTTGCCCAGCATTTCCATAAATTGAATCTTCCTGCTCGATACCAACACGGAATCCGCTCCTTGGAAAATTAAATTACGGCATATCATGATAAGCAATTCCAAATAGAATGCTTGGTAAATCTCGCACAAATCGTCCGGATTTTTACTTTGAAATTTCCGGTTTAAATTATCTAAAGCCTTTAATGCCTCGCTAATGTTACCTTTTTTCATTTGTACCAGGAGTTCAGATTCCTCACTGAAAGGGTAAACGTTTTCATCCTCATGATAAATGCTTAAATCCTCATAGAAAATAATCGGACTCTCCATCAGCAAATAAGACTTCTGCGCCTGACAGGCTTCTTCAAAAGAACGATATAGTAATGAAGGTTTAGTATATATATTCCCAATCCCAATGGAAATCTGCAAAGAAAAATCCTTTTGCATCAGCTTTATGATCTTTCTGGCAATCAATATTAAATCCCTTCTTAAATCGGGTGGTTCCAAACCATTGGTGGGCAGCAGAAAAACCATCCGCTCATAATACCAGGACATCACAATAGCTCCATCCCAATATTTCACAATCTGACGCAAATCTGATAAAATGCTTTTCATTCGCAATTGTTTCGTTACATCAAAATCCGTAGTTCGGTTGTAAATAAAACCCGCCGTCATTACCACTTGCGGAAAATGGCGCAAATTCAACCATTTCCATTTCTTAAGCAAAACTTTATCATCGTTCATATGACCGGTCAGTATTTCATTTATCAAAGCAAAATAAGCATAGGAAAGAGACGGTTCAAAATATTTTATTTGATTATCGTAACCTGCACCCATTTTCACACCTCTTTTTTACCTGAAGGGCTCAGCGCCCGGTATGTAGGTTAATATACTTGAACAGGAGGATCTTGCCTCCTATCCAAGTATTATTAATTATTTTAACATATGAGAACCATTGCTCATAAGCCAGCCAATCGCTACGCTGTTATATCTTGACTGTGCCAGTTTTCGCTAACCTTAGCCTGGCGTCCCAGGAGGAATATGAACAGGGCAAGAACTGCCAAAGCCATTCCTATAAACAGATACCATGTAGGTGTGAGACTGCCGACTCTCTCAAATATCGCACCCGACAGAGGCATGGAGACCGCCAGCCCTATGGTTGCAAAAATCTGTATAAGCCCGTAAATAGTACCGTAGTCCAAATTGCCAAACACATGGCCGACAATATATGAGGAGAGGACGGTCGTCATGGGACAGGCCAGTGCGAAGGCAATCACGAACACTACTACCATCGTCATAACCCCGGCATTTATGAAAGCAAACATACCGCCAATGAGCATCCCGATGCCAAAGATTATTCCAATCCTTGCACCCCATTTGTCCAGAATAGATCCCATGAGTAATTTGCCAAGCACCAGCAGTCCCATATAGGCTGCGGCTATGGTAGCACCAAAAGTAGCTGTATACCCGAGGTCTTTAAGATAAATCGGGATATTATTTTGAACCCCAAAGGTGATCATTTCCAGTATCAGGAAGCACAGTGCAATTATCCAGAAGGACAGGTTTTTAACTGCTTCGCCGGCACTCAGGCCATGCATGGCCGTGGCTTCTTCCAACTCACCCGTATCCCCCAGGGCGGTCATGCCTTTCATGGCCGGGTGAAGCTTGATAATAAAGATAACAAAGGGCACTGTAACTGCCAGGAACAAGACTGCCAGGACTATATATGCCATTTGCCAGTTGTAGTTGTTAATAACCCACTGGGCCAGAGGATTGCAAAGCATGCCACCGATTCCGCTGCCGGTAAAGGCTATCCCCATAGCCAGTCCCCGTTTATCATTGAACCAGTTGGTTAAAAGTATGGAGGCCGGCAGGGTCGAAGTCCCCGCCCCGAAAGCCCCAACGATAACGGAAACCAGATAGAAATGCCACAGCTGTGTGCATTGTGAATAAGCGGCAAAGGCGATGCCGGTAACAATTACACAAATACCAATTACCACCTGGGAATTATACTTAACAATTAATTTTCCCAGCACAGGAAACGCAAACATGGCTGACAAGGCTATGATAGTCAGGTACAGCCCCAGGGCTTCCCGCGAGAACTGCAGATCTTCAATAATAGCACTGAAGAATACCCCGGTACAATTCAAGGTAATACCTATCCCGGCAAACATCAGGAAAAAACAAGCGAGAACAATCCACCATCCGTAAAATAGCTTACCCTTCTCTTCCATTTACAGGCCCCCTTTTTGTATTCTAAAATGGGGCAAAAGTGAGAGTATAACCCTGGCTTTTGCCCCTTTGAATTTAATTGCTGCTTGGGAGTACATATATATTATTTAACCCTTCTTAATTTGGCGCAGCTGCCGAAGCTGATTAAACTCTCGAACTTATTACGTCCACAAGTTCAATCATCGGTTTGCCCGGGCTGATAACCTTAACTTCACCTTGGGCATCCACCAGTCTGATAATCAGGCCGCTGTTGTACTGTCCCTCAGGTGCCTCTCTTTTGGCCAGTTCCTTTATCAACAGGACAGGATCGATACATTCCGGTGCGATAACCCCGGCTTGCTTGATTTGACCTGAACCCAGCAGGATTGCTGCTGCCGCCGCTGGCAGTCCGGTGGCCTCTCCCATTGATTCCGAGCTCATACGCATTAATTCGTATTTTCTGGTTTCCCCGTTCTTGGTTCCCTTAACCGAAATGTACAGGCCGCCTACTCCTATAGGCTCGCCGGTTTGCATAACCTGCGGATTTTGCAGCAAATATGCTACAGTAAAGTCTGCCGGCGATATCATTTGATTACCTAATTGAATCGGCTTTTCCTGCCACAGTTCCAGATCCACCAGGTTCCTTACCAATCTCGTGTAGGACAGGACACAACCCTTGTTGGTCGCGGTTTTTACTCCCTTGATAAAACGAGGAATGGTTATCGGCTCCGGATGGCCTATATCATGAAAGGTTACCTCCCCCAGCGGTTCCGGGAATACCGCCGTAAGCGCCCCGGCATCTATCATCGGCTTAATCTGCCGCCAGTCATAATCCTGGTATGAAGGAACAGTGCCGCCGATTGCATGCAGCAGGTGGTACAATACTGCCGCTCCCTCTTTTGCATCCTCGCCGGTATCAGTATCACCGGTTGCCCAGCAAGTATGAACCTCTTCCACTTGATCCAGCCAATCAGCTCCAATCCGGGCAAACATATTGGAAATCCCGGGGGAGGCGCCCATTCCAATCAATATGGTGGTGCCTGCTGCTTTAGCCGCGTTGTCATATTCAAACAGTTTACTGGTGGCATCATAATCATCACAGATATCAACATAATTTACTCTGGATTCAATCGCCGCCTCCACCACGTAATGAGCCAGTTTGTAAAATGGCCCGGCAAAATTCATAACCACAGTAGTCCCCTTTATGGCCTCCATCAGCGCCGGCTTATCCATAACATCCAACTTCAGCGCAATTGCCTTGGGGCTGGCCAGGCGATCTCTTAGCTTTACTGCCGCCTCATAATTATAATCCGCAATTATTATTTCACTACATTCCGGCTGGTTGATCAGGTGTTCCACTGCTACCGAACCCATTTCTCCGGCTCCGCCTATTGCTAAAATACGCATTGATATACAGCTCCTTTTTAAATATTAATAACTGCTGCGATTTATTGCCTGAAAAGATTTAAAAATACTATTATGATATGATTTTTAAAATACTTTATGTTGCGTTTAAAACTACGCAATTGTCAATGGTAAGAATGGATTGCTTGATGAAATATATATTAATCAGTTATTTACTCTTTGCCTGAGTTCTTTCCTTAAGATTCTGCCCAGTTCGTTCCTAGGCAGATCATCGCGGAACTCAATATAGCGGGGTATCTTATATTCGGCCAGGCTCTCCCGGCAATAATCCTGAATACAGGCAGGACTGGTTTTAGCTCCTTTTTTTAGTACGATAAAGGCGCCCACCTGCTTGCTCCCCTCATCTTCCGGGATTCCCAGCACGGCAGCCTCACTGATGTCAGGGTGACTGCAGAGCACTTCCTCCACTTCGCTGGGGAATATGGTCAAGCCGGCACGTTTGATCAGATCGTTTTTCCGCTCAATAAGAAAAATATCTCCGTCTTCATCCATATATCCGATGTCACCCGTATACAACCAACCATCCTTGATGATTCGGGCTGTTTCCGCATCGTTTTTATAATAGCCCTTCATGACATTGGATCCCTTGATGCTGAACTCCCCTATATGCCCGGGCGGAAGTGGTCTGCCCTCGTCATCTGCCACACGAATTTCAGCACAGACGATGGGCTGCCCAACCGAACCGGGCTTTATGAGGCGATCATGCCGCTGCAGGCTGAAACCGGCCACCGTTTCGGTAAGTCCGTAGCCTTCAAGTATGGTGGCCTGGTATCTTTTTTCAAAAGAATGACGAACTTCGGCTGAAAGCGGTACGGCTCCGCACAGCCAGCGCGCTACCGAACTTACGTTGTAATCCTCCACCGCCGGATAATCAGCCAAAGCGGCATACATGAAGGGTATTCCTCCGAAAACGGTGATTGCGTTGGTCTGTATGCACTCCAGGATTTGCTCAATATTAAAACCGGGTAAAAGGAAAATGGTTCCCCCTGTCAAATAAGCAACTGCCATGGTACATAAACCGTAAACGTGGGTTAGCGGTAAAACTACCAGCAGGTTTATCTTATCTATCAGCCTGCTGCCATCACTGCCAATCAAGCCCATCACCTGTATATCCGAATATCCCTCCATGTATAGGTTGATATGGCTCAGGATAACTCCTTTGGGTGTTCCGGTTGTACCCGATGTATATATAACAGCTGCATCGGCATCATCCGGACGGTCAACCATAATCAGCTCATCATCCTCGGCATAGCATTCCCCGATGGGGATAAAGACCCCCCCCGGGTCTTCCCCCACCACGATTACAAGCAATTCTGCCGCAGCAAGCTTCAGTGCCTGGCGAACCGTTTCCGCCAGCCGCGCCGAACATATTATCATGGCTACTTCACTGTGATCAATAATATAGGCCAGTTCCTGCGCGCCCAGTTGCGGATTAACCGGTACCACTATCGCCCCGGCCCGCAGAATAGCGTAATAACTGATTAACACCTCGGGCGTGTTATGGAGAAATACCAACACCCGCTCATCCTTTTGCAGGCCTCTTTGCTGCAAACCATGCCCGAGACGATTCGAAAACCGCTCCAATTCAACGTTGGTATATTCCCGACCATTAAACTTCAGGAAAACGTACTCACCATATTTACTGATATTATCCAGTGCCAGGCGTACAACATTCACTTTAATTCACCCTAATTATTTTTTTCCCACAACTCATACCATATGTTTTTATCATACAACGGACCAGCTTTTTTGACATCTCCATCAACTGTTTTAAACATCATAATCTTATCAAAAGCAGTAGTTGGCTGGCGGAGTCGGCGCAGATATTCCAGCGGATTCAGACATTCGGGAGCAATAACCCCTTTGGTATTGGCTTGCCCGTCCAGCAGCATTTCAACTCCAACCGCTGCTGAATTGCCTGTATACTCCTCCATCTCGCCATAACTAGACAGGTAGTAAGTATAAACTACATTGCTGTCTCCTTTTTTGCCCTTTACCTCAATACAGGTCGCCATTTTGGAAGGCTCCGTATCCGGCGGCAATACCACCTTCCATACTCTAAACATCGCCTCAAAAAAGTCCAGCGGGGCTACCATTTCGCCCTTGAAGGGGATTGGCTGCTCACTGGTAAAACCGGCCGCTACCAGTACTCTGAACAAGTCATTTTTATCCTTCGGCCAGATAGCACCGCGGTTGGTAACGGTCTTGACCCCGGGAATGAATTTACCCAAGGTAACCGGTTCCGGATGACCGATATGAAATACTTCATATTCACCAAACGGCTGCGGAAAATTAATTACGCAGGCACCATCCTGCTGACACGGCATGATAAACTGTATTTTCCCGTCTTTAAAGGTCGGAACTTCATTGCCCATGGCGTGGAACAGATGTACAAGAGCGCCGGTATATTCAGAATTTGCTTCCCCGACTACCCAGGAAGTGTTTATTTCCTCCACCTCATCCAGAAGATCGGTACTAAGCCGGGCAAGGATGTTGGTCAAACCGGGTGAAGCCCCCGTGGCAATAAGCGCGGTTATACCTGCCGCAGCCGCCTGGTCATTCAAATCCAAAAGCTGCTGGGTGGTATCAAAATCATCAACAATGTCAACATAATTAACCCCACTTTGAATAGCCGCCTCCAGGACGGTAGTACCAAATTTATAGTAAGGGCCAACCAGATTCAATACGACATCCTGGCCGGCCAAAGCTTCGGACAGGAGTTGCGGATTGCGTACATCCAGTTTCAGGGGTTTGCATTTGGGTGATCCATGCTTCTCTATAACGGCCGCCAAATTGGCCTCAGATAGATCACCCAGAGTAATTTCTTCAACCACCGCAAGTGTACTGAGGTATTTTATTACCGGTTGGGCCATCTGTCCAGCAGCGCCTGTAATGAGTACTTTCAAAACAATCTCCTCCTCAAATTTTTTATTTGGCAAATTTCTTGAAATAAACTATCTACTGAATATTTCCTCAAAACTTGCTATTTTTAGCATAATTTAAGTTGAATTTTCTAACAATATAAAATATTTATAATTAATTCACTAATGATTCAAATATTTTTACCTTAAGGTAATGGATTTAAGGTATCATGCTTTCCTGATAAACTTTGCCGCAGCGTTAGCCAAGTACTCACACAAAGTGAACTGCAGGGATTTCACATAATGTATAATTGCAGCAAAGTGTATTTTGAATTGCACAATATATAGTGTTTTTATCTTCTTAATGCAACAATATATCGAATATTGGGGGGAATAGTAAAACATGCAGACGTCTCTTACGTAAGCCTATCCAACTAAGTTGGTTATTCGTTTTATGGCTGAAGTAAAACTAATTTTCACAAATGATGCTGCGCCTCGGTGAGTTAAATTTAGACAGGATATCAGGTTTTATTACCCGGTGGGAAAAAGTTGGTATTTAATAGACGGCGAATTACTTCAGTCTGATTTACATCAGTATTTGATGATCTATTAAACACTAATATCTATTCGCAGGACAATAAAGAAGACGGAAACGTATGCCAAATCGGTAAACAAAGCTTATTTCTGTTTAATACACAACAAAATTCGGAGTGTGTTTTTAGCTAAAATTAGTTAAAAGTTATTTTTCATCTATCGGAATCAATTGTTACGTACGCAAAATATATCAGCAGCTGATCGCCAACTTCTATCCCGTGTTTTTTAATTTCTCCGGCACACAGTTC
>ENA-UOXR01004902-UOXR01004902.1-bioreactor-metagenome-genome-assembly--contig:-NODE-4902-length-10187-cov-3.962298_pt1 | contig 10187 bp, 8 predicted proteins | sample MGYA00238164_ERZ764825 | MGnify/ENA primary metagenome ERZ764825 (study PRJEB28920, sample SAMN05720171) | bioreactor metagenome | isolation source: Anaerobic biogas reactor | place: USA:Washington...
CCACCCTTTCTCAGTGCAACTCCCGTTCGCAATCATCGACCGGATCCTATTCGGGCCAGTCAACTACGAGGACCCATGGTATAACAATCAGAGTATCATCGCCACCGTATATCTAGGTGATGGAACGACACTTCAGGGCGGCACTTGGGGATATTTCGTTGGAAACAGCAGCTTAGGGGAGGTGTCCTTGGACGTGAGCGACGCCTTTGACAGAGGCATGGGACTGATCGAAATCGATTTCATTCACGAGACACTGCCAGCCTACAACGCCAAGCCTTGGGGAAAGCATGAAGTCGAATTATCCAGACTGGATGGGTCCAAGATTCGGCTCCAGAATGCCACATTTTCAAGATCAAAGCTAAACGATAACTCATGCTGGCTAGGGGACGAGCCTACCGACACCCTCGATTTTGAGCGCAACAACAGCATGATGGAGATCAAATGGAACTCCATCGCCAGAATCACCCCAAATGAGGGTGAGGGAATTCCATACACGGACAAACTCGTGGTTACGGGGGTAGACGGAACCACTGCAAAAGGATACTGTCCCCCATACATGTACACCGTCGACGGGATCACGGGGTTAGCTCAGGTGACACCCGCATACAGACTCCTGACCACCATCGAACTGGTACACTATCAGAAAGCCCCGTTTGCGGACATCGTGTTAATGCACGAATGAGAGGGCTACTGCCATTGTATCGACGCTGCTATCCGTGTGATTTCCCGATCAGGCTTCGCATGGGAGTTGCGAAAGGCAACCGACCTTGAGTATTCTCGGAATCCAATCGGCAGAACAGATGAGCTATCAGATCACGGATTCAAACGGAGTAACCCGACTCAACCCGGAGCACCGGACGATGCTGTCCGTCCTTCAGGATCTTCGGAAGAGACACCGTGATGAAAACGATACCTTTCCTGAAGCGATCCTGACCCACGAAAGCGGTTGGGCAATCTCAGTGACCCGCAAAGGAACCGTCGTTCTGGAGATTCCTGACGATCCGGATTCCATCTACGTGCTGAAAAAGCTGGATACCGACGAAGTGATCAACCTTTGGCAGCAATTGGCAATGGGAAATCTCGACCGCATCCGGGCGCTGCCTTGGACAAAAACGACTGGTGGATGACGAATCGATGCCACAAGGAACACTGTCGATTCGAATCGCATCCTCCGGTGTAAGCTTCACCATTGACCCGTCAGCTGCCATCCGTTCAATAGGAGCGACATGAAATCTGCCTGTCTTGCCATGCTGTTTGCCTTTCTTGCCCTGCTCGGGGCAGGATGCCCGCACGAGCGCAAGACACTGGTTGAGGAAACGCTTGATCCGTCCTATGTGACGGCCAAGCAGCGCCTCAGGGAAGGAAGCCCCGACAAAGCCATTGTGCTCTTCGAAAAGGTGATCCACAAAAGACCGACCGCTCCGGAATCCCAACTGGAACTTGGAGCCATATTCCTCCACCATAAAAAAGACCCCATCCGCGCCATCTATCACCTCCAGCAGTATCTGGAGCAGAAACCCGACTCGCGCGAGGCTCCCATGGTAGAGGACATGATCCTGTCGGCGAAAAGACTCTACGCATCCCAGCTCCCGGGAAATCCATTCAGAAAAGCGCTCGATCAGGCCGAGCTTCTGGACACCATTGACCGGCTTGAAAAAGAGAATCGCCGGCTGGCATCCGACAACAACACGCTAAAGGGCCAATTGGCGATACTTTCGGCCACTCAAACCCCACAGCCTACGCAGCCAACACAAACAGTAGCACCTGCAGTCCAGCCCCGTGTTCAACCTGCAAGAGTCGCGGCCCAAACACCGTCGCCAGCAACACAGCCATCACAGCCAAGCCCGCCCGCAGCCGCAAGAAGCTACACCGTCGAAAAAGGAGATACCCTCTATCGTATCAGCATGCGCTTTTACGGCCGCCCGGACAAGATTCAGGCAATCTTTGAAGCCAACCGGTCCGTCCTGAAAGACATCAATGATCTGAAACCCGGTCAGGTCATCAATCTTCCGCAATAGGATTTCATCCTGCTGTTTCCATGCTGTATTTCGATGCCAATGCCACAGTGCCCATGAACCATGCCGCCAAGGTGGCATGGAAGGAAGCACAGGAAACGGCATGGACAAACCCATCCAGCCCCACCCGAACGTCTGCGAAGGTGCGCGCCAGATTGGAGGATGCCCGTCAACATATAGCCGACATTCTCGGAATTGACCCTTCCGGGCTGGTGTTCTGTTCGGGAGCCACTGAAGCAGCCAATACCATCATTGGGTCCTGCGCCCGCCAGAACCCGAAAGGGCACGTGCTTTGTTCGACTATGGAACACGCATGTGTAAGAGAGTCTCTGAAGCTGCATTTCGAGGGGCGGGTCACATTCTTCAACCCTACCCTGCCCCTTGCTGCATTCGAAAAGACCCTGCTCAACGCCAAGAGCTCAGGAGCACCCCCTTGCCTCGTGGTGGCGATCGCCGCCAACAATGAGACCGGAACCATCCACCCGTGGAGAGACTACGCGGAAATCTGTCGTCAACAAGGCATTCCGCTCTTCTCGGACATGGCCCAATGGATCGGAAAGATGCCACTGGATGGGCTCGCCAACGTCGACTTCTTCTGCTGCTCCGGCCACAAATTCGGAGCCTCAAAAGGAATCGGGATTCTCAAAATCTCACGGAGATACTGGTCACCCACCGGACAACGGGGTGGCGGCCAGGAAAATGGAATCCGGAGTGGCACCGAGGATTTCCCGGCAATTCACGCACTTGTATCCGCGCTCGAATCCGCCGCCCGGTTCGATGCTTCCGCAATCAACCAGCTTCAGGCCAGGAAGCAGGAATGGATCCGGGAACTCAATCTCATTATGCCAGGGGTAAGCATCATCGCAGAGGGACTACCGGGCCTGTGGAACACCGTCGCATTTGCGCCTCCTTTCGGAGATCGCACGGACTGGATCCTTGAACTGGAAAAACGCGGCTTCCTGATCGGATCAGGCTCCGCATGCTCTTCCGGACGGACAGGTTCCCCTATTCTCGACGCCCTCGGCATCGACCCATCCATCGCATCCCGAACCCTTCGGATCAGCGGAACGCGCGACCACAGCCAGGAGGATTGGCAGTCCCTGCTGGAAGCTCTGCAGAATACCGCTGCCTCTCTGGGGCAGAAGAGATCCGGGATCACGGAAATCATCGATATCGACTGACCCTTGGGATACCACACCAGCCTTTCGAGCACATGCGTATTGGGAAGATCAACCTTCAATGTTTCCGGAATGTCGAACAATTGAGCCTTTCATTCGACGGCTCCTCGCCTGCCTTGTTCGTCGGTTCCAACGGACAGGGGAAATCAAACATTCTGGAAGCGATCGCGTATGTGGGGACCCTTCGCTCATTCCGCACTTTCGACACGCTTCCCTTGATCCAGAAAGGCTCATCCGAGGCCGGCCTGTGGTTCGACATCCGTAATGATTCCGGAAAGTGCGATGAAGTCGAAATCCGCATCCAGGCCCGCACGAAGCGCATTCTCGTCAACGGGACCCCGGTCACCCGCCTTGCGGACTACATCGGCATGTTTCCCACTCTGGCTTTCAACGTGGAAGACTCCCAATGGATCAAAGGGGAGCCGCAATATCGCCGAAAAGCCATGGATCTCTTCCTTTCCATGATGGATCCGGAGTATTTGGATGCGCTGAGCACTTATCACAAGGCGTTGAAGGCACGTAATCAGGCGCTCAAAAACCAATCCGGACCATCCGTGGTGCGTGCGTTTTCGCAAGTCATGGCTCCGGCGGCTTTCCGCCTGGTGGAAGGGCGACGGAAATGGGTAGACACGCTCGCTCCGATTCTCAGCCCAATCCACCGGCATCTGGTTTCTGAAGCCGAAAGCGTATCGATCGACTACGAACCATCCTGCACCCTTTCCGATCCGGACGCATTCAACACCACACTCCGCAAGAATGAAACCCGCGACTCAGCCTTGGGCTCTACTTCGACGGGGCCCCATCGGGACGACTTCGCATTCACAGTCGATGGCTCCAGTGCCCGCAGCTTTGGCTCCGAAGGCCAGCAACGCACCCTTATCCTCGCGTTCAAACTCGCGCAACTGGATCTTCTCGAATCCCGCTTGAACCAAAAAGCAGTGGTTCTGCTGGACGACGTGTTCACCGACCTCGACCCCGCACGCCAACAGCAGGCATGGAGCGCTTTCTCGAGGGGGCGTCAAATCATCGCAAGTGGAACGGTCATCCCGGATGTGGCAAAAAAGGAGAATTGGACGATCTTTTCTGTTTGTAAGGGTCGGATTGAGCCCTACGCTTGACCCGGGCGCCATCTTCAACCATCGATTGATCCATGAGCATGGATTACCGCAAGCAATTCGCAGGCACGGCCGACGGCCCGACCGGTGCAATTCTCACCGATCTGCCATCCCCATACATCCCTCACTCCAACGGGCTCCTCTACTTGCCCAGATTCATCGCCAAGATTCGCAAGCATCTCGGTGGCGGACTTCCGGCAAGCTATCAACGCAACTTCACCAAAGGCTTTGACCAGTTTCTCTGTATTCACCTTGGGATTGATCCGCAGGACGTGATCGCCGCCGTGAAATCCAGCACATCCGACGATGATCTGGAATCCAGACTCAAGGCACTTCTGCCGAGAGATCTCCGTGTTGCCGAATGGAACCGGAAGCTTTGCCAAACCGGCCTAAGTGAGACAGGGCAAGAGAAGATCGCCGAACTCAAACAATCCATGGGAATCGCCGATCGACCGGACCTCATGACCTTTGCCGATCTCATCGACTACGATGAGGGCCGAATTCCCTGACCTTACGCGGCTCCAACCCAATCCAATACCCATTCCAGTGGACACCCCAAGCATCGAAGCCATCAACCTGACACGCCAGTATGGGCGTCTCACGGCCTTGTCGAACGTCTCCTTTGTGATCCGGAAAGGAGAAGTCATCGGGCTGCTTGGACCCAATGGTGCTGGCAAAAGCACCCTCATGCGTATTCTTTCAGGGTTGCTTCCAGCCACCTCGGGCTCCGCATTCATTGCCGGATTGTCGGTGACCCGCTTTCCCGATGAAATCAAAACACGGATCGGTTACATGCCGGAAAACAATCCGCTTCCGGAGGCTGTTCTGGTGCAGGAATACCTGCATTTCCGGGCGAGTATAAAGGGGGTGCCGCGCAAAGAGATCCGGCATCGCGTCGACGAGATCATGGATCTGTGCGACCTCCGGAACAAAGCGGCACGCAGGCAAATCGGAAAGCTCTCCAAGGGATTTCGCCAGCGGGTGGGAATCGCTGATGCCCTTCTGGCCCAGCCCGAAGTGGTGATCATGGACGAGCCGACTATCGGTCTGGATCCCCACCAAATCCGCGCCGTGCGCAACCTGATTGACCGCATGCGGGGCCGCATGACGGTGATCCTCTCCAGCCACATTCTTCACGAAATCGACACTTGCTGCGACCGTTCTCTCATCATCAACCGCGGCAGAATTGTAGCATCCGGGACCCTCTCCCAGATGCGTAAACGCTACTCACTCGGAGCATCCTACCACCTGAAGCTCAAAGGAGAAGTCCGGCAAATCGACACCCTCCTTGCGCCTGTTCATGCCAGCCTGAAAAGGGTCGGAACTGATCCCGCCGATGAAGACGGCTATCATCTCGTCAAATTGTCCGCCGATTCGCCGGATGACCTCGGGCACGCCATCATTTCTGCCATCGTATCGCATCCATCGCTCATGCTGAAGGAATGCTACCGGAAAGAACCGGATCTGGAAGACGTGTTCCTTGCCGCCACCAAACGCAGCTGGGAGGAGACTTCCGGGGCACAGCACGCCGAAGATTCTCTCGCATCCTCGCCCGCAACCTGCCCCGCAGGAAGGGATCCCGAGCAAACGGACGTTTGATCCAAACCAGCACCATCGGTTTCAGGATAGGACCACAGGCATAGGAATCATCCTTGAGCATAAGCAAAACAGAAGGTTGACGCCCTTCCGATTAGCCATTTTTCTGACGGCATCTCACGTGGTTTCCTGCAGGTGCCTCGCAGTAGCGGCGTCTTTGTGAAAACCGTGCAAACGATATCCTGTAACTGTTTACCCATTCATCTGCATCACGCACTTTCGACATGAGCAAGCTACCGACACTTCCCACCGACGACATCCGCCAGATCATGTGGCGTTTCTCCGACCGCTATGACCTGCAGATGGCAGTGCAATCTGCCCGGCAGGTTGCACGTGGCACTGTGGCGCGACTGGTGGCGGAAGGTGAACGCAATCACCACGAGTGGACGGCCAAAAAAGAGGAATTGCTCTTGGCCTTTGATGCTTCCGGACTCACCGCCCTTTACATGGAACCGGAACAAGGTGGGTTCATTCAGGGACCGAAGAACCTCGCGATGGCACTTGTGGCATTCGAGCTTTCCTGGGTGGATGCAGGTGCGGCCACCTGCTCGCTCGCCGGAAACCTCGCGCTCGCGCCCATCCACGAGAAAGGAACCGAAGACCAGCGTAACTTTTACATGGGCAAAGCCTCTCTTTCCGAAGGCACCCCATGGCGAGGGGCATTCGCCCTCACCGAACCCCTCCCTTTTGTCGGCGTGGACACTGGAGTGTTGAGCGGAAAAGTGCGCATCGTCGAATGGGAAGAAGGAAAGGAACCCATTCTCGAGGTTGAAAAGCGCGGCCGCTTTATCACCAATATGGATTTCGCCAATTTCGTGACCGCCGCCGTCGACAGCGATGATCCGCGCATCAAGGGCTCCTGCATGGTGATTCTTGAGGAAGGTGACGAAGGCGTATACGACCGCGGATCACCCACACTGAAACTCGTGCATCAGCTGTCTTCGACACGGGATCCGGTTTTCCGTCTCAAAGTGCCCGCAAGTCGCATCATCGGTGGCTACAAGGTCGAGGATGGAGTCATTGTTCCGCAATATGCGCACAGCGAAGTCATCGCAGCCGTGTTTCACCGGACCCGCATTCCCGTTGGATTGATGACATCCGCCAAGCTACTCTCGGCCGTTGAGCCGGTTCTGCGCTACCAGCGCCAGCGCTTCCGCGGAGGAGAATCCGGAGAGGGCAGCCCCCGGTATGACCTTGGCCTCCAAATGAACGAGGATGCAACCCAGCGACTCCTGGACGTCTGGGCAACCGGCGAGGCAGGTGCCTCTCTGGGATTTGCCGCCGCCCGCGAAGCGGACCGCTTCGATCCAATCGAACGCGAAAAGGACCGCTTCTGCGAAAAGGAAGGGCTCACCGGAAAAAAGCAGTTCATCGCCCTTCGCAAAAAAGAAGCGGAAATCATTGAGTATCTCGATCTGCTCTATGCTCCCGAGGCTACCAGGGACGCCAGCCGGTTCCAGACCCTCAGCGACGACGTTCTCGTGCAGTTTGGATTGGGTGACGCAAGAGCAAATATCCTCAATCCCGCCACCAAACTTTGGAACACCGGCTACGGCGCCACGATGATGCGTGAGGCCGTCACCCTCATGGGTGGATACGGCACCACCGAAGACTGCCCGGGCTTCCTCGGACAAAAGTGGATGGATTGCCAACTTGAGGCGACCTACGAGGGGCCGGAAGCTGTTCAAAGGCGACACCTGACGTTGGCGGTTTCCAGTCCGGTCTTCGCAAAGGAATATGGACTCTGGATCAACCAGCTCGAACGGATCAGTCAGGAATGGCCAGAGCTCGGCACCCAGGCGCTTGCAAAAGCAATGAAGCTTTGGATGCAGTCATTGGATTACCTCAACTCCCACTCTGACTCCTCCGGCAAGAAGCTCTACCACAACAAACGCCAAGGGATCACATTCCAGCTCGCGGACGCCCTTTGCTGGGTATTGGCCAGCCGATTCTTTGTCGACGACCTAGTCGAGCTGAGGGCAAAGGGTGCAGAAAACGCTGTCCTTTCCGAAAACCTGCCCGACTATCTCGGATTCTATGCTGACCTGTGCAAGACGCAGATCCTCAGGACAATAGGAGAAGTCAGCAAACTTTGCGGTGAACTGGTGGTCGGTTACGCTGCGGGATCCGATGAAGCACTTGAAGCATTCCAGAATGCTCAATGCGACATGCTGCGTTCAGCGGCTGGATTCCGTATGGCTAAAGACGCCGCGTCCGAAGCCCTCACCGGTGTCATGATTCCGGAAGCATTGGACTACCCCGCCTGATACTCGCGGCACCTCGTCCCGGCAACCGTCAACCCCCTCAACTATTGCATCAGAAACCATGGATGATTCCCTGAGACCCGTCATGGAAGTGGATATCGCCTGCGTGGGCTTCGGCCCCGCGACAGCCGGTTTTCTCAAGCGCCTGTCCTCACACATGGAACAGGATCCGACCACTTGCGAAAGCCGGGTGATGCCGGGAATGCCCCTCCAGGTTTTGTGTTATGAAAGAGGAGACGATGTCGGATTCGGAGTGTCGGGCGTTGTCACCAAAGGACGTGCTATCCGGGAGACGCTTCCGGACTTCGATCCAGCCATGGTGCCGACCGCGGCTCCCGTTGTTGAGGAAAAGGTAGCCTATCTGTTCGACCCGCATGGCGCATCAAGGAAATCGGGGACGCTCAAAGCGCTCGAAAAACTCATTGTGCCCTTCCGGAACAAACAAATGGCGTTTCATCTGCCTTGGATTCCGCCTTTCCTCGAAAAGCATCCGGGATACGTTTTCAGTATTGGTCAGTTTTGCTCATGGGTTGCACAGGATATCATGGGCAGGGGAACCGCCCAGATATGGCCGGCATCTCCCGTCGCCTCTGCCTTGCTGGAGGGCGATACGGTTCGGGGCGTCAGAATGATGGACCAAGGCGTGGACAAACACGGGAACCCACAGGATGACTATTCGCCCGGGGCCGATATCCACGCGGCACTGACGGTGGTCGGCGATGGTCCTGTTGGCGCAGTCAGCGCGCAGTTGGATGCGCATTTTGGGCTTCCAAAGGGTAACGTCCGTAACGATTGGGCAGTTGGAATGAAAGCCATGGTCGAGTTGCCTGCGAACTGCCCGCTCAAACCTGGCACAGTGCTCCACACCCTCGGGTTTCCGGAGCCGGAGATTTTCGGCTACCTTTACGTCTATCCGGACGGGATGGCTTCGATCGGGATTTTTGTGCCTTCCTGGTTCGATAGCCCGGGACGCACAGCATACCGCTACTTGCAGCACTGGATGCAGCACCCCTACCTCGCACAATACCTTGATGGCGGAACCCTCAAAAGCTGGGGCGCCAAGACACTCGGGGAATGGGGACTCCACGGCGAGCCCTATCTGGTCGGCGATGGATACGCCCGGATTGGCGAAAACTCAGGCAGCACCAACGTCCTCACGAACTCGGGAGTGGACGAAGCCTGGAAAACGGGAACCCTTCTGGCGGACGCCGTGTTTCAGCTGTTGAAAGAGAATAAACCTTTCTCCAAAGAGAACCTCGAGGCGACCTACGTAAAGAGCCGCAGGGAGAGCTGGCTGCAGAGCGAGGCTGAAGCGGCAAAAAACGCAAGGGACGGATTCCAAAAGGGATTCATCCGGGGCATGATGGGAACCGGTCTTGCGGGAATCACCAATGGTCGAGTCTTCTGGCCAGCCAAATCCAAAACTCCATTCCAACGGGTTCCGGATGCCGTAGAATACTACAGCCGGTTTATTCCGAGGAAAGAAGTCGAAGCGATTCTCGAGGAATGTGCACGCAAGGGGGTTCCCATCCATGATGCATTCATGGATCGGCTGGGCTGGCCATCGATTTCTTTCGACGGGAAGCTTCTGGTCTCTCAACAAGACGCACTTTTGATTGGCGGGAAAGTCGCCGCCAATCCGGGATACGAAGACCACGTGAAGTTCAAGGATCCGCTGCTCTGTATGGATTGTCAGGCAAGGGTCTGCATTGAGGCATGCTCAGGCCAAGCGATTCAGGTCAATCCTGACGGAGGGGGCGTCCCGATGTTCGAACGCGAAAAATGCATCCACTGTGGCGCGTGCCTCTGGAATTGCAGTCGGACCGATCCGGGAGATCCATCATCAGGCAATATCCGGTTCATCGCCGGAGCGGGAGGATTGCACTCCGCCGAAAACTAGGAGTTCTTCTGGCTGAGGGAGGGATCCACGGAAATGTATCCTTCCTTCAAATACCATTCCGCAGTCCGACGCAGTCCTTCATCCAAATCCACCTTCGGGGCATACCCGAGGTCGCGCTT
>ENA-UOXR01004906-UOXR01004906.1-bioreactor-metagenome-genome-assembly--contig:-NODE-4906-length-10177-cov-6.290456_pt1 | contig 10177 bp, 6 predicted proteins | sample MGYA00238164_ERZ764825 | MGnify/ENA primary metagenome ERZ764825 (study PRJEB28920, sample SAMN05720171) | bioreactor metagenome | isolation source: Anaerobic biogas reactor | place: USA:Washington...
TCGACCTGGCGGCCGGCGATCGTCGTCTCGACGCGGCCGTCCTGCGGGATACGCTTTTCGGCGATGTCCATGCCGCCGATGATCTTGATGCGCGTGATCACCGCCGCGTGGGCGTTCTTGGGCGCTGTCATGACTTCCTGCAGGACACCGTCCAGGCGCAGCCGCACCCGCATCTTGGTCTCGTGCGGCTCGATGTGAATATCACTGGCGTTGATCCGGATGGCGTGCTCGATGATCGAGTTGACCAGCTTGACGACCGGCGCGTTGGCCACCTCGTCCGTGATCTGCTCGGTGATGCGCACCATTTCCTCAACATCGAATTCCTTCTCCAGCTGCTGGACGGCCTTTTGGGCCTTTTCCTTGCCGTAGTTGGCGTCGATGGCGTCCATGATCTGCTTGCGGGTGCTGATCCGCGGGCTAACCTCTTTGCCGGTCATGTAGCGGATCTCGTCGATGGCAATAAAGTCCAGCGGGTCGTTCATGACCAGCACGATCTGGTTGTTCTCGATCGCGATCGGGATCAACACGTGCTTCTTGGCCATTTCCTCTTTGACCAGGCCCGGCGCGGCCGAGTCGATCTGGATGTCGCTCAATTCAACATAAGGAATCCGGCTCTGGTACTCCAGGGCCTTCATGATCTGGATATCGGTCAATATCCCCTTTTCGACCAGGATATCGCCCAGTTTTTTGCCTTTGCTGTTCTGCTGCTCCGCCAGAGCTTCTTCAAGCTTCTCCGGTGTCAGCAGACCTGACTCGATCAGGATGTCGCCCAGTTTCTTCATAGTGGCCTCATTTAGCGTCTGCCGTATCCTGACAGCCTAAACACGATGGCGGACTTAAGGATACGAACGGCGGGGCAGATTCATTGATCTATATTATAGCGCGAAGCTGTTGAAAAATGAAGCATGCAACGGTTGTGACAAAAAATGTCACACAACTTTCATCTCACTGCAAACATGGCCATTACCGTGATTTGCGTTTTGACAAGGGACAACCTCATTTGCAGCCGATTCAGATCAGGCGTTTTTCAGTTAGCGGCTGCTCATCACTAAGCTGCTCTATAATTTCTCCCTAAATTAACCCATCTCATTCATTTTTGGAGAAAAGACCAGCTCATCTCAAGACAGCCCCTTATTCTATGACGACACCCTTTTTAAGGATGATGTTGGCATAGAGCGCCTTCTCGCCGGTCGCCAGAACCGCCACACAAGTTTTGGCCCTTTCGTAGAAGGCAAACCGCTCGACGTTGGCAAAGGCAGCTTCACCCCGTTCGTCGTAGCGGGCCACAATCGCCTTGTAGGTGTCCCAGATCGGCGTCGGCGTGCTGTCACCCGGCACGACAGCCATCAGGGTCACGGGTTGGTCAACATACGTGTCGAGCGGCATCAGGCGCAAGATGGCGTCCAGCAGTTCAGGGATGCCATGCCCGTCACAGCGGATGACCTGGCTGTTGCAGCTGGTGTGGGGAAAATTGCCGTCGCCCAGACAGATCTCGTCGCCGTGGCCCATCGCCATCAGGGTCTTGAGCAGGTCGGGCGAGAGGATGGATGGAATGTTTTTCAGCATAGCGGCCTCCTTATGGTTCCTGGTCCAGCTCTTGTGTTTTGGTGCGGTCCAGCGGATGGGCCTGCAGCCCGGGCGGCATCGCCAGCTGGATGCGGGCAGTAAACTCGGCCACCTCGAAGCGATCGTACGCCTGCAGCAGGCTCTCGCCGGTGACAATGATGCCGTCGTTGGCCAGCATGATCGCCGGAACCTGGTCTGAGAACAACTCGGCGGTCTTTTGCGGCTCCAGGTAGTTGATCCCGTAAGGGTGGCGCGGCAGCTGGTGCAGCATGACATAGCTTTCCGGCATCAGGCTCATGTCAAGTTCGGTGTCGGTCAGGGCAAAGGCCATCAAGTGCTGGGGATGAGCCCCGATGATCGCCTGGATGTTCGGTTGGCGGCGGTAGATCAGCTGGTGCAGGAAGACCGCGCGGCTGGGGGTTTTGCCCGCCTCCTTCATGTTGCGGTTGACCAGCACCAGGTTCTCCTCGTGGATCTGGCGCCGGTCGCGCCCGAACGGCGTGATCAAGAACGAGCCGTCGGACAGACGGACCGAGATTGACCCGTTGCTCGAGGTGAACAGTTGCTGCTGGATCGAGCGCTGGATGATCGCGACCATGTCGCGGCGCAGGGCCAGCTCCTCGCTCGAGTGATGGCGCGGCCTGAAGTCGCTCATGCGTGAGTGGTCACGGGTGCGCGCCAGGTCGATCTGGTCTTCGCTCAGGACATTGAGCGGTCCCAGCCGACGGGCCAGAAGCTCGCTGCGGGCCGCGTACTCCAAAGTCTCGAAGATCAGGTAGGCTTCGCTGATCGAAGCGGCCCCGATGCAGATGCCGTGGTTCTCCAGCATCACGACCGCGCAGCCTTTGCGGAACTCGTGGGCGATGTTTTCGGCCAGCTTGGCCGACCCCATGCGCGCATACGGCGCCATGGCGATCCGGTCGCAGGTCAGCCGGACATTGGGGATCAGGTTCAGGGCGGGCAGCTGGCCCAGGATGCTGAATGTCATCAGGGCTGGCGAATGGGCGTGCAGCACCGCCTTGAGCCCCGGCCGCGCCTGGTAGATCGCCTGGTGGACAAGCAGTTCGGAGGTCGGCTTGCGAAAGCCGATCTGGCTGCCGTCCGGCTTCAGGCAGACCATGTCCTGGCGGTTCAGGGCGCCCTTGTCGATGCCGCCCGGCGTCACCCAGACGGATCCGTCCGGCTCGCGGATCGACAGATTGCCGCCGGACATGGTCGTCAGGCCGGCCGCATAGATGCGGTGCATGATCGCGACCAGCTGGTCGGCCGGGTGCATCAGTTCATAGCGCATGTGATCTCACCTGCCCTCTTCATCTCTTCTAGATTCTACCACACAGACTCTTCTTCGGGCAGACCCCATCGGCTTGTCGGTGCTGTGCGGACCGTGCTATGATAACACCACGAGGTGCTGATATGAACATCCTGATTGCCGATGACCAGGTTTTGTTTCGCGATATGCTGCGTTCCCTTTTGGAGCAGGAGTCCGACCTGCACCTGGTCGGCTGTGTCGGCAGCGGCCGCGAGGCATTGGCTGCCTGCACCGCCCAGCCGGTTGATATCCTCCTGATGGACATCCGCATGCCGGATATGGACGGCGTCAGCGCCGCCCTCAAGCTGCGTGCGGCAGCACCCAAGGTCCGGATTTTGCTGTTGACCGCCTTCGCCGACCGCGACTTGACTGACTTGTCCGGCGCCGGCAACATCCACGCCGTTCTGCTCAAGGACCTTCACGCCAACGACCTGCTGCGGGCGATCCGCCTTTGTGCCAACGGCTTGTATGTCGCCGACCAGGCCGGTCTTCCCGCCCTGGCCCGGGCTGTCTGCCCGGAACATGTCAGCGCCAAAGTCCAGGCACATCCGTCAAGCAGCGCCTTTTCGCCCCTGGACCTTCAGATCCTGGGCTGTTTGATCCGCGGCATGAGCAACCGGGAAATTGCCGAAGCCGTCAACTACTCGGAGGGAACCGTCAAGAGCCGCATCTCACGGCTGCTGTCCGAAAGCGACCTCAAGGACCGCACCCAGTTGGCCCTGTTCGCCCTCAAGCATCACCTGGTGTAGGGACTGCGATGTAGACGCCAAACCCCGAGCTGTCGCTTTGTGTCCGCAAGGTGCCGCCCAAGGCTGCGACCCGCTCCTCCATGTTGGTCAGGCCAAACCCTTTGACAATGGGATCCGCACCCCGGCCATCATCCAGGATGATCAGCTCATAGCGATCCGGCCAGGCCTGGAGAAACAAACTGACCGTCACGGCCTGTCCGTGCTTGACGGCGTTGGTCAGCGCCTCCCGGCAGATCGAGATGATCTCCGGGTGGTGCGAAGACGGGATCTGGTCAACCGGACCGCGCAGGTCGATCTCCAGACGGGTTCCCGATACATCCATGTCATGGGCCAGGCGCTGCAGCTCTGTGTCCAGCTCTCCCTTTTCCCTGCTGTCCTCTGTATTGCAGATCGGCCGTGACAGGTTGTCGAGGATCTGGTCCAGCAGCGGCCGCGCCTCGCGCAGCAGACCTTCGCGCCGCTCCTCCTGAAAGCGCTGCAGCAAGGCCATGAGGATAATCAGGGCATGTCCGGTCGTGTCGTGCATCTCGCGTGCCAGCTGGTTGCGAACCTGGATGCTGCGCAGCTCGGAGGCGATCGACACATATTTCTGCAGCGACTGGTTGGCCGTCTCCAGCTGCTCGTGCTGCCTGGCCAGCAGCTGGCGCTGCCCCATCTCCTGCCCGATGTCCGCAAGGCACCAGACCATCCCCTCCGCGTTCGCTTGACGCCCCGGCACAGCCTGTACGGTCAGGTCGAACAAACGCGGGCCAGATGGCGTTTCCAACTGGATTTCCCGACGCAAAGGCCGGTCGCCGGGCAGTCCGGCCAGCATCGGGCAGGCCTCGTCCAGGGCCATCAGCGGCTGCACCGCGACCGCCGGGTCGCAAAGCAAGGTAAACGCCGGGTTGAAGTCGATCAGGCGGCCCGACCGGTCCGTGATGGCCAGGGCCGAGCCGATCTCGTGCAGAATTGCACGCCGCGCCAGCGGTGCGATATCGAGCAGGTGGTAGCGTAGAGCGGCCCAGCCGAAGCAGAGCACCGCGAAGGACAACAGCAGCGGTTCCGGCTCGAACGCCCAGCGGAAGACCCCTGAGACGCTGAGTCCATAGGGCAATAGCGGCAGCAGGATCGCCAGGACCAAAAGCGCCGACGCCAGGCGGTGCCTGCCCATCTGGCGGCGCAGCCCGAGGCAGCTAAGCAAAAGGCCCAAAGACACATAGGCGGCGTTGATCCCCTGGACTACGCCGTAGAGCGGACCGGGATGGTCACGCGCCGCGCCAAGATCCAGGGCATACCCGCCGTGCAGCGGATTGGTCAGGACAGCCAGGCCGGCCAGCGCCAGCGGCAAGCTGAGCGGCAGGATGATGCGGGCCGGGATATCCTGTTCGCCGAGATAGGCCATGCCGAACAAGGTCAAACACAAACTGACGGCGCCGACAAACAGCGCCTGCAAGCTGGCAAAGAGCCAGACCAGACCGGTCGGCAAGGCCAGCAAGCGCCAGATGACCAGAACGATCCAGAGCGCCAGGGCGCCGATGATCGCGATGTAGATGCGGCGCAGCATCGAGTGCCGACCGCGCAGGATGACCGTCTGCCCGATCAGGGCCAGTAGCAGCAGCGTGGCCAGGTGGGTGACAACCGTCAGAAAAGTCAGCCAGGATGCTTCAGGCCACATCTTGCACCTCTCACCCGGTCAGCCGGGCGACCAGCGCCCGGATGTCCGCCAGGGCCTGCCGGCAAGTGGCGGCAACGCGCCCGGCCAGCTGGATCTGGGCGTCTTCGCGGGCGGTCAGGGCCTGGTCCAGGTCTTCTCTGGCCTGCACCAAACGCTGGCGAATCGACGAATCGATCAGGCCGGCGATTTCCTGTTCGGTAGCGGCACCGGCGTAACGTTCGATCAGGTCGCTGTAGTCCGCCAGGGCGCGGTTAACCCGGCTAAGCTCCAGGTTCTGCTGTTCCAGCTGGGTGGCAGTCCTGCGCGCGTCCGTGATGTCGCTCAGCAAGAGCAGCGACCCGATCACCTGGCCGCGCTGGTTTTTCAGCGTTTGCACCCGCCAGCTCCAAAGACGCGGCGGATCGTCCCGCCCCCAGGCTAGTTCACCGCTGGCACGTTGCTCCGGCTGGCGCAGCGCCTGCAGCAGCGCGTCCGAGCTGGCGAACAGCTCGGCGAGCGCTTCACGGCTGCGGCAGAGAGCCAGCTGCGGATCCCGGCTGTTATGGTCGACCAGCAGGCCGTCGCGGTTGAACACAAAGAGCTGGTCAGGCAGGATCGCCATGACCCGGTCGAAGGACAAGCGGGATAAGTTGAGCCGGCGCTGCCGGATCAGCCAGGCCGTCAGCAGCAGCCCGGCCAGGAACAGCAGCAGCGGCAGCAACAGGAATAACCGCTGCCCGAGCGTCCGGCTGCCGTACGGGCCGGAACCGGCAAGCTGTGGCAGAAACGGAAAAGACACGACGATCAAAGCCAGCGTGGCGGCGCCAACCAGCATCTGGGCCAGAAGCGGAAAGCCAAAGCCCGTCAGGGCGATCGCAATACCCTGTGCCAACAGCATCAGGGCGATACAGGACGCGACTAGGCCGGCCCGCACCAGCCAGACAGCCAGATCGGCGGGGGCATGCCATTCCAGCAGGCTTAGCAGCAGGCCGATCAAAACGAGCGCAAAGTAAAGCGAGCTGATATGGCTGGCCGTCGAGCGGCTGGCACGCAGCAGGATGCTGACAGTCAGCACGAGCGAGACCAGGCTCGCCGCCAGGTACAGTCCAACAAGATAAAAAACCATAACCGGCATCGCGGTCTCCTCATAGGGCTGGTGCTCTATAACTTACGGGCAGATTAATATTATACGAAAAAGAGCAGGTCAAGACAATAGCCGAAACGCCAATTATTTCTGGCCGCGCGGCGCTAGCCGCGCCGCCGCCGGTTCGCTATACTGATATGTGCAGGTTGTATGCATGCCTGACATTGATTGAAAGAGGTGTCCGTTCATGGCAAAATTCTGTCAGTCCTGCGGCAAGCAGCTGGAGGACAACGCCCAGTTCTGTGATGGCTGCGGCGCAACGCAAGCAGCTCCCGGCGCTGCACCGCAAGCCGCTCCAGTCGCCAAGGCCGCTCCGCCCGCCGCTGGCTACACCGCGGAAGATATCGAAAAGAACAAGGTGATGGCCGCCCTGGCTTACTTGCTCTTCTTCCTGCCTTTGGTCGCCTGCCCGGACTCGAAGTTCGGCCGTTTCCACGCCAACCAGGGCTTGCTGGTCCTGATCGCATCCGTCGGCGGCGGTATCGTAATCGCTATTCTGTCCGCGATCCTGACGCTCATCAGTTGGCGGCTGATCATCATCGGCTCCCTGCTCTATACCGTCTTCTATATCGCGATCGCTGTGCTTGTTGTTCTCGGCATCATCAACGCAGTCAACGGCAAAGCCAAGGAACTGCCCCTGATCGGCCACATCAAGATCATCAAGTAAAAAGTAGATATCGCCAAACGCAATCCCTGAGTCATAAAAAATCCCGGTCCGGAATCTTGCGATTCCAACCGGGATTTTTCTTTGTTGCCCCGGGTACGCTTTGCTCCCCGGGGCAACTTTTCGAGCCATTCATTTAGCGGTCAAGGTTACCACTTTCCGTCATGTGATTTTGCTTGCGTACAAGCATCAGGACACCAGCGGCCAGCAGGAGGCCTAATCCGACGAACGGGAGGCTGCCGGACTCGCCGGTCTGCGGGATTTCGTCGACGGCGATGCCGGCGGTATCAGAATCTTCAACCGTGATCGGCACTTCATCGTCGAGGGTTGCGGTCGCTGTGCCGATCACATGGGCCGTGTTGATCCGGACGGACCCAATGTCACCGTCGACCGAGGTGTAGGTGTAGGTGAACGTGATGCTCTCGCCGGACGCCATATCGCCGAGGTCGAGGTAGACCGGGTCGCTGCCGTTCGCCGTCCAGGTGTGGGTCGTTCCCGCGGTCACATGGGTGATTGTTCCGCCGGCCGGCGCCAGGTCATCGCTCAAGCGAACCAGGCTGAGCGGTTCGGAACCGGTGTTGGTCACCACGACCGTGTACTTGAACACATCGCCGGGGTAGCCGCCGGCAAGTTTCGCCGGCACGCCGCCCTGGGTCAGGTTCTGGACCATTTTGACGATGTCAATGGCGACAGTGCCCAGCGGGATGTCCTCGACGGTAACCACCGCCATATCGGACACTTCGAGGACTGCGCCTTCCGGATAGTCCGGAGTCGGCAGCATGGTCCCGATTGCGGTCGCCGTGTTGACGATCGGCTCGCGATCCAGGTCCGCTGCCACAACATCGTAGTCATAGAATACTTCGATTGCCTGTCCGGGCGTCATATCACCCAGGTTGATCTGGGCGATGCCGCCTGTTCCGGCTGTCCATGTTGTCTCGCCTTGGCCGATCACCGTAACGGCGGAACCAACCGCGGCCTGGTCATCGCTCAGGATGACGTCTGTCAGCGTCACGTTGCCGGTGTTCGTCACCACGACAGAGTACTGGACACTGTCGCCCACCGTCGTCGCGGCCAGTTCGGCGGCCGGGGAATCGGTAGTCAGGTTGGCCACCAGCTTCGTGATCGCCAGATCGGGTTCGTGGATGAAATCGTTGGTCAGGGTGACGGTGACCGTGGCGCCGTCCTCACCATCCGGCGAGAGCGTAACCAGAACCGGTTCGCTCAGCAGATGGAAGCCGGCAGGAGCTGTCAGCTCGACCAGGAAGTAGGTGTCGGGGCCGTAGCGGTTCAGGGTTGTCGCCTGACCGGCTGCGTCGGTGGTCAGGGTTTCGAGCAGGTCGCCCGGGATCTGACCGCCAGGTGCGTCTTCAGCCGTGCGCAGCTCGAACGTGGCGCCGGCCAGAGGTGTCGTCTCGTCACGGCCATCCAGCTTGATGATCTGGATAAAATAGGATTTCAGCGTGTTGGTGATGACCTGGACCCCTTCGATCTCGTCATAGGTGGTGATGTAGCCAGGTACCGCGCTGATTTCCTCAACCGTGTAACTATACGGGACGCCTGCGGCGTTCTTGGGCAGGTTCGTCCAGGTGTAGCTCCAGCCGTTGGCTTCTTCGAGGGTCACCGGATCGCCGTAGTCGCTGCCGTTTTGGAGCAGTTGGACCAGGATGCCGCCCGGGCGCAGCCCGTGCGCGTCATCGTCGTCGATCCAGACCTTCTCGACCGAGAGGCTGGTCTCATCCGGGATGTGGGTGTTCGTGATGACCAGTCCGACGTCATCCGCACTGTACGCGACCGTATAACCAGTCGGTACCGGCGTCTCCTCGATCGTGTAGACGATCGGGGTCGTCGTGCCGGCAAACTTGGGCAGGCTGTTCCAGGTGTGGCTCCAGCTGTTGCCCGCATTCAAGGCAACCGGTGAACCGTAGTTGCTGCCGTCGGCCTTCAGCTGGACGAGCACCGCCACGGGGCGGATCGCGTCCTGGTCGTCGGCATCGTTCCAGACCTTGCGCACCGAGACGCTCGTGGTCTCCGGCACGTGGGTGTTGGTGATGACATGACCGGTCTCATCCGTGCTGTAACCGACGGTGTAGCCTGTTGGAACCGGGATCTCTTCAACCGTGTAGGCGATCGGGGTCGTCGTGCCCGCGTACTTGGCCAGACCGCTCCAGTACATGCTCCAGCCATTATCTATGTCAAGCGTAACCGGAGGGCCGACGGCAACGCCGTCTGCCTTCAGCTGCACGCTGACGCTGGCCGGGCGGATCCCGTCCTGGTCGCCGACGTCATTCCAGACCTTGCGCACCGAGACGCTCGTGGTTTCCGGCACGTGGGTGTTGGTGATGATGTTGACGCCGTCATCTGTGCTGTAGCCGACGGTATAGCCTGCCGGCACCGGTGTCTCCTCGACCGTGTAGGCGATCGGGGTCGTCGTGCCGGCAAACTTGGGCAGATTGTTCCAGGTGTGGCTCCAGAGGTTGTCTGCATCGAGCGTAACCGGGCTGCCGACGGCAACGCCGTCCGCTTTCAGCTGGACGCTGACACTGAACGGGCGGATCGCATCCTGGTTATCGGCGTCGTTCCAGACCTTGCGCACCGAGACGCTGGTCTCTTCCGGCACGTGCGTGTTGGTGATGACATGACCAACTTGATCGGTGCTGTAGCCGACTGTATAGCCGGTCGGAACCGGCGTCTCCTCGACTGTATAAGCGATCGGGGTGGTCGTGCCGGCATACTTGGGCAGGTTGTTCCAGGTGTGGCTCCAGCTGTTGCCCGCATTCAGGGCAACCGGTGAACCGTAGTTGCTGCCGTCGGCCTTCAGCTGGACGAGCACCGCCACGGGGCGGATCGCGTCCTGGTCGTCGGCGTCGTTCCAGACCTTGCGCACCGAGACGCTCGTCGTATCGGGCACGTGGGTGTTGGTGATGACGTGGCCGGTCTCATCCGTGCTGTAGCCGACGGTGTAGCCGGCCGGCACCGGGGTTTCTTCGACCGTGTAAGCGATCGGGGTCGTCGTACCATCATACTTGGGCAGGTTGTTCCAGGTGTGACTCCAGAGGTTGTCTGCATCGAGCGTAACCGGACTGCCAACGGCAACGCCGTCTGCCTTCAG
>ENA-UOXR01004919-UOXR01004919.1-bioreactor-metagenome-genome-assembly--contig:-NODE-4919-length-10154-cov-6.407961_pt1 | contig 10154 bp, 13 predicted proteins | sample MGYA00238164_ERZ764825 | MGnify/ENA primary metagenome ERZ764825 (study PRJEB28920, sample SAMN05720171) | bioreactor metagenome | isolation source: Anaerobic biogas reactor | place: USA:Washington...
CGTACTGCCAGACCAATTCGCGATCCAGGTTCGGGTACTTGCGGGCCAGCGCATAGCAACGGCGGCCGAAATAACTTCCCGAACTTCCGCCACCACGCTGCTCGCCAGCGTGGAGCCATGTTCAGAACCAGCCCTCGTCCCCGCCACGCGCCCAGTCGGGCCACCACGCTGCTTGCCAGCGTGGAGCCATGTTCAGAACCAGCCCTCGTCCGGCCACGCGCCCAGTCGGGCCACCACGCTGCTCGCCAGCGTGGAGCCATGTTCAGAACCAGCCCTCGTCCAGCCACGCGCCCAGTCGGGCCACCACGCTGCTCGCCAGCGTGGAGCCAAGGCGAGCTTGACGGAGCGGCGAGTGTTGGCCGAACTGAGCGCCTGCCGCACGCCGGTGCTGGGCAGCCACACGTTCCAGTGCGATTCTTGCGGGCACCGGCACGAGGCGTGCAATTCGTGCCGCAACCGGCACTGCCCGCTGTGTGGCGGGCCGGCGCGGGCGCGGTGGCTGGAGCGGATGCTGGGGGACGCCTTGCCGGTCCCGTATTTTCATTTGGTGTTTACGCTGCCGCACGCCTTGTCGACGTTGATCCAGGCCAATCGCCGGGCGCTCTTCACGTTGCTGTTCCGCTCGGCCTGGGCCGCCTTGCGGGACCTGGCCGCGGACCCGCAGTACCTGGGCGCGCACGTGGGCGCGGTGATGGTGTTGCACACCTGGGGCCAGAATCTGCAATTTCATCCTCACGTGCATGCGGTGGTGCCGGGCGGCGGCTTGTCGAAGGAGGGGACGCGCTGGGTGCCCAGCCGCTCCCCCAAGTACTTCCTGCCCTATCAGACGCTCAGTCGCCTGTTCCGCGACAAGTTCCTCTCCGGGCTCAGGCGGCTGTACGGCCAGCGGTCCGACGCCCAGCCGAAGAAGCAGGGCCAGACGGAGGAATGGCTCGCGCGTCCGGGGGAGGGGCACCGGCCGGCCCGGAAGCCGCGTCTGAAGCTGGGCGGTCAATTGACGCCGCTGGCGGCGCCGGAGGCTTGGGAGCCGTTCCTCAGGCCGCTGGCGGAACAGGACTGGGTGGTTCATCTGCAAGCGGCGCCGGCCGGTTGTGAAGGCCCGCAGGCGGTGCTCAAGTATCTGGCGCGGTACGTGAAGGGGGCGGCCATCTCGGATCGGCGGTTGCTGTCGCACGAGGACGGCCGAGTGACGTTTCGGGCGAAGGACTATCGCCAGGGCCGCAAGCGGAAGAAGGTCACGCTGAGCGGAGTGAGGTTCGTGCGGCGCTGGATGCTGCACGTCTTGCCGCCGGGCTTTGTGCGCGTGCGGTACTATGGCCTGCTGGCCAACGCGGACCGCACGGCGCGGCTGGCCCGCTGCCGGGAGCTGTTGGCGGCTGGCGCGACCGAGGCGTCGCCGCCCACGTCCGCCCCGGTCAAGCCGGCGGCGGAGCGCGCGTTCCCCTGCCCGCGCTGCCAAGTCGGCCGGCTGCAGCTGATCTCCCGGGACGATCCGCCGAGTTGGCGGGAGATCCTGGATCGCTCGCCCTACACGGATCGCTGGCTAAGTCCGCGCCGGGAGGTCGCGACTTCGCCTGCCAGGGTGGTGCCGCCGGAGGACACGTCATGACCCAGGTCCCCGCGTCCCCGCCGTTGTCCGCACGCCCGCTTGACCTTTCGCCGCAGCGAGTTGGAGGACGCTCCGCGCCGCCCCCGCCACGGCCGCCTGGGACGCCCTTACGACCGTTCCCATCGGCGTCCGCCACACCCTGCCGGACCGCCAAAAACGGCTCCCCCCTTGCTTCCCGCGGCACCGGTTCGGCGGTAAAATACGCCCAGGGCTGCGAACGGCGGTAGAAAACCCGTAGCCACCGCCGGCTCCGTGGTTTCGTCCAACCGGGTTTTTATCCCACCTGCCCCCTTGACGTCCCGTCCCACCGCAGACGACCCGCGGCTTGGGGCAGGTGGGATAAAAACCAATTCGTTCGTATGCGAGGACGAGACCGATGAACGACGGCCTCCCTGATTTCAGCGGCAAGCTGGTGTTCGTCAACTTCGCTGGCGGCGGCGAATGCCACCAGTTGTTGGCCGATCCCCGCTTTGAGGACCAGGGCGGGCAGCTGTTCTTGGTCGGCACTGTTCCCGCCAATGTCATGCCGGGGTTTGAGGGACGGACGGTCGGTGTCTCGTGGCGTGCCGTGGAGCAGTACTTCGTGTTTGATTCGGCCGCGCAGTACATGGATGCCTGTTCGCGTTATGGCTGGGCGTGCTGGCGGGCCAAGTGGATTTCCCGAATCAATTGGTTGTCGGGCCGCCGTTGATCAGGCCTGTGCCAGAGCGGATCGCAAACGGCCCCCACTCGTGCCTTGGGGGACCAAATGCAAGGTGGATCGGCAGCCTTCCGGCCAAAGGAATTGGGCGATCTGGGGCAGGGCTCAAGAGCCGGCACGACATCCGACCGTTGACGCGTTTGGATCAGATGCCTATCCTGATAGTGGCACTGCGCTGATTTTCTGGGTGACCGTAGATCGTGGGGGATTGCCCATGCCGACCTTTTTGGATGTCCTGTCCGCTGCCCGCACGTTGAATACGACGGAGCGAATCCAACTGGCCAACGCGATTTGGGAGGATGTCCCGCCCGCGGAATGGCCGCTGCCTGACGCGGAATGGATCGCCGAAGCCCAACGGCGGTCGGCCGAGTATGATGAGGGGCGCATGTCGGCCGCGACTTGGCCCGAAGTGCAAGCCCGGGCTCGACGGAGGGCCGGGCTCGATGGATAGACTGTTGATTGCCGAGGCCGCCGAGGAAGAGTATACGGAATCCCTAAAGTGGTATGCCGAACGAAGCCTGCGGGCTGCCGAACGGTTCGACGCCGCGTTTGAGCAGGCGCTGAATTCGATTGCCGCACACCCCGATCGGTACCCCTTGTGCGACGATCGGCACCGGTTCTACCTGCTGAAGGGATATCCGTTTCAGATCATCTATCGGAGGGCATCTGAGCGTCAATGGCTGGTCGTCGCGGTCGCTCACACCACCCGCCGCCCGGGCTATTGGCGGTACCGGTAGGTCGGGGGACCGCCGAACCATCGGATGTCGTGACGAGTTAAATTCGTAACTGTTGGAATTCGAGGGTGGCTCCCTCGATGAAACCAGTTGAAGCTATCCAGGAGGTAAAAGTCCTTCCGAGGGCAAAGGTTAGCCACCAGCCCAGTAGCGGAACTCGCTGGCCGGAGGAGACAAAGGTCAGAAGCCGAGGGAAGCAAGTCGTCGGGGTCTGTATCGAGCCTCGAAAGTTGTTTGAAAGTGGTGGTCCCAATCAAGGGATAAGCGGAGGAGCGGATGCCTGATCCTTCTGAAGCGAACCGCGGACAGTTTCATTCGGCTGGAACGCAGCAACCGCCCGGCGTCATGGCGAGCCGACGCGGAGACCACCGGGGTCGCAGACCAGATCACGACGATACAGGGATAGCACGGGAACTCGTGAGAGCCTCATCAGCCTCCTGTCTACACAGGCGCGGATCAAGACGGGGAAACCCGTGGGAGTCCACCGCGATATCAAAGCTCCCGCTGGAAAGGCCCGCGGCTCCGCCGGGTCGATCCTGGTCCTTAAACGCGGAGACGACAGGTACGAGGGGACGAGCGCTAGTCGCGAAGGAACCTCACACGGGCGTTAGGCAGGACGACGCGCGGCGGATCATGCAAGTGCTGCCGTTGCGGTTTGCCAAGTATGGGCTGGAGATCAACGCGGAGAAGACCACGTTGGTCCGCTTCGAGCGGCCCCGCTAAAACTCGCCCCTTGACGGGACCGGCCAGAAGCCGGGTACGTTCGGCTTTCTGGGTTTTGTGCATTTCTGGGGCAAGACCTGGAAAGGCGGTCACACGATCAAGCGGAAGACGGCAGGGAAGCGGCTGAGCCGTGTTCTGTCGTCGCTCTGGGAATGGTGCCGGGACAACCGGCATCGTCCTCTGGAGGAGCAATACCGGACGTTGTGCGCAAAGCTGCGTGGACACTACCAGTACTACGGCGTGCGGTGTAACAGCCGCTGCCTGGATCTGGTCCACTACGTGGCCACGCGTGCGTGGCGGTATTGGCTGAACCGCCGTGGCGACCGCAAGTTGACATGGCGGAAATTTGGCCAGTTGCTGGCCCGGTTCCCTCTGCCGAAACCGAAAATCGTGCAGGCATGGGTCTGACGCGCAGTTCCGGTGAACCCCTGGGAGGACGAGTGCCTTGTGGTGCGGACGGAGACGTGTGACGCGGCTTGCGGGGTCTCGCCTGCAAGTTTATCGTATGGAAACGTGCGATCCCGAGGAACCGGATGAGGGAAATCTTCACGTCCGGATCTGTGGGGGGCTTGGTCGAGCAATCGCCGAGTCTACCTGGACATGCGAGGCGGCCATCGCGTCCGGGATTGTAGTTGGGTCCGTGCGGTCGGCTACGGCACGGGCGTTAGCGACCGCGGTGTCGGGTTCTATTATGAATGGGTTCGCGACCACGTCGGCCGGTGGGAGTATCCGCGGCACGTTCCGGCCACGTAGCCGCGCCGCCGTGCGCCCCGATCGCCTTTGGTCTCGGCGCGGCGTGCCGCGACTTGGCCAACCGCCGTTTGGCAACGGCGGCAGGGGCAGAGAGTCAGCGCCAACAAGCAGTTGGTCAGCCCTTCCGCAGCCGGACCTTGTAGTTCCCTCGTTCCTCGTCGTGTTCCAGGTCGATCAGGCCCAGGTTTTCCACTTCTTCGAGCAGATCGGAGAAGTTGCGGTAGCCGTAGTAGGCTTCGTTAAAGTCCGGGTGGACGCGGCGGATGGCCTGTTTGAGCATCGAGCCCCAGAGCGGGTCGTAGTCGAGTTCCAGCGACTTGACGATCTTGACCAGTCGGTGGATCGCCTCTTGCTTTTTGTCGCCCTCCTTCTTGATCCGCTTGCCGCCGTTCCCCGCCGCAGTCGCGACGCGTGATTCCTCGCGGATCAAATCGTCGTAGTAAATGAACTCGTCACAGGCGGCGATCAGCAGGTTGGACGTGGAACTCTTCACGCCGCAACCGATCACCCGTTTGTTGTTCTCCTTCAGCTTGGAGACCAGCGGCGAGAAGTCGCTGTCGCCGGACAGCAGGGCGAACACATCGATGTGCTGTTTGGCGTAACACAGATCCAGCGCGTCGACCACCATGTGGATGTCGGCGCTGTTCTTGCCGCTGGCCTTGCTCTGCGGGATGTCGATCATCTCGATGCCGTGCGAGTGAAATTCGCGGACGGCGTCGCGGTAGTGATTCCAGTCGCAATAGGCCCGCTTGTAGACGATGCGGCCTTTTTCCAGCAGCCGTTTCAGCACCAGTTGGATCTGGAAATCGGGCCACTTCGTGTCGCGGACGCCGAGCGCCAAGTTCTCGAAGTCGACAAAGACGGCAATCAGAGGTTCGTGCGACATGTCGGATTCTCCACCGCAGGCTTAGCTCTTTCGGCCAAAGGCGCGAAATAGTCTACTCGGTTTGCGGGTTGCGGCATACGGGGGATGGCCGTTCGGGCGCGGCCAACAAGCAGACCGTGCCACACGCTCTGCGCGGGCCAGAGCAAATCCGCGCCGTTCCGGCAGAGGTCGCCGCGGGCGACAGGCTTCACTGCAGCCACTTGCCAGCCAGGAACCCCAGGTAGCTTACCGCCGTCGCCAGGACTCCGCCCCAACACAAATCCACCACCGTCACGATCGCCGGCCAGTCCTTGACCGTCGCCTGATTGGTCAAATCGTACGTGGCGTAGGTGATCAACCCGAACAGCGCGCCCAGGATCAGCACCTTCTTCGCCGAGCCGGCCTGCAAACCGGGGACGACGACGAACACCAGCAGGCCCGCTACGAACATCAGATAAAAGACGATGGCAGCGGTCCAGTTGGGGGGCGTCCGCAGCAGGAAGCCCAAGTGTTTCTGATAAAACCCGCGCGCCACCAGGCCCAGCCAGACCATGTCGACCGCAAAAAAGGCCAGAAGCGTACAGAGGTAAAGTTTGACGTAGAACATGTTGATTGCTTCCCGTAGCAGGCGAAAACCCCTTGCAGTCCACGAACGAAAACCTGCATGCGGCGGACGGCCGGACGCCTGCCAGGATGGCCGCAACGACTCCCGCCGCCCGTTCCGCCACAGCCAGTCCACTGCTGCGGAGCTGGCGAGTCAGTATAGCATACATAAACGCTCTCCAATCCTTGTTGGAAGAAAAGCCTGGTTTTCGCGCAGCGGACGAGTATCTGCCTCGCGGTTGACCTGGGAGAATTCCCTGTCGCACGCTGCAGCACCTGGGGAGTTGCGACCGGCGGCGGCGTTATCCGAAATCCGGCGTTTTCCCACCCCGGCCATTCGGCGATTCCAATCGCCCGGTCTGCCCTTGCCGGACACTGCGGTTTCGCTTACAAGCACGCCTGCGGGTCGTCGCTTGCCAGAGGGAGCTTTGTGTCGAGAATTTCGCTGCTAGCACTGCACCGGATGCTATGGGCGGCCTGCTTGGCAGGCAGCGGTTGGGGGTTGGCCCAAGAACCGCTCGGCATCGTCCCCCCCGCACCTGATCCCGACTGCGTCGCGAGCGGACAGCCGGCCTGGCTGGACGGCGTCTCCGAGCCAACTCTCCGGCCTCTTCCGCCCGCGGCTGGGCCGTTTGTCGCAGACGATCCGCAGCTTGCCACCAGTCCCGATCACAGCCGCCCGGACACCGGCTCTCTCGGTGATGCCAGCCGCGCGCCGTTCACGGCCCGGCTGTGGTGGATGCCTCAACAGGATTTGAAACATCGGCCCGGTGACTTGGCGATGAACGGCGAGGAACTGGAGGTCGCCTTTCCCGTCCGGATCGACTCCGACGGGATCTGGCTGGCCCTGGGCAGCGTCCAGCGATTGGAGATCAGCACGTCCGCCGTGCTTCCGGATTCGGGTCTTCCCGTGCCGAACCAACTTTGGGATATCGAGGTGGGCACGATGCACATTCGCCACCTGGCCGACGGCTGGCGGGCCGGCGGCATGCTCCGAGTCGGGTCCCCCAGCGATCAGTCGTTCGCCGCCGTGCGCGACATGACGGTCACCCTGCTAGGCTTCTTGACGATCCCCAGCGGCCAGCGTGACGCGTGGAGTTTCAGCCTGTTTTACTCGCCCACCGGCCAGATCGTCTGGCCCCTTCCGGGCGTCGCCTATGTTTGGCGGCCCAGCGATCAGTTCCAGGCAAACCTGGGGATTCCTTTTTCCCTCGAGTACCGTGCGACAAAGACGCTGCGCGTGACGGCCAGTTACAGGCCACTGAACCACGTCCAGGTGCTCGTCCGTCAAACGCTGGGAGATTTCTGGAGCATCTACGGCGGCTACCGGACCGTGACCGAAGCGTTTCTGCTTGCCGACCGCGTGGACGATCGGGAGCGCACGTACATCTTCGACCAGCGGCTGACCCTCGGCACCCAACGGGACTTGGGCCGCGGCTGGAGTCTCGACCTGTCCGCCGCCTACGTCTTTGACCGGCAGATCTTTCAGGCGGAAAAGTTCTCCGGCACCCGGCGCGATGAACTGGCCATCGACCCGGGCTTGTCGGGCACGCTCCAACTGCTGTGGACGCGCTGAGTCGTCTCATCGCCTCGAGTGCGAAAACCCGCTGGCGAACCATCAGATTTGCCGTTCGCCAGAGTCGTCGTCCGAGCGGCTTGCCGCTGTCTCCGGAAGTCGTTGTCGGGCGGGCAACGCCGGCCACGGCGACTCGTCCCGCGACTTGGGCGTCTCGGTGATGAGCCGCGCCGAACGGTTTCTCGTCAGGTAGTTCCAGCCCCACTGCAGCAGCACCAACAACCGATTCTCAAACTCCACGAGATACATCAAGTGGACGAACAGCCAGACCAGCCAGGCCGGAAAACGGCGCAGCCGCAGCTTGCCGATCTGGGCCACCGCCGCCGAACGGCCGATCACCGCCATGCTGCCGCGATCGCGGTAGTGGAACGGCGGCGCCGTTTGGCCGCACAGTCGGCGGGCGATCAGCCGGGCGACATAGGCTCCTTGCTGCATGGCGACGGGCGCGACGCCGGGCAGCGGCCGGCCGTCCGGTTGAGGCGCGTGGGCCAGATCGCCCAGGACGAAGATCTCCGGATGGCCGGCAACGCTCAGGTCCGGCGCGACGATCACGCGGCCTTGCCGATCCAGTTCCGCACCGGTCGCGCGGGCCAGGGCGGCGCCCAGCGGCGACGCTTGCACGCCCGCGGCCCAGACCACCGTCCGCGCCGCGATGACCTCCGGCTGCCCGTCGCGGCAGAGGGTTACACCGTCCGGCTGGATGTCCGTCACGACGGAGTTGGTGCGGACCGTGACACCGAGCCGTCCCAACGATTCGACGGCCGCCCGCGACAATCGCTCGTCATACACGGGCAGGATGCGCCCGGTGCCTTCGAGCAAAAAAACCTGGGTCTGCCTGGTGTCAACGCGGCGGAAATCCTGGGGCAGCGTGTGATGCGCCAGTTCGCCAATTGCCCCCGCCAGTTCGACGCCCGTCGGCCCGCCTCCCACCACGGCAAACGTCATCCACGCCTGACGACGGACGGCGTCGGTCTCCCGCTCGGCCCGCTCGAAGGCCTCGAACACGCGCCGCCGGATCTCGGTGGCGTCCTCAATCGACTTCAAGCCGGGTGCCAGCGGTTCCCAGTCGGCGTGGCCGAAGTAATGGTGGCTGGCCCCGGTCGCCAGGATCAGCGTGTCGTACTGGATGCCCTCGTCCCCCAGCCACACGCGGCGGCCGAGGGCGTCAAAACCGGTCACTTCGCCCCGCAGGACGCACACGTTCCGCTGGCGGCGAAGCACGGAGCGAAGCGGCGACGCGATGTCCGCCGGGGACAAGCCGCCCGTGGCCACCTGATACAGCAGCGGCTGAAACAGGTGGAAGTTCCGCCGGTCGATCAGCGTCACCCTGACCGGCGCGCGCCGCAGGGACTGAGCCGCGTACAACCCGGCAAACCCGCCGCCGACGATGACCACGTGATGGTCTGATATGCCTGTCATGATCGACTCCCATCCGCAACCCGCTCAGACGGGCAACGAGTCCGGATACGTTCCGTCCGTGTCGGCCGCGTCACCATGGGCGTGCTGCCGCAAGGCGGAACGGACCAGCAACCACTCTTCGATGTTGCACCAGCTCCTGGACGCCGCCCAAGGCCGCGGCCATCGGCAACAAGACCGCCACGATGGCCACGTTCACGGCGGGACCCGCCAGCGCAACCCAGAACTCCTGCCAGGGATTCTCCGGGATCCGCTCCAGCCGCGCCAAGCCGCCGATCGGCGACAGCGTGATCTCGTGCGTGCGAATCCCAAACGCGCGGGCGGTCAGCGCGTGGCCGAACTCGTACAACAGCACGCACACAAAAACCGCCACCAGCAGCGTCGTGCTGGCCGCCACCGCCGACCACGCGGCCCCTGTCAACAGCTGGGCGACAACCAGCAGTCCAAATCAGCAGCAGGAACGTCCAGTGAACGATCACGTCGATGCCGAAACAGCGGCCCAAAAACAAGCCGGTTTTTACAGCAGTGCTCCCTTGTTAAAGTTTCACCTTGTCCGATCCGCGCACGGTGCGCGCCTCTCCGTCGCGTGGCTCTCCGAGCCGTGCCCAATCCAGCCCGCGGACGGCGCCGCCTGCCGCGCGTCGATGGCCCGGTGATGAATGCGGGCGACCGACCGGGCCGCGCGTTCCGCAGCCAGGGTCACGGCGGCCAGAACGGCGTCTGCCCGGTCATTCACAACCACGGTTCCAGCAGGCAGGCGGACCACCATCCGGCACGCTTTATCGACCCCTCCCCGCTGGCCATTCTCGTCGCTGATCGTGACGCTCAAGCCGCGAATCAGCGGCGAGAAACGGGTCAACGCCAGGCGAATCCGGTCCTCAATGCGTTGCCGGTCCGGGGCCGTCACTTGCACGTCTTTGAACAACATGGTCATTTTCATCGCAAACCTCCTGGTTTCCAACAGATCAGTCTCCGAAGTCAAACAACTCGCTCAGGAATCCGCCCCACGGCTTCCGCAGGCCCGCTTCGCGTTCCTCGTGCCGTCGGCGGAAAGAATCGCGTCTGCAGAATTCCCGTAGCAACGGCTGCCGAAATAACTCGGCGATTTCGTCCACCGCCTGGGGTCAGGCTTACAGATTTCAATTTTCGCGGTCCCAGGACTTCCCACTTGGAAA
>ENA-UOXR01004922-UOXR01004922.1-bioreactor-metagenome-genome-assembly--contig:-NODE-4922-length-10149-cov-8.596295_pt1 | contig 10149 bp, 10 predicted proteins | sample MGYA00238164_ERZ764825 | MGnify/ENA primary metagenome ERZ764825 (study PRJEB28920, sample SAMN05720171) | bioreactor metagenome | isolation source: Anaerobic biogas reactor | place: USA:Washington...
TTTATGGACAACCGGAAGGCCTGGCGCCTGATGGGGGGCAACCACTATGAGCGCGTGCCCAGGCGGGAACCCGCCCTCAACGCCCAGGAAGAGCTGATCCGCTCGCCCCGGCCCCTGCTTGACAGAAAAATGGCCCTCCGATACGATAATGTTCCATCATAGGAAAGGATGAAGTGTATGCGCATTTACAACAGCCAAAGCAGACAAAAGGAGGAATTCATCCCCCTGAAGGAAGGGCAGGCCGGCATCTACTGCTGCGGGCCCACCGTTTATGATTATTTTCACATCGGAAACGCCCGCCCCTTCATCATCTTTGATTTGCTGCGCCGGGTTTTAAAACGCCAGGGGCTGAAGGTGACCTATGTGCAGAACTTCACCGACATCGATGACAAGATGATCCAGCGGGCCAACCGGGAGGGTGTGACGGTCAAGGAGCTGGGGGATAAGTTCATCGAAGAATATTTCAGGGACGCGGGGGCCCTGGGCGTTGAGCCGGCGGACGAGCACCCCCGGGCCACGGCCCATATCCCCCAGATCGTGACCCTCATTGAGGAGCTGGTGGACAAGGGCCTGGCCTATGAGGCGCACGGGGACGTGTATTACAGCGCCGCCAGCTTCCCGGAATACGGCAAGCTCTCCGGCCAGAACATGGAGGAACTGGAGGAGGGCGCCCGGGTGAGCGTGGATGAGGACAAGCGCTCCCCCGTTGACTTTGCCCTCTGGAAGGCGGCCAAGCCCGGGGAGCCCAGCTGGGACAGCCCCTGGGGCCAGGGCCGCCCCGGCTGGCACATTGAGTGCAGCGCCATGAGCATGAGCATCCTGGGCGACAGCATTGACATCCACTGCGGCGGGCAGGATTTGATCTTCCCCCATCACGAAAATGAGATCGCCCAGTCGGAGGGCGCCACGGGCAAGCCCTTTGTGCGCTACTGGATGCACAACGGCTTTTTAAACATCAACAGCGAGAAGATGTCCAAATCCCGGGGCAACTTTTTCACCGTCCGGGATATCTTAAAGGAGTACGAGGCGGAGGATGTGCGGATGCTGATGCTCTCCGCCCATTACAGAAGCCCCCTTAATTTCAGCCGGGAGATGATGGAGCAGGCCCGCGCCTCCCTCACCCGCCTGTACACCGCCCGGGATCACCTGGCCTTTCTGATGGAAAAGGCGCAGGACAGGCCGGAGAACTCGGAGGACGCGGCCTTCATCCAGGAGGCCCGGGATATGCTGCGCCGCTTTGATGAGGCGCTGGCGGATGACCTGAACACCGCGGAGGCCCTGGGCGCCCTGTTTGAGCTGGTCTACGCGGTGAACACCCGCCTTGGCCAGCACTCCGCCCAAAGCGCCATCAAAACCGCCTGGGACATCCTGCACGAGGCTACGGGCCTTTTGGGCCTGCTCACCAAAAAGCAGGAGGCGCTGCCCCAGGAGGTGAAGGCCCTGGCGGAAGCGCGCGTCCAGGCCCGGGCGGACAGGGACTGGCAGAAGAGCGACGCGCTAAGGGCCCAGCTGACCGGTCTTGGCTACACGGTGGAGGACACCCCCCAGGGCCAGAAAGTGCGCAAAGCCCTGTGAAACGGCGGACCCGGGCGGCAGGCCTTATCATGCTTGCCGCCTGTTTGTTTTTAGGGGGCTATATCGTGGTTTCCGCCGTTTCACAGCGGGCCCATACGCCCCGGCTGTACAGCTTTGAGGCCCTTAACGCGCCTTTGCCTGAGGCATCCCCCCGCCCTTCTTCCGGAAATATCGCGGGCCTTGACCTGAACGCCGCCACCCGGGAGGAGCTGATGGCCCTCCCCGGCATCAGCGCCAGCCTGGCGGACGTCATCATCGCCCAGCGGGAGAAGCAGGCCTTTCATTTTCTGGAGGATCTGCGCATGGTGTGGGGCATCGGGGACAAGCGGCTGGAGGCGCTGAGGGAGCACGGCTTCGTGGCGGGGGAGGAATAAAAGCGCCCTGCCAGACAGAGCTTTTCGCCAGGCGCATATTTAGCGGATGTGACAGACGCCTTGCTATAACATAAAAACCCGGGAAATGCCGCTTGTACGCCTTGCCCCTTTCCGGTATGATGCCCGAAACTGCTACACGGATAATACAGGAGGAATGATATGGAAACAGCGGGCGGGGCGCGTGATGCGGAGCTTTTAAAAATTGTCATTCAGCAGGAGGAAGCCCTGCGTCCGGAGCGCTTTGACGCGGCGGAGGCCTGGCAGCTGGGTCTGATCTTAAGGGAAATGGGCCTTGAAACAGGGGCTGATCTGGCGCTGTCCATCAGCCTTCTGGGGGCCAGGGTATTCCGCTGCGGTCTGGGCCGGCCCAAGCCCAACTTCGACCGCTGGATCGCCCGCAAGGAGCGGGGCACCCTGGAGTGCTGGAAAAGCTCCCTGCGGCTGAAGCTGGAGGCCCAGACCGGCGGCGACCAGCTGGGGGACCACGGCCTGACAGCGCAGGAAGCGGTGTTCTGCGGCGGCTGCTTCCCCATCCACCTCAAGTCCCTGGGCGTGGTGGGCGCTGTCACGGTGTCCGGTTTAAGCGACCTTGAGGATCATCAATTGGCGGTGGATGCCCTGGCGAAATGGATGAAGGTGAAGGTGGCAAAACTGCCCGGGGAATAACGCCGGGCAGCCGCTTAAGTCTATATCCCTTACCTGCGGGCGAAAAGAGGCCCAGGCCCTCAGCTTCGTAACACCTTCTCCATGGGCCTGCCTTTTGCCAGCTCGTCCACCAACTTGTCCAGCCAGCGGATTTTCTGCATCAGCGGGTCCTCAATCGCCTCCACGCGCACGCCGCAGACCACCCCGGTGATTTTTTGGGCCTTGGGGTTGATCTGCGGGGCTTCCGAAAAGAAGGTTTCCAGGCTTGCTTCCCTGTCTATCTGGGCCTTCAGGCCCTTTTCATCATAGCCGGTCAGCCAGCAGATGGCGGCGTCCACCTCCGCCTGGCTCCGGCCCTTCCGCTGCGCTTTTTGCACCAGCAGGGGATAGACTTTTGAAAAAGCCATGGCGAACACCCGGGAATTTGTCATGTCATCTCTCCGTTTCCGCTTTCGCCTTGCGTCCTTAGCGCATCAGTTGATCAAAACACAATATACCCTCCCGCAATAAAAAAGACCGCCGCATTGAAGCGGCGGCCGGGATTATTGGGGGAAAAGCATTAATCGTCCTCTTCCTCGTCCTTTTTGGCGCTGTCAACGACCTTCTTGGCGGCGTCCGCGGGCATTTCCTCATAGCGTTCAAAGGCCATGGTGAAGGAGCCCCGCGCCTGGGTCATGGAGCGCAGATCGGTGGCGTATTTGGCCATCTCGGCCAGAGGAACCTCCGCCACCACCTGCTGCTGGCCATCCACCTGGTTCATGCCCATGATGCGGCCGCGGCGCTTGTTGATATCGCCCATGATATCGCCCATGTATTCGTCGGGCACCAGAACCTCCACATGCATCACCGGCTCCAGCAGCACCGGGCTGGCATCCAGGCAGCCCTTTCTGTAGGCGATGCGGGCGGCGGTTTTGAAGGCCATTTCAGAGGAGTCCACCGCGTGGTAGGAGCCGTCATACAGCTTGGCCTTCAGGCCCACCATGGGGTAGCCGGCCAGGACGCCCTTTACGATGTTCTCCCTGAGGCCCTTTTCAACAGAGGGGATGAAGTTGCGCGGCACCACGCCGCCCACCACAGCGTCCTCAAACTCGAAATCGACGCTGGTGTCCCCAAGGGGGGAGAACTCAATCCACACATCGCCAAACTGGCCGTGGCCGCCGGACTGTTTCTTGTGGCGGCCCTGGGCGGAGACGGTTTTGCGGATGGTTTCCCGGTAGGGGATGCGGGGGTCTTCCAGATTGGCGTCCGCGCCAAATTTGCTCTTAAGCTTGGAGCGCACCACATCCAGGTGCAAATCGCCCTGCCCGGAGAGGATGGTCTCCGTGGTTTCCGTGTTTTTCTCCACCTTCAGGGAGGGGTCCTCCTCCTGAAGCCGGGCCAGGCCGGTGAAGACCTTGTCCTCCTCGCCCTGCTTGGCGGCGAAGACGGCCTTGGAGAAGCTGGGGATGGGGTAGCTAAGCCCCGGGTATTTCACCGGGTTGCCCGGGTCGCACAGGGTGTCCCCGGTGACGGTGGCGTTCAGCTTGCTGAGGGCCCCGATGTCCCCGGCGTTAAGGGTCTGTACCGCGGTCTGCTTCTTGCCGCGCATCACAAAGAGGCCGCCGGCCTTTTCCGCCTTTTCCTGATTGGCGTTATAAAGGGGGGAGGAGGCCGTCAAGGTGCCGGACATCACCCTGAAGAGGGAAAGCTTGCCCACAAAGGGGTCGGCCACGGTTTTAAAGACAAAGGCGGAGAAGGGCTCGGCGCTGTCGCAGCGGCGCACCGCCTCTTCCTGGGTTTTGGGGTTGATGCCACTGGCCTGGTCGCCCACGGGGGAGGCCAGGTAGTTTTTCATCATGTCAAGCAGCGGCACGATGCCCACGCCCGTGATGGCGGAGGCGCACACCACCGGCACGATCTTGCCGGACTGCATGCCCTTGCGGAAACCCACCAAAATCTCCTCGGGGGAGAGGGCGCCTTCCTCAAAATATTTTTCCAGGAGCGCGTCATCCGCTTCTGCGGCGGCCTCGGTGATCTCCTCCACAAACTCGGCCACCCGGCCGCTTAAGCTGTCCGGCACGGGGACCTCTTTGGTGGCCTTGCCGGCGCCCTCGAAAGCCTTGTTTTCCAGCAGATTGACCACGCCCTTGAAATCAGCGGCCGCGCCCGTGGGCACGATGAGGGGCACCACGGAGTTGCCGTATTTTTCCCGCAGGGTTTCCAGCACCTTGGTGAAATCCGCGTGCTCCCGGTCCATCTGGTTGACGATAAACATGCGGCTGTCGCCCTGCTTGACCGCGGTGTCCCAGGCCTTCTCGGCGCCCACAGTCAGCCCGCTGGCGGCGGATACCACGATGCCCACCGTGTTGACCACCCGAAGGGGCCCCGCGGCCTCGCCCACAAAGTCAAAATAGCCCGGCACGTCGATCAGGTTGATCTTGGTGTTCTTCCACTCAACAGGCGCCACGGCGGCGGAGATGGAAATGCCCCGCTTGTTTTCCTCGGCGTCAAAGTCGGTGGTGGTGGAGCCGTCCTCCACCTTGCCCTGGCGTTCAATATTGCCGGCAGCAAAGAGCATTGCCTCCGTCAGCGTCGTCTTGCCCTCGCTGCCATGTCCCATTAGCGCGATGTTACGAATGTCCCCGGTCTGATATTCAGCCATGCCTGTTCCCCCTAAAATATGTTGATTTGCACCAGAAAGATGCTTGCGTACAACGGTAAACATTCTACCATATCCTCCCGCAGTTGACAAGCAAAGCGAAGGATTTGGGAAAGCGGGCCCAAGGCCTGATCAGCTGTTTTGAGGCCAGGTTTCCCGGATGGCGGCATACAGCCCCACATCCGCGTAGCGCCCTTTATAGTACAGCCGCTGGCGCAGCTCGCCTTCTCTTATCATGCCGGCCTTGGCCATCACCCGGCCCGAGGCGGGGTTTAAAAGGTCGTACTGGCCCTCCACCCGGTTGAGGCCCAGGTCATAAAAAGCATGGCGCAAAAAGGCCTCAAGGGCCTCTGTCATCAGCCCCTGGCCCCAGTAGGGCCGGCCCAGGGAGAAGCCCACCTCGCAGGACAGGTTTCCCCAGTCCAGCCATACGGGGCCGATGGTGCCGATGAGGCTGTCACTTTTTTTCAGGCAGATGGCGAAGGTCTCCGCCCCCTGGCTTTTGCTGCGCGCCAGGATGGCCCTTAGGGCCTGGCGGGAGTCCCGCATATGACGGTGGCTGTCCCAAAGCACATAGCGGGCTACCGCCTCCTCCCGGGCGTAGGCGAAAAAATCGGCCGCGTCCGCAAGGCGGGGGCGGCGAAGGCTCAGGCGCGGCGTTATCAGGACGGCCGCGGTTTCGGGGCCGAGCAATCGCTGCCGGTTAGGGAAGGAGCAGGACGCGGTCATAAGGGCAGCCCTAAAAGCCCCGCGATAAGCCCCTCCTCCGGCACGCGGAAGGTGTTTTGCTCAATGCTGCAGAGAATGGCAGCGATGCCGTATACGATCAGCACCAGCGCCAGAAGAATAATCAGGCCCTTATAGGGCCACAAGCTGCCGCGCTTGTCCATGTTTTTCACCCCTTTTGGGCCCGGGGCCAGATCCCCTGATGTTGGCGGGGATAGCGCGCCTCTGGCGTGGACCTAAAGAGAGGCGCGCCCAGCGCCTGTTGCGCCATCAAGAGCCCCAGGCAGGTCTTGGCATCAGTTATTTTACCCTGAAATACCTGGGCCACCGCCTGTGAAAGGGGCAGCCGCAGGAGGCCAAGAAACTCGTCCGCGTCCGGGCGGGGGGCGGACTGGCGCAATTCCGTGGCCAGATACAAGGCGATGCGCTCGGTGCAAAAGCCGGGCGTGGTCACCACATGGGCCAGCTTCTGCCACTTGCCCGCCTGAAGCCCTGTTTCTTCCAGAAGCTCCCGCTGGGCGCAGGCGAAGGGGTCCTCTCCCTCAAAATCCAGCTTGCCGGCGGGGATTTCCAGCATCATCTCGTCAATGGCCACTCGGTGCTGGCGCACCAGGGTCACATAGCCCTGCTGGTCCACCGGCACCACGGCGGCAGCCCCCTTGTGCAGGACGATCTCCCGGGCGGCCTCGCGCCCGTCGGGCAGCCGGACGCGCCAGCGCTCCACTGTGATGATCTGGCCGTCAAACTTGGTCTCTCCGTCTAAAACTGTTTCCCGGTATGCTGCGTCGCTCATGTGCTTAGCCCCTTTCTAAGGCAAGTATAGTGGATGGGCCCAAGGGGCGCAAGGGCGCCCTTGCCCCTGCCTGCGCCCCATGCTACAATCAGGCAAAACAATATGAGGAGGGCCGTATGCCAAAGAAAATTCTGCTGGCCGGAGAGAGCTGGCACAGCTACACCGTGCATGTGAAGGGCTTTGACGCGTTTTACACCTCGGTTTATGAGGAGGGGGCCGACCGGCTGATCAGGGCCCTTGAGGACAGCGGCTATGAGGTGACCTACATGCCAAACCATGTGGCCGCCCTGCGTTTTCCTTTTTCCGTGGAGGAGCTGGCCCGATATGAGGCGGTGATCCTTTCAGACATCGGCTCAAACACCCTGCTTTTGCATCCCGACACCTTTGCCAAAAGCCAGAAGACGCCCAATCGCTGCCAGGTGATCCGGGATTATGTTTTTGCGGGCGGCGCGCTGCTCATGGTGGGCGGCTATATGGCATTTTCCGGCATAGACGCCAAGGCCAAATACGGCCGCACCCCGCTTTCTGAGGTGCTGCCCGTCACCTGCCTGGAAACAGACGACCTGATGGAGCGCCCGGAGGGAGTGACGCCCCAGGCCCTGCTGCCCCAGCATCCAGCCCTCAACGGGGTGCCTGCAGACTGGCCCCATTTCCTGGGCTATAACCGGACGCTGCCCAAAGAGGGCGCCCAGGTGGTGATGACCATCGCGGGGGATCCCTTTATCGCCTTTGGGGACTATGGCAAGGGCCGGGCCGGCGTGTTCACCTCGGACTGCGCGCCCCACTGGGGCCCGCCGGAGTTTGTGAGCTGGGCGGGCTACACCCCGCTGTTTTCAGGCATCCTGCGCTATCTGACCCGAGGCTGAGGCGCGGCTGTGCATTTCTGTTTCCACAAAGATTTTTGCGCGTAAACGGACGATATCGGCCTAACGTTTCAAACGATTTACAATGATAGCGCTGATGGTGCAATCATTAAGACGGAAGCTGCGTTTTACACCGCATCAGACCCGGAAGCGATTATGCTGCTTCCGGGTCTGTGATTAGATGAACATTTTTCGGTTATATTTTTCTTTGAGCGCAGGGACGCCTGATCATCAAGGAGAGAAAAACAATGAACGCAATCACGGACCGCTACACCTTGGCCAACGGGGTGGAGATCCCCTGCATTGGCTTTGGCACCTGGCAGATGCCGGATGGCAGGGAGGCCCGCAGCGTGGTGCGGGAGGCCATCCAAGCGGGATACCGTCACATCGATACCGCCCAGGGCTATGACAACGAGCAAAGCGTGGGCCAGGCGGTGAAGGACAGCGGCATCCCCCGCAAGGATATTTTCATCACCAGCAAGCTGATCAACACCGTGCGGGGCTATCAGGAAACCCTGGACGCGGTGCAGCAGAGCCTGGAAAAGCTGGGCACGACCTATCTAGACCTGTTTTTGATCCACTGGCCCAGGCCCGCAGCTTTCAGGCAGGACTGGAAGGAGCAAAACGCCCGGTCCTGGCGCGCCTTTGAGACCCTCTATCACAAGGGGGTGCTGAAGGCCATTGGCATCAGCAACTTCCACCGCCACCACATCGATGCCCTTTTGGAAACGGCGGAGATCATGCCCGTGGTGAACCAGATCCGCCTGGCCCCCGGGGACACCCAGGACGAGGTGGTGGCCTACAGCCGCCAGAAGGGGATGCTGCTGGAGGCCTACAGCCCCCTGGGGGTGGGCAGGATATTCCAGGTGCCTGAGATGCAGCAGATGGCGGAGAAATACGGGCGGACCATCGCCCAGATCGCCATCCGCTGGAGCCTTCAGCGGGGCTATCTGCCCCTGCCCAAGTCCGCCACCCCTGCCCGCATCCGGGAAAACGCCCAGGTCTTTGACTTTGCGCTCTCCCCGGAGGATGTGGCGCGCATCGCGGGGCTTGAGGGCTGCGTGGGTTATTCCTCAGACCCGGACAACATCAGCTGGTAAGGCCCTACAGCAGCGCGAACACCAGCACCACCGGCACGCACAGCAGCGCCAGCGCGCCCCCGTAGCGCAGCATGTCCCGGGAATTGGCCCAGCCGGAGCCGGCCGCCAGGGCGATGTGGGCGATGGCGGGCGGCGTGGCAAAGGCCAGGCTGGCGCACATCCCCACCAGGATGGCGGAAAGCGCGGGGGAGATGAGGATGCCGGACAGCGCCAGCACCGGCAGCGCGCCCCCAGCCACCTGGTACATGACGGTGGTGGTGACGATGTTGGAGAGGAAGTTGGTCATCACCACCGTGGCCCCGATAATCACCGCCAGCGCCCCTGCATAGCCCCAGGAGCGCATGGGCGGGGCGATCAGGGAGCCAAACCAGTCTGTGACGCCGTATTCCGGCAGGGTGAGGTACTTGCCCAGCGCCAGGGCGGCGGCGCACAGCAGCAGGCTTTGCCAGTTAAGCCCCCTGGCGAAGCCTTCTTTTAAGTCAAGCACCGGTTTTTCTCCAATCGGGATGGCGGCAAGCAGGATCACGCCCAGAAGCGCCGGCCAGGCGGTGCCCAGGGCGGCCAGGGGCGCCATGGCCTCCGGCAGGACGCCTGCCATAAGCCAGGCCGTCACCACCAGGAAAAACACCGCGGCGGAGAAGATCTCCTGCCTGCTGGGCCTGCCGGTGGCTGAAAGGGGAAGGGCGTCCAAACGAAGCCCCTGGGCCTTTACTTTTTTCCCCAAACCCAGGTAGAGCAGCAAAAAGATCAAAGCAAACAGCACCAGGCCCACCGGCAGCCCGATTTTAAGATAGGCCAGGTAGCTGATGCGCTCCCCCGTGGCCGCCTCATGAAAACCCAGGGCCATCAGGGGGAAGGTGTGGGCGATGGGCGTCATGGCGCAGGAGATGGAGGTGACGCAAGCGGTCCCCACCATCAGGGCCTTGGCCAGGGGGTCTCCCGGCTTTTGGCCCAGGGCCTCCATCACCTCCCGGTGCAGGGCGAAGAACAATAAAAAAGTGACTGTGGGGGCGATAAAGCTGCCCAGCGCCAATACGGAGAGCAAAAACATCAGGATAAAGGCCCAGGGCCCCCGGCGGGCAAAACGGCTGGTGATAAACAGCATCGCCAGCCGGCGCAGGAAGCCCGTCTCTTTTAAGGCAAAGGTGAGCAAAAAGGAAAACACCAAAAACCACACCGTGGTATTGCCAAAGGAGGAGAGAAGCACATCCCCCGTCTTCACCCCCGGCAAAAAGCCCAGGGCGAAGATCACCAGGGCGCTGGGCCAGCCGATGTCCACAAACAGCCACAAGAGCACCGCCCCCAAGAACAGCCCCAGCACCCGCTGGCCCGAAGGCCCAAGCCCCGGCAGCAGGGGCAGGGCATCCGCCCCGAAAAGTAAAAAAAGGGAGAGGCCCACCACCGGCAGCTTTCCGACGCCCCCGCGCTTGTCCAT
>ENA-UOXR01004938-UOXR01004938.1-bioreactor-metagenome-genome-assembly--contig:-NODE-4938-length-10123-cov-4.849424_pt1 | contig 10123 bp, 9 predicted proteins | sample MGYA00238164_ERZ764825 | MGnify/ENA primary metagenome ERZ764825 (study PRJEB28920, sample SAMN05720171) | bioreactor metagenome | isolation source: Anaerobic biogas reactor | place: USA:Washington...
GATGCCGGATATCGACGATACCCACGCCCCGTATCTCCAGCAGGCTCTTTATCATCTCCGGCGCCTCGCCGTAAAGGTCGATGGCCCCGATCTTCTTCACATGCACGGCGTCATCGACGACAAGGCGGTGGCCCCGCATGATGAGCTCGAGGGCGTTCTCGCTCTTGCCGATGCCGGGCCTTCCCATGATGAGGGCGCCGACACCGAGGATGTCCATGAGCACGCCGTGGACGGTAGTCGACGGGGCCAGCTTTTCCTCAAGCAGTTTCGTTATCCTCTCGATGAATATGGAGGTGACGAGCTTTGTCCGCAGAAGGGGGATGCCCTTTTCCTCCGCGGAGACGACGAAGAACTCGGGGACCTTCAGGTTCCGGGAGATGATGAAGCACACCACGTTGTTCTTGCAGAGTTCCCTGATGATGCGCCTGCTCTCGGCCTCCGTGAGCGACCTCAGGTAGGAGATCTCGATGTTCCCCAGTATCTGGACCCTGTGGGGATGGAGATAGACCATGTGACCCGTAATGACGAGGCCGAGCTTCTGGATCCTCGGGTTGTAGATCTTCCGGGTAAGCCCCTTCTTCCCGGCAAGGACCTCGAGCTCCAATCCGTACAGCTCGTCATCTACAAGCTGTTGAACCTCTATCCCCTTCATATGTCTCTTCCACGGGACCCTTTACCCCAGGGCCCCCGAAACCTCCTTGATAACGGGTCGTTACAGCTTTCCGTCCTCTTCCACGATGCTCTCGTACAGGGAATGGGCATCGGGAAGTGTGAGCAGTTTCTTCCTGAAGGATGGGTCGCGGAGGATCTTCGATATCCGCGACAGGACCTTCAGGTGCAGGCTTGCCGAATCCTCGGGGGCGAGGACGAGAAAGAAGATGTGCACCGGCTGCTCGTCGACGGCATCGAAATCGACACCCTGACGTGACCGCCCGAACACGACGAGGACCCCGCCGGAACCCTTCATCTTGCCGTGGGGGATGGCGACACCGTCGCCTATGCCCGTGCTGCCCAGGGCCTCCCGCTCCATGATGATCCTGACGACGGGTTCGACGTCCTTTATGAGACCCGCGGCTTTCAGTTGTCCCGCGAGCTCGGTAAGTATCTCCTCCTTGGTGGTACCCCTGATATCGGAGATGACCGAGGATTCTTTCAGTATGTCGGTAAGCCTCACGGTCCCTTCCCTGCCGTTTCTATGAGACTGAACTTTCCATCCTTGCGTTTGTAAACGATGCAGACGTTGTCACGTTCCCTTTCGCGGAAGACCATGAACATGTCCCCCGACGCCGTAAGCTGCATCACGGCCTCCTCGGGGTCCATGGGCTTTGCGTCCACGGTCCTCGATACGATGATGGCGGGCTCCTCGCCCGCAGGCTGCGCGGCGGTGCGTTTCAGCTTGCTCTCGCGGTATTCCTTCATCTTGTCACGGTACTTTGTCAGTCTCCGTTCGAGCTTGTCCAGTATCTTGTCGATCGCCGCATAGATATCATCCATTACCTCATGGGCATTGATGACGACCCCATTGATGGTGAACATGACATCGATACGCTGGCGATATTTCCGCTCGAGGGAGATGACCACGTGGATGTCGAGAGGCGTCTCCACGTACTTTTGCAGGCGGGAGAGCTTGTCTTCAACATACCGCTTTACATCTTCGCTGGTATCAATGTGCCTGAAGCTGGTTGTGATATCCATAGTGCCTCCACTCACAAAAATAAGGTTGGCGTGGACCAACCTTGGAGCCTATTAATAACAGATATGCCGGATGGTGTCAATCCAATTCCCCGAAAGTATTAGGTTAATCCACGAAGAGCCTGTGTGCTCTGCCCAGGTTTCCCCGTATCCGGAATCTGTCTCTTTAATCGATCACCGTCCTTTCCCGTGAAGACCGTATATTCAGTATCTCCCTGTATTTCGCTACCGTACGGCGCGCTATGTTGATGTCGTGGCGCGATTTCAGGGTGTGGGTTATCTCGTCATCGGTCAGCGGCTTCTTCTTGTCCTCTTTTTTGACGAGTTCCGCTATGAGGTCCATGACGACGTTCGTCGAAAGGGGGTCCCCCTCTCCCTTGTTTATGCTCGTCGGGAAGAAGAACTTCATCTCGTACACGCCGTGGGGGGTGCTCATGTACTTGCTGGTCGTTATGCGGCTCACCGTGGATTCGTGGACTCCCACGTCCTGGGCGACGTCCTTGAGGATAAGGGGCCTCAAGCTCCTCAGGCCGTTCTCGAAGAATTCGCGCTGGAAGCTCACGATGCTCTGGGCGACGAGAAAGAGCGTCCTTTGCCTCTGCTGGATGCTCTTGATGAACCACTCCGCCTGCTTCATCTTGTTCTTTATGTATCTCTTCGTCTCGCCGCTCACCTTCCTGTCCGTTGCGAGCTCGAGGTAGTAACGGCTCATCCTGAGCTCCGGGACGTCGTCATTGTTGAGGGCGATGTCGAACCCCTCCTCGCCTTTTACAACGTAGACATCGGGGACGACATAGGATATGAACTCGTCGCTGAAGTTCCTGCCCGGTTTGGGGTCGAAGGACTTGATCTTCTCGAAGACCTCCTTGATCTTCTCTATGGGGAAACCGGTGGCCTTCGCTATCCCCTTGAGGTTGTTGTGCTGGAAAAGGTCGAAGTGATTGGCGACGACGTTCTCGAAGACGGGGTCCTTCTCACCCAGCGCATCGTACTGGATGAGGACGCATTCCTTGAGGTCCCGGGCACCCACCCCGGCGGGCTCCAACCTCTGCACCTTCCTGAGGACCGGTTCGAGAACATCCACGGAAAAACCGGAGTCCCGCGATATCTCCTCGAGGCTGCAGATGAGGTACCCGTTGTCGTCGATGTTCTCGATGATCCATTCCGCCACCACCCGCTCGCGGGGGCTGAAGTCCGAAAGTCCGATCTGCCACCTCAGGTGGTCCCTGAGGTTGTACGTCTTCCTGACCATGTTCTCGTAGTCGGGCGCCTCCCTTTCCTCGGCGGGAAAGAAGTCCTCCGAGGGCGAGTATCGTTCCAGGAGCTCCTCGATCTCCCTTTTTTCCTCCTGGCTCTCCTTTTCCTCGACGTCCTCACGCGGCTCTTCCTCGGTGATCTCGAGGATGGGGTTTTCCTTCATCTCCAGCTCGATGGCCTCGACAAGCTCCAGCTTGGAGAGCTGCAGGAGGCGGATGGCCTGCTGCAGCTGCTGGGTCAGGACGGGAGAGAGCTTCTGTGTCTGTTTAAGCTCCAACATCGATGTTGAATTCCTCACCAAGGTATACTTCGCGGACGATCCGGTCCTGGGCCACGCTCTCCGGCGTGCCTTCGAGGAGGACCTTCCCCGCGTTGACCACGTACGCCCTGTCGCATATGGGGAGCGACTCGCGGACGTTGTGATCGGACAAGAGTATGCCGATGCCCCTTTGCTTGAGGCCGAAGATTATCTTTTTCAGGTCCGAGACGGATATGGGGTCTATGCCGGAGAAGGGCTCGTCGAGGAGCATGAAGTGCGGCGACGTCATGAGCGCCCGCGCTATCTCGAGGCGCCTTCTCTCCCCGCCCGAGAGGGAATCCGCGCTGTTGTTCGCCAGGTGTTCCAGCTTGAAGGACTCGAGTATCTCCATGACGTGGTGTTTTATGAGGTCCCCCTCCTCACCGAGGAACTCGAGGATCGCCTTGAGATTGTCCCTGACGGACATCTTCTTGAAGACCGAAGGTTCCTGGGGAAGGTAGGTTATGCCCTTGCGCGCCCTCATGAACATGGGCAGATCCGTGATGTCCTCCCCGTCGAGAAGGATCTTGCCGCCGTTGGGCTTTATGAAACCGATGATCATGTAGAAGGATGTCGTCTTCCCGGCCCCGTTGGGGCCAAAGAGCCCCACGATCTCGCCGGTCTCCATGTACATGCTGATGCCGTCGACGACCTTTCGCGCGTTGTATGTCTTCAGGAGACCCTGCGCGGACAGAGTTGCTTTCATTCCCGCTACTTTCCCCTCTCCATTCTTATCTTCGGCCTCTCGACGGACAATTTACCGTCAGTCGTCGTGTAGATCACACGCTCCCCTTTCATTTCCACGTTGTCCTTGAATACCCTCGGAGATTGGGTGAACACTATTCTGCCTTCCTTAAAATGATATACTGCCTTCTCGCTTTTCGCAACAGTGCCCCTCGATATGACACGGACGTTGCCGTCGGCCTCGATGCGGTCCACCTCGTTGTCGGTGCTGTATATGTGGACGAGGTCGCACACCATGTTGAGGTCCTCCCCCTTGAGGATGACCTTTCCCTCGAGGACATAGGTGGCCTTCTGAAAGTAATAGAGGAGCGTGTCCGACTGGAAGTGGTATTTCGCCTTTTCCGTCGCGATGATCCCTCCGACTTCGGACAGGAGCCTCAGTGTCTCCTCGTTGGTGTTGGCGAGAAGCCCGATGCCGCGCATATCGATCTTCTCCCCCTTGATGTCCACCGCGTCCTTTGTGGCCGTGATCCCGTTCTTGAAATCGAAATCCATGTAGGAGCTCTTCAGGGTGTATTCGCCCTTGTAGAAAACCTGCACGTTGTCGACCTTGCCCGACTCGTTCTCGGTGTCCATGGACCCTTTCGTGCCGGTGAACTCTATGGAGACGTCCGGTTTCGGCTTGTACAATCCTTTCAGGTCTTCGAGCTCGATGAGCGGCTTGTCTATGTACTTGCGGGCCACCTTCGCCGTGAGCTCCCAGTCCACGACGCCGCGGCGTTCCCCCGTGTACTTCACGTTCTTGAAGACGATCGCCTTGTTGCTGTCCTCCGCTACGGGGACCGGTTGCCTTTCAGGCTTGCTGATGAAATAGTAGAAGGCAAGCAGAAGGCTTGCCGCGATGAAGCCGAAAGAGACGAAGATGATGATCTTCCTGTTGCTCATGTATCCTCATATGCCATTCATACCACCTTGGCCCTCAAGAGGTCGTGTATGTGTATGATGCCCACGGGCCGGGCGTCCCGTTCGTCGTCGACGACGAAGAGGGAGGTGATGGAGAATTCCTCCATCTTCTTGAGGGCATAGGCGGCAAGGGCGTCCCTGCGGACGACCTTGGGCCTTGCGGTCATCACGTCGCCCGCCGTCTTTGCCAGGAGGGAATCGTCGTACCGTTCGATGGCTCGCCGGAGGTCTCCGTCTGTTATGATCCCCGCAAGACGTCCCTTTCCGTCGTAGACCCCGGTGACGCCAAGCCTCTTCGACGTTATCTCGAGGATGGCGTCCTTCATGGACGTCTCCACCGACACACCGGGGAGGGACTCGCCTGTGTGCATGAGGTCCTCCACCCTGAGAAAGAGCTTCCTCCCCAGGGAGCCCCCGGGGTGGAGAGAGGCGAAGTCTTCCACCTTGAAGGCGCGCCTTTCCATGACGGCAATGGCGAGGGCGTCGCCGAGCGCGAGGGTGGCCGTGGTGCTCGAGGTGGGCACCACGTTGTAGGGACAGGCTTCCTCCACGTTCACGACGAGGGCCACATCGCTGAGCCGGGCGATGGTGGACGCGGCGTCTCCCGTTATGGCGACGAGCGGGATGTCGAGGCGCTTCACCCAGGGGATTATCCTGACCACCTCCTCCGTGTCGCCGCTGTTGCTGACGACGATGAGCACGTCGCCGCGCTGGAGCATTCCCAGGTCGCCGTGGAGGGAATCGGCGGGGTGGACGAATAGTGCCGGCGTGCCCGTGCTCGACAGCGTGGCGGCGATCTTCTTGCAGACGAGCCCCGACTTGCCCATGCCCGTCAGGACGACCCTGCCCGCGCAGGCGAATATGATCTCCGCCGCCCTGGTGAAGGTGTCGTCGAGTCCTTCCATGACCTTGAGGAGGGCCTCGGCCTCCTTCCTCAGGACATCTTTTCCCGTTCCTACGTGGTCCACAGGGCCTCCTCTATCCTCTTGAGGGTCCGAAGGACACCTTCGAGGTCGTCGAGGGGAAGGGAATTGTCCCCGTCGCAGAGGGCCCGCTTCGGATCGGGGTGGACCTCCATGAACACGCCTTCCACGCCGACGGCCACCGCGGCCCGGGCGAGTGGAACGATGAACCGGGCCTCCCCGCCGGAGCGGTCCGTCATCGCCGAGGGCTGCTGCACGCTGTGCGTGGCGTCGAAGACCACGGGATACCCGAAGTCCCGCATGATGGGTATTGCCCGGAAATCATTGACGAGGGTATGGTACCCGAAGGACGTGCCCCGTTCGGTGACCAGTATGCTCCTGTTGCCCGTGGATTCCACCTTTCTGATGGCGTGGGCCATGTCACCGGGGGAGAGGAACTGGCCCTTCTTGATGTTGACGACCCTGCCCGTTCTGCCGCAGGCCGTGAGTATGTCCGTCTGCCGGGACAGGAGCGCCGGCACCTGGAGGTCGTCGGCGACCTCGGCCGCCGCCGCGGCCTCACCCGCGGAGTGAACATCGGTGAGAACGGGGACGCCCACCGCCCCCTTCACTTCCTGCAGGATGGCAAGGCCCTCGTCCAATCCGGGGCCTCTGAAGCCCGATATGGACGTCCTGTTCGCCTTGTCGTAAGAGGACTTGAAGATGAAAGGCACGCCGAGCCCGGCCGTCACGCGCGCGATACTCTCGGCCGTCCTCAGGGATATGTCCCTGCCCTCGATGACGCAGGGGCCGCCTATGAAGACAAAAGGCCTGCGGCCGATGGTGACGTTGCCTATGGCTATTTCTTTTTGCACTTCAGTCTTTCCTGCCTTCGTTTCAGCGAGGCCTTGATAAAATCCCGGAACAACGGATGGGGGTCGAAGGGCTTCGACTTGAACTCGGGATGGAACTGGCATCCCAGGAACCAGGGATGACCCTTCATCTCCACGATCTCGACAAGCGTGCCGTCAGGGGAGATGCCCGACACGATCATGCCGCTCTTCTCGAGGCGTTCGCGGTATTTCATGTTGAACTCGTAGCGGTGGCGGTGCCGTTCGTGGATGACGTCCTGTCCGTAGGCCTTGTGCGCGAGGCTGCCCGGCTTGATGACGCAGGGATAGGCGCCGAGGCGCATGGTGCCGCCCTTGTCGGAGTACTGGTCGCGTCTCTGCACCGTGTTCTCCCTGTCCGTGAACTCCTCGATGAGGTAAATAAGGGGGTAGGGCGTCTTTTCGTTAAATTCGCAACTGTTGGCGTCTTTGCAGTCCGCGAGGTTGCGCCCTATCTCCACGACGGCGAGCTGCATGCCGAGGCACAGGCCGAGAAAGGGTATCTTCTTTTCCCGCGCGTGCTCGATGGCGTTGATCTTGCCCTCGATGCCGCGGTCCCCGAAACCGCCGGGGACGAGGATGCCGTCGATGTTGAAGAGGTCGGCCGTTATGCCCTTTTCGATGTCCTCGGAGTCGACGTAGCGGACATTCACCCTGCAGTCGTTCGCGATGCCTCCGTGTACCAGCGCCTCGTTGAGGCTCTTGTAGGAGTCCTTGAGCTTGACGTACTTCCCGACGAGGGCTATGTCCACCTCTTTCTTCGGGTGCTTTATGGTGTCGCCGATGGCTTCCCACTTGGAGAGGTCGGGCTTCTTTGCCCAGATGTTGAGGAGCTTCGTTATCTTCTCGTCGAGTCCCTCGTTGTGGAAGGCGATGAGGACCTCGTAGATGACCTCGGCGTCCTTGGCGGCGATGACGGCGTCCTTCTCGACGTTGCAGAAGAGGGAGATCTTGTCCTTGAGGCCCTGCGAGAGGGGCCGCTCCGTCCTGCACAGGAGGATGTCGGGCTGGATACCAATCCTCCGGAGCTCGTTCACGCTGTGCTGTGTCGGCTTCGTCTTCATCTCGTCGGCGGTCTTGATGAAGGGGACGAGGGTCAGGTGCACGAAGAGGGAGTTCTCCTTTCCCAGGTCGTTGCGGAGCTGGCGTATCGCCTCGAGGAAAGGAAGGCCCTCTATGTCGCCGACGGTGCCGCCGATCTCGACGATGACGACGTCGATGCCTTCGTCCACGTCGAGGACGCGGCGCTTTATCTCGTCCGTGATATGGGGGATGACCTGGACGGTTCCGCCGAGATACTCTCCCTTGCGTTCCCGGGAGATGACCGTGTCGTAGACCTGTCCCGTCGTGAAATTGCATTTTTTCGAGAATGTCGCGGTGGTGAAGCGTTCATAGTGCCCGAGGTCAAGGTCCGTCTCCGCGCCGTCCTCGGTCACGAAGACCTCGCCGTGCTGGAAGGGATTCATCGTACCCGGGTCGACATTGATGTAAGGGTCGAGCTTCTTTATGGTGATAGTGAGCCCCCGGGACTCGAGAAGCGCGCCGATGGATGCCGCCGCTATGCCCTTCCCCAGGGAGGACACGACGCCGCCCGTCACGAAGATGAATTTTTGTCTCACTGCTTTCCCCCGATCAGTATCCGTAACATCTCCTCACCGCTCATCACCGCCCCGCCCGCGTTCTCATCGTAATCCCCACCCTCGTCCGGGGAGGGGTTGCTGTTGTCGTAAACGGCGAAGGGCACCGGGGTGGCATAGTGGGTCCTCATCGCGATCGGTGTGGCATGATCGGTGACGATGAGAAACCGCGTGTCCCTGTCCGTTTCCTTGAGAAGGACGCCGAGCACGTCCCTGTCGATGCGCTCGATGGCCTTTATCTTTTCAGGGATGCTGCCGCTGTGGGACGCCTCGTCGGGCGCCTCCACGTGGACATAGACGATGTCGTGGTCTTCAAGGAGCTTGAGCGCCGCCCGGGCCTTCGCCCCGTAATCCGTGTCGAGGTATCCCGTGGCCCCCTCGACGACGGGGGTCATGAACCCCACGAGGCTCGATATCCCCCGCACGAGGTCGACGGCACAGACCGTCGCACCCGTCAGGCCGAACTTTTCCCTGAATGACGGCAGGGCCGCCTTCTTGCCCTGGCCCCAGAGCCAAATGCTGTTCGCCGGGAGCTTGCCGGCGTCGACACGTTTCCTGTTGACCTCATGGGACGCGAGCACCTCGCGGGAGTGGTCCATGAGGGAGCGGACCCGGGCCGCGCCGTCACCGTCGGGGAGGTACCCGGCGATCTGCTTTCCCGTGATATCATGGGGAGGGGTCGTCGAGAGCCTTGAGGCACCGCCTTTCCATATCATGATATGGCGGTACCCGACCCCGGGGTAGAAGGCTATTTCTTCGGAGCCGAGCTCCTCGTTGAGGCAGGCGACAAGGGCCCGTGCCTCCTCGGTCGAGATGTGCCCGCCGGAGTAGTCGCCCATGGTATCGCCGCCGTCCCCCGTCCCGATGTGGACAAGATTGCACCGGTAGGCCACATCGTCCGGCCCCATGGGGATACCCATGCCGAACGCCTCTATGGGGGCCCGACCCGTGTAGTAGAGCGCCGGGTCGTAGCCGAAGATGGACATTCCCGCCACGTCACTGCCGGGAGGAAAGCCGTCGGGTACCGTCTTTACCTTTCCCGTGAGACCCTTTCGGGCCGCCATGTTCATGTTCGGCTTATCTGCCGCCATGAGCGGCGTCTTCCCCCCGAGCTCCTCGAGGGGGAAATCCGCCATGCCGTCGCCGATGAGAACGATATATTTCATGTGCTGCCGCACCTCGCGCGGCCGGAAGGCCCCGGCCCTTTCACAGGCTGCCTTCCTCGATCCTTATGTGAACGCTCTCCCCTTTCGTGAAGGAAAGGGCGTCTATCTCCTTCTTCGCCTTCATGAGGCCTTCTTCGGCGGCGTCATGGGTCACCATGACGACGGGGACGTAACCGCTGAGCTTCCGCCCCTGCTGCGTCACCGCCGATATGCTTATCCGGTACTTCGAGAGGATGCCCGATATCTTCGAAAGCACGCCGGGCATGTCCTTCGCCATGACCCTCAGGTAGTAAGGTACGGAAGAGGCCCTGCCTTCCTTGAACCTCCCCGCCACGGCGAGCGGCCGGGTGCCGGGGCCTCCCGCCCCGGAGATCCTCTTCGCGATGTCGACGATGTCGCTGAAATCCAGGCCGAAGGCGAGCAGGCTCTCGCGGGTCGCCGTCGCCTTCATGTAGATACGGCTGGTATAGGCGCCACGCTTGTCGAAGCGCTGGTCGAGGGCCACCTCCGCGGCCGCGCCCAGCACCCTGCCGGTGCCCGACAGCTCCATGCCGTCACCGTCGAGCGCCAGGGTGAGATCCGCATCGGACAGCGTATGGCCCGCCACCACCTTCGGCAGCGTCACCTCGGCGAG
>ENA-UOXR01004944-UOXR01004944.1-bioreactor-metagenome-genome-assembly--contig:-NODE-4944-length-10109-cov-4.069525_pt1 | contig 10109 bp, 7 predicted proteins | sample MGYA00238164_ERZ764825 | MGnify/ENA primary metagenome ERZ764825 (study PRJEB28920, sample SAMN05720171) | bioreactor metagenome | isolation source: Anaerobic biogas reactor | place: USA:Washington...
TTTTCCGCGACGCTTCCGAACCCCGCGCGAATCAACTTTAAAAGCTCTTCATCGCTTTCGCGCAGCTGCCCGGGGGTCGGGATCCTGCCTTCAAAGTGCTTGTAAGTGAAGGACAGCACCCGGTTCACAAGGTTGCCCCAGGTGGCAACCAATTCGTTATTGTTGCGCTGGAAGAACTCCTCCCAATCCCAATCCGTATCGCGCTGTTCGGGCATCGCGCTGGTCAGGTAAAAGCGGATGGCGTCCGCGTCATAGCGTTCGAGGGCGTCCAAGCCCCACACCGCCCAGTTGTGGCTGCCGCTGATCTTTCTGCCTTCGAGGTTCATGAATTCGTTTGCTGGAACGTTGTACGGCAGTACCAAAGGCTGCGGATCTTCCGACCCCATGCGCCGGTCAAAGCCATCGCCCATGCCAAGCAGCTCGGCAGGCCAAGTCACGGCGTGGAAGGTGATGTTGTCCTTGCCTATGAAGTGAAACGCCTTTGCCTTTGGGTCGATCCACCAATCCCGCCAGGCATCCTTACGCCCGTTCAGCTTGGATAATTCAATCACCGACGAAAGGTAGCCCATCACCGCCTCAAACCAAACGTAAAGGCTTTTGCCTTTCCAATCTTCCAGCGGAACGGGAATGCCCCAATCAAGATCGCGCGTGATGGAAGTCGGCTTTAAGCCAACTGACTGGATGGTGCCCAGCGACTGCCTGAGCACGTTTGGGCGCCAGTAGCTCTCGCGCGCCTTCAGGAAGTCCTTGATTTGCGGTTCAAGCGTGGAGAGATCCAGGAAGAAATGTTCGGTCTCTCTCAGTTCGGGCGTGGAGCCGTCCACCTTGGAGCGCGGTTCAATAAGTTTCTCCGCTTCGAGCTCGTGCCCGCATTTTTCGCATTGGTCGCTGCGCGCGTCGGTATTGCCGCAGATGTAACAGGTGCCTTCCACGTAGCGGTCCGGCAGGAATCTTCCCTGCGTTGGACTGAACCACTGCCTAGAGACAAAAGTCTTCAGATAGCCATTCTCCAGCAGAGTCAGGAAAACCTTTTGCGCCACCTCGAAGTGGTTTTCGGTGTGGGTGGAGGTGAAGATGTCGTAGCTGATGCCCAGTTTTTTAAATATTTCGATGAACCGCGGGTGGTAGTGTTTGTATATCTCTTCGGGGCTCTTCCCCATCTGGTCTGCCTTGATCGTGATGGCGGTCCCGTGAGAATCAGAGCCGCTGACCATGACAACATTTCGTCCCCGCATGCGGTGATAACGGGCGGCAATATCTCCGGGCAGGTGCGAGCCGGTGATATTCCCCACGTGGATATCCGAATTGGCATAAGGCCAGGCAACGGCGATCAATATGTTTTCTGTCATGGCAAAACTCCTCAAAAATCGATGGATAATTTTATCATCCATCGTGTCTCTTTAATGGTATCAGGGTCTATTCTATAATAATGCGGCTGTTGGTATGCTCGCAGGTTCCGCGATTCAAGTTAACGCCGCATTCGACGCAAATGCCTTTGCAGTCCGGTTTGCACACCAGGTTGATCGGCAGATCAAGCAGCAGGTAATCCCGAAGCGGTTTCCCCAGGTCAATGTAACCATCTTCCGGTACAACTTCCTCATCCATCTCTTCCTGGACGCGGCTGCCGAAGACGTAAAGCTCCTCAAACTCAGTCGAAAGTTTCGCCCGGAAAGGGTCAAGGCAGCGGTTGCACTGGCTGTCAATTTCGGCGTCAAATTTCCCCTGCAAAAGCAGCCCTTCCCGCGTTCGCGAAAAGCTGTATTTTCCGATAAGGTTGTAAAGCTGAAGGTCTGGCTCGATGAAAACATCGGGGTTTTCCACCGTAAATTCCCGGGAAAACCCAATGGGTTTGTTAAAGAAGTATCCAATATTGGTGCGTAGGGGATGATGTATTTTTTCCATAGTAAGTTACAATACCGATTATTATGCAAATTATAACATCCCAGGGATGATTTCTTTCCTCAAGAATATCTATCAGACGCCATGACCCAAACGCTGCTTCTCGCCACCAACAATCCTCACAAAGTTGAAGAACTCCGGTCGATTTTCCTCCCATACGACGTCGTCTTGCGGACACCTGCCGAGCTTGGATCAGAAGCTGACGTGCTTGAAAATGGCAATTCTTATTATGAAAACGCCTGTCTCAAAGCCCGCGCCTACGCAGAAACAAGCCCATATCCCGTACTCGCGGATGATTCCGGTCTCGAGGTGGAAGCGCTACAGGGCGCTCCGGGGATTCACTCGCACCGCTTTCTTCCCAACCCCGACGCCACCAGCCGCGAACGCTGCCTCTATTTGCTCGAATGCCTGCGGCAATTTCCCCGCCCCTGGCGCGCAGCCTTTCACTGCGAAGTCGTGCTACTCACCCTGCAGGGAACGGTTCTCACCAGCGACGGTATTTGCACTGGTGAGATCATTCCGGAGTTTCGCGGTAAAAATGGTTTTGGTTACGACCCGATCTTTCTTGTCGATGGCACTGCGAGAACGATGGCTGAGCTCTCGCCCGATACCAAGAATCGCCTGAGCCACCGCGGAAAAGCCGCCCTTGAAATGACTGCGCAGTTGGGCATCCCGCGGCGTTCGGATTTGGGCTAAGCCTTATAGCCGATCATGCGCAGGAAGCCCTTGCGCCAGTTGATCCCCGCCTCGTCCTCCACACCTTTCGGCTTGAAACCATCCACCACCCCTAAAATGCCACGGCTCAATTCGCTTTCCAACACGACCACTTCAGTTGGGTTGGCGGTCGCGCAGAAGAATCCGCAAATCTCGGGTACGTTTTGGAGCGCCTTGAGAACGTTGATCGGGTAATAGCCTTCCCCCAAAAAGAGGATAAAACTGTGCCCGGCGCCGATTGCCAGCGCGTTGTCTTTTGCCAGGCGGATCATTTCCTCATCTGTCCCCGTCCAGCGGACCAGGCATTCCCCCGATGCCTCACAAAAAGCCAGCCCAAATTTGATTCCCGGCACGGTGCTCACCAGGGCTTCATGTATATCTTCAACCGTTTTAATAAAATGCGACTGCCCAAGCACGAAATTAATCGATTCGGGTTTTTCAATCTTTACAAGTTTGATTTCCATCCTCAGCTCCGTTTTTTCTTGATTTTAGCATAGGCGGAAAGAACCCCATCTCTGAATTAAGGTAAAATTTAGAAATGCCTGACATGCGCAAATCATTTCTGGTATTGATACTGCTGGGATTGCTGGCAGTCACAGCATGCGGGGCTGGGGTCCGGGCGGTTCCAACTCTCTCGCACGACTTCACCACCGCCACGCCAGATCCCGGCTATCCAACCGCCATGCCCACCTTCACGCCCACTCCGGCGGCGCTCGGCTCGCCTGAAAATCCTGTCGTTTTCGCCTTCGTGGACCCCGCCCCTTCCGCGGAGCAGCAGGCGGCTTTCAATGACCTGGCTTCCCTGCTCGGCGGGAATCTCCGGATGAGCGTCCAAAGCAGGTTCTACAACAATTACGGAGATCTCGAATTTGCTCTTCAACAGAATCAAGTCCATTTTGCCTGGCTGCAGCCGGTTCAATATTTGCTCGCCTCCCAAAAAGGGCTTGCCACCGCCCTCGTCGTCACCAATCACCTCGGAGTGACGGGTTACGGAGTGCAGTTCCTCGGGCACAGCGACAGCAAATTCACGTCCTACTTCAACGTCGGCACCCACAGCGCGACCGCCGATGCGAATGTCGCCCTGGCGCAGCTCTCGGGGCTGCGCGCCTGCCTGACCAAGGACAACTCCTTAGCTGGATACTGGGTTCCCCTGGGTTATCTCAGGAAGTACAACATCCCAACGCTTGAACCTGTGCAAACTTTTTCTTACAGCGCCAGCATCCGCGCCCTCTACATTAAAGGCATTTGCAGCTTCGCCGCTACCTATGCCATCTCGGCAGACCCGCGAACTTCCTCTGAAGTCATCACCGACCTGCCGGAAGCAATCGAAAAATTGCCCATCCTCTGGCTCTCACCGCCGGTCATCCCGAACCTGAACCTCTCGTTTTCCCCGCAGGTGGACCTCTCGCTGCAGTCGCGCGTCTCCGATTTTCTGCGGGAGCACGCGCGTTCGGATGCTGGCAAATCCCAGATCAGCCTCGCGCTGGACTACGAAGTTGCCGCGCTTGAGCCCATGCCCGACGCGGCTTATGATCCCCTGCGCGAGCTCCTGCTCGCCAGCGGTGTCCGGCTGGCTGATCTGCTGACAGACTGATCCTATGAAAATACTCCTCAAATTCCTGTTAATTCTTGCCTGCGTGGCAGCCATCCTGATTTTCGTCCCGCGCGTGATCATGATTGCCATGTCCAGGGAAAGCACCTACGACCTCACAACAGTTCCAGCCGCCCAGGTGGCGCTGGTGCCTGGCGCCGGAATTACCGCCGATGACAAGCCGACGCTTGCGTTGCAGGACCGCCTCGACGGCGCCATCGCCCTCTACAAGGCGGGAAAAGTCAGCAAAATCCTGATGTCAGGAGACAACAGTTCCATCTTCTACAACGAACCCGGGGTGATGACAAACTACGCGATCGAGCAGGGCATTCCCGAAGCCGATATCGTCCAGGACTTCGCTGGTCGTCGCACCTACGATACTTGTTACCGGGCAAAGGAAATCTTCGGCTTGGAATCGGTCATCATCACCACCCAAAAGTATCACCTCCCCCGTATGATTTTCCTCTGCCAGCAAATCGGGCTCAAAACCGCCGGCGTCCCCGTGGAACAATCGGATTATCTGCTCCACCGCTATTACTTCTGGAAACTGCGTGAACTCGGCGCCACGCTGGCAGCTTACCTGGACGTCTATATCCGCAAGCCCACACCAATCCTGGGCACTCCGGAACCAATTTTCGCTCCCTGAGGTAGCTATGCAACGTCAACAAGCGCTTGAAATCGTCAGAAAATATGTCAAAAATGAAGCCCTGATCCGCCACATGCTCAGCGTTGAAGCCGTTATGCGCGCATACGCGGAGCAACTGAACCAGGACCTTGATCTTTGGGGGCTGACCGGACTGCTGCATGATTTTGACTGGGAAATCCATCCCACCGCTGAGGAGCATCCCCTCGCGGGGTTGCCCATCCTGCGCGAAGCGGGCGTCCCTGAAGAGGTCATTGAAGCGATTGCCGGACACGCTGATCACACCGGCTTCCCCCGCCAAACCCTCCTGGCGAAAGCCCTTTTCGCTTGCGATGAGGTCACGGGGCTGATTACCGCCGTGGCTCTGGTGCGCCCCTCGCGCTCCCTTCACGACCTGCAGGCTTCCTCCGTCCGCAAAAAATGGAAAGATAAATCCTTTGCTGCTGGCGCGGACAGGGACCTGATAACGCGAGGCGCTCAGGAATTCGGCGTGGATCTTTGGCAGCACGTTGATTTCGCCATTCAGGCAATGCGCAAAATCGCCAAAGAAATAGGCTTGGAAGGCTCTCTCAGCCCACAGAACCCGCAGGACTAAGCCTTCTCCCAAAACTGAACGTAATCATCCAAGTTGGTGAAGCCGATGATCTCGTCGTTCGGTTTCAGCGTAAACATCGCCTGCCCGTTTGAGGCGCGTTTGCGGCTCACCGCGTTGGTCACCGTGAAGACCTTGCTGGCGCTCTTGCGGAAATGGCAGATGCCCTTATCGGTCAGCTTGCCTACCAAAACCGCGCTGAGCTGTTCATCCTTTTCGAGTTTCCAGGCGATCACGCCCTGCCCATACCTACCTTGCAGAGGATAGTCTGAACCCGGCGTGCGTTTTGCCAGCCCCTTATGCGTCAGCAACGCAACCTCGTCCTTGTCTTCAACGATTGCCGCGCCAATGACATAATCGTCTGGTTTCAACTTGATCGCGTTCACGCCGGCTGCCACGAGCCCCATCGAGCGCACGTCATTTTCATTGAAACGGATCGCCATTCCTGCGGCTGTCACCAGCAGGATGTCCTGGTTGCCCCGGGTGAGCAGAACCTCAAACAATTCATCGTTCTCATTGACCTTCACCAGCGTAAAGGCGCTGGCGGAAGCCCCCGGCAAATCCGCCACCGCGGAGCGTTTGATCATGCCCTGGCGGGTCACGGTGACCACATAGTGTTCAGCGTCTTCTTCCAGTTGGATTGGCACGGCAAAGATCCCTTCCAACAAGTCGTCCGCGTGCAGCGGAGCGACCTTTGCAGCAGCTACGCCTTCTTCGTCCGCCCGCTGGACAGGCACCGCAAACGAAGAGATTGCCGCCGCCTTGCCTTCCGTGGTCACAAGAAAGACGGTCTGATGGGTATTCGTCCGGATCATGCTCCAAGGCGCTCCCTCGCCACCCAAGCGGTTGGGTTTGTCGCCTTCGGTGCGTGAAAGCAGCCCATTTTCACTGACTTCGATCCAGAAGTTCTCTACGGGCATCACGTCTGTCATTGTGTACATTTCTGAGGCTTTTTCGCCCTCTCCAAGTTGGATGATCTGCGTCCGGCGCGGGTCTCCGAATTTTTGCTTGATAGCTTTTAGTTCCTCGATTGCCAGATCGCGCATTTTCTTGGGCGATTTCAAAAGCGCTTTCAAATCCGCGATCGTTCGGCTGACTTCCTTATACTCTTCCTCGATCTTTTTCCGCTCGAGTGATGCCAGTCTGCGCAGAGGCATCTCAAGGATGGCATTCGCCTGGATTTCATCCAGTTTGTATTTATTCATCAGGTTGGTGCGCGCCTCGTCCGCCGAAGCAGAGCGGCGGATAAGTCGGATGACCTCATCGATATGGTCGATGGCGATTTTCAGCGCTTCCAGAATGTGGAGGCGGTCTTCGTTCTTCTTAAGCAGAAACTCGCTGCGCCTGCGGATCACCACCAGGCGGTGCTCCGCGAAAACCCGCAGAGCCTGCTTCAGCGTCAGGCGGTGCGGGCTGCCGTCCACCAGCGCCAGGATGTTGATGGCAAAGGTGTTGTGCATCTGGGTGCGTTTGTAGAGCGTCGCCAGCACCTCCTCAGGGTCAGCGTTCTTGTTCAGATCAATAACAATACGCATACCCTGCCGGTCGGATTCATCCCTCATGTCCGATAATCCTTCCAATCCGCCTTCGCGGGAGATTTCCGCGATGCGTTCGATCAGCGCGGATTTATTGACCATGAACGGCAGTTCGGTCACAATGATCCGCATTCTCCCACGGGACATTTCTTCGATCCGCGTCCGCGCGCGCACTTTGATCGTGCCGTTGCCAGTGCCGTAGATCGTCGTGAGCGGGACAGAGCCTTCATCCTGCAAAATCAAGCCTCCGGTCGGGAAGTCCGGTCCCTTGATGTAGCGCATGATATCTTCGACCGTGATATCTTCGATTGTTTCCCAATTCTGCAGCATCATCACCAGGGCGTCCACCACCTCGCCGAGGTTATGGGGCGGGATGTTGGTCGCCATGCCCACGGCAATACCCGAGGCGCCGTTGACCAGCATGTTGGGAATGGACGATGGCAAAACCTCTGGTTCCTTCAACGTGCCGTCAAAGTTATCAACGTAGTCGACGGTGTCCAAATCCAACTGGCGCAGAATTTCAACCGCCGGCGCGGAAAGCCGGGCTTCCGTGTAGCGCATCGCCGCGGGCGGATCGCCATCGACGCTGCCGAAGTTCCCCTGCCCATCCACCAGCAAGTAACGTTCCGAGAAATCCTGAGCCATTCGCGCCATGGCGTCATAAACAGCGGTGTCGCCGTGAGGATGATACTTGCCCAAACCCTCGCCAACGATACGCGCGGATTTTTTATGGGGGGTGTCGTCGCGAATGCCCATATCGTACATGGCGTACAAAATTCGGCGCTGGACCGGCTTCAGCCCATCCCGCGCGTCAGGCAGCGCCCGCGAAACAATCACGCTCATCGCATAATCCAGGTAGGATTGCTGCATTTCGGTATTAATATTGATTTTTTGGGAGGCGGTTGAGGTCATAATCCGCTCTTTCTCTGTATCTGTCATTCTAATTTTTCAGTCTCTACCAAATATAGCATAAAAAAACCCGGAGTTTTGTCCGCTCCGGGTCTCTTTTTGCTTAATTTCTCCCCTTCGGACTATTCCTCATCGTCCAAAAGGTCTTCGTCATCTTCGAAAACTTCATCATCGTAAAGGTCAAAGTTGTCCGCGTCAATATCCTCTGATCCATCATACAGACCATCGGTTTGATCGCTTTCACCGCCGAACATTTTCATCTGTTCCACAGGGTACTCTGATTCCATGGTTTCAGCATCCGCAGCCTGACCTTCGAAGCGCCCCGGCATAAAGCCTGTTCCAGCCGGAATAAGCTTGCCGATGATGACGTTTTCCTTCAAGCCGTACAGCGGATCTTCCTTGGAGGAGATCGCCGCACCAGCCAGAACCTTGATGGTATGCTGGAAGGAAGAAGCTGAGAGGAAGGAATCTGTGCTCAGTGAAGCCTTCGATACGCCCAGCAACACGTTGACATAACGCGCTGGTCGCAGTCCGCGCGCCACGAGATCCTCATTGATTTTGCGGATTTCCAGGCGATCCACCAAATCCTGAGGCAGGAATTCGGAATCTCCCGGGCGGGTGATTTGCACCTTGTTCAGCATCTTGCGGATGATGACTTCAAAGTGCTTGTCGTTAATGTTCTGACCCTGGGTGCGGTAAGCCTGCTGGATTTCCTTCAAGAGATAGAGCTCCGTCGCGTCCGTTCCGTTGATTTTCAGGATCGTATGCGGATTCAGCGAGCCTTCCGTAAGCTGATCGCCGGCTTTGACCATCTGTCCTTCAGTGATGAGCAGGCGCGAAGTTGAGGGTATTTCATAATCTTCGCTCAGCCGATCCTCGTATGATACGACGACCTCGCGGTCCTCAATGCGGATGCGCCCGGCATGTTCGGCAGTGATGCTGGTTTCTTCGTGAGTCGCCAAAACATCATCCTTATTGACCTCATCCTCATCCTTCACCTGAATTTCCCAGCCTTCCGGGATAGCATAACGTTGGCTGACCATCTCGCTGCTTTCGACCCGCACGGTGCGGATATCAGGGTTCTTATCCGAGATAATGATGTGCGCCTTGCCGTTGATCTCGGTGATCACGGCTTCGCCGCGCGGGGTTCGCCGTGCTTCAAAGAGTTCCTCAACGCGCGGGAGACCGGTCGTGATGTCGCCTCCGCCAGCCACACCGCCGGTGTGGAAGGTGCGCAGGGTCAACTGCGTGCCGGGCTCGCCAATCGACTGCGCCGCGACCACTCCGACCGCGGAACCGAGGCTCACCATCCTACCGCGTCCCAGGTCCATACCATAGCAGCGCGCGCAGATACCGTGGACGAGCTCGCAGGTCATTGGTGAGCGGACTTTTAGCTTTTTAATGCCTGCTTTGAGGATCTGTCGGCTGAGTTCCTTGTTGATCATGTCGTTGCGTTCGCCGATCACCTCGCCGGTTTCAGGGTGGATGACACGCTCCGCCAGCAGGCGTCCATAGATGCGCTCGCTGAATGGCTGCCCGGCAACGTTATCTTCTGCGGAGATCCAAATGCCCTCTTCCGTGCCGCAGTCTTCGTTGTTGATGATCATGTCCTGCGCGACGTCCACCAGTCGGCGGGTCAGGTAACCAGCGTCCGCGGTACGAATGGCGGTATCAGCCAGACCCTTGCGAGTTCCGTGCGTGGAGATGAAATATTCCAGCGCCGAAAGACCTTCGCGGAAGTTGGAGCGGATCGGCATCGGGATGATACGCCCCGAAGGGTCAGCCATCAAACCGCGCATGCCAGCCATCTGCGAAATCGGGCTGAAACCGCCCTTGGTCGCGCCGGAAACTGCCATCGTTGAAAGGTTGCCGTCAGGGTCAAGATGCTTCTTCACCGCGTCTGCGACTTTCTTGGTCGTTTCCTGCCAGACTTCAATGATCAGGTCATTTTGTTCCTGCTCGGTCAGCAGACCGCGCTTGAATTCTTTCTGCACGCGCTCCACCTCGAGCAGCGCTTCCTGGATCAGCTCCTTCTTTTCGGGCGGGACGGTGATATCCGCCACAGCCAGGGTTGAGCCAGACTGTGAAGCATAGCGGAAGCCGATATCCTTGATGCTGTCCGCCACTTGCGTGGTCACTTCCTGCCCATCAAAGTCGTAAATGTCCGCGATCAGGTCGCGGATACCGCCCTTGTCGAGCGGGATGTTGGTGAAGCGCATCGAATCC
>ENA-UOXR01004952-UOXR01004952.1-bioreactor-metagenome-genome-assembly--contig:-NODE-4952-length-10100-cov-5.784769_pt1 | contig 10100 bp, 8 predicted proteins | sample MGYA00238164_ERZ764825 | MGnify/ENA primary metagenome ERZ764825 (study PRJEB28920, sample SAMN05720171) | bioreactor metagenome | isolation source: Anaerobic biogas reactor | place: USA:Washington...
GGCCGGGCAGGACGCGCAGGCAGTTGATGCCGCGCGGATTCAACAGCCCCTGTTCGGCGTCGCCAACCGGGTGACTGAGGGCGCGCACGCCGTCCAGCCGGACGTTGGCGGGCGCCCGGTGGGGGCCGGTCTGCCGGTCGGTGCGGGCGATAAGGCCGGCGACGTGGCCGCTGGGCGGCACCAGGCGCGCCCCCTCGTCGCCATCCACCACCACCCAGGGGTAGTAGAGCGCGGCGAAGCTCGTATCGAAGCGCTGCCGCCAGGTCTGGATAGCGTCGATGGAGAGGGCCGTTTCCGGCGGGTCGAGCAGGGCGACACGGTAGCCGGGCCGGCCCTGCGCAGCCATCGCCGCCTGGATCGCGGCGATCTCGTCGCCGGCAAAGGGCGGCGGGGTCGTCACCGGGGTGAGCGTAATGAGCAGTGGCTCGGTCACGACCTGCCGCGCCTGGGCCGTCGTCTCCAGGGAGAGATAGCCGGCCCGGTCGAAACGCAGGGCGACCTGGGCCAGCGGCAGATTCTCGAAGCGGAAGGAGCCATCAGCGGGCGTGTTCACGGCGCCCGCGTTCACGCCGAGCGGCTGCACGCGCACGCCGCGCAGCGGCGTACCATCGGGCGCCACCACCCGGCCGGCGATCTGGCCCGGCGGCAGAGGCTCCACGTCGTCGCAGTCTACGGGCCGCGGCAGCGGCATGGCGACCGGGGCGGGCGCCGCACGTAACACGACGTCGGGCGCCGCCAGCAGGCTGATCTCGCTGACTGCGGCCAGCGCGTCGAGCGCCGCCAGAAAATCGTCTGCGTCCACCGTCGCCAGGCCGTCGCGTCCGCCGGTCAGCGGGAGATCGCCGGCGTCGGCGGGCCAGCGACCAGGGTCGTTCAGGGCGGCGAGCGCGCCCGCTTCGTCCGCGGGCCAGTTGGGCGATAGCGCGGCGTCGAGGAGGGCGCTGTCGGCCTGAAGCCGCCTGACGACATACTGGCTGTGCTCCGGCGAGAGGGTCAGGTCGGGGTGCGTCTCGACTACCTGCCCATCGAAAGAGATGCGCAAGGTAAAGGCGACCGCCTCTACCTGCATGGGCTGCTGCGGGTCGAGGCCGAGGCCGGTTAACGGCTCATCCCAGGTGACCTGCTGGAGGTGGGGAACCACGGCGACGATGCGGCGATAGGCGCTCGCTTCGGTTCCACCCTGCGACAGGCGGACGACGGTGCCTACTTCAAAGCCGCTCAGCGTGTCCAGATAGCTCACGCCGGCAAGCTGCGGGTCGGGTACGGCTCTCGTGGCCGAGGGGGTCGCCGCGCTGGCGGAGACGGCGATGCGGTTGCCCCAGGCGCCGGGGCTGGGATAGCGGATCGGCTCTTCGCCGCTGCGCAGCGGCTCGCCGGTCTGCGGGTCGTGGACGGCGCCGTGGCTGGCGCTGAGCAGCAGCGCGGGCTGTCCGTCGAAGCCGGAAAGGGTCAGGGACGCGGGCCGGGCCTCCAGCGGGTCGGCGACGCGCACCACGTAGCAGACGGCGCCGCCGTTGGTGAAAAAGCCCTGGACGGCCGGGCCGAGGTAGGCAAAGGGGAGCGCTTCGCCGAAGACGGCGACGAACTCGCGCCAGTTGCTCAGCCGGATGGGCACCAGCAGCGGGCCGCGCCCGGCATAGCCGACAAAGGCGGCGATGTCGGTGCGCAGCGGCGCGCTGGCCGGCCGGCCGCGCTCCACATATTCAAAGTAGACGCCCGGCGTGGTCAGCATCTGGCCTTACGCGACCTCCAGCACCAGCTGCTCGTAGACAATCTCGATTGATTCGATGGCGGCCTCGTTGGTCGTCGCGTTCAGCGCCGGCCCTTCCCACTTGGAGACCCAGCCTTCGGTGAAGTTCCAGCGCAGGACGGGATTGCGCGCTTCGTCCAGCAGGACGACCGAACCGGAGCGGCGCTCCGTCTGCCCGTCGAGCGTCGTCTTGCGCCAGAGCCACAGCTCCTCGTCCTGGGTCCAGCCGCGCTTGAGCATGAGCGGCGTGAACTTCTGCAGGCCGGGCAGCCGCTTCATGAAGGGGGGATCGCTGCCCTCGCGGTAGTCGATGATTTCCTGTTCGGTAGTCAGCCCGCCGACTTCGGTAAAGCCGGCGCGGGTCACGCCGTCAATCTCCACCAGGTAGTTGTACTGGAGATAGGGATCAACACGGTCACCTGTTGCCACGATATGCCTCCTGTTCTTTCACACCGGCCGGGCTGCCGGCCGGGTCTCGTTTTTCAGGCCGGGCGCTTTAGCCCGTCGCCTCGCGCGTCTTCTGGCTGATGCGGATGATCACGAACTCGGCCGGCTTCACCGGCGCGATGCCGACGACGACGATCAGCCGGCCGTTATCGATGTCGTCCTGAGTCATGGTGATGCCGTAGCCGACCTTGACGAAGAACGCTTCCTCCGGCGTCGTGCCTTCCAGCGCGCCGTCGCGCCAGACGGAGGTGAGGAAGTTGGTGATGCTGCGGCGCACCGTCGCCCAGAGGAATTCGCTGTTAGGCTCGAAGACGGCAAACTGCAGCCCGCGCTCCAGCGACTCCTCGACGAAGAGGAAGAGCCGGCGCACGTTCACGTAGCGCCACTCGGGATTGCTGCTCAACGTGCGCGCGCCCCAGACGCGGATGCCGCGCAGGTTCTCGCGGAAGTCGCGCACGACGTTGATGTGTTTGGGGTTCAGCAGGTCCTGTTCCGGCTTGTTCAGCCGTACCTGCAGGTCGCGGATGCCGAGGACCACTTCGTTGGCCGGCGCCTTGTGGACGCCGCGCGTGTTGTCGGTGCGGGCGTAGATGCCCATGATGTGGCCGCTGGGCGGGACGTTCAGCACGTCGCCGTTGCGGCCGAAGCGGTCGCCGATGACAAACCAGGGGTGGTAGAGCGCCGAGCGCGTGTCATCGAAGAGCTGCCGGTGGGCCTGAACGCCGCTGAGGGTGGCGCCTTCCGGCGCGTCGAGCACGGCGAAGCGATAGCGCATGAAGTTGCAGTGGGTGATCAGCGCGTTCTGTACGTCCTGGCTCGTGCGGCCGGGGATGGAGACGATCTTCACGTCCTCGACGTTTTCCATCGTATAGAGGCCGGTGCGCGCGTCGGGGTCGATGGAGGGCGTGCCGATGTAGACGTTGTCGTCGATGCCCGCGAGATCGTCGTCGCCCCCGTCCATCTGCCGGCTGACGCCGCCGAAGGGGATGGTCAGGCGGCGGTTGGCGGCTTCGGTCGCGTCAATCGTCCCGGCGTCGAGATCGGCCTGCACCTGGTCGGCCAGCCGCACCAGATTCGAGGCACCTGTGCGCTCCGCCGTGCCCGCGTCGGTGTCGAAGCGGCCGACGACGCCGGGGGCGTAGCGCGGGTGGGCCGGGTCGAGGCTGAGGTTGACGAACTCCTCACTCTCGACGACGCGGTTGTCGGCGTCAATCCGTTCCACGATGAGGTCGAACTCGGTCGAAACGGCGCGGTCGCCGGCCTGCAGGGCAGCAGCGGCGCCGCCGGCAAGGTTGACCTCGTTCTGGCTGCTATCCACGCCGGCGACGCGCTGGCGCAGCACATCGGCGCCGCCCCGCGTAATGTGCAGCACGCTGCCGGGTGCGAGGCCAAAGGTGGCGTCGAGCACGATCGGATTGTCTCCGGCATCAGCCGCCTGGCCGACGGCCGTCTCCAGGATACTGCTCGGGCGCACGCTGATACGCAGATCGTCGCCCCAGGAGCCGGGATCGCGCCCGAAGACCTGCAGCAGCGGCACCTGCTTGAGGAGCGGCGTTCCCGCCGCGTGGATGGCCGTAGTCGGCGTGGAAGCGATGGAGAGCTGCGAGACGACGTTGCGCACGACGTGAACCTCGGCATCAACGCGCACGATTTGATCCGCCGCCAGGTTGGTCGTGTTGGTCAGGGGAATGACCGAAGCGCCGCTGCTCGCGCCGGTATCGACGGTCCGCCCGCCGGGCTCGCCGGCGGCATCGGCCAGCGTCACGCGGTGGACCTCGGTCGTGGCCTGAGGATGGTCGAAGAGCAGGCCGGCTTCGTCAAAATCGGCGGCATCGGCGGCGCTGATCGTCACGTACTCCGCGAGCGCCGGGTCGTCCGTATCACGGATGCGCAGAATCTCCCCGGCGACAAGGCCGGTGGCGTCGTTGAGGTTCAGCGCCCCGTCTCCGGCGTTCATGTCGCCGGCGATGCGCGCGGTCAGGTCTTCGCCTTCCGTCTCGTCCTGGATAGCCACGTCCACCGCGCCCTGGTCGCCGTGCAGGCGGCCGTAAATACGCATGCCGCTGGCGACGGGCGCGCTCTCTGCCGTGACGTATTCGGAGCGCACGCCGTCCTGCAGCAGCAGGCGGTCGCCGGCGTCGATGTTGGCGCCGTCGTCAATTTCCAGCAGGGTGGCGCCCGCGTCGGCGCGGCTGGAGAGCGCGGTGCTGGCGCCGCTGACCACGTCGGCGCCGTAGAGATCGACCTGGGAGAAGGTGGCGTTGGGGCCGATCACGCGCGTGACGAAGAGGCGGCTGCCGCCGTTGGCGAAGAAGCCCTCGACGGCGTAGGGCAGCGCCGAGCGGTCGCGGCCGTAGACGCGGTGGTCGAGATAGCTGCCAAATTTGCGGACAAAATCGGGGAAGCTGGAGACGAAGGTCGGCACGTTCACCGGACCGCGCTGGGTGACGCCGACCATGCCCGCCGTGCTCGTACTGACCCCTTCGATGGGCTGGTTGCCGGAGGGCACCTCTTCCAGATATACACCAGGCGCAAGATACTCAGGCATCGGGTTTACTCCTTACGTTGTTAAATGGAAATGTTGTTCATTTACAGGCCGGCGGTAGTCCAGCCGCCGCGTCAGGGTCAGGGTGGAAAAGCCGGCGGCGGTGACCTGCAGCGTAATTTCCTCGGCGACGGGCAGATCGGGCAGCGTGTAGGCGCCCAGAGGGTTGCTGACGACCGGGCCGGCGGGAGACGGCGCGGTCACGGCAATGGAGGCGCCCACGACGGCGACAGAAGGGTCGTCGGCGCGGACCACCCGGCCGACGAGCACGAGAGGCAGCGGCGCCAGCAGCACGTCGAGCAGGAGCGGCAGCGCAGGGCGGCGGGCCAGCGCCACTGTCTGCCCTTCGACCTCGCGCGTTGGCTCGACAAGCTGCAGATCGGCCTCGGTCAGGCTGATGGGCACCGTCGCCGTCGCGTAGCGGGGCGCGCTGACGACCAGCTCGAGGTCCAGCGTGTCGGGGGCCGCGAGCACGGGCAGCGCCGAGCGCGGATCGCCGTAGAAGGCGTAGAGGCCGGTGGGCAGGTGGTGGCGGAGCCGGAGGGCCAGCGGGCGCTGGGGCGCGGCCTGGAAGCGCAGAAGTATGGAGGGTTGCGTCCAGGGGGCGCGCCCGCTGAGCGCGTCGTGGATGGAGCCGGCGAGGAAGACCTGCCGGCTGGCGACGCCGGACAGCGCGGTGAGTGTCATCCGCCGCGCTCCTTCGCGCCGACGACTGTGTGCGTCTCGGCGACGCGGTGGGCGGCGCTCTCCGGCTGCAGCGAATCGACAGTCACCACGCGCACCTTGTAGGCGACGGAGAGCTGGTAGGTAGACTGCAGCGCGTTCCAGACCCGCGTCAGCTCTTCCACGGTCAGCGTCTCCAGGCTGACGCGCAGCTCCGGGCTGTTGCCGCCGAAGCTGTTGTCGAGGGGCGTGCCGTCGAGGGCGGTCAGGATGGGCGTGTCGTGGAAGAATTGCAGGATGCGGCCGAGCAATAGCTGGTTCCGCTCCTGCGACTCGTCCAGCGGCGTGATCAGATAGTAGAGCTGGAGGGCGAGCGGCGGGTAGCGGAGCTGGTCGGGCGTGGGGGTCAGCGTCCGCTGGTTGCGCAGGTGGGCGTCGGGCTCGATGTGGTAGAGGAAGATGGAAAGGACCGGCGGGCCCGGCGCGGCGTCGGGCGGGGGATCAAAGACGATGTCCCGCGTCATGTTCGTTACCTGGAAATCGGCGTCGGGGGTGGCCTGCAGCGCCTCAAATATCTGGCGGCGCAATTCCAGAGAAATGTTCTGCAGGATGGCGAAGCTGCTCATAGCTCCGAGGCCATTTCCTGGATGAAGCGCTCGATAAAGGCGTTCATCTCAGTCATCTCCTGAAAGTAACGCGCTTCGCCGGTCAGGGCGTGGCGTATCTGCCCGCGCCAGACCACCGACCGGCGGTCGGCAGTTACTTCTTCCAGCCAGAGGCGGATGACAAAGGTCAGGCGGGCGGCGTCGGGCAGATTGGCGAGGCGTGAGTCCATGCGTTCTGTCCACGTTATCAAGGTGCGGGCAGCGTAACAGGGCGGCGTCGAAGCCGCGTCTTTTGGCCGTCTATGAAGCGTCTCAACAAGGATTGTGGGGGAAAAGAGGCGGCTTAACTGCCCTGTTGCCGGCTGAGATAGGCCTGGATCGTCTGCTGGCAATCGGCCAGCTGCCGGGCGATCTGGCGCAGGTAGGCATCTACGCCTTCCTCATGGGAGCCGGAGGCGGCAGGCGCGGGGCGGCTGGGCGGCACACCTGGCGCAGAGATCGCTTCATAGAGCTGGATCGTCTCGGCGGAGGGGGCGACGTTCAGCTCTCTCTCCAGCGTGGCGCAGCATTGCTCGTACTGGCGGAGCGCGGCGGTGCGGTCGCCGCTACTGGCGTAGAGGCGCATCAGGCGCCGGTGTGTGCGTTCGTGGGCACAATCACAGCGCAGGATTTGCTGCCCGTAGATCAGCCCCTCTTCGTAGAGGCCGTGGGCCTCGCAGTAGGCCATGAGCTTGTCGAGCAGGATGAGGTAGATGCTTTGCAGCCGCTCGCGCTCGAAGATGCACCAATCCTGGTAGCAGTGGGGCAACAGGTCGCCACGGTAGAGCTTTGTGGCTCTCAGGACGCGGCAGTAGGCCTGTTCGTGGAGGGCGCTGCCGGGTAGATCGCGGGTCTCAAGGTAGGCGGCTTCCAGCGTGCGCACGTCCAGCTCGAAGCTATCGGGCGCGACCACCTGCACGCTGTCGTCGTCCACGGCGAAGAGGGGCGGGAAGCCATGCTCGTCGAGGGCCGTCTGGATGCGCCAGAGCGTCTGGCGCAGATATTTGCGGGCGGCGCTGAGGGAGAGGTCGGGCCAGAAGAGCGTGGCGAGCTGCTCGCGCTGTTGCTGGCCCTGCGCCAGCAGCAGATAGGCAAAAAGCTCCCGCACCCTGGCTCCCTCCAGTCCGGAAACCGGTCGCCAGGCATCATAGCCGACGTGAAAACCACCAAGGAACGCGATGTACGGTTTGTGGATACGTCCCGTCATTACGCCTCTCTCAAATCTAACGTTCGTTTTGCCGTACCGGCGAGGGGCTCCGGAGGCCGGTCAGGGGTGGTTGTGGGGCGCAAAGAAGGCGGGCCGCCGGGGATCGCCGACGACTGCTGTGTGTGGGTTGAAATTTGCCGGGCACTGTACGCTAACGCGCTTATTATGCTCGGCGGCGTGCGCGGCTGCAGTATAATGGTTTACATTGTGAAAGATTCGACCCCCGTCAGCGAAGAACTTAGCGCTCTGGGCGTTCCACACCGCCTCTTTCGCCACCCGGGACCCGTCCAGTCGCTGGAGCAGGCCGCCGCCGAGCGCGAGCAGCGCCCGGAGCAGGTCGTGCGCAGCCTGCTCTTCCGCCTGGCCGAGGACAAGTTCGTCATGGTGCTCATCGCCGGGCCGGCCCAGGTAGACTGGCGGGCGCTGCGCCACACCCTCTCTGAATCGCGCCTGACAACCGCCAGCCGGGAGGAAGTGCTGGCCCAGACAGGCTACGAGCCCGGCGCCGTCAGCCCGTTTGGCCTGCCCCGCCCGATGCGCATTCTCGTGGATGAGAGCGTGCTGGCCGAGGAAGAACTGTCTATCGGCTCCGGCGTGCGCGGCACGGCTGTGATCCTCGATTCGCGGGCGCTGCTGGCGGCGCTGGGCGACGTCGAGGTGGTTTCCGTAGCCAAAAAGCCGTCCCAGTAGGGTTACGAGGGCCATCTGGCCGGCCGAGTTTCCGGGCGACGTTCTCCGACGCCCACAAATCGTCTATAATGAGTGCAGCCGACTGGTTGTACGAGCCGTTTACCCCAGCGGAGCCAACGTGCAGATTTCGGGCAGACGCACTACGGGATTGCCGAAGAGCAGGCCTATGAGCCGCTTCGAAAACAGGCGATGGTTGAATCGCCTGTTGCAGGCCGTTGAAGTGATCCTCGCCATAGCCCTGCTCGGCGTCCTCGCGGAGATCGGGCTCACGCTGCACGCGGCCCACGCAGCGGCCCGGCCGCAGCCCGAAGGATCGGCCGCAGCGAGCGCCCACCGCCTGCAGATTCCGGCTATCGGCGTCGATAGCCTCATCTATGAAGGGTGGGACGAGGAGAGCTTACGGCGCGGCGTGGGCCAGCGGCCCGGCTCTCCGGCGCCCGGCGAGGCGGGGAACCTGCTTCTTTCCGCCCACAACGACATCCACGGGGCGATCTTCCGCCACCTCGACCAGCTACAGCCGGGGGACGCCGTGTATATCTCCACGCAGAATGTCATCTACACCTACATTGTGCGCGACGTGCTCGTCGTCAGCCCGGACAGCGTCTGGGTGACATTGCCCACGGCGGAAGCGACGGCGACCCTTATTTCCTGCTACCCTTACCTGCTCGGCACGCAGCGCATCGTCGTCTTTGCCGATTTCGCCGGCTAGGTGACCCATTACTGAGAAATTTGTGGGCGGCGCCGGCCGCCTGTTGGCCCTCCCGATTCGCGTGGTACAATCCCCGCTGCTCTCCTCCCAGGGGAAGAGGAACTGACTTATCCACCCACAACTGGAGAATCAGTCATGGACCAGCTCAGGAATGCTGTGCAACAGCTGCGCCTGCTGCTCGTGTTAGCCGCCGCCTTGATCATGCCCGCCCTTGTCCTCGCGGCGTCTGTACCCCTGGACGTTGCCGGCTACATGGCCTTCAGTTACGGCACCGAGGTCCGGGCCGAACCGACAGGCCGGCAGAATGAGAGCAAGGTGTGGTGGTACGATGGTCGCTGGTGGGCCATCCTCTACGACGATGGCGCTGCAGCTTACCATATTTACTATCTTGACCTGGGAGCCCAGGAGTGGATCGACACGGACGTTGCCGGCGACGACCGCGAAACCACCCGTGCGGACGTGCTGTGGGACGAGCAGAGCGGCAAGCTGTACGTCGCCTCCCATTTCATGTCGGAGAGCACAGGCCCCAGCGTCGACGAGGCGCGCCTGTATCGCTACAGCTACAGCGGCGGGCAATATCAGCTCGACCCTGGCTTCCCGGCGGACATCGCTCATCATCGCACGGAGACGATGGTCCTGGACAAAGACAGCACCGGCCGGCTCTGGGTCACCTTCGTCTCCCACTCTGGCTCAGGCCAGCCCTATCAGGTCTACGTCAACGCCACGAATGGCACGGATGGGGTGTGGGGCGACCCCTTTGTCCTGCCCTTCCCCGGCGCCACAGTGAGCCGGGACGACATCTCCAGCCTGATCGCCTTCGAGGATGCCAGCGGCCCGAAGATCGGCGTCCTGTGGTCGAATCAGGAGGACGACAACTTCTATTTCGCCACGCACGACGACAGCGCCGCTGCGAATGCCGGGTGGAGCGTCACGAACCTCGGTCCGGTTGTGGGCTATCCGGCGGATGACCACATCAGCATGGCTGCCACGGAACAGGGCGAGCTGTTCGCGGCGATCAAGACAGAGACGACGCAGGTCGGCGATGTTCTGATCGGCGTGCTGGCCCGCGACCCACAGGGTAACTTTGCGTTCCACCCAACCAGCCCGACCGGCAGCACCGATACACGCACCGCGCTGGTGGTCCACGAGCAGGAGCGCCGCGTTTACCTCTTTACGAACAGCCATACAGGCGGCGGGCGAATCTGTATGAGCGTCACCGATATCGTGACGCCGCTGACGGATATGGCGTTTCCGTATGAGAACTGCCCCAGCAGCGACCTACCCGAGGGCACGAGCGCGCTGTCGCACTTCATCGCCAGCACGACGTACAGTCGGATTGACGATCCGACGACGGCCAAGCACAATGCCACCTACGAAAGCGGCGTCCTCGTCCTCGCTTCCGACGACGTCAACGGCGACGTCTACGTCTACAATCACCTGGATAC
>ENA-UOXR01004979-UOXR01004979.1-bioreactor-metagenome-genome-assembly--contig:-NODE-4979-length-10055-cov-3.943300_pt1 | contig 10055 bp, 4 predicted proteins | sample MGYA00238164_ERZ764825 | MGnify/ENA primary metagenome ERZ764825 (study PRJEB28920, sample SAMN05720171) | bioreactor metagenome | isolation source: Anaerobic biogas reactor | place: USA:Washington...
CGGCGAAGCCGTGGAGGGCGACCTGCTGGCACGGTTCTGGGCGCAGAACCATCTGCAGGACCTTCTGGCCGACCCGGACGGAAACGCCGAGGAGATCCTGTCGACCGGCCGGAGGTTCGGGCTGGCCACGCCCGGCACGTCGCTGATCGTGCTCGAGAGCCTGGCGCAGTACCTGGAGCACGGCATCACCCCGCCCGAGTCGCTGCCCGAGATGCGCGCCCAGTACGAGGCACGGATGCGAGAGACGGTCAGCGCGAAGGCCGCCGAGCGCAAGGCGAAGCTCGACGACGTACTGGCGCGTTGGCAGGAGAAGGTGGCCTGGTGCACAAAGGAGTTCGTCTACCCGGCGGGCTTCCGCGACGAGCCGGCAGAGACGACGGCCGGGGAGCCCGAGGGGGCCGAACCGGACGTGCCCCTCTTTAGCAGGATTCCCGGCGGTCGCGGTGGGACGGCTGTGGCCGCGGCAGCGGACGCGCGGCCGACAGCGGCACTCGCTTCGCTCCGGGAGGAGGCCGCCGAGCTTGGCGACGAGGAGCCGGCCGGCGACGCGGGTGCCCCCGGGGCGGCCGAGCCCGTGATCTTGATCCAGCCCTGGGACCCCGGCACGCCGTACCTGGAGGCGCTCCGAGTCGCCCCACAGGACGAGGCCGTCGCGGTCTACATGGGCCGGCGGCAGGACTACGCGGATTCACCGGCGTTCTTCCTGGACTGCGCGGACTTCTTCTTCCAGGCCGGCCACGGCGAGATGGGCATGCAGGTGCTGTCCAACGTCGCGGAGCTGGAGCTGGAGAGCGCGCCCCTGCTGCGGGTGCTCGGCCACAGGCTGGCCCAACTGGACGAGTTGGACCTGAGCGCCCGGGTCTTCGAGGACGTGCTGCGGTTCCGGCCGGAAGAGCCGCAGTCGCACCGGGACCTGGCGCTGGTGCTGGCACGCCGCGCGGGGCAGGACGGGGCCGTGGATCCTCAGGGCGACTACGCCCGGGCCGTCGACCTGCTCTGGCAGGTCGTGGCGGGGGAGTGGGACCGCTTCGACGGGATCGAGCTGGTTGCGCTGGTGGAACTCAACCGGCTGATCCCCCTGGCGCGGGCGGCCGGGGTCGGGGAGTTCGCGGCGGATGCGCGGTTTATCACGCTGCTGGACGTCGACGTGCGCATCGTCCTGACCTGGGACGCGGACCTGACCGACATCGACCTGTGGGTGACCGAGCCGTCGGGGGAGAAGGCCTACTACGGGCATCCGAGGACGACGATCGGCGGGAATCTGTCGAGGGACTTCACGGACGGTTACGGCCCGGAGGAGTACATCGTCCGCAAGGCGATGGTCGGGTCCTACAGGATCGAGGCGAACTACTACGGCAGCTCGGCCCCGGAGCTGGCCGGAGCGGTCACGGTGCAGGCCGAGGTCTTTCTGAACTACGGCCGACCGAACGAACAGCGCCGCTCGCTGACGCTTCGGCTCCGAAGCGCCCAGGAGACGGTGACCGTGGGAGAGATCGAGTTCTGAGCGACCGGTCGCCGGGGAGAGGTTCGGCCGGAGCCCGAAGGCACGGAAGGAAAGGACGCGATGACACGGAAGACGAGGCGCGGGACGGTGCTGTTGCTGGCGGTCCTGGCTTTGGGGGCTGCGGCCGGGGCGCCGGCCGTCCGGGCGCAGGCGGCGGCGGCCGATGCGGCGGCGGACACGTCTGTGGTTGCCGCCGGCGTCAATGCGTTCGCGGTGGACCTCTACGCGCGGCTGCGGCCCGAGGAGGGCAACCTCTTCTTCTCGCCCTACAGCATCTCGACCGCCCTGGCGATGACCTACGCCGGCGCGGCCGGGAACACGGCGGCGCAGATGGCGGACGTGCTGCACTTCACGCTGCCGGCCGCGCGGCTGCATCCGGCGTATGGACGGCTCATCGAGCAGATCGGGCGTGCGACGGAGGCCGAGGGTTGCGAACTGCGCATCGCCAACGCGCTCTGGGGACAGTCGGGCTACGCCTTTGTGCCGGAGTTCCTGCAGACGCTGGACGGGCACTACGCCGCGCCGCTTCACCAGGTCGACTTCGTGGACGCCGCCGAAGCCGCGCGCAAGCAGATCAACGACTGGGTGTCCGAACAGACCCGGGAGAGGATCACGGACCTCGTTCCGGCCGGCGTGCTGAACGCCCTGACGCGGCTGGTGCTGGCCAACGCCATCTACTTCAAGGGCGACTGGCTGCATCCGTTCGAGGAGGGCGTCACAACCGAGGGCGTCTTCTGGACAACGCCGGAGGAGGGCGTGGCGGCGCCGATGATGCGTCAGACGCGGTCGCTGGCGTACGGCGAGTCTGCGCAGTGCCAGGTGCTCGAGCTGCCGTATGCGGGCGAGGCGCTGTCGATGGTGGTGCTTCTGCCGCGCGGCCGCGGGGGACTGCCGGCGCTGGAGGCGGCCCTGACGCCGGAGGCCCTGGCCGAGTGGACGGCGGGACTGCGGAGTCGTGAGGTGGACGTGACGCTGCCGAAGTTCAAGCTGACGCGGGCCGTCGGCCTGGGCGAGGTGCTTGAGGCGATGGGCATGACCGATGCGTTCAGCGTGCAGTCGGCGGACTTCTCGGGGATGACGGGCGGGCGGGACCTGCGCATCTCTGCCGTGCTGCACAAGGCGTTCGTGGACGTGAACGAGCAGGGGACCGAGGCGGCGGCCGCCACGGTCGTGGTCATGGGGCTGCGGGCCGCTCCGGCGCCGCCCGTGACCTTCCGCGCCGACCATCCCTTCATCCTGCTGATCCGGCACAGGCCGACGGACGCCGTCCTGTTCATGGGCCGGCTGGCCGACCCGTCGCAGGCGGACTGATCCGGCCCGGGCGTTACTTGGACCAGCGGGCGGCCAGCAGGCGCTGCAGGCGCTCTCGCAGGGCGGGGAGGTCGTTCTCCACGAAGGCCGCCACGTTGTTCAGCTCGACCGACCAGGGATCGCGGCCGATCAGCCGGCCGGAGAGCTGCCCGAGGGCGTCCCAGTCGATCTCCGGGTGCGCCGCCTTCCTCTCCTCCGAGAGGTGCCGCGCCCCGTAGCTGATCAGATGGACGTTCCACAGCGTTGCGTCCCGAACGGTCACCGAGTCCATCAGCGACGTCAGCCCGTGCTTCACGGTCTCCAGGATGTGCCCCATCGACTGGTTGAGGCACGTCAGATAATGGTCGTCGGATGCCATCGTCAGCCCTCCCCCTCCTGTTGCGGTGCGTACAACCCCCTTCCGTCTGCTTCGCCCGGTTCGCTTCGAAGGGCGCCCCCGCCCGACCTCCCGCGGCTGGCCGACGGACGAACCGTCCGCGTATGTGCCGGGCAGGCGCCGTTCCTGTGCTGTATCGGACCTATGAATTCTGCAGACTCAGCCTGCAGGATCCGGCTGTCCTGCCCCTGGGCGCTGGATGCCAGTCCCATCCAGAACCTCCCGTCCTCCCGACAACTGCGATGACTCACCGGACATTGTATGCCCGTGACCGGCCATGTCAAGCCCGGCTCTGCCTTCCGACGGTGTTCTTCACCTGCACCCGGGGCAGACCGGTGCGCGGCAGAGCGCCGCAGTCCATTCCTATTCAGGCGCCGGCCGCCGTGCCGGCCGGGCGGGCGGCACACGATCCGGAGGGTCGCATGCGTGTTCCGGGCTCGCCCGTCCTGCAGAGCATCCCCGCCTACCAGCAGTAGTAGCGATAGGGATCGTCCTGGAGTTCGGGCGTGTCCACGTACAGGCCCGAGAGCCAGCGTTCGTCGGTTCCGCCCCGTCGCTTCAGCAGCGAGCCGAACATGCCGCCGGCCCCTCGCAGGTCATTGACTCGCACGGCAATGGTGTTCCGCCCGGCGGCCAGGACGCCGCGGGGCAGGGCGTATGAGCGGACGGCCGAGTAGTAGTCGTCCGGGTGCGTCTGGCGTGTCAACGAGCCGACGAACTGCCCGTTGACGTGGGTCCAGTCCTCGTCATCCACCGCGCCCACCACGAGCGTCACCTCCCGGTCCGCCCATTCGGCCGGGACGTCGAACGCCGTCCGGTAGAGGAACTGGCCGTTCAGATGGGCCAGGTCGGGGAACTGGTCCTCCCAGGACCCGGGGACCTGGATGTCGCGCCAGGCGCCGTCGTCGAACCCCGTCTCGTTCCAGTGCTCCGGCGGTTCCTCCTCGCCGAGGGGGAGCCCCTTCCACGTCGAGGGGAGGATGATGTGTTCGTCGCCCGCCTGCAGGTAGACAACGCCCGGAACGTCGTCCAGCATCGAACTGGGGGGCAGGGGCCTGGAGAGGTTCCGCAGCAGCGGCGTGGCCGGCCGGACGCCCATGTTGGCCAGCAGGCGCGTCAGCGCGAAGCTGCTGCGCTGGAACGTGGGCTTGACATTGTAGGATTCCTGGTGGTCGAAATGCCACGGAACGAGCTGGCAGAAGACGACCTGCCCATCGGCGTGTTCGGCCAGTGCCAGGACGCCGTCCGCCAGGGTCTGTGCGCCGTCCGCGATCAGCGGCCGCTCACGCGGCGCGCGATCGAGCAGGTCTGCACTGCCGATGCCGGCCACGGCGGCCGCGGGGGAGGGCGGCGCCAGGGCGCCGCACGTGTACCGCCGGGTCTCGGTGGCGACCTGCAGAGGCAGGTAGGAGCCGATCTCCTCGGCATCCTGCCCGAGGACCACCAGCCGGCCGCCGGCCGCCAGCCACCGGGCGATGCGGTCGGCGTGCGGCGCCAGTTCCTTGCCGGCCCCCGGCCCCGTCACGAGCACGTCGGCGGACGCCGGGCGGTCCGCGCCAGGCGGCGCCGGCTCGAACCCCGCGGCCGCCAGATGCGCCCTGCCCGCATCCTCGCCCGCGTAGACGAGGCCGCGCCGGACGGGCGCTTCCCACCCGCCCACATAGCGGATCAGGTTGCCGGCCAGCCGGGCCGCCGCCGGGTCCTGCTGTGTGCGCCCGGTCACGTCCATCTGGCAGAACAGGATCAGGCCCGCCCCGTGCCGATGCTCGAGCAGCGGGGCATACTGCAGGCTGAACCCGCCGTCCAGGATCGGCAGGAAGTCCCCGGCCGAGGGCTTCTCGATCAGCACGGACGCCACGCTGCCCAGACAACCGGCGCGCCACGCCCGCGGCACGCTGAAGCCGCACCATTGCACGCGGGGATAGCCTCCGTGCGGCTCCATGGACACGGCCAGCCGGGGGGGCACGGTCGTGCCTTCCCCGCGCCAGTCCCGCAGGTGTTCGGCACGGAGGCCCTCCAGGGCGGGGTGACCGGCCATCCTCGGAAACACCCTCCGCAGGGCGTATTCCTGCGTGCGGAATCCGAGCCGGTTCTGCAGCACCTCGTTGCTCTGCTCGAACATGAGGACCTTCAGCCCGTCCTGCACGCGGGACAGGTCCGGCAGGGGGTTGACGAGGGTCAGCGCGTGCTTGCCGACGATCAGCAGGTCGTAGGCGGCCAGGTCGGCGTCCGCCGTCACGGAATCGAAGCTCACGTCCATCTGCGAGAGCAGCTCCCGCGTCTCCCCATTCGGGTCCAGCACCGCGATCCGCAACGCCGTCCCGACGGCGGGCGGCTCCGGAAGGACCTCGATCGCGAAGGCGTCCTCCTGGAGTTCCCCGCCGGAGAACGCCGCCTTCAGCGTCAACTCGTAGCGTCCGGCCGGCAGGGCGGCCGGCAGTGCGACGCGGATCGGCAGGCGGACGTGCTCGCCCGTCTGGACCGTGCAGGCGCCGGAGACGGTGACCGGCGTGGGCAGCCCCAGCGACCACTCGTATTCGCAGAGGGTCTCGCGCCGGGAGTTGTTGATGACGATGAGCTGCTTGTCCACGGTCTCGCCGGGCTGGAAGTTGTGGTCGCGGCTGGTAAAGCGCGGCTCCGTGCCGGCGATGTAGGCGAGCACCGGGCGGTTGTAGCGGATGAGCGCCTGGCCCTCGGCGTCGGGCGTCCAGTCCTCCTCGCCGTAGCCGTGGTCCCACCGCCGGGTGCGGATGAAGTCGGCGCTGTAGCCGGGCTTCTGCAGGTCGTCCCAGTCGACGACCGGCTGCGGGTCCGACGCACCCCGTCGCGCCGTGAAGACGGTGTAGTGGAGGTTCCAGTCGTTGGTGAAGGGGACGCCCCAGGTCCGGAAGGCGGGCCAGTTCTGCGCGACGAACAGGGCGAGGACGCCGGCGACGTTCCGCGAGTTCTTGTCGCGGCGGTTGGGGTCGGCGGCCTCGGCGTCGGTCAGGTCATAGGCGGCGTCGCCGTGGAACTGCGCGCCCCATTCGACCTGGAACTGGCGGCTGCCCCGGCCGGGCGTCATGCTGCCCGAGCGCCTGTCGGACCACGTAGCCGTGTAGGGGGCGCCCCATTCGACCAGGAACAGGGGCTTCCGCCCCCGGGTCGCCCAGACCTCGAACCAGTCGGAGCGCTCCTGGATCGGCACCCAGTTCAGGTAGCAGTTCAGGGTGTAGAAGCCGCCCAGGTTGCCCGAGGAGTGATGGTAGACGGGGCGCGAGGGATCCAGGCGGCGGATGATGGCCTCGGCCCGGAGGGCGCGGCGTGCGCGGTTGTCGTTCCGAAGGGCCGGGTCGTCCGGGTGGGGCCAGGGCGCCGAGCGGCTGTCCAGGTAGTCGGGATTCTGCTGTTGCGACGTCCCGGTGGCGTTGTGGCTCGTCGAGTACATGATGACCGACGGGTGGTTCTGGGCGCGGCGCACGTACCACGCGGCGTCTTCGGCGTAGCCGTTCGTCGCCTCGGCGTCGGGCGCCTCCCAGTCGTAGTCGTTGAACTGCGGCTGGCTGAACGAGACGAGCATCCCGACGTCATCGGCGGCGCGCAGTATCTCGTCGAAGCTGATGTGGGCCCCCGGGATGCAGGAGTAGTTGTGCGTGTACATGAGATTGATGCCGACGCCCTGCAGGCGGCGGAACATCTTCAGGGCGGTCTGGTACGAGGCGGCATGGGCGCTGACCTCGCCGACGTCCAGAGGCGTGGCGAAGAAGGTGATCCGCGTGCCGTTCAGGCGCACGTCGCGTCCGTCGACCCGGAACTCGCGGAACCCGAACCGGACCGGATGAGACTCGTCCAGGACCCGGCCGGCGGCGTCCAACAGGCTGAGCGTCAGGTCGTACTGGTTCTGCGGCGTGTGCGTATCCCAGAGCTTGTCCGGCCGCCAGGCGTCCCGGACGACGAGGCGGCCGTTCTCCAACGCCGAGGCGCGGAACGGCTCGCCCGTGATCCGCTTCACCACCGCGTCGCCATCCCGAATCTCCGCCGCAAGCGTATACGTCTCCGCATCGCGCAGGGACGAGACGGCCGTGTCGAGCGCGATCTCCCACTGGCGCACGGACGTCTCGACGCGGACGTCCTCGATCCGTTCGCCGGCGGGCGTACTCTCCAGGTAGACGTCGCCGCAGAGCCCGCGGAAGCCGCGCGGCCCCTTTCGCACGAGGATGGACAGGCGCTGAGGCGTCCCGCCGGGACGGCAGGCGTCCGTCAGGTCCACGCGGCCCCCGCGCGAGCGGATCTCGCCCGCGCGCTCGCCGTCCACAAAGACCACGGCCGAGGCATTGACATACTGGGCGCACAGCTCAATCCGGCGGCCGGCCCAGCCGGCGGGGATGGCGACCTCGCGTTCATACCATGCCCGCTGGACCGCGGACAGGTTCAGGTCTGCCCACGTGGGATGGGCATAGGCGCGCTGGGACTCGTCGGCCCGGCCGAAGCGCGTGCCCGGCCAGGGGCCCGGCACCTTGAAGTAGCCCCAGCCGTCCGCCGGAACGGCCTCGACGTCCTCGCCGGCCGGCTGCCAGCGCCAGAGGCCGTTGACGCAGAGGCGCTCCCGGGTCACCGTGGACTCCCGGTGCGCCCGCCCGAGGTCCCATTGGACCTTCACCCCCTCGGGCAGTATCTCCTGGGCGCGGCTCGGCGCCTGCGCGCTCCCAAGGGCGATGACCGACAGACAGAGCGCCCACGTGATCGACCTCCCTGAGCCCGACATCCCCCGACCTCCCCGCATCCCGCGTCTTCCCATGTTCCGTACAGCGGCCCGACGGCCGTACGGTCGAGCATACGGGGCGTTGGAAGGGTCTTCAACCGTCGATGGGCGAAGGCGGCGGCCGGCCCGGCCGGGAGCGTCATCCGAAGATGACGGAAGGGTCACTCGCCGCCTCGTAGCACTGGTCGGGCTTGCAGCCGCCCGCGCAGATGCGGCGCAGGTTCTCCCGCGTGATCCGACGGCCGATCGGGTGGCTGGTGCCCGTCGCGGCGTTCCTCACACGTTGAAGGCCACGTTGATGATGTCGCCGTCCTGCACGGGGTAGGTCTTTCGCTCCAGGCGCACCCGGCCGCGCTTGCGGGCCTCCTGGTGGCTGCCGGCCGCGATCAGGTCGTCATAGGCGACCACCTCGGCACGGATGAAGCCGCGCTGGATGTCCGAGTGGATCTCTCCGGCAGCGTCCACCGCGCAGGTCCCCCGACGGATCGTCCACGCGCGGACCTCGTCCGGGCCGACGGTGAAGAAGGAGATCAGCCCCACGAGTTCGTAGCTCTCCCGGATCACGCGGCGGGTGGCGGACTCGGCGATCCCGTACTCGTCGAAGTAGAGGGCCGCCTCCTCGGGGGGCATCTGGGCCAGTTCGTGTTCGAGCCGTCCGCGGATGACGGCCCGGCGTTCGCCGGCCGCCGCCTCCCCGGAGGCGGCCGCCTCGGGCGAGGCAGCCGTCTCGGGCGAGGCGGCCGTCTCGGGGGCGTCGTCGGGGTTGTTGATCAGGGTCAGCAGGGGCTTGGCGGAAAGGAGCGAGTAGCTGCGCAGGTGGGGCGAGGAGGCCAGTTCGGGGAGCCGCCGGATGGGGACCTGGCGCTCCAGGCTCTCGCTGCACGCCTTGAGCGCCTCCCACTCCTGCGCGTCGAAGCGCCGGCCCCGCTGCCGATCGAGTTCGATGCGCTCCAGGCGCTTCTCGACGGTCACCAGGTCGGCGAACATCATGTCCTCGTCCAGCTTCCTGCAACGGTCCTCGATCGTTCCCTCGTCACTGCCCTCACCGCGGAAGTTGAGGATGACGGCGATCAGCGCGTCGCAGTCGCGCACCTGGGCGTACATGCCTTCGTCCTGGTCGCGGTCGCTCTCCTGGCCCCGGACGGCGGGCAGGAAATACTGGATCTGCGCGGGGGTCGTCTTCCGGGGCTTGTAGAGGGCGCTGAGGACGTCCAGACGCGCGTCCGGCACGTTGACCGTGCCGATGCGGCTCTCGCCGCTGTGCCCCCCGGGCCCGAACAGCCGCGTGAGCGCCTCGAAGACGGTCCGCTTTCCGGCCCCTCGGGCGCCGATGATGCCGACTCTCACTGCGAGTCTCCTCTCTGGGCTGCGGGCGGCGCGGCCCGCCGTTCGATGGCGCACGGCGGCCCCGTGGTGACCGGCGGGAACGCTTCAGGAAGTGAGGACGCCGGAAACGCCGCGCGGAGGCCGCGTCGTTGCAGGAACCCCCGAGGCTATCAGAAACCGCCTTCCGCCGCAAGTCGATCGCCTGCCCGAACCGCCGTTGACAGGCCCATGCGCGTCTGTTATAGAGGGTGGGGTCGGGGTGGCCCCGGCCGGACGCGTCCCGGACATCGGACGGCAGGACGGGCCGGGACCATCGTCGTGACATCCCCCGTGAGGCAGGGCCGTGCGCAACGGGCCGGTCCCGCCCCGCCCGAGGGTCCATCCTGTCCGGAAAACGGCGGTTCCTCCGTGAGCACTCCTGTCGACGTGCAGGCATCGCGCCCGGCGCATGCGGCCATCCAGGTCTTCCGGGATGCGTTCGAGACCTTTTCGACCCTGGCGAAGGTGCTCGTGCCGGTCCTGCTCCTGACCCGCATCCTCGAGCAGACCGGGGCGATCCTGCTCCTGGGCGAGGCGCTCAGCCCCGTCATGGGTGCCGTGGGCCTGCCGGGCAGCATGGGCCTGGTCTGGGCGACGGCGATGCTGATCAACATGTACGGGTCGATGATCGTCTTCGCGTCGCTGGCACCGGCGGCCTCGCTAACGGTCGCCCAGGTGACGGTGCTCGGCTGCATGATCCTGATTGCGCACGGGCTGCCGGTGGAGTTGCGCGTGGCGCAGAAGGCCGGCTCGCGGCT
>ENA-UOXR01004986-UOXR01004986.1-bioreactor-metagenome-genome-assembly--contig:-NODE-4986-length-10048-cov-7.544281_pt1 | contig 10048 bp, 14 predicted proteins | sample MGYA00238164_ERZ764825 | MGnify/ENA primary metagenome ERZ764825 (study PRJEB28920, sample SAMN05720171) | bioreactor metagenome | isolation source: Anaerobic biogas reactor | place: USA:Washington...
AAACCAGCCCTACCACCGCTGACAAACTGGTACCGATCCTGACTGTCGCTGACACTTTCGTTTTCCAATCCCCGGCCCAGCGTCCTACCGTTTCAATCCACGCTCCCCGCGCGGGGAGCGACATGCCGCTGGCAGATTCCGCTGGCGCTCGGCTGGTTTCAATCCACGCTCCCCGCGCGGGGAGCGACCTCAAGATTTGCTCCAGGGCGGCTTCCTCTGCCATGTTTCAATCCACGCTCCCCGCGCGGGGAGCGACTAAGCTCCGGCGCCACGCCGGTCGTATTCTTCCAGTTTCAATCCACGCTCCCCGCGCGGGGAGCGACGCCTGGGGGTTTTTGCTAACGCACCAATCGTACTCGTTTCAATCCACGCTCCCCGCGCGGGGAGCGACGCGAACCTTTGTTCGTGGACCAACGTGTTCGCGTGTTTCAATCCACGCTCCCCGCGCGGGGAGCGACACCGAGACGCACGCCGGGGAGCGGCTCGCGCAGAGTTTCAATCCACGCTCCCCGCGCGGGGAGCGACGGTGTGTGTGTCTCCTGGTGCGTGAGAAGAGAAGAGTTTCAATCCACGCTCCCCGCGCGGGGAGCGACGCGGCTGGCCCACCCACGGCGCACGACCTGGAAAGTTTCAATCCACGCTCCCCGCGCGGGGAGCGACAAGAGAAGGGATCAGAACACGACCCGCGCGACGTGTTTCAATCCACGCTCCCCGCGCGGGGAGCGACCAGTAGATGCCCAACGGCCGTTGGCCGGCCTTGATGTTTCAATCCACGCTCCCCGCGCGGGGAGCGACACGGAGCAGACGGCTTGACAATGGGTGTACCGCAGGTTTCAATCCACGCTCCCCGCGCGGGGAGCGACGTGAGTCTAACCAAGTATGCCACAAGTTTTGAAAGTTTCAATCCACGCTCCCCGCGCGGGGAGCGACCGTGGTCGTGGTCATTGGTGCGGTCTCCTGGTGAGTTTCAATCCACGCTCCCCGCGCGGGGAGCGACCGGAGCAGACGGCTTGACAATGGGTGTACCGCGGGTTTCAATCCACGCTCCCCGCGCGGGGAGCGACGTAGTCTGCCTCGGCGCTGTCGGCCCAAGCTTGGAGTTTCAATCCACGCTCCCCGCGCGGGGAGCGACCAAGTATGCGCTATGCTTTGGCGAAAGCAAGCATGTTTCAATCCACGCTCCCCGCGCGGGGAGCGACGAGCTTGCGTGTCATGCTCACGCCTTGCATAAGATAGTTTCAATCCACGCTCCCCGCGCGGGGAGCGACCGTGAGTCTAATTAAGCATGCCTCAAGCTTTGTGTTTCAATCCACGCTCCCCGCGCGGGGAGCGACACGCGTGTCATGCTCACGCCTTTGTAGGCCGCTGGTTTCAATCCACGCTCCCCGCGCGGGGAGCGACCATCACGCAAATCCTCCCATCGACTGGAGTCGGAGTTTCAATCCACGCTCCCCGCGCGGGGAGCGACCACCGGCAAGGCGCCAACATTCTCCAATCGGGTCAGTTTCAATCCACGCTCCCCGCGCGGGGAGCGACGCCGGACTGCTGGAGTTCGTTCCGCCATCGGCTGGTTTCAATCCACGCTCCCCGCGCGGGGAGCGACATCAGCATGATAAGGTCGAAATCATCAAGGCTACGTTTCAATCCACGCTCCCCGCGCGGGGAGCGACGCGATTCCAATGCCGATGCTGCGGATGGCTGACGGTTTCAATCCACGCTCCCCGCGCGGGGAGCGACGCAAATTCGAGCCCAAGGGCAAAGACACCCTCATGGTTTCAATCCACGCTCCCCGCGCGGGGAGCGACGTCTCCAGCGCCGGCGCTGGTTGTCGCGATTGCATTGTTTCAATCCACGCTCCCCGCGCGGGGAGCGACGCAGATCACGGGTTGAGCATCGGGCGTCGTTGGGGTTTCAATCCACGCTCCCCGCGCGGGGAGCGACGCCCATGATCGTACCAGGGCGTCGTTGTAATTGCGTTTCAATCCACGCTCCCCGCGCGGGGAGCGACTGTGGGACTATCAGGTGCTCTGTCCGATCAACGAGTTTCAATCCACGCTCCCCGCGCGGGGAGCGACCCGCTGGGGGCTTTTCGGCTGGCATGACCACGGAGTTTCAATCCACGCTCCCCGCGCGGGGAGCGACGCGAGGTTCGTGTTGGTCGGGACGTTCAGTGAGTTGTTTCAATCCACGCTCCCCGCGCGGGGAGCGACGGTGACCTAGGCGCCGGCGATCCTGATGCGCTTGCGGTTTCAATCCACGCTCCCCGCGCGGGGAGCGACCACCAACCACAGCGGCAGTGATGAGCCCAAGGGGAGTTTCAATCCACGCTCCCCGCGCGGGGAGCGACTCGGAGAGTTGAAGGAAGAGGAGTACGAGGGACGGTTTCAATCCACGCTCCCCGCGCGGGGAGCGACCGGTCGGCTCTGTCACAGATTCTGCCCAGTAGTCGTTTCAATCCACGCTCCCCGCGCGGGGAGCGACGCCGCCATTCCCCTCTCTCTACGCGTATACATCGGTTTCAATCCACGCTCCCCGCGCGGGGAGCGACGTGCATCGAAGCCCTGCCCGGCTACGCCTGCTGGTTTCAATCCACGCTCCCCGCGCGGGGAGCGACTCGGTTTCGCGGAACGATTGGATCAAGTGGGCTGTTTCAATCCACGCTCCCCGCGCGGGGAGCGACTCCAGCCCGGCAATTCTGACAGTTCTGCCTGTCGAGTTTCAATCCACGCTCCCCGCGCGGGGAGCGACAATGTCGATCATTGACGCCTCGTCAACGATGATGTTTCAATCCACGCTCCCCGCGCGGGGAGCGACTGGGTGTACATCACACGCTCTTGCGTGTCGTGGCGTTTCAATCCACGCTCCCCGCGCGGGGAGCGACGCGCCGTTGGGGAGGTGAGTTGCAGTGAGTATGTCGTTTCAATCCACGCTCCCCGCGCGGGGAGCGACAGAGACACGAGCGTATCGCCGTCGGTCGTCTCGGGTTTCAATCCACGCTCCCCGCGCGGGGAGCGACGCGTCGTTCCGATCAGTCCGTGCTGGTCGACGTGCGTTTCAATCCACGCTCCCCGCGCGGGGAGCGACCCAACAGAGATGGAGCTGTTATGGGTAGTACGGAGTTTCAATCCACGCTCCCCGCGCGGGGAGCGACGCTTGGGTCATGGCGTGATCTCCTTTTAGGTGAAGGTTTCAATCCACGCTCCCCGCGCGGGGAGCGACCGTTGCCGCCGATATTCGCTACTACGGCAAGCCGGTTTCAATCCACGCTCCCCGCGCGGGGAGCGACGGTGCAAGCTCCTGTGGTGCGTGAGGAGAGAAGAGTTTCAATCCACGCTCCCCGCGCGGGGAGCGACAATTTGCGGGAAGGCGTCATGTCCTGCAGATCGGAGTTTCAATCCACGCTCCCCGCGCGGGGAGCGACGGTGATCTTTCGTTTTCGCTCCGTATGTAACTCTGTTTCAATCCACGCTCCCCGCGCGGGGAGCGACCGTGCGCAAGAGTCCGGCTCAAGTCCGTACTGAGTTTCAATCCACGCTCCCCGCGCGGGGAGCGACGGGCCCCGTGTAGGGTGTTTGGTTCGCAGGAGGGGTTTCAATCCACGCTCCCCGCGCGGGGAGCGACGTCGGCCACGGGCCGGGGGCACGTCGATTTTCAGGTTTCAATCCACGCTCCCCGCGCGGGGAGCGACGTGGTCATTGGTGTGTCTCCTGGTGCGTTAGAAGAGTTTCAATCCACGCTCCCCGCGCGGGGAGCGACCCTTGCCCACAAGACGACCGAGTACAGCCCTAACGGTTTCAATCCACGCTCCCCGCGCGGGGAGCGACGTTGATGCCGCTGTAGGCGTCTGGAGGGCGTCTGGTTTCAATCCACGCTCCCCGCGCGGGGAGCGACGATCGAGCCCCGACCATTAAGACCGTGGTCGCGTAGTTTCAATCCACGCTCCCCGCGCGGGGAGCGACCTCGATCGCCTCCCGGGCCGCCAGGTTGGCGTAAAGTTTCAATCCACGCTCCCCGCGCGGGGAGCGACGTGCCTCCATGCGTGGGCGCGCAGGATCTGCGCAGTTTCAATCCACGCTCCCCGCGCGGGGAGCGACCGTGCCTCCATGCGTGGGCGCGCAGGATCTGCGCAGTTTCAATCCACGCTCCCCGCGCGGGGAGCGACCAGCGACGCGCAAGGCTTCGGCGTGTTCACACGAGTTTCAATCCACGCTCCCCGCGCGGGGAGCGACTCATTGGTGCGGTCTCCTGGTGCGTTGCTCCGGTTTCAATCCACGCTCCCCGCGCGGGGAGCGACTTCGTTGCGGTTTCCATAGTACTTACCTCGCTGAGGGTTTCAATCCACGCTCCCCGCGCGGGGAGCGACCTGTAGGCGTCTGGAGAGCGTCTGGAGGCCGCTGGTTTCAATCCACGCTCCCCGCGCGGGGAGCGACTAACGCCTATCGCGAGCGCGTCGAGTATCTCAAGTTTCAATCCACGCTCCCCGCGCGGGGAGCGACCATCCATGGAATACCAGCCGATCCCCTCCCAGTGTTTCAATCCACGCTCCCCGCGCGGGGAGCGACGTCGGTTCATAACCGGACAATGAACGAGCGGCTCAGTTTCAATCCACGCTCCCCGCGCGGGGAGCGACACGGCTGCCAAGCCGGAGATGTTCGTCTCAATCTGTTTCAATCCACGCTCCCCGCGCGGGGAGCGACGCGGCGAGTGCCGGCCCAGGCGGAGGCCTGGGTGGGTTTCAATCCACGCTCCCCGCGCGGGGAGCGACGACCCGGCGGGTCCGGGACAATGAGGTGAGATGATGTTTCAATCCACGCTCCCCGCGCGGGGAGCGACGCCCGCTATCATCGCCAGTTCGCCGAGATGATGGAGTTTCAATCCACGCTCCCCGCGCGGGGAGCGACCCGCCTCCAGCTCCGCCAGCAGCATGGCGTCGTAGTTTCAATCCACGCTCCCCGCGCGGGGAGCGACGGACGCCGCCGGGCGATGGAGACCAGCGGAAATTGTTTCAATCCACGCTCCCCGCGCGGGGAGCGACGCGATCAGATCGTTGTGCCCGGAGAGCCAGGTCAGTTTCAATCCACGCTCCCCGCGCGGGGAGCGACCAGCGAGGTGCAACATGACGACTATTACGCTTCGAGTTTCAATCCACGCTCCCCGCGCGGGGAGCGACAACTGTAGTTCGTAGTAATCCAGAGATTTGTCGACGTTTCAATCCACGCTCCCCGCGCGGGGAGCGACTTATCTGCTACGCCCTCCGGCTCGACGTTCTGGGAGTTTCAATCCACGCTCCCCGCGCGGGGAGCGACCCGAGTCATGAACGGCGAGATGGGCGAAGTCCTGGTTTCAATCCACGCTCCCCGCGCGGGGAGCGACAGCTACCTCCTGACTGTTACGAACGCCACCGAACGCGTTTCAATCCACGCTCCCCGCGCGGGGAGCGACTCATTCAGGTGCCAGCCATGACCCCTATCCGCAGTTTCAATCCACGCTCCCCGCGCGGGGAGCGACGACCAAGTGTTCAAAGTTAAAACCGCTTTAGAGAGGTTTCAATCCACGCTCCCCGCGCGGGGAGCGACTCCGTCCGTCGCGGAAAGCAGAAGAAAGAATCTGTTTCAATCCACGCTCCCCGCGCGGGGAGCGACCGGGCAAGTGTCACCTGGAGATCGTCCGCGTCGAGGTTTCAATCCACGCTCCCCGCGCGGGGAGCGACGTGCCTTCAAGGCCGTTGAGGTCGCCGACAAACTCGTTTCAATCCACGCTCCCCGCGCGGGGAGCGACTTGGCCATGGTCGCGTGTTCCTTGGGATTCGTCGTTTCAATCCACGCTCCCCGCGCGGGGAGCGACACCGAGTCATGAACGGCGAGATGGGCGAAGTCCTGGTTTCAATCCACGCTCCCCGCGCGGGGAGCGACCCAGGATCCAAAACTCACTCCCGACCAGTTCGCCGTTTCAATCCACGCTCCCCGCGCGGGGAGCGACGGCGCCGGCCGGTTCGATCGGCGCCGCCCAGGCGCTGTTTCAATCCACGCTCCCCGCGCGGGGAGCGACCCTGGCGATTTTGGAGGCGACCTGGACGCTGCTGGGTTTCAATCCACGCTCCCCGCGCGGGGAGCGACGCCTTAGGGGCTCGCTTTCACTCAACGCCTAGGAGTTTCAATCCACGCTCCCCGCGCGGGGAGCGACCGGCCGAGATCGACGACAAGACTGGCGATCAAAAGTTTCAATCCACGCTCCCCGCGCGGGGAGCGACGGGCCGGCACGGGCCGGACCTGGTCGGCCTCGGTGTTTCAATCCACGCTCCCCGCGCGGGGAGCGACCCGACGAATTCCCACGGCCCAGTCGGCCGGCAGACGTTTCAATCCACGCTCCCCGCGCGGGGAGCGACAGGAGTCGCCGCAAGTGCGGTGACTATCAGGACGGTGTTTCAATCCACGCTCCCCGCGCGGGGAGCGACGAGACGGCAACCGGGAGCTACCTCCTGACCGTTACGTTTCAATCCACGCTCCCCGCGCGGGGAGCGACGTGGCAGGTGGTCAACGATGCCGTTGAGGCCGCGTTTCAATCCACGCTCCCCGCGCGGGGAGCGACGAAACGGTTGCCTCACCGATCTTGACCGCAGGGAGTTTCAATCCACGCTCCCCGCGCGGGGAGCGACGACGGCCTATCTGTGGGCCACGCGGGACATCGTGGTTTCAATCCACGCTCCCCGCGCGGGGAGCGACGGCCTCTGCCAGTTCCTCTCCCGAGATCTCTTCAGTTTCAATCCACGCTCCCCGCGCGGGGAGCGACCCCCGCGGCATTTGCACGTGACCAACTTGAGCCAGTTTCAATCCACGCTCCCCGCGCGGGGAGCGACATTCACGGTGACAGCCAGTGGCAGCAGTGTGGCTGTTTCAATCCACGCTCCCCGCGCGGGGAGCGACGTTCGCGGTCTGTTCGTCGGCCTCAGTCCACCGCTGTTTCAATCCACGCTCCCCGCGCGGGGAGCGACTCGGCCCTCTTGTCGGTCGACGTGGGGGCCGGCTGGTTTCAATCCACGCTCCCCGCGCGGGGAGCGACCCCCTCTTGAGTACCGCCAGGCGGAACATGTTGTGTTTCAATCCACGCTCCCCGCGCGGGGAGCGACTTCAATCATCTAAGGAGTGAGGTCATGGTAGTATGTTTCAATCCACGCTCCCCGCGCGGGGAGCGACTTCGCGGTCTGTTCGTCGGCCTCAGTCCACCGCTGTTTCAATCCACGCTCCCCGCGCGGGGAGCGACTCTCGCGGTTCGGCCAGCTCAAGCCGGCCGTGGGGTTTCAATCCACGCTCCCCGCGCGGGGAGCGACCCGAGGGGCTGAGGGGGCTGGCCTGGCCGATCGAGTTTCAATCCACGCTCCCCGCGCGGGGAGCGACGTACCAACACAAACATGGCTACATCAAACTACATGTTTCAATCCACGCTCCCCGCGCGGGGAGCGACGGGGCGCGGCGTACGTTCCGCAACCGCAACAAAGTGTTTCAATCCACGCTCCCCGCGCGGGGAGCGACGGGTCGTCTCGGAGCGTCGAGAGCGACGACTCGCCGTTTCAATCCACGCTCCCCGCGCGGGGAGCGACCCGCACATGCGGATGGTGATTCAACTGGTGGGAATGTTTCAATCCACGCTCCCCGCGCGGGGAGCGACGCGATACTCGGGTCATGACTCCCGGGGCGGCCCTGGTTTCAATCCACGCTCCCCGCGCGGGGAGCGACCTGGCCGACAACCGGACGGCCGAGCTGGCCGAGTGGTTTCAATCCACGCTCCCCGCGCGGGGAGCGACCCCTGATCAGTCAGCGGCGGCGGTGTGCCAGGCGGTTTCAATCCACGCTCCCCGCGCGGGGAGCGACCCAAGCCGGATGACGCCCTCTCAGTCTGCGGGCGGTTTCAATCCACGCTCCCCGCGCGGGGAGCGACTCGGCGCAACAGGTGAGCTGCCTCGGCCTTGTAATGTTTCAATCCACGCTCCCCGCGCGGGGAGCGACGGGAGGCGGCGGTGGAAGCGGAGATGGCCGGCAAGTTTCAATCCACGCTCCCCGCGCGGGGAGCGACTTGCTGTGATTTTGCGCAAGACCCGTAGCCATGTGTTTCAATCCACGCTCCCCGCGCGGGGAGCGACCTGGCCGCCTGCTCGGGCGTCATGCCGAGATCCAGTTTCAATCCACGCTCCCCGCGCGGGGAGCGACCCCTCCATTGTCAGCCCGACAACGCACTCGGCATGTTTCAATCCACGCTCCCCGCGCGGGGAGCGACGAGGCACCTTAGCCCGGCCATCGCGTGCCATGATGTTTCAATCCACGCTCCCCGCGCGGGGAGCGACTTGCTTCGCTCCCGACTGGTTTGACTACTGGGCAGTTTCAATCCACGCTCCCCGCGCGGGGAGCGACCGAGTGCAAATGGTGCGGACGTAGGTTTCGGCCGGTTTCAATCCACGCTCCCCGCGCGGGGAGCGACGTAACGCTCCCCGACGACCTGCGCGAGGCATGGTTTCAATCCACGCTCCCCGCGCGGGGAGCGACGCCTCACCGCCCGCCTCAGTTCGATCAGACTCGATGTTTCAATCCACGCTCCCCGCGCGGGGAGCGACCGAACCCCGCGATCACCGCCGGATGGGCCGAGGTGTTTCAATCCACGCTCCCCGCGCGGGGAGCGACTTGCCGGCCTTCGATGTCGCGTTTTCCTCGACGCGTTTCAATCCACGCTCCCCGCGCGGGGAGCGACGTTCAGTCTGACCGGCGCAGAACTCGGACCGGAAGTTTCAATCCACGCTCCCCGCGCGGGGAGCGACATGATTCATTTCCTCTCTAAAGCGGTTTTAACTTTGTTTCAATCCACGCTCCCCGCGCGGGGAGCGACGAAATGGTTGCCTCACCGATCTTGACCGCGGGGAGTTTCAATCCACGCTCCCCGCGCGGGGAGCGACGTGTTGCCGTCGTATGCCTGCCGGAGATGCGACGTGTTTCAATCCACGCTCCCCGCGCGGGGAGCGACCCACCGTTGCTTCGGTCCCACGCTCGCCTGCCGAGTTTCAATCCACGCTCCCCGCGCGGGGAGCGACGGTCGGTGGAGACACGCAAATCGCCCGACGGAGGTTTCAATCCACGCTCCCCGCGCGGGGAGCGACGTGTGGGTGAGGTGATGACCAAGCAACCGAGCGCGTTTCAATCCACGCTCCCCGCGCGGGGAGCGACGCCCCCAGTCTAAAGCCTTGCTACGCAATAAGTAAGAGCGACCAATCCGCGAACCTCCCCAAAAACGCCTCTGTCATCTCGCAACCCTTCCACCCGCGCCGCCGCAACTATCTGCAAAATAAACACTTGCAACAATCGCGAATCCCCCGCCTTTTCGCCACCGCTTGAGGTTCGCGGAGGCCCAAATCTACGCGATCAGCGGACCCTCAATGTCATACGACGTCTCCACCCCCTGGTGCTCCACCCGACGCTGCCAATTCGATCCCAAATAGTAAAACCTCAGGCTGTCTTCCTCCGGATCGATAATCTCCATCAGCCGAGCCTTGCATTCCGCCCACTGACCAGGGTCCACCTTCAACTCGAATACCGACTGCTGCACCCGCTGCCCAAAATCCAAACAAGCCTTCGCCGCATGCCGCAGGCGACGACGCCCCTCCGGCGTCTGCGTGCTCACGTCATAAGTCACCAACACATACATCCCTTGCTCCCTTCCCCCAAGGCGGGGCAAGCCCGCAACCCAACCTTCACAAACATGCGCGCATTATGCGCACAAGTCCAGCACAAAGACACTAACGCCAGATAAACGCCGGATAGGCGTCCAAATCGCCCCGCAAATGCCGCGCCAACAGCCGCGCCTGCAAATGCACCAAAAGGCCCACCGTCGTCTTCTCGTTCAAAAACGGATGCGTGATCGTCTCCTGCTTCCGCTTCTGATAAGCCGTCAACACCGCCTTCCGAGTCTTGTCGTCCATCTCCACCGCACCCGACGCCGTCTTCTTGAATCCCCCGGCCGACACCTGCCGCCGATTTACCAGCGACAATACCAGCCGGTCCACCAG
>ENA-UOXR01004992-UOXR01004992.1-bioreactor-metagenome-genome-assembly--contig:-NODE-4992-length-10040-cov-4.486830_pt1 | contig 10040 bp, 6 predicted proteins | sample MGYA00238164_ERZ764825 | MGnify/ENA primary metagenome ERZ764825 (study PRJEB28920, sample SAMN05720171) | bioreactor metagenome | isolation source: Anaerobic biogas reactor | place: USA:Washington...
TCGGCCGGGTCGTAAGGTTGGGCAGCCAGCGAGCGCACTTCCGGCCCGGCAGCGGTGACGGCGAACATGCCGCCAAAGCCGGCGTAACTGCTGCCGAACGGCGCCGTGCCGCTGATAACCAGCCCTGTGGCGAAGTATTCCTCCGTGTAAAAGCCGCCGTTGACGACGAGCAGCGCGCCCGTCTCCATCTGCCACGCTTCCAGCTGCAGAGGCTTTCCAGGCCGGTAATGGACGTCGAAGCGGAAATAGGCGGGATCGAGGCGCAGCACCGCCACCGACTCCTGCCAGAGTCGCTGCTCGTCCACCACGTTGAGGATGCGCAGCTCCAGCCCCGGCTCCAGCGTCTGCCAGCCGCTGTCCAGAGGCGGCAGCGTCGGCGTGGGCAGGGGCGTCGCCGGAAGGAAAATGGTCGGCGGCGGAGCGGCTGTCGGCTGTTCGGCCATACATCCGGCCATTAACAGGAGAGCCAGAAGGGGCAATATCAGGAACAGCGAGCGGTTCAAGGCGTATCGTCGTCGAGCACGATGCTCGTGCGGTGCAGATGCAGGTCGAGCGGGTCCAGCCCAAGCGCGTCCAGCACCTCGTCGGGCCGGCCGGTCGCGCCCTCACGCAGAGCCAGCCGCAGGGTGAGCTTCCAGTTGCCATCCGCCGCCCGCGCCAGGGAGAGGTCGTGGACGAGCGGGCGCAGGTCGTATCGTTTATCCCGGCGCTCGCGCGGCAGGGATTCCGCCGCAAGCAGCGTCTCAACTCGTTCCTGCAGGCCGGCGCCGTCCACTTCCGTCGGCAGGAACACCTCAAAGGTCGTCTCGATGGTCACGGCCTGCATCGCCGGAGCCTCCAGCGGCACCTCCCACACCTCGTGGACGACGATACCGGGCGCCATACGGCTCATCATCTGCGCGTGCGCCGCCGCCGGCTCGACGACTTCCAGGAGCCAGACGTCGCCCAGCTCCGCCTCGCTGGTGAAGCCGAGCGGCAGGGCCGCGGCGAACTGCAGGCGCGGGCGGCGGTTGAAGCCCTGGGTATAGGCGACGGGCAGGCGAGCGCGGTTGAGCGCCCGCTCCAGCGTGCGGGCCAGGTCGAGATGGCTGATGTAGCGGGCCGGGCCAAATTTACTGAAACGGAAACGCAGGCGCTGGACGTAGTTGGCGTGCATACCCCAATCGTATCCCGGAACGCGAGCAGGGAAAGTGGAAGCGCCGATTTCTCATCCGGCTCCTGCCCTAAAAATCGCTGAAGATCGCCGCCCAGACTTCGCCGCTGCTCTGGAGAAGGCGTACAATAGGGGCTAATGTTGCGGTCGAGGTCTGTTGCCGTTTTTCTGTTGCTACTCCTGTTTCTCGGCGGGTGCGTGCGTCCGAATCCCGAGCTTGCCGGCGTTGCCACAATGGCGCCGCTGGCCTCTCCTGTAGACGGCCTCCCGCCCGGCGACGCACCCAACGCGCCGCCACCAACCGGCAGCGACGAAGAAAGCAGCGCGCCGCCAACCGCCACCCGGCCGGGCGCGCCGACGCCCGTTCTACCGCCCTATCCCGGCACCCCAACCCCCGATCCCATTGATCCGGGCGAGGTCAGTAGCGATGGGACCAGCTATCTCATCCACAGCGTCGGCGTTGGCGAGACGCTCGGCTATATTGCCCAGCGCTACGGCACCACGCCGGAGGAGTTGCTCGCGCTGAACGGGATGAGCGCCGACGAGTTCCTTTCTGTGGGGCAGGAGATCCGCGTGCCCGGCGGCGCGACCCTGGTCAGCCCCAGCTTCAAGATCATCCCCGATAGCGAGCTGGTCTACGGGCCGGCGGCGCGGGATTTCGACATCGACGCCTTTATTGCCTATTTCGATAGCTACCTGGCGCGCCATCAGGAGGACGTGGAGGGGACCGTCCTGAGCGGGCCGCAGATCGTACAGCTCGTCGCCGACCGCTTCAGCGTGAATCCCCGGCTGCTCCTGGCAGCGCTGGAATACCGCGCCGGCTGGGTCAGCCAGCCACAGCCCAACGAGCTGGTCTACCCGATGGGCCGGGCGCGAGCCGGCGTCGAAGGGCTTTACCGGCAGCTCGCCTGGGCCGCCGACCAGTTGAACTGGGGTTATTACGGGCGCTCGGAAGGCGGGCTAACCGGCGTCACGATCGGCGACACGACCATTGCCTTTGCCCCGGCGATTAACGACGGTACAGCCGGCGTGCAGCGCTGGCTGGCGGCGCACGACGGCGCGACCTACGACATCTGGCAGCAGGCCGCCGGTCCGTCCGGCTTCTTCGCCACATACAGCCGTCTCTTTGGCAATCCCTTTGCCTATACGGTGGATCCCCTCTGGCCTGCTGGATTAACGGCGCCAGAGCTGGCTCTGCCCTGGGCGGCAGACGAGACCTGGTACATGACCGGCGGGCCACACGGCGGCTGGGCCAGCGGCTCGGCGTGGGCAGCCATGGACTTTGTGCCCCACGACGAGCAGCTCGGCTGCTATCCGTCCGACGCCTGGGTGCGGGCGATGGCGCCCGGCGTGGTGACGCGCAGCAGCTTTGGCGCCGTCGTCGTGGATAGCGACGGGGATGGATACGCCGGGACGGGCTGGGCGATCACCTACCAGCACGTAGAGACGCGCGACCGCGTGGCGGTGGGCACGCGCGTCGAGACGGGCGACCCCTTAGGCCATCCCTCCTGCGAGGGCGGCTTCTCCAACGGCACGCACGTCCACATTTCGCGAACCTACAACGGCCGCTGGGTCGCCGCAGATGGCGACCTGCCCTTCATCATGAACGGATGGGTCTCCCGGGGGCTGGGCCGCGAATACGACGGGCAGCTTGTACGCGGCGACGAGGTCAAAGAGGCGTGCGAGTGCCGGGGAGAAATCAACGCCATCCCCGGCAGCTCGCCCGCTACTGATTAGCCCGCGTCCTCTCAGTCGGGAAACGTCACTTCGACGACGCTGGCGGCAATCCGGTCGTAGAGCGCCTGACGTACTTGCTTGATGCGGTCCAGCGCCTCGTCCAGCGGCACCAGGGAGCGATCCTTCTCCTCGCGCAGCTTCAGCTCCACGCCGCCTTCGTCCAGGCTGCGCTTGCCGGCTGTCACACGGATCGGGATGCCGATCAGGTCGGCGTCGTTGAACTTGACGCCCGGGCTTTCGTCCCGGTCGTCGAAGAGCACCTCGATTCCTGCCTTTTTCAGATCGGCGTAAAGCTGTTCGGCGGCCTCGAAGCCACCGCGCAGGGCAACCAGATGTACCTCGTACGGGGCGACCGCAATGGGCCAGCAGAGGCCCTGCTCGTCGTTGTGCTCCTCGGCGATACAGGCCAGCAGCCGCCCGACGCCGATGCCGTAGGAGCCCATGACGACCGGCCGTGATTCGCCGTCCTCGTCCACAAAGGTGGCGCCCATATCTTTGCTGTAGCGAGTGCCCAGCTTGAAGATATTGCCGACCTCGACCCCACGGGACATCCTCATCGGCGTGCCACACTGTGGGCAGAGATCGCCCTCCTGCGCGGCGGCAATGTCGGCGACCACAGCCGCTTCGTAATCGCGCCCGTAGTTGACGTTGCGCAGGTGGTAGCCCGCTTCGTTAGCCCCGGCGACGAGGTTCGGCGAGTTGACGACAGCGTCGTCCACGACGACGAGCACGCCGTCGAGGCCAACCGGCGAGGCATAGCCCGGCACAGCGCCAACGGCCACGATCTCCTCGTCGTGGGCCGGGCGCAGCTCCTTGGCTTTCACGGCGTTGGCCAGCTTCGTCTCGCTCAGGTCCATGTCGCCGCGCACGACCGCAAAGACGAAGCGCTCAGTTTCCTCGTCGCCTTCGCTGAATTTCGCCACCAGGAAGACGGCTTTGGCCGTGCGTGATTTGGGCACGCCCAGAAACTCGGCCAGCCCGGCGATCGTCGTCATCTCCGGCGTCGCCACGCGCTCGACCGGCAGCGGCTCTTCGGCGGCTGCCTGCCGCTTGCGGAAGGTGGCGATCTCCTGGTTGGCCTTGTAGCCGCAGTTGTCGCAGAGCAGCAGCCTATCCTCGCCAATTGGCGTGAGGTACATAAACTCGTGGGCCTTCGTGCCGCCCATCATGCCCACGTCCGATTCCACGGCGATGGTCGGCAGCGCGCAGCGGTTGAAGATGTTGAAGTAGGCCTGGTAGTGCAGGCGATATTGCCGGTCCAGCCCTGCCTCGTCGCGATCCAGCGTGTAGCTATCCTTCATGACAAACTCGCGGGCGCGGATCAGGCCGGCGCGCGGGCGCGGGTCGTCCCGCCACTTGGTCTGGATGTGGTAGACAATCGCCGGGAGCTGCCGGTACGACTTGATCTCGCGGCGTGCGAGGTCGGTGACGACCTCCTCGTGGGTCAGCGCCAGGACCATATCGCGCTCGTTCTTGTCCTTGAACCGGCCCAGCTCGCTGCCGATCTTGTACCAGCGGCCCGTCTCCTGCCAGAGCGTCGCCGGATGGACCACCGGCATATCCATTTCCTGCCCGCCGATGGCGTCGATTTCCTCGCGCATGATCTGTTCGATCTTGCGGGCCGTGCGCTGGCCCAACGGTAGATAGCTGAAGATGCCCGTGGCAATCTGGCGGATGAACCCGGCGCGCAGCAACAGCCGGTGGCTGGTGACCTCAGCCTCAGACGGCGCCTCACGCAGGGTCTCGCTGAATAGATGGCTCATCCGCATCGTCTAGTTCCTCCTTCGTTTCGCTTACCTGGCCTTCTGGCAAACAAAAACGCCCCGGTGTGGGGGCGTTATCGTTCAGAGTACAAGAAGGCGCACTACGTTAGCTCTCCACCCCCAATGCCCATCATGTAACCTGAAACGCCCCGTTGCTCGCGCAACGAGGGCCAATAGGGGCGGGGGTGTAAGCCTTTGTCCGGCGCTTCCAGATCATAGATGATAAATTACACAAGGGTAGAGAAAATGTCAAGGCGGCGGCGCGAGGATGGCCCGCAGCCACGGCGCCGTCTCCACCGCCTGCGGATCGGGTGTCTCCGCCTCGCCGGGCGCCTGGCGCAGCTCGTAGGTGGCGAAGATGCCGCCGGCAGCCAGCCAGAACGACCCGTCACGCTCGACAATCGCGTAGAGCGACCAGGCCGGCCCCAGCCCCGCCGTCATGCTTGTGCCGCTTGCCGGGTCGGTGTATAGGGTTACCTGTCGGGCCAGAGAGACGTCGGCGAGGGGGACGCCCTCCGCGGACGGCGCAAACGTCAGCAGCGCTTCCAGCCGGGGCGCGAGCTGCCGGAGCAGGAGCAGGCTGTCGGCGTCCAGCGGCTCGCCGGCACGGTCAGCCTCCGCCACCTGTTGCAGCGCCAGATAGAGCCTCTCGAGCTGCAGCAGCTTCTGTCCCGCTTCGGCGTCGAGCAGCTCGCGCTCGCGCAATCCCTGTTCTACCTGGCGGGACAGCGCCGCCAGTGCCCCCAGTAGCTGCGGGGGCGCCTGTACGAAGGCGGGCTCGGCTGCCTCCTGGGCAGACACCCAATCGACCGGCCGGGGCGCCAGCGTGGTGTCGTGGTGAAGGAGCAGCCAGCCGCCCAGCCAGCTATTCAGACCGACCTGCTCGAAAGCCGAATCCCGGCCGGAGGGAGGCGGCGCGAGTAGGGTCTGCATCGACTGGAGCCAGGCCGGCCCGTAACGCGCCGACGGAATAAGCGGAAGCGCCGTCTGCACCGTAGCAAGCTGGGCGTCGTAGCCCTGGTACCGGTCGTCGTTGCCGGCGACGAGCCACTCCCGAGCGGCTTCGCCGCCAAAGGCAGCGGCGGCATCCAGCATGCGCGGCAGCGCGCGCACCGGGCCGATGTTCGTCTCGCGCGCGGTGACCGGCAGCGGCGGCACTCCTTCGTAGAGGCCCACCTGGTTGTAGACAAAGGCCGGCAGCAGCATCTGGGCGGGCGAGGCAGCCGGCGGCAGGAAGGCAAACGCGGGCGCTGAGGGCGGCGTGTGACCGGCCGGAGCGGGCAGAGCAAGCAGGGTCGCCACGAGATCGTCGATGCGCTCGCCCTCAAGTGCCGTCCCCGGCCCCAGGGCCTCAAGCGCCGCAGAGACGGCTTCCAGGCTAGTCGTGCTGTCGCTGTTCTCGAAGTAGGCGAGCGTGTCGGCAATGCGCTGCCAGCGAGGGCCATTTTCGCTGGCGTCCACGGCCATCGCCATGAGCGCGAGCTGCCGGGCGTGGCGGCGGGCTGCTTCTGGCTCGTCCGCTGAAATCGTGAAGGGCTGGCTGAGCCAGTGGCGGGCCCGAAAGACGCGCGCGAGGGTGGCATCGGCGGCGTAACGCCCTGACGGCTGCAGCCGGCCGTAATCCACCGTCTCCCCGCGCAGGGGCGAGATGAAGGCGCCGCTCTGCTCGATCAGCGTCAGCTCCTCGGCGACCACATCGGCCACCACGCCCGGGATCGCAAAGTCGGGATCGAGCAGCCGGGCGGCGACGCTGAAGAAAGCCAGATTGTGCCAAGCGGCTTCCGCCGTCGCTTCATCGCCCGCGGCCTCCCACTGCGCTTGCGAGGCGGCGACCAGGGAACTGCTCAGGGCCCGGAGGTGGCCGGCAAGCTGCGTCTCGGCCCGCTGCCAGGCAACGTCGGCGATGACGTCCAGCGCGTAAAGGGCAGCGTCGGAGGTAAATAGCAGCGGCAGGCCATCCGCAGAGAGGTCACCATACAGCTCGCCGAAGGTGGCCTGCGAGCCGGGCACGGCGACAAAGCCCCGTGCGGCAAGGTGCTCCCGTTCGGCGCGGCTCAGGGTCGCCAGCGCGGCCGTGTTGCCAGGCTCGTCCAGCGCCGGAAGGGGCCGGGCAGCCGCCTGCGGCTCTGGCGGCGGCGCCGGCGGCAGGGGCGCAAACGCCGGCGGTGTGACGGCAGGCAGCGTCGTGAGCGGCGTGCCGGCCAGGGGCCAACTAGCCGCCGACGAGCCGCGAGAAGGGAGCGGTGATGGCGGCGGCGCAGGCTCAGGCGCGGACCGGCCGGGCAGCGCACAACCGAGCGCAGCCAGCCAGAGCAGCAGCAGGGCCAGGGCCGCCCGCCGAAAGCCCTCGCCGGAACGCACAGCTTACCGGGTCAGGAGCATTGGGCCGAGAGGCCGCCCGCCCAACAGGTGCAGATGCAGATGATCGACTTCCTGACCGCCATGCTCCTTGCAGTTGATGATTAACCGGTAGCCATCGTCAGCAATGCCTTCGGCTTCGGCTATCTTCCTGGCGACAATGAGCATCCGGCCCGCCACCTGCTCGTCCGCCTCGGTCAGGTCGGCTGCGGACGGGATTTCACGGTTGGGCACGATCAGGATGTGCGTGGGCGCTTTGGGATTGATGTCACGAAAGGCCGTCACCAGCTCATCCTGGTAGACAATGTCGGCGGGGATTTCGCCGGCGACGATTCTGGAAAAGATAGTCGGCATAACTCCTCCTCAGTTGGCGTTCTCGCCGGTCAGGCCCATTCATTGTAGGGCAGGACCGGCCAATTTCCAACAGTTGCGGCTGCCGCGCCGGCAGGCATAATCGGAAAGTGAGGTAATAGCCGTTATGGATCAGCCGCAGGACGAAAGACCGGCTGCGCTGGCCGGGCCCGACGGGCCACTGGCTGAGCCTGCCCCCCTCCGCAGCCGGACGTCGACGATCGACATCTATATCAAGCTCGCCCAATATCCGATCCTCGCCGATCGGATACGCGAACGCATGCGCGAAGAGATCTTCTCACGGGGCATCATCAGCCCAGAGAAGTTTGAGGAAGAGGTCGAGCGGCTGGCCATCGAATCGCAGAAGCGCGAAGGGCTCTACGACCCACTGGTGCAGGAACCTGAAGGTCTCTGGCAGAAGCGCAAGGCGCGCATCCGCAACATACACACCGACTTCTACTTCGGCTACAACCTGCCTCAGGATCTCTTTGAGCAGATCGTCCAGGAGGTACGCAGCCAACAGGCGGCTCCCCAGGAGCTGGGCGAGCTGACCTTTAACCCCGAGCTGGCCCCCTGGTCGCTCCTCTTTCGCCAGGGCGAATTGTACGAGCGCCGCTCGCCGCCCGAGCGAGAACAGATGGCCCACCATCTGGAAGAGATCAAAGCGGTCCTCATCAAAGGGATGATCAGCGACCAGTTGCGCTACGTCGGCGTCGCGCGGAAGGTGTTTACTATCGCCGACCTGCGCCAGATCCACGACCGCCGCATCGGCACGGGCAAGATTGGCGGCAAAGCGGCGGGCATGTCGCTCGCCTGGAAAATTCTGCAGCAGCGCGATCCCGAGTTTGGACCGGACATCAGCCAGCAAGTCGCCATCCCGGACTCCTACTTTCTGGGCACCGACGTGGTCTACGAGTTCCGGCGGCAGAATAACCTCGATCACGTCATGAATCAGAAGTACCGGCCGCTGGACGAGATTCGCCAGGAGTATCCGCGGATCGTCGAGGAGCATCTGCAAGGCAATTTCCCCTCGACCATCGTCGAGCAGCTTCGCGAGATTCTGCACCAGGTAGGCAAGACACCCGTCATCGTCCGCTCTTCCAGTCTCCTGGAGGACAACTTCGGCCATAGCTTTGCGGGCAAGTACCAGAGCTATTTCTGTCCAAACCAGGCCGGCGAGGAGGAGAATCTGCGCGATCTCCTTAACGCGATCAAGCGCATCTACGCCAGCTCGCTGAATCCAGACGCCATTCTCTACCGCCGCCAGCACGGTCTCATCGACTACGACGAGCGCATGGCCATCCTCATCCAGCAGGTGCGCGGGCAGCATTATGGTCGCTACTTCTTTCCCCAGGTGGCCGGCGTCGGCTTCAGCCGTAACCCGTTCCGCTGGAATCCCAGGATACGGCAGGAGGATGGCTTTTTGCGCCTGGTCTGGGGATTGGGCACGCGCGCCGTCGAACGCTCGGCCGACGACTATCCACGGATGGTAGCGTTGAGCCATCCCACCCTGCGTCCGGAGAACTCGGCCGCCCGCATCCGCCGCTACTCGCAGCGCTATATTGACCTCATCGACCTGGAGGAGAACCGCTTTCGCACCCTGCCCATCCACGACGTACTCGACCCGGATTACCCGTATCTACGGCAGATCGCGATGGTGTATCGTGGGGACTTCCTCCAGGATATCCTCTCTCCGGCGAGCCTGGATCCAGACGACCCACTGGTGATCACCCTGGACCCGCTAACCCGCGACCGCAAGTTTGTCAGGCTCCTGCGCACGGCCCTGATGCGCCTTGAGCAGGCGTACCAGAACCCGGTGGACATCGAGTTTACGGTCGAGATCCGCCCCGACTACCCGCAGCCGGACTACAGGCTGTGCATCCTGCAATGCCGTCCCCTCAGCCAGCGCGAGGACGCCCGGCCCGTCACGATTCCCGAAGAAGTGCCGGAAGAGGATCTGCTTTTCCATACGTTTGGCCTGATCCCCCACGGTACGATCGAGGGCATCCGCTACATCATCTACGTCGATCCGCGCCGCTTCCGCACCATCGAGAGCTACACGGAGCGGTTTGAGCTGGGGCGCGCCATCGGCCGGCTCAACAAGGCGCTGGAAGGCGAATCCTTTGTCCTGATGGGACCGGGCCGCTGGGGCACGGACAACCCCGATCTGGGCGTCCGTGTGGGCTATGCCGACATCTACAACACAAAGGCATTGATCGAAGTCGCCGTCGCGGATGGCGACGACGTTCCCGAGCTGTCCTACGGTACCCATTTCTTCCAGGACCTGGTGGAGGATGGCATCTACGCGCTGCCGGTCCATCTCGACAATCCCCAGAGCTACCTCAACTGGGAGTTCTTCGCCAATGCACCCAATGCTCTGGAAAGGCTGTCTCCCGCCGATGCCGCGCTGCAGCCCTATCTGAAGGTCATTGACCTCGCCGCCATCGAGCCCGGCCGCCGGCTGACCATTCTGATGGACGGAGCGAAGGACGAAGCCGTGGCCATTCTGGAGCCGGGCGATAGGAATCCGGACGAACTAAAATCCAACGATGTGCTGTATTAGGCAGGCGCTCCGGCTGCACCGGCCGGAAGCTGCCACTGTAGAGGTGTAGTATGGCGGCACAGCCGATACGCAGTCGAACCTCGACGATTGATATCTACATCAGGCTGGCGCAGTA
>ENA-UOXR01004998-UOXR01004998.1-bioreactor-metagenome-genome-assembly--contig:-NODE-4998-length-10037-cov-4.554698_pt1 | contig 10037 bp, 5 predicted proteins | sample MGYA00238164_ERZ764825 | MGnify/ENA primary metagenome ERZ764825 (study PRJEB28920, sample SAMN05720171) | bioreactor metagenome | isolation source: Anaerobic biogas reactor | place: USA:Washington...
TCTGGTCGGCACCCAGGCCAAGGGTTATCCCCCGGGCACCTCCATCGTGGACTATCCCTTCTCCTTTGCCATGGCCGTGGTAGCCACCATTCCACTAGTGCTGCTCTTCCTGCGCCTCCAGAGCTATTTCGTCGAGGGCGTGCAAGGCTTTGCCATCAAGGGGTAACGCCCATCCCAGACCGGGGGTAGCGATCGTATGACCGTCTTTTCCGTCAAGCCCCATCACGGCGCGCCGACCCTCTTTATGGATGGCGCGCCGGCCTTTGCCGGCATCTATCTCACGGTGCGCAACTTTGGGCGTTCCAGAGCCGGCGCGGTGCCCGCGCCGGCTCTGGAACGCGACGACCCCTATTTCGAGCAGTTCCGCGACGCCGGCTTTCACTTTTATTCCGCCCCCTGCCCCGTCAGCTTTGACGACGCCTATGACGCCGAGACGGGCGAGTTCCCCGCCGAGCGTTTCGCCCCCTTGGAGATCCTGCGGCGCTACGCCGCGCTGGACCCGCAGGCGTGCTTTTTGCTGCGCGTGACCACCGAGCCGCGGGGCGCCGACTCGGCCTGGACGCGGCGCTACCCGCAAGAGTGCGAGGTGCTCGAGGCGCGCGCCAAGGGGATCTATGCCACGCCCTCCTACGCCTCCGAGGTGTGGCTGGACGACGCCTCACGCTTTCTGCGGGCGCTCATCGACTACCTCTACGCCCAGGGCTTGGATCGCCATGTCCTCGGCTACCTCGTCTGCGGCGGCGACAGCGCCGAGTGGGTCAAGGTCGGGCCGATGGAGGACTGGGCCGGCGACTTTTCCCCGCCCATGCAGCGCGCCTTTGCCCGCTGGCTGCGCGAGACTTATGGCGCCGTCGAGACGCTCCGTGAGGCGTGGGGCGACCCCACCGTCGATTTCGACCAGCCGTTGGTGCCGTCCCCCGAGGAGCAGGGGGACGCAGACCTGTTCCTGTTCAAGGACCCGCGGCGTCGGCGCAGGGCCATCGACTATCTCCGCTGCAACGCCCACCGGGTGGCGTACGACATCGACCACCTGTGCGGCGTGGCCAAGGAGGCCTGCCGCGGCGACCATCTCGTCGGCGTGTTCTACGGCTACCTGCAAGAGATCGTTTGGAACAACGGATTCTTTGGGCAGCGCCTGGCCGACGCCGACGTGGCCCACGCGGCGGCGGCGCGCTCCGGCCATTCCGCCCTGCGGGAGGTGCTGGCCTCGCCCCACGTGGATTTCCTCTCCAGCCCCTACTCCTACGGCTTTCGCGGCGTCGGCGGCGAGGGCGGCTTTATGTCACCCGAGGCGAGCGTGCGCGCCGCCGGCAAGCTGTGGATCAGCGAGGAGGACATGCGCACCCACCTCTGGCCTCCTGACTCCTTCTACGGCCAGACGCGGGACACCGCCGAGACGGTGCAGGTGCTCAAGCGCCAGTTCGCCAACATCCTCTGCCACGCCGCCGGCGCCTGGTGGAACGACTGGGGCCGGCGCGAGGGGGGCACCTGGGCCGAGCCGGAGGTCATGGCGACCTTCCGCCGCTGCCTGGAACTCGGCAGCCACCACCTCACCCTCCCCGACCGCTCCTCGGCAGCGGAGGTAGCCGTGGTCATCGACGCCGAGAACTGGTTCTACCGCTCCACGGTCAACAACCTCGACATCCCCACCTGGCGCAACCGCCACTGGGGGATCGCCCGCATGGGCGCGCCGGTGGACGCCATCCTGCTGAGCGACCTCCTCGAGGGGCGCGCCCGCGAGTACAAGCTGTACCTGTTCCTGAACGCGCCCCACTTTGGGACCGCAGATCGCGAGCGCCTCAAGGCGCTCCTACGGCGCGACGGCAAGGTCGCCCTGTGGGTCTATGCCCCCGGGTTCGTCGGCGAGGATCTCTCCGTGGAGCACTGCCACGACTTGACGGGCATCCGCCTGCGCATGACGGCGCGTCAGTGGGGCGCGCATGTGTTCATCAGCGATTTCACCCACGCCATCACCGCGCCCCTGCCCGCCTCCACCTTTTGGGGGACTGACATGCGCCTCGGCCCCCTATTTACCGTGGACGACGCCAACGCCCGCACCCTGGGCACGGTGGTCATCAACCAGGGGCGCTGTGAGCCGGGTTTCGTCCTGCGCGAGGAGGAGGGGTGGGCCAGCCTCTACAGCGCGGCGCCCAACCTACCCGCCGGCGTGCTGCGCGAGGTGGCGCGTTACGCCGGGGTGCACGTATACTGTGATACGGAGGACGTGCTCTACGCCGATCGCAACTATGTGGCGCTGCACACGGTGCGCGCCGAGCACAAGACGGTCCACCTCCCCCGCCGCGCCGACGTGTGGGAGGTATTCGACGGCCGACTCGTGGGGCGCGACTGCACCACGTTCAGCGACCCTATGGCGGCCGGCGCCACGCACCTGTACTACTATGGCCCCGCGCCCCGCCCCTAGAGCGGCGGGAGAACAAGACGGATGAGGGATAGCGATGACGACCCAGTGGCAGGACGGTGAGCCCACCTACGATCAGCGTATCGCCGCGCTGCGCGAGACCAAAGCACAACACACGGACATCAAGATCGAGCGCAACGGCTATTTCGACATCGACGACCACGGCTACATCCCCTGGGATGAGCCCATCCCCTTCGAGCCGGTGTCTGACCGGTCCGACGGCGAGGTCTATGGCATCCGCGCCATCGGGCGCAACTTTCGCCGCTGGCTGGAGGCGCACCCCGTCTACATCCACCCCCACAGCGCGTTGGCCGGGGCCTGGGTACAGTCGGGCATCCCCGGCGTGGCGGGGATGCCCCGAGAGCGGCGGCGCGGACGGCGCCGCTGGGGCGGCAACCCCACCGACCGCCCGCGCCACTGGCGGCCGGAGCACCGCCTGCCCGAGCTGTGGGAGACGTACAACACCTACCACATCCAGCCCGGCGTCGGCGGCCAGAACCACCTCGGCCCGGACATGACCATCGGCCTGGAGCTGGGCTGGGGCGGCATCCTGAACAAGATACGCCGATATCGCGGCCGCAACTGCCCGGAGGATACCTCCTTCTACGATGGCGAAGAGGACCTGGTATTGGGCATCCAGGCATGGATACGGCGCCACGTCGACCAGGCGCGCGAGATGGCTGCCGCCGAGGAGAACGCCGTCCTGCGGCGGAACCTCCTCGAGATCGCCGAGATGAACGCCTGGCTGGTGGACGGTCCGCCGCGCACCTTTCGCGAGGCGTGCCAGTTCCTCGCCTGGTTCCAGTCGGTGGACCGCATGTGGGCGTTGGGCGGCGCGCTCGACCAGATCGACGAGCTGCTGCGCCCCTACTATGAGGCGGACATCGCCGCCGGGCGCGAGACGGACGCGTCGGTGGTGTGGGAGCTGGCCAGCCTGTTCTACAACGACACGCACTATTCCCAGATCGGCGGCCAGGCCCCCGACGGCCGCGATCTTACCAGCCCACTCTCCTTCCTGGTGCTCGAGGCGATGCATCGTCTGCGCATCCCCGCCAACATCGCCCTGCGCGTGTGGGACGGCATGGACCGCCGGCTGCTGCGCCGCGCGGTGGAGTACATCATCGCGGATGGCACGGGGGTGAGTTTTGCCTGCGCTCAGGGCCTCGACGAGGGGTTCGCCCGCAACGGCTTTCCCATCCAGGTGGCGCGCATGCGCGCCAAGGTGGGCTGCAACTGGACGGCGCTGCCCGGCATCGAATACTGCCTGCAGGACGTCACCCGGCTGTGCCTCGTCACCCCGTTCGTCTTTGCCCTGGACGAGGTGATGGCCCTGCCCGAGAGAGAGCGCACCCTGGACGTCCTCTGGGACCGGTACACCCACCACCTGGGGGTGAGCGTGGCGGCGCTCAAAGAGGGCAAGGACTATCACATGGAGCGTCAGGCCGACAACTGGCCCGAGATCGTCCTGAACCTCTTCTGTCATGGCACCATCGAGCGCGGGCTGGACGCCTGCGCGGGCGGGGTCGACATCTATAACCTAGCCATCGACGGCGTGGGGCTGGCAACGGTGGCTGATTCGTTTGCCGCTATCGAGCAACGCGTCGTCGAGGAAAAGCGCCTGAGTTGGAACGAACTCAAGCTGCTCCTAGAGAACGATTTCGCCGACGCCGAGCCGGCGCGCCTGATGCTCAACGGCATCCCGCGCTACGGCACGGGGGGCAGCCGCGCCGATCGGTGGGCGGGGCGCGTGGCGGGGCTGTGGACCGACCTGGTGCGCGGCACGCCCACCCCCAAGGGATTCACCTGCATTCCCGGGCTCTTTTCCCACGGCATCACCGCCGACCTGGGCAAGGGGATCCCTGCGACGCCCAATGGGCGCCACGCCGACGCGCCCATCGCCCATAGCGCCGACCCCGACCCGGGCTTTCTGCCGGGCGGCAGCGTGGCCGTCACCGCCAAGGCCAACGCCGTGGCGTCCGTCCAGCCGGGCTGGGGCAACACCACGCCCCTGCAGATCGAGTTCGACCGCAAGATCTTGTCGGACATGGGCGGCGTCGAGGCGGTGGAGGCGCTCATCCTGGCGCACAACCGCCAGGGGGGCACCCTCATCAACATGAACGTCATCTCCAAGGAGCAGATTCTCGAGGCGCACGAGGACCCCTCCACCCCCCCGGACCTGATGATCCGTGTGACGGGGTACAGCGCCTATTTCAAATCGCTGTCGCGCGAGTACCGGCAGCCCATCGTCGATCGCATCCTGGCGGAGTCATGATCGAAGCAACGCATCGTCCGGACGAGGCCGCCCCGCGCGGCCTCATCAGCGATATCCAACGTTTTTCCATTCACGACGGCCCCGGCATCCGCACCACGGTGTTCCTCAAGGGGTGCAACCTGCGCTGCTTCTGGTGCCACAACCCCGAGACGCTGGCGCTGCGGCCCGAGCTGCAACTCTACCTCGATCGCTGCATCGGCTGCGGGGCGTGCTTTGCCGCCTGCCCCCACGGCGCCCACGTCCTGGAGGACGGAGAGCACCTCTTTTGCCGGGAGCTGTGCCAGGGCTGCGGCGCCTGCGCCGAGACGTGCTACGCCCAGGCGCTCGTGCTGGTGGGCACGTGGAGGACGGTGGAGGAGGTCATGGCGGAGATACGCCGCGACCGCCCCTTCTACGAGACCTCCGGCGGCGGCGTGACGCTGTCGGGGGGCGAGCCCCTGTTGCAGCCCGACTTTGCCGGCGCCCTCCTGGCGGCCTGCCGTGCCGAGGGGCTGCACACGGCCATCGAGACGGCCGCCCAGCTCCCCTGGGAGCGCCTCGCGGCGGTGCTGCCCCTCACCGACCTGGTGATGATGGACGTCAAGCTCCTCGACCCCGCGCGCCACAAGGCGGCCACCGGCGCCGACAACGCCCGCATCCTGGCGAACGCCCGCCGCCTCGGGGCGGCGGGGGTGCCCCTCATCGTGCGCACCCCCATCATCCCCGGGGTCAACGACACGGAGGAGGACGTGACCGCCATCGCGGCATTCGCCGCGGGGTTGCCCTCTCTGCTATACTACGAGTTGCTGCCCTTCCACCCCATGGCGGCCGGCAAGTACGACTCCTTGGGGATGGACTACCGCGCCCGCGACCTGAAGACGCCGCCCAAGGAGCGCATGGAGGCGCTGGCCACGGCGGCGCGGGGGGCGGGGATCACGGTGCAGCACCGCTGAGCGACGACGCGCCGGGGCGCACCACGGGGACGTACCCGGCGCAGCCTGAGACACCAACCGGAGGTTCGTGATGGCCACCCTGGAACGGGACCGCGTGCTCACATACGAGGAACGCTACGACGCCCTGCGCGAGACAAAGCTCGCCCAGACGCTGGAGAAGCAGCGCGTCGTGGGCTCTATGGACCACGACGACTGGGGCATGATCCTGCCCCCCGAGGACCGCCGCGAGATCGTCGAGACCATCAGCACCTCGGGCATGCCCATCACGGACGTGCTCATCAAGGGGTTCGCGATCACGCCCAACCACCCCTCGGGCGGCTTTTTCGGGCCCAAGGCGGTGGGGGAGAATTTCCGCGCCCTCATGGAGGCGCACCCCGTCTACGTCGACCCGATGGGCTCGCTGGCCGGGGCCTACATGGTGAACTATTCCTCCTACATTCAGGTGCGCAAGCCCCCCGAACTCGACCTGGGGGACCTGCCCGAGCGCATCGAAAAGTACCAGATGGCGGCGCCCGTGTTCGGCCAGCAGCACTTTTGCCAGGACATGGCCATCGGCCTGGAGTTGGGCTATGGAGGGCTCCTCGACAAGATCCGCAGGCACCGCGCGCAGCACGGCCCGGAGAAGGCGGATTTCTACGACGGGCTCGAGGCGGTGGTGCTCGGGCTGCAAGACTGGATCGGGCGCACCGCCGAGGCGGCGCGGGAGATGGCCGCGACGGAGGAGAACGCGCAGCTGCGCCAGAACCTGCTCGAGATGGCAGAGATGAACGCCTGGCTGGTGGACCACCCGCCACGCACCTTCCGCGAGGCCTGCCAGTGGATCCTCTGGTTCCTCATCATGGCGCGCATGTACAACGGCTCCGGCTCCGGCGGGCGCCTCGACGTGCTGCTGACCCCCTTCTACGAGCGCGACACGGCCGCGGGCATCCTGACCGATGAGGAGGCCGAGTTCCACGTGGCCAACGTGCTGCTGCGCGACACCACCTACCTGCAGCTCGGCGGCCCCGACGCGACGGGCCGCGACGTGACGAACCGCGTCTCGTACATCATCCTCGAGGCGGCCCACAAGATGCGCATCGCCACCAACGTGGGCGTCTGCGTCGGGCCCACCGTCGACCCAGGGCTCTTGCGCCGCGGCGTCGAGATCCAGTTCGAGGACAAGGCGGGCACACCGAAATTCTTGGGGGTCGAGAACATCGTCGAGGGGTTCACCCGCAATGACATCCCCCCCGAGACGGCGCGGCTGCGCGCCTACTCGGGCTGCCACTGGTTCGCCCTGCCGGGGCGCGAGTACACCCTCAACGACGGCGCCAAGATCAACCTCGGCAAGGTGTTCGAGGTGGCCTTCCAGGAGTACATGGCCGAGCCGCTGGCCGAGCGCTCCGTGGCGGACCTATGGGAGCGCTACCTGGCGCACCTGCGCGCAGCGGTGGCGACCATGGCGGACGTGTTCGACTATCACGTGCGGCACAAGCACGAGGTCTTTCCCGAGCTGGCGCTGGACCTGTGCTGCTACGGGCCCATGGAGAGGGGGCTGGACGCCTCTGCGTACGGGGTGGAGTACTATAACTTTGGCATCGACGCCGCGGCGCTGGCCACCACCGCCGATTCCTTTGCCGCCATCGAGCAGCGCGTGGAGCGCGAGGGACGGCTGAACTGGGAGGACCTCGCCGCCCACCTGGAGGCCGACTGGGCGGGCCCCGAGGGGGAGCGCGCGCGACTGATGATGCGCAACATCCCGCGCTACGGCTCGGGCGGCTCGCGCGCCGACGAGTGGGCGGTCAAGCTCACCGAGACGTTCGTCGACCTCATCAAGGCGGGGCCGACGCCCGACGGGCACAACATGATCCCGGGGCACTTTTCCTGGGCCAACACCATCCCCATGGGCAAGACGCTGGGCGCCACGCCCAACGGCCGCCACGCCGGCGCGCCCATCTCCCACGGCGCCAACCCCGACCCCGGCTTTCGCCAGGACGGCGCCCCCAGCGCCATGGCGGCGGCCATCGCCGGGGTGCAGTGCTGGTACGGCAACTCGTCGCCCATGCAGCTCGAACTCGACCCGGGGCTGGGCAAGGACGAGGGGGGCGTGGAGAAGGTGGCCGACCTCATCGAGACGCACATGGCGATGGGCGGCACGCAGGTGAACCTGAACGTCATCGACGCCGCGAAGGTGCTGGAGGCGCACCAGGACCCGAGCAAGTACCCGGACCTCATCGTGCGGGTGACGGGGTTCAGCGCCTATTTCGCCAGCCTCTCCCCCGAGTTCCGCCAACTCGTGGTGGACCGGATTATCGCGGAGGGGTAGGGGCGCAGGGCTCGACCGCGTTAGCGCGCCGGAGGCTAAAGCCTTCCGGCTACCCTAGAGAAAAGCCCCTGCGGGGCTGAGCAGGCGCCGGGGAGTTCCATCAGACGTTGCCCGACGGGCCTGGCGGGTCGCCGGGGGCTCAAGCCCTCCGGCCACGGTAGATAAAAGCCCTTGCGGGGCTCAAGGAGCCCCGCAGGGGCTTGTGTCTTTCGTAGTCAGAGGGGTTTACCCCCTGGCACCGCTGGTCTGGCGCGATCTAGGCCGTTTTCGCCGGCGCGGCTTGCACGGCACCGTCCACGCCGTCTTCAACCGTCGCCGCGCGCCCGACGCCGTCCACGACGCCTACCCCTGGCGCCGCTGGTCTGGAACTACCCACACTGTCTATCACCGTCGCCGGGCAGCACAGGCGTGCGGCCCCTACACTCGTCGTGCTCGTCGTCCAGCGCCGGCTCCGCTCGTCCGACGCCGTGTTTCGCGCGCCCCCGACACCGTCCATGGCGCCTGGGGCGTATTCGCGAAGCTTACTCTACGCAGAACCAATGTCGCCCCGAGCGTAAGCGAGGGGCCTTGACTCACATAGACAAGGCCCCTCGCTCCACTCGGAACGACGCTGTGGCCCTTTTTCTAGCACGCCCCACCCCCTGGCGCCGCTTGCCCGGCGCCATCCACGGCGCCTCCCCTTGGCGCCGGGCCGCACAGGCGTGCGGCCCCTACACGCGCCGTGCTCTACGTGGGGCACGCTCCGAGGGCTAATCGAGCGCCCCGACGGCCTGCATCAGCGCCTTCATGTACCCGATGGCGTGGGCCTGCGCCCGGTGCGCCTCGGGCGAGTCGCCGATGATGTGGGGATAGTGGTCGGGGATCATCGGGCCGTCGAACCCCACCTCTTTCCAGACGCGCATCGCCTCGAGCATGTCGAGGTCGCCCTCGTCGATAAAGGACTCGCGGAAGACGGGCATCCGACCCACGATATTGCGAAAGTGCACATAGAACACCTTGCCCTGCTTGCCGAAATGCCGGATGGCGTCATAGACCCCCTGGCCGTACATCTCGGCAAAGCACCCCTGGCAGAAGAGCAGCCCGTTCGAGGGGCTCGGCGCCATGTCGAGGACGCGCTGGAACGCCTCGGTGCTGCGGAACAGGCAGGCCGCCCCGGCGATGGGGCTCACCGGCGGGTCGTCGGGGTGGAGCGCCATCTTGACGCCGTACGCCTCGGCCACCGGCATGATGCGCTTGATGAAATACTCGAAATTGTCCCACAGCTCTTCCTCGCCGAGCGCCCTGGGACCCACCAGCGGCGCGTTCTCCATCAGCGCGTGGTCATAGCTCGTAAAGAGCGCCCCGCCGCGCCCGGGGGTGTGCCGGCTGGTGCGCCACACTTTGACCGCGTGAAAGTTATAGTGCAGGATCGGTATTCCCGCGCGGCCGACGTTCTCCACCGTCTTGCAGTAGTGATCGAGCTGCTCCTCGCGCCCGGGGAGGTTGTAGCGGATCTTGTCATACCAGGTGGTGGGGATGTTCTGGATGGCGGCGAGGCGCAGCCCCGCCCCCTCGATGCGCGTCTTGAGCTGCACGAGGCGCTCATAGTCGAAGAACGGCCCCTCGAAGGTCATCCCCTCGGGACTGGCCACGACGATATCGGTGACGCCGATCTGCTTGACGAACTGGAGGTTCTCCTCGGTAATGTTGTGCATGCCGATGGCTACTTGCATCCCTGCTCTCCTCGGTGTGCTGTGCGCTGGTGTGACCGACGGCCGCGGCGTTCAGCCCGCGATAGAGCAGCCCGCCGCCTCCATCAACCCTCTCATGTACCCGATGGCGAACGACCGGGCGCGATGCCCATAGGCCGTGTCCCCCTCGACGCGCGGATGGTGATCGGGCATCATCGGGCCGTCAAAGCCGACCTCTTTCCAGGCGCGCATCGCGGCCAGCATGTCGATGTCGCCCTCGTCCATGAGCGCCTCGCGGAAGCGGGGCACGGCGCCCCCCACGTTGCGGAAATGCACATAGAACACCTTACCCTGGCGCCCGAAATACCGGATCGCTTCGAACACCCCCTGCCCGAGCATCTCGATGAAACACCCCTGGCAGAACAGCACCCCATTCGAG
>ENA-UOXR01005005-UOXR01005005.1-bioreactor-metagenome-genome-assembly--contig:-NODE-5005-length-10016-cov-3.997289_pt1 | contig 10016 bp, 6 predicted proteins | sample MGYA00238164_ERZ764825 | MGnify/ENA primary metagenome ERZ764825 (study PRJEB28920, sample SAMN05720171) | bioreactor metagenome | isolation source: Anaerobic biogas reactor | place: USA:Washington...
GCAGCTCGGCGCTCACGACTCCCGAGGGGCGTTGCGTCGCGAGCACGAGGTGCACCCCGAGCGAGCGGCCCTGGGTCGCGAGCCGTTCGAGCGCACCCATGAGCTCGGGCAGCTCCTCGGCGAGCGCCCGGAACTCGTCGACCACGACCACGAGCCGCCCCGGGTGCGGCTCGGCCGCGCCCGGGGGCCAGTCCCGCAGGTCGCTCGCACCGACCCGCGCGAGCGCCGCCTTGCGGGCACGCAGCTCGGCCGCGATCCCGCTCATCGCACGGGCCGCCTCGTGCGCGTCCAGGTCGGTCACCGCGCCCACGACGTGCGGGAGCCGCGCGAGCGAGCCGAAGCCCGCCCCGCCCTTGAAGTCCACGAGCGCGAACGCGAGCGCGGTCGGCGGGTAGCGCAGCGCGAGCGAGGCGACGAGCGCGCGCAGCGCCTCGGACTTGCCCGAGCCGGTGGTCCCCGCGACGAGCACGTGCGGCCCCTCGCGTGCGAGGTCGACCTCGACCGCGTGGCCCGCCGCGCCCGCGCCGAGCACCGCGCGCAGGCCGTCGTCCGCGGTGCGCCACCGTTCCTCGACCTCGACCTCGGTGAGACCGAGCGCCCCGAGGGTCACCGACTCGGGCACCGCGCTCGCCCCGAGCGCCGCGACGCACCGTGCCCCGGCGAGCAGCCGTGCGTGCCGCTCGGCCCACGCGGCACCACCCGGCTCGACCTCGCACGCAGTCTCACCGTCGGGACCCGACCACCGCGTCGCCTCGAGCACCGCGGTGCACCACGAGGGCACGTGCGGCGGGTCGACGAGCACGACGACGCGCTCGTCGGGGCTCGCCTCGGCGCCGTCGACGACGACGACCTCGGGTCCCTCACCCTCGACCCACGACGTCCACGTCCACCGTTCGTGCGCGCCGCGCACCTCGACCCGACCAGGTGCGGCGGCGAGCACGAGCGTCGCCGCGACCTCGCGCGCGCGAGGGCCGAGCACCGCGAGGGTGCCCGTGGGGGCGAGCCGGGCCAGCGTGCCGTCGGGCGCGGGGGGCTCGCCCGAGAGCACGCCCCGGGCCGAGCGCTGCGCAAGGTCGACCGCACGCACGGGCGCGAGCTCTCCTGGGCGTTGCTCGGGGGAGGCGTCCTCCTCGCGCTCGGGGGCGAGGCGGTGGGCGAGCGCCGCGAGGGGCGCACCGGCGAGCCCGAGCGCGAGCATCGCGGGGTTGCCCGTGCCCGCGACGAGCGCGAGCGAGCCGAGCGCGGGGGCGAGGGCTGTCGCAGCGAGCGCGAGCCGACGTCCGCCGCGACGCGCGCGGGGCGCATCGGCTGCGCGCAGCTCGAGCACGGTCTCGCCGAGCAGGACGAGGTCGCCCGTGCGCCACAGCGTCCACGAGCGGGGCAGTGGGAGCGTGAGCCGGTGGCCTGCCCACGCGGGAGACAAGCGTGAGCCGTTCGCCGAGCCGAGGTCACGCACCCACACCCGACCGAGCGCGGTGCGCAGCTCGAGGTGGCGCTGCGAGACGCGCGGGTCGGTGAGCACGAGGGCGTCGGAGGCTCGCTCCTCGCGCCCGACGGCGAGGCGCTCGGGGACCGGCCACAGCAGCCCCGCCTCGGGGCCCTCGCGCACCGCGAGACGGCGCGGGGCGCGCACGGCCGCAAGGACGCCGTCGTCGTCGGACCGCACCGGGCCGAGGCTCAGCCGGGCCCCCGCGACGAGCGGGAACGTGCCTGCGAGGTGCGCGTCGTCGAGCACGCGCGAACCGACCGCGAGCGGTGCGTGCGCCGCGTCCGGGCACCCGGTCACGGCCGCGATCCCGGTCCGGAGGGAACCGAGCGGGACCCCGACCGTGAGCTCGAGGTCGACCGGGCCCGAGCCAGGGGGCAGGAAGGTCACGCGCACGGCCGCGAGCATGACCGAGGGCCGCCGCCCGGCACGGACGACGGCCCTCGACCTGTGGATCAGTCGACCGCGAGCGCCGCGACCGGCGGCGTGCGCGTGGCCGTGCGGGACGGCAGGACGCTCGCGAGGAGCCCTGCCGCGACCGCGACCGCGAGGATGATCGCGAGGTCGCGCCACGGCACCGCGAGCCGCAGACCGCCCGAGGAGCCCAGGATGAGCGCCGAGCCGGTCCAGCCGTACACGATCCCGAGCACCGCCCCGAGCGCCGCCCCGACGACCGCGATGATGACGCCCTCGATCGCGAGCATCTGGCGCAGCTGGGCCTTGCGCAGCCCGATCGCACGCAGTGTCGCCGACTCGCGGCGCCGTTCGAGCACCGAGAGCGACAGCGTGTTCGCGACGCCCACGAGGGCGATCACGACGGCGACCCCGAGGAGCCCCACGACGATCGCGAGGAGCGTGTCGATGACCTCCTCGTACCCGGCCCGCTCGACCGCCGCCCCGAGGATCTCCGCGGGCGGGTCGCCCACGGTCGAGGACAGCTCGGTGAAGGTGTCGCGCAGGTTCGAGGTCACGTCGCGCGGGTCGGCGTCCGGCTCGAGCGAGACCCACAGCGCGCTCGTCACGGTCTCGCCGCCGAGCCGCGCGAGGTCCTCCTCGGCGAGCCAGAGCTGGCCCATGACCTCGGGGTCGTTGACGAGCTCGACGCTCTTCTCACCGAGCGTGACGGTGATCGTCTCGCCCTCCTTGACGTCCATCCACGCGGGGACCGCTGTCGTGCCGGGCTCGGGGAGCTCGACCGCGCCGGTCCGCGAGACCGCGCGGATACCCTCGGCCGAGGCCGTGTAGGCGGTCTCGTCCGACCACGTGTCGCCGCCTGCGACGACGGTCACCGTGATCGCCTCGACGGGCTCGGTGCGGGCCACGCCGTCGGTGCTCTCGACCGCGGCGACCTGGGTCGCGGTGAGGCTCCCGACGCCCGACGCGTTCCACGGTGCCTGGACCGCGACGTCGACGGGGAAGTTCTCGTCGAGCAGCGAGGCGAGCGAGTCGCGTGCGGTCGCGGCGCCCGTGGCCATCATCGTGACGAGTCCCGCGCCGATGAGCAGGGCCGAGGCGGTCGCGGTCGTGCGGCGCGGGTTGCGCACCGAGTTCGCGGCCGCGACCTTGCCCGGGACCCCGCCCGCGCGGGCGGCGAGCGCGCCGAGCATGCGGGCCACGCCCGGGACGAAGTACACGGCCCCGACGAGGACCCCGGTGATCGACACCGCACCGCCGAAGATCCCCGCGAGCACGAACAGGGTCGGGTCGGCCCGGTCGAAGGTGAGCGCGGCGAAGGTCGCGAGGGCGAGGATCCCCCCGCCGACGACGACGCCCAGGAGCGCGAGCACGAGGCGCACCCTGCTGCTCTTGCGCACGGGCGTGAGCTCGAGCGGGCGCAGCGCGGCGAGCGGGGCCACCCGGGTCGCGAGGCGCGCGGGGGCGAGCGCCGCGAGGACCGTCACGGCAGTCCCGGTCGCGAGCGGCCACGCCACGGTCGCGGCCGAGAGCGTCACGACGCTCGGGGCGGGCACCGCGAGGTCGAGCGCGGGTACGACCCACAGTGCGGTCTGCGCGAGCAGGGTGCCGAGCCCAAGACCCGCCGCGGACGCGACCAGGCCCACGGCGCCCGCCTCGATCAGGACCGAGCGGCGCACCTGGGAGCGGGTCGCGCCGACGCAGCGCAGGAGCGCGAGCATCTGGGCCCGCTGGGCGACGAGCACCTGGAAGGTGTTCGCGATGACGATCGCCGCGACCACGAGCGCGACGCCCGCGAAGGTCAGCACGAAGGCCGTGAGGATGTCGGTCTCGCCCGCGAAGTGCACGACGGCCTCGTGGGCGGCCTCGTGCACGGTCGAGGCGTTGACACCCTGCACCTCGGCCTCGATCGCGTTGCTGACGCGGCTTGCCGCGCGCGCGTCCTCGAGCACGACGAGGGCCCGTTCGGCGTAGAGGTCGACGCCGATCGCCGAGGCGAGGTCCGTCGCGAGCGCCTCGGTCACGACCGCGGTCGGCGCGTCGTAGTTGAAGCCCGTGGGGTCGACGAGCGTCCCCACGAGGGTGGCGGTGCGTGCGGTGCCCTCGGACTCGTCGAAGCCGCTCACGGTGAGCACGTCGCCGACGGCAAGCCCGAGTCGCTTCGCGCTCGAGGCGGTCAGGGCGAGCTCACCCTCCGAGCCCGGGAGCCGGCCGGACTCGACGGTCGCCGGCTCGAGGCGCTCGTCGCTCGCCGTGACGGAGGCCCACGCGTAGTCCGAGCGACCCTCGTTCGCGACGACGAAGCTCAGTCTCTGCACGGGCGAGACTGCCTCGACGCCCGTGACCGCGCCGATCGACTCGACCGTCTCGGGGGAGAATCCCGTCCCGGAGGTCAGGACGAGGTCCGCCTCGGCGAAGCTCGCCGAGACCGAGTTGTACGCCGTCTGCTTGACGATGTCCGAGCCGAGCAGGGCCGCGGCGACGAAGGCCGAGCCGAGCGCGATCGCGATGCCCGCCGCGACGAGGCGGCCCCCGCCGCGGCGCAGCTGGGCGAGGACGAAGCCGCGCATCAGGCGACCGTCCCGACCGGCGTCTCGAGCGAGCGCAGTGCGTCGAGGCCTGCGAGGACCGACTCGGGGGTCGGGTCGTCGATCGTGCCGGCGATGCGACCGTCGGCGATGAGCACGACGCGGTCGGCGTAGGCGGCCGCGGTCGGGTCGTGCGTGACCATGATGACGGTGCGGCCGAGCTCGCGCACCGAGCGGCGCAGGAAGCTCAGCACCTCGGCGCCCGAGCGCGAGTCGAGGTTGCCCGTGGGCTCGTCGGCGAAGACGACCTCGGGGCGTGCGATCAGCGCGCGTGCGATCGCGACGCGCTGCTGCTGCCCGCCCGAGAGCTCCCCGGGTCGGTGCGTGAGGCGCTCGCGCAGCGCGAGGGTGTCGACGAGCGTGTCGAACCACCCGGTGTCGACCTTCGTGCCCGCGAGCTCGAGGGGCAGGGTGATGTTCTGCTCCGCGGTGAACATCGGCAGGAGGTTGAAGGACTGGAACACGAAGCCGACGCGCTCGCGGCGCAGGAGCGTCAGGGCGTCGTCGTCGAGCTTCGTGAGCTCGGTCTCGCCGAGGTGCACGGTCCCGCTCGTGGCCGAGTCGAGTCCGGCGAGCAGGTGCATGAGGGTCGACTTGCCCGAGCCCGAGGGGCCCATGATCGCGGTGAAGGCACCGGCGGCGAAGTCCACGTCGACGCCGGCGAGGGCGTGGACGGCGGCCGCGCCCTCGCCGTAGACCTTGGTCAGGCCGCGGGCGCGGACGGCTGGCGAGCCGGTGTCGGGGGCGTGCTGGGTCACGAGGGTTCTCCTTGGCTGAGTGACAACACCTCGACGTTAGGGGCGGGCCGGGCGCGGGCGCGTCGCCCCGGGGTCTGGTCCTCGCCTCCCCCCGCAGGGGGAGGGGGTCGGGGACGCGTCGTACCTCCGCCGACGACGGCGCCCCGCAGGTCTGGTCCTGTGGGTGCGGTCGGGCAGGTCAGCCGCGGTGCGGCTGGACGAGCCCCGAGTCGTAGGCCGCGACGACCGCCTGCACGCGGTCTCGTGCGCCGAGCTTGGCGAGGATGCGCCCGACGTGCGTCTTGACGGTCGCCTCCCCGACGAACAGCTCGCTCGCGATCTCGGAGTTCGAGCGCCCGCGGGCCATGAGCACGAGCACCTCGCGCTCGCGCTCGGTGAGCTGGTCGAGCCTCGCGTCGAGCTCGCTGCTCGCGCCCGGGTCGGGCAGGGCGGTCGCGAGATGCTCGAGCAGGCGCCGCGTCGAGGACGGCGCGATCACGGCGTCGCCCGCGTGCACGGTGCGGATCGCGGCGAGCATCTCCTCGGGCGGGGCGTCCTTGAGCAGGAAGCCGCTCGCGCCCGCGCGGATCGCGGCGAGCACGTACTCGTCGAGGTCGAAGGTCGTCAGGACGATCACGCGCGGCAGCTCGCCCGCGGCGGTGAGGCGCTCGGTCGCGCCGATCCCGTCGATGCGCGGCATGCGGATGTCCATGAGGACGACGTCGACCTCGCCCGCGCGCGCGGCGGGCAGGATCGCGTCGAGCGCGTCCTGGCCGTCGTCGGCCTCGATCACGACCTCGAGGTCGGGCTGGGAGTCGATCACCATGCGGAAGCCCGCGCGCACGAGCTTCTGGTCGTCGACGAGGGCGACGCGGATCACGGGGAACCTCCGGGTGCGGGCAGCGGCAGCGTGGCACGGACCCGGAACCCGCCGCCGGGGCGCGGGCCGACCGTGAGCGTGCCACCGAGCATCATCGCGCGTTCGCGCATCCCGAGCAGTCCGTGCCCGCCGACGGCGTCCTCGTCGCTCAGGTCTGCTGCGGCGCCGCGCCCGTCGTCGGAGATCTCGAGGGACAGCGAGGTGTCGGTCCACTGCACGAGGAGCGTCACGGACGGGTCGGGCCCCGCGTGCTTCATGACGTTGGTGAGGGCCTCCTGGCAGATGCGGTACGCCGTGAGCCCGACCCCGGGTGGGAGGGCACGAGGTGTGCCCATCCGCACGAGCGACACGTTGAGCCCGCTCGCGCGCACCTGCTCGACGAGCGTCTCGAGGTCCCCCGAACCGGGCTGGGGGGCGAGCGCGCCGTCGTCGCCCGGCTCGCCGTCGTCCTCGCGCAGCACCCCGAGGAGGCGGCGCATGTCGGCGAGCGCGGCGCGGCCCGTCTCGGCGATCGTCTCGAGCGCGAAGGTCGCGGCGGCGGGGTCCTGCGTGCCCGCGTACCGCCCGCCGTCGGCCTGGGCGACCATGACCGTGAGGGAGTGGGCGACGATGTCGTGCATCTCGCGAGCGATGCGGGCGCGCTCTGTCTGGGCGGCGAGGCGCAGCTCCTGCTCGCGCTCGACCGCGAGGCGGCGCATGCGGTCCTCGCGCGCGCGGAGCGCCTCGACGCGGGCGTGGCGCAGGCGTCCTGCGCCCCACGCGACGAGCACGAGCGGCATCGTGATCATGACGATCACGAGGCCCGTGCGCAGGTCGCCGCCCGCGGGTCCGCTGCGCACGACCACGTCCCACGCGAGCAGGACGCAGCCGAGCAGGCCCGAGCCGAGCGCGGTCAGGCTTGCCCAGCGCGGGCCGTACGCGGTCACGGCGTAGAGGGCGAGCAGCACGGCGCTCGCGTAGAAGCCGACCGCCTGGTAGCCCTGGCCGAGCACGACGACGCCCACGAGGTACACCGCGACGACCGAGGGCACCGGGTGGGTGCGCCGGAAGGCGAGCGGGACGCTCATCGTGAATGCGAGCGCGGGGCTCATGTCGACGAGCGCGAAGACGCCGCGGTCGATCGCGAGCGAGACGAGGAAGAAGCTCGCGGCGAGCGCGGTGTCGACCGCGGGGGTCACCCAGCGGCGACGCGTGGGCAGCCCGTCGTCGTTCACCCCGCCAGACTAGGTTCGCCGGGGCGGGCGCGTCGTCGCCCCGCGGGGGGAGGTACGGGTCCGTCGCGAGGCGGACCGGGCCGCACGGGGGTCGGACCGGGGCGATCCGGACTTTCGAAACCTTGCCGAGTCGAGGTGAGCACATGGGTCATTCATGACCTAGCATGGAGCGATGACGCGCGTGATCCTGGCCGAGGACGACCCGGCCATCGCCGAACCGCTCGCCCGCGCCCTCGGCAGGGAGGGCTACGACGTCGTCGTGCACGGCACCGGTCAGGGGGCGGTCGACGCCGCGGGTGAGGCCGACCTCATCGTGCTCGACCTCGGCCTGCCCGACATCGACGGCCTCGACGTCGCGCGTGCGATCCGCGGCAAGGGCCTGACCGTGCCCATCCTCATCCTCACCGCACGGGCCGACGAGGTCGACCTCGTCGTGGGTCTCGACGCAGGCGCGGACGACTACGTCACCAAGCCCTTCCGGCTCGCCGAGCTGCTCGCGCGGGTCCGGGCGCTGCTGCGCCGCACGCACGGCGAGCCGGTCGACGAGGACGAGGTCCAGGCCCAGAACATCCGGGTCGACGTCGCCGCGCACCGAGCCTTCCAGGACGACCGCGAGCTGCACCTGACCGCGAAGGAGTTCGAGCTGCTGCGCGTGCTCGTCGCCGCGGCGGGCACGGTCGTCTCGCGCGAGACGCTCATGCGCGAGGTGTGGGGAGCCGACCCGAACGGTTCGACCAAGACCCTCGACATGCACGTGTCGTGGCTGCGCCGCAAGCTCGGCGACGACGCGAACAACCCGCGCTACATCTCGACCGTGCGAGGCATGGGCTTCCGGTTCGAGACCCCGGGTGGCTAGGGTCGCCTAGTGCGCCGACGTGTCCTGCAGGCCACGGTGGCAGCAGTGACCGTGGCCGTCATCCTGCTCGGGTTCCCGCTCGCCTTCATCGGCGCGCAGATCGTGCGCCAGAACGAGGTGCGCGAGCTCGAGCAGCGTGCCGCAGGTCTCGCGCGCCAGGTCGACACGCGCCTCGAGCGCGGGATCGAGATCACCCCCGCGCTCCTCGAGCTGTACGTCGGTGGGGACCGCTCGCTCGCCGCCTCGGTGTTCGTCATCACCCCCGAGAACCACCAGCTCTCGGCGGGCCCACCCGTGACGGGGCAAGCGGTGCAGTCCTCGGTGCGCACCGAGCAGGGCGCGACGATCCTGCTGTTCGTCTCGCGCTGGGACCTGCTGTGGGTCTCGGCGCAGGTCGTGCTGCTCGTGATCGCCGCGGCCGTGGTCGCGTTCGCCGCGGGGATCGGCATGGCGCTGTGGCAGGCAAACCGGCTCGCGGCGCCCCTCGTGTACCTCGCAGCGATGGCCGAGATGCTCGGCTCGGGGCAGGTCAAGGGGCAGGTCGAGAAGTCCGGGGTCGAGGAGATCGACCAGGTCGCGCTCGAGCTCTCGCGCAGCGCGGACCGCATGGCCGACCGGCTCGCGGTCGAGCGCCAGTTCGCGGCGGACGCCTCGCACCAGCTGCGCACCCCGCTCACGGCGCTGTCGATGCGCATCGAGGAGATCACGCTCGCCGCGGAGACCGAGGAGGTGCGCGAGGAGGCCCGCATCGCCCTCGAGCAGGTCGAGCGTCTCGCCGACGTCGTCGACGACCTCCTCGCGCACTCGCGCCAGCAGCAGGGCGGCACGACCCAGCCGGTCCACCTGTTCGAGCTCGCCGAGCAGCAGATCGAGGAGTGGGCGCCCACCTTCGAGGCCGCGGGCCGCGCGCTCGAGCTCGAGGTCGAGCCGGACGTCTACGTGCTCGCGACCCCCGGGGCGCTGTCCCAGGTGCTCGCGACCCTCATCGAGAACTCCCTCAAGCACGGCGCGGGGACCACGTGGGTGCGTTCACGTCCCTCCGGACCCGGCGACGGCACGGTCCTCGAGGTCGGCGACGACGGTGAGGGCGTCGACGACGACCTCGCCCCGCGCATCTTCGAGCGGGAGGTCTCGGGCGGGTCCGGGACGGGGCTGGGTCTCTCGCTCGCGCGCGACCTCGTCGCGGCCGACGGCGGCCGGCTCGAGCTCGCGCAACGCCGTCCTGCGGTGTTCGCGGTGTTCCTCACGGGCGTGCCGCGCTCGCTCGACCCCAAGGTGCTCCTGCCCAAGGGCTCGGTGCTGTCGAGCCCGACCCCGCCCTCGATCGACCGCTGAGGCCTACGGGCGCTGCTCGGGGGCGCCGTCGTCGGCGTGCTCGCGGCCCACCTTGGCAAGCGGGGTGCCCGTGAAGACGAGGTACTTGTAGCACAAGAAGCGGAACACGGTCCCGAGCCCGACGCCCACGACGTTCGCGGCGATGTTGTCCGCGAGCGGGCTCGTGAGGTCGAGCACGTAGTGGGAGAACCACAGGCACCCGACCGCGATCGCCATCCCGCCGCCGTTGACGAGCGCGAACATCACGAGCTCGCGCACGCGCCCCTCGGTGCGCTGCGCGGCGAAGGTCCAGTAGCGGTTGCCGAGCCACGACACGAGCGTCGCGACCACGACCGAGATCACCTTCGCGGTGAGCGGCTTGTGCCCGAGCACCTCCCCGGGGCCGAAACGCAAGAGGTTGAACAGCCCGAGGTCGACGACGTACGCGACGGCCCCGACCGAGCCGAAGCGGGCCAGCTCGGCGAAGATCGGAAGAGCGTCGTGTAGGGAAAGAGTGTAGATCTCGG
>ENA-UOXR01005021-UOXR01005021.1-bioreactor-metagenome-genome-assembly--contig:-NODE-5021-length-9997-cov-4.100583_pt1 | contig 9997 bp, 10 predicted proteins | sample MGYA00238164_ERZ764825 | MGnify/ENA primary metagenome ERZ764825 (study PRJEB28920, sample SAMN05720171) | bioreactor metagenome | isolation source: Anaerobic biogas reactor | place: USA:Washington...
TTCAGAAGCTTCATCATTTTGATCGTTGCCTTGAGCTTTTCCCTGACGGTGACCCTGGCGAATTCAATCCTGACATCGGTGAGGGCACACAAGGCCTGCGCGCGCCGGATGGCGGAAAACGCCTGCACCTGTTCGGCGGGAAGCGAGTACGTACAGTAAGGGCCGCGAAATCCGGCTAAAACCGTATTTTTCATGTCGTATCATTCCTCCTGACTGTCTCCGGTATCCCGGGCGCACCACGATAAATACGGGCATAAGGCGCAGATATGACCGGGCGTAACAGAGAAACGGGATATGCCCGCAGCACTGTCTTCCAGAAGTTTTACCGCTTTTGGTGAAAGGATGACCTTCAGAGGAGGACGATCTCTCCGGTCAAGATACCCTTCATCCAGGCCGTTTTCGAAGAGAAGGATCAGAAGAGCACCGACCCAGGCATGGAGGGGAGGCCATGAGCAGGTCGACAGGGAGAGGTTTCCGGTAAAGCGGCCTGAAGTGCTGAGATCGTCTCCGGTGTCAGTTTTTGCCTGTTCATCCGGTACACCCGAAGAGTCTGCACCGTTTTCCCAAAAAACGGACCGATCCTCAAGTATTTCCTCATCGGGAATGACTCCCGCCGAAAAAAACGCTGCTTCATGGGCACACCTGAGCCTCAAACCTGATACCAGAAGGTTTTCAATCTCCATAATGGTCTACCCCCACCCGTGAAGCACATCTATACGGTCTGCCCGCGGCAAAGTGGGAAAGAATGGCGTACCCTTCCCTGACGGGAAGATACCTGAGGCTCCAGAGCCTTGAACCGTTGGATGCAGAAGGACGCGACAGGTGTTTCCTGAAGATATCGGGCAGGTTTTCCCTGTCAGGGGAAGGTCGGTCTTCCCGGGGCCACATCCATACCAGCAGTGGTGAAAAAATAAAGAAGAGATCTTCTGCGAGGGGAGGAATTCCGCCGTTGCTGCAGAGGATCCCTATCCACGGATCGAGGGAAAGCTTTGTAATGGACCCGAGAACGACTGCACGGGCGAGGCCGGAGGCATAAGCCAGTTCACCGGACTCCCATTTTTCCCGTTCCAGGAACTCGCCGTCGATCTTTCCGAACTCTGAGAGGATCTGCCTGATCCCAATGAGACCTGCCGCATATCCTTCAGCCAGGCAGTCGAGATACCTGCTTTCCCATTCTTCCTTTTCACGGGGACGAAGGGTACGGGCAGCCATACACCGGATCCTGGCACCGCCGCGGAGCATCTCCCGTGCAAGCAGCCAGTGTTTTTCGCCGTCCTCAAGATGGCGTACCTGTTCAAGGACGGTTTTTCCCGAAAGGATAGCCGATGCCGGAAGGTAGCTGCGAAGATGTTTTCCCCCGGAAAAGACATGAAGGGGAACCGCATATTGCGAAAGAAGGGAGAGAAGCGGACCATCCGGTTCGGCCCCGTACAGGGCAAATATCTCCGATGTCTGGACGACCGGAACGAGGGCGCTGCGTCCGCCGTCTTTTTCGGTAAGCTGGATCGTCCCGTTTTTCCTGGACATCCCGACTTCACTCGTGATGCAGATAAGCCTTGCCATAGGTGACTCACCTCCGGAAACACAAAAAAAGGGAAGTCCGGATCTTACCGGACTTCCCTGTCTTTCACCCCGATGCGGAATGATTGGATACCTAGGGTTCTGTCGTGGCAGTCATGCCGAACCCGAGGCTGTTCCTGCTCCCGAAACCTGAATCGTAGCCCAGGCAGAGCAACTCCGAAGGCCCGGATGCGGTGAAAGGTACCAGGTGACCTATGACGACTTCTCCGGGCTTCACGGTTATCGCTTTGCTGGTCCTTTTCCTGCTGATGTAGCCGGTATCAGGATCGAACCGGACCTCTTCCGGAGCATCCGCCCCGGTGAGCGCATTCCATTTCCTGGAGAGGTTGACCGCAAGGACCTTCCAGAAAAGAGGATCGTCGGGAGGGAGATACCTGTGTCCCCGCCGCTCGTCGTGAACGCTCGCCACCAGCGGAGAAATGCTCGTGAATCGGGCCTTTCCCCGGGAAAACTGCTTCGGCGGCTCCGCCTTCACCGAGGTCATTTTCGCCTCCATTCCCCCGATGTTCACGGTCCCGGATGAAAGGAGGGCGTCCATGACGACCGTCGAAAGGATCGGCAGGCATGAACCGAACGTCCATCTGAGTGTGTCCGTAGTGAAGATAAGCCTTCCCGACTCCACTTTCGCGGATCCCGGACCGCCGAAAAGCTGGCTGAATGTAAAGAACTTGTAGGGGCGGTTCCCTGCGCCGCTGAACCCCTGCTCGTGGAGGCGGGCAGCCCATTCCGGGGCCTCGCCGCCGGCAAGACGGTAGATGAGTCCCGTCAGGATATGGTTGTAGTTTACCGGAATGGAAGCTCCGAAGGGTATCGAGAACGTGATCGAGATCCTCATTATGATTTCCTCCTTGCCGTTTCTATGTCGAGTGTACCATAACCCTTCTCCCTGCCTGTGCCGAAGCCTTTGAGGAGGGCGTACTGCAGTCCCGTGAAAGCGAAGGGGTGTGAGCTGAAAACCTCCACAGAACCCTTCATGCACTCCCCGCTGCCCGTCTTTGAAAGGTCGATGGACGTGATGATCCAGGAAGGGTCTCCGGGGTAGGGGGCCACTTCCGGACGGCCCATCATTTCCGCGAGCTCTCCCTGGGCTGCTGAAATCTCTTTCGCTATGGCGAAGGGCGGGCGCAGTGGAGAAAACGTCCTCAGCGAGACCGGCCGGTCCAGCGGGGCCCGCGCCGGTTTCCCGTCCAGGGAGATGGCGGTTATAGGGGGAAAGCCCGAGGACCGGGACAAAATGCGGACCGGCGTCACCGTGCCGAAGATCCCTTCCAGTGGGCGTTCCAGGTGACCCAGAAGTGCCGCCGAGAGTATCCTGTAGCTTTCGGCATAAGCGGCGCTTAAAAGGAGCCCTGCATACCCTTTCGCCGCGGGGAGAGTCCTTCTGCACCTGGCGGCGACGATACTCTCGCCTATGAGTATGTCCCAAAGTCCCGGAAATGAGGATTCCATCACGGCCCGGGGAAAATCTCCCCGGACCGTGATGCTCCGGAAGGCTTCCGGGTGTTCCGTCTTTACATAGACGGCCAGGTCGCCTACTGCGGGCATGCTATTGCTCCTGCAGCGTCAGGACGGCGTATCCCAGCAGGGAAAGGGGATTGCCGTTCTGCGAGACAAGTACCTTCCGTGATTTCGGGCTTTCAGCTACATCGTTTTCGTTATAGCCCAGCAGCGGGAAAAGACTGTGCCCCATCCAGCCGCATCCCCACCCGAGGCGGATGACCGCCTGGTTTACCGCCAGGCCGGTCCCTTCGTATTCCTGTTTCCAGAGTTTCCCTGAGGCGTCAAATTCTGAGAAGAAGGTCCTCTCCAGGCTCGCGGTAAAGTCGGCCTGGTCTTTCAGGGCGCAGATTATGTCGACGGAGTTTCTGAACTGCACCTTGCCTCTCGGAGGGGAAAGCTTCTCGAGAAGGGCCGTGTCCAGTGAAATGGAAAAGCTGAATGACACACCAGGATCCAGAAATTCGAGGAAAACCGGTGCGGACCTGGTTGACTGACCGTTCCTTGTCTGTGAGATCATGGGCGCAAGGGTGCCGTTCGAAAGGGAGAAAATGTTTGCAGCCGCAAGAGTGAACCCATTGTCGGAAGGAGGGGTGTCCTCAACGGACATGCAGCGGAGAACATCGTTCTTCGGGTCGGGTCGCTCGCCCGTTCCGGGGTTCCTGAAAAGATCTTCCAGTTTCGACGCGTGTCCCCTGTTTCTTCGGATCGTATTCGCCGACTGGGGGTTCGCCTTTTTCATCTCGGCGATGAGGTCCTTCACTGTCGCGGCGATCTCGCCCCGAAGCCGGTCGTCCTGAACCAGCAGCGAGAAGAGAAGGGCTTCCCGTATGGCGCCCTTGATGGATGTGCCGGGAATGAAGGCCTGGCCGAATCCGTTCCGCACGAAGGGTCTCGCCTCCTTGTCGAGGGAAGCTGCGACCCTTGGAGCTTTAAGTTCGTACAGCACGGCCTCAGATCGTTCGGCCCCATTCTTCGGGATAATGGAGGCCGGGGAAGGTCTGCGATGATATTCGGAGCCCGTCATTCTGCCTGCCGCGTACCGTGAGGCCACGAAAGACTCTCTCAGTACGTATGCGGTTTTCTTTTCCTCGTCTATAGCGTACCGGCAGGCCGGTTCCGGGGCTCCTCCGCCTATGTGTATAGGGGAAAGGCCCGTCAATGTCGCCCTGTACCGTGTTTTTGAGTAGTGAAGACGTTTTGCTTCCGTCATGGCTGCATCTCCTTTAATTTCTCCCCGCCAGGGAGAGGAAAGGGGGCATTCCGTTGAATACGACGGGGTGTCCCGCAAACTGCGGGGTAATGTCTATCGTCCGGCCTTTCGGCAGGAATGGGATGACGGATCCGGCGGAAAGGCACGTCACGGTCGGTTTCGAGATGTCGCTTGATTCGCCGGTGAACCCCCGTATACGGGTCAGTTCGTATCCTATAGGGGTTTCCCCCGCCCTCGCGCACTGCCGGATCCGGGCGCTTTCATCCTCCGTTGGAAGGAACGCGCCCAGGGCGACCGCAGGTTCCCGGAAGTCCCCGGATTCGTGTCCGAAGGGAGTTTGTTCCCCGTCCAGGAAATGAACTGAAAAGTGCCCGTTTCCGGAAGACCGCTCACCTCCGAGCCCCGTGTCCCCCAGGAGGGTCATTGCCGCCCGGAATGACGCTGCAAGGTCGTCAGGCATGTCGGCGACAAGAACCCCCGAAACCCTTTCCAGTGGGACGATCCGTTTCCTGAAGTAGGGAACGGCGCTGTTCGTGCACCTGTCCACGGCGGCTGACCGCTGTCTTTCCTCGCGGAAAAGCGGTTCCGGAGACAGGGGCGGCAGTTTCCCGTTAAAAACGAAATCGCTGACTCCCTGCAACGGGATCCATGTCCATTCCCTGGCGGCCTTTCTCTTTTCGGGACTGACGTTGGAAAAAGGTACCAGCGGCCTGGGGATATAGTAAACATCGCCTTTTTTCCAGAGAAGGGACGACAGGCTTCCCTCTTTCGTGAGCCTGTCCACGATCTCTCCGGGAAAGAGTCTCGAGGCTGCGCAGCCCACACCCCCCCATACGGTGGAAGCATGGATGCCGCCCTCCACCCGGTCGAGGTCGCCTGCAAGGCCGCCGGCCCTTATCCCGGACAGGAATTCCAGAACGCAGACAATCCTTTTTCGTGTCATGAAGGCTCCTTTCCGCTCATCGGGCGAAAACCGCGAGAGCTTCCTCGGGTAGCTTTCCGGCTGACGACGGGGCGATCCCAAGTTCCCTGACGGTTTCTTCCTCTTTTCCCAGGTAATAGTCCCGGGGTCGGAACACCGCCTTGTCGAAGGTCACCTCGATACGGCCGTTTCCCCTGCTGCCTCCTCCTCCGAGAGCGTCATCCTCGAGCAGGGCAAGCATTTCTATAACATGGGAGATGTCCTCGGAAAGCGAATCGGTCGCCTCTACGGAATAGACCACCTCGAAGGCGAATTCCGCCCCGGCGGGGACCCGTTCTATCTGCCTGGGGTTGGCGGCGCAGGTTATGCGGTCGAGGCCGTTCTCGGTTTTCCACTCGGTGAACGGGAGACCGCCCTCGACCTTCTCAAGTTTTTCGAGGCTTCCGGAGGTGAGGTGGGAATCCCGCACCATGATCCTGGCCGGAAGATTGTTCTCTTCGCCGTTCCGGGTGGCAGCGCTGGATCCGAAGAGCCTGCACACACAGCAGGCCGGGTCGGTGCATTCGTGCCGGTAGACTCCAGAACCGCCCGGGTGGTCGAAGGTCTTGTCGAGAGTCCGCTCAAGGAGGCACCTGAGCTTTCCCTTGAGAGAACTTCCCGGGATATAGGGCTGCTGGGTGAGAGGGTCGCGGATGACCGTTGAATCGATGCCCCCGATGGCCAGTTCCGAGTCGCTTCCGCCGATGTGCAGGCCGGTCATGCACCGGATGGTCCCTTTCAGGATGATCTTGCCGAGAAGAGGTTTTCTGTTCATGGTTTTTCCTCCTTAGGTCAGTATCGTTCAGTTGCTTCCATAAAACTTGTGATAGGCAAGGACGGCGTCGAAGAGCTGGCGGAAACGCTCCAGGTCTTCCATGCCGGTCACCTTGTCCAGGACGGGACTGAAAAAATCGGAGAAGGGACGCATGTTTCTTTCCCTTCCCGCCGCGTAGGCGAGGTGATATTTAAGAAGGCGTATCTCCTTCGCAGATTCGCCTTTATTTGTTCTCGCCCTTGTCACCTGACGTATCACATGTTCATGGATGCGGCGTATCTGCGTTGTCTTGATCCTGTTTTCAGAAAAAAACTTTCCGGCTTTCTCGGCTATGGCCACAAGGTCCTCGGGCTGCAGGTGCTGAAGGGACGTGAGGCCTGTTATGACCGCATTTTCGGGGCCAAGCCCGTTCCCTGCCGGAGACTGCCCTCCAAACCGGGGCCGGCCGCTTTCCCTTCCCTGCTGCATGTTCCTGTTCTGCTGGTATGTCATGGAATCGTTCCCCCTTTGAAATAGAAAAGTCATTCGTCGGACGGACGGCGCATAAGCCAGTCGATCCACGTTCCTGCCGTCCGGGCGGCCTCCAGCTCCGGACCTTCGGAATGGAGAAGCTGGAGAAGCAGTTCCTTTTCCTTCCCTCCCCGGGATGACCGGGACGCCGCATATGCCGCAAGGGGCTTCCACAGGGGCCCCTTTCTGTCGGAAATCTTCTGGAGACTGAGCATCCTCCGCAGGAATGCCCTGTCGTAGGCGGGAGAAAGCCTGGGGCCTTCCGCAATCTTCCCGCCTGCCAGGAACACTGAAAGCCAGCGGAGCACCCGGGGCATCTCCGTCGTGAGGTTGAAGGCCCCGCTGTCCCGTATCTCCGTGGTTTTCCGTCCGTCCCCGTCCGGTACCGAAACAGGCGACTGTGCATAAAAAAGGGCCAGGCTGTTTTTCTTCTCCCCATCCGGAGTTTCATGGTTCTTGGCAGCCCGTTCCGCCCTTCCGCCCGTGATGGCTCCCTCTGATATGGGGGCCTTGTCGTCAAGTACGACCATACCCCCGGATATGGACATTGACGGAGATCCCCCGGCATATTTCCTGAATGCGTCGGTCACATCCAGGGCAAATTCGGCGATCTCGTTCCATGCGCCCACGGCGAAAAGATCGTCTCCTCCGGAATAAATGAGCACTATCCTGCGCGGGGCGTCTTCGGGAAATGCTCCCTTTACCCTCCGGGGAAAGATAGCTGGGATACGGGACTCAGAGGTCCTTGCCGCGAGTACGGGGAGTGCGCTTTTGAAGAAGAACGTGAGCATCCGTGACAGGGTGGCGACCCTGCTCATGCTGTAGCTTGCGCCGAGGCCGCCTGCGAATATCAGCCCGAGGCTGTCCACATCCATCCTGAGCGCTCCCATCTTCCGGTTGCCGATGCATCCCTCGTCAAGGACATTCTCGAGCTGGTCGTCAAAAGCGTACTCCGCCCAGGGAAGGGGATGGAACCTGCCGTCTTCCTTCTTAAGCCCATCCCGGATTTTCCTGAGCACCCACACCCGCCCGGCGCGCTGCGGGATTGTATCGATATCCTTTGACGTCCTGATATCGCCGTTTTCTCTCCAGAGGTATTTCGCATCGCTCAGCCTGCCTCCCAGGGCGTACAGGGAACTGCATGCGCTGCATGCGACCTCCTTTTCCTCCTTCATATCATGGAGGACAGCCGACCGCGCGCCGCATACCCTGCATGTTTTTCCGTTTCCGTCCGCAGAGGATCCCAGGATGCCCGGCAGGTGATCGGCCATGGGGACCGCTTTTTCCAGGGCCAGTTTTCCGTGCAGTTCCGCGAAGGCATCCTGAAGCCCATCTGACGACTTGAGCCCCTTCCATGAAAGGGACTGCCACACCAGGGCCAGTGAAAGCCTGGGATCCCTCTCCCAGAAATCCATGGATATCGTTTTCTGAAGGGAGATGAGTTTTCTCATAATGCTTTCCGTATTCGGCAGAAGAAGCAGGAAATGACCTCCGCCGGAGAAGAGGACCTGTGTGGCCGGAAGGCCTGTTTCTGAGAGTATCCTTTCGGCGGTCTCCTCGAGCAGCAGTTCCAGGTGGAATGACCGTGACCGAAGACCACGGAGGGCCCCCTTGCTGGAAACATCGTAAATGTAGCGCTGAATTCCCCGGATATCCCCTTCGACGAGCAGGAAGGGATCCGTTTTCTGAAATGATGACTCTATGGCCCTGTAGGGGTTGAGTGAGTCGAGGATCTCCGGGTGATCCTCCTCGATGCACTGCTGCAGGCAGACCCCGATCATGGCTGTCGTCCTGAGATGGTCGAAAAGGGATATGTCGGGGAACCTGTCCTGTTCCTCGGCCACAAGTGTCTCGCTTGGAACCAGAGCAGTGTATTTCTCGAGCACCCTGAGAAGCCATCCAGGAGTCTGCTGGGAAGGGGATGCTTCGTCGAAATGTGCCTTCAGGTTTTCCTCAAGTACTTCGTAGTTGAAAAGGATTGAACTGTCGCCCCTTGGTGCAGGGAAGAGGAGATGCCCGTCCGAGAGGGGAGCGACGGGAAAAAAGGTGGGTGAAGGGCTTTTCCCCCTGCCCTCCAGGTTCACCTGGTCAAAAATGTTGCGGAGGGCGACGTTTTTGTCCCAGTTCTTCGTCCCCTCGACATCCTCCCGTTCAGAGGAGGAAAGATTGTCCGCGTGGGCTACCACCGCAGCTATGGGAAGGAGACGCCGGTCGGTGCAGTGCTCGAGCCTGACAGAGGCGTTGGGAGCGGTATGGTGGTACCGGGCCGCGAAAGAGTAGACCTCCCATCCGTTTCCCCGTTCCTCCAGCCAGTCGGCGCCCACGTCCATATGGTTTTTCCTTTTCCCTGAGCCGCGCTGGACCAGTTTTCCCACGTCATGGAGCAGTCCTCCCATGGCTGCGAGCCTGATCCTCTCTTTTGCGTCAAGCGCGCTGTTCAAACGAGTTCCCCCTTTCTGAAAGCGGCATAGGATTCCGCCGCCGCTCTTTGCTCAAAACGCCTGCATCCTTTCTGTCTCATCCTTTTGATCCTGTTCCTTGAGGCTGTTCGCGAAGCAGTGTAGGTCCAGGAATCCATTTTGCTCTTCGGTTTCACGGAAATGACCCCTTTCATGGAAATCAGCAGTCAGATGTTTCTCCTCCGGAGCTTTCTTTTTTCATTGTTTCCAGTTCCCGGCGAAGTATCCTGAGATCCCGAACGGGAAAATGTGCCCTGATGATGGTCCAGTCTGCGTTGCTCATGGTGCAGAACCCTTCTGAGAGAAGGGCCTCGATGGACCAGACGAGTGCCTCTCTCCTGCGGATGTTGTATCTCCGAAACACGACAGGAAAAAATGAAAGCAGGATCAGGGCTGCGCCCACATGGACCGTTCCGGCTGCGTACAGCAATCCGGTGGCCCCTCCGGGTGCTGAAAACCAGAGAAAGCCCGGAAATATCCAGGCGAGAACGGGGCTTGCCTGCCCTTCCGGACTGGGTGCGATAATGAACGATAGAATGATCTGGCTGATAAGGAACGCAAAAATGGCGATTTTTGCCATGTCATCACTCCTATATAGTATATTTAGGTGAAATATTTGCGTAGCCCATGGGGATCAGAGATGTGACCTCATCTGGTCGAATACGAAAACACCGTTGTCGTAATAGCCGAACCCCCTGGCGGCATCCTTGTCTGACCAGAGGTAGAATTCATGGGTGCAGCCCGGGACAGGATTTCCCTGGAGAAGCTTGAAGGAGAGACTGTCTTTTTTCTCGCTCTTCTCCAGAAAACGGGAGAGTTCATCAATTTTTCTGTTTACACGATCTGTCGAGGATGGATCAAGGGTCTAGACCTGTTTTTGATAGAAGATTAGCAGAGCAACAAGAATTAATAGATAGTAATAGGTTTAAATTGCTTTTTGATGGTGGGGATTCCGAGGTATACGAACTAATACCTTGCGAATAGTAGCTTCTCGTGGTGAG
>ENA-UOXR01005032-UOXR01005032.1-bioreactor-metagenome-genome-assembly--contig:-NODE-5032-length-9984-cov-5.139490_pt1 | contig 9984 bp, 8 predicted proteins | sample MGYA00238164_ERZ764825 | MGnify/ENA primary metagenome ERZ764825 (study PRJEB28920, sample SAMN05720171) | bioreactor metagenome | isolation source: Anaerobic biogas reactor | place: USA:Washington, USA...
CGGGTCGGGTCGGGAAAGTCTGCCGCGCCGGCCGATTCGGAGGACGGTCGTTTCTCGTCCGTCCTGAGCGTGCGGTTCCGACGCTTCTGCCGCCAAGCAGGCAGCCGGATGTGCCTCCTCCAATAGGCTCGTCCGCGTCCGTCTGACCGGCTCGGCTGAATCACTTGGCCGTTAGAGTTTCACAAGCAAGGCCAGGCTCACTGGCTTACCGCGTTGCTCGATTTCTCTGTGTTTTGCCAAAGGCTCGCGTCTTAACTCAAGACCAGTCAATGATTTAGCTTCCCTACTGTCGTATCGTCGAAGCGACCTCGGCATCTGTAACCCAAGCCGGTATAATCCACACATCTCCTTCCAAGAGATTCTTCGATAAGGGCACCGGGACGAAAACTCTATCAGTTAGAGCTTTCGGGAAAGAGGCGGACGACTCTTCCGGTTGTGGGGAGATCATGCTAGTCAGGGACGCTGGCGAGTTGGAGAAGCTGGGATGCACACGGTTGAATTGGTCAGGGAGGCCATCGCCTTGGCCCAACGTGCCGGGTACCGCATTCGACAGGAGTACCTGGGGAGTGCCATGGGGGGAGGATGCGAGTTTGGCGGTCGGAAGTGGGTCTTCCTGGACGTCTCGTCAGGACCGGCCGATCAGCTCGACCAGCTTCTCGGCGTCCTGCGACACAATCCCGCTGTCACCGGCATGCCGATGTCGGACGAGTTGCGAAATCGAGTCGCCGCGAAGAAAACTGCGTAGAAGGGCCCGGCTGCTGGATTCCAGTGTACCGACCACGGCGGGGCACCTGGACCACCGCTTGGATGGGAAACCTGATGAGCCAAGAATTCACGGAGTGCACAAATCCGGCAACAGGCGAGATTCTGGGACGGTCGCCGTTGAACACCATGGAGGACGTACGGCTGGCCGTGTTGAACGCTCGAGCGGCGCAGGCCAAGTGGGCCGGCTTCTCGGTAACGACACGAGCACGGGCGATCCGCCGGGTACGCGGTTACCTGGTTGAGCACGTCGACGAACTGGCGGAGACAGTCTCGCGCGACAACGGCAAGGTCCGTTTCGACGCCCTGGCCACCGAGATTCTCCCAGCCGCCCTGGCCGCCGGATATTATGCCCGCCAGGCCCGGCGACTGCTCCGCCCAAAACGCCTCTGGCCGGGCCACCTGCTGTTTGCCAACAAGTCATCCCAGATTCACCGGGTTCCCTGGGGAGTTGTGGCCGTCATTTCGCCCTGGAATTACCCCTTTGGAATTCTGTTTTCCGAAGTTGTCATGGCCCTCTTGGCGGGTAACGGGGTCGTTCTCAAGGTGGCCTCCCAGACCCAGATGGTAGGCCGGGCCCTGGAACGGGTTTTCACTGCCGCCGGACTTCCGCCAGGACTATTTGCCTATGTTAACTTGCCGGGTCGCGCCGCGGGCGACGCACTTCTCGAGGCCGGCGTCGACAAACTGTTCTTCACCGGTTCGGTCGCCGTCGGCAAGGAACTGATGGGCAAGGCGGCCAAGACGCTCACCCCCCTCTGTCTCGAACTCGGCGGCAACGACCCGATGCTCGTATGCCCCGATGCCGACTTGGAACGAGCCGCGGGCGGGGCTGTCTGGGGCGGTTTTTCCAATGCCGGACAGTCTTGCGCGGCCGTAGAACGGATCTACGTCCATGCTGACGTCTACCGGCCGTTTCTCGACAAGCTGGCCGAAAAAGTGCGCCAACTGCGAATCGGCCCCGATTCGGATTACCGGGTCGACGTCGGGGCCATGACGACGGCGAATCAGATGGAGACCGTCCGTCGACATATCGACGACGCACTCCAGCGCGGCGCGACCTTGTTCGCCCAGGCAGACCCTCAGGGCGACGGCCGGGGCTGTTTCCTTCCCGTCGTGGTGCTCACCGACGTCGATCACTCCATGGCCGTCATGAAGGAGGAGACGTTTGGCCCCGTCGTGGCCGTCATGAAGGTTGACGATATGGAAACCGCCGTCCGGCTCGCCAACGACAGCGACCTGGGTCTGACGGCCTCGGTGTGGTCGCGTAATCGCCGCCGGGCCATGGCACTTGCACGCCGGTTGCAGGCGGGCGTCGTCACCATCAACGATCACCTGATGAGCCACGGTCTGCCCGAGACTCCCTGGGGCGGATTCAAGCTCTCAGGGATAGGGCGCACCCACGGGCGGATCGGCTTCGACGAAATGACCCAGCCTCAATGCATCGTCGGCGATTTGCTCGGTGGATTGTCCAGGAATCTCTGGTGGCACCCCTACAGCCCCGAACTCTACGAAGGCATCCGCGGCCTGCTCATCGGGCTGTACGGAAGAGGAATCGGCACGCGGCTGGCCGGCCTGCGAGCCACACTCAGGATCGCCGGGCGAATTCTAAGGCGGTGAGACCCATGTGAGCTACCGGCGCGGGGTACGAGTCTCGGCCACCGCTCGGCCGCGGCGACATCCGGCAGATGTCGCCCACTTCGCCCTCATGGCACATGGTCGAGAGGAATTGGCGTCGGTTCGAACAGTTCGTCGTGCTGGGTTTGTGCTAACCGAATGACGAGCAGCTTCTGCTCCAGAGAACCCGACGAGTCGGTCGTGAGAAAGTGATACCCGAGAGTGCCCAGCCGGTCGGGCAGGCAACTCAGCACGATCATGTTACCCGGCGCCAAACAGGCCGAGACGGCCATGTCGTCGAACACCAGACGCGGTCGAGAATTATCGATTCGCCAGGCGCCCTGGCTACCGGTGATGTTGCGTTGGTGCTCGTCGTGATGCAGTTCCGGAACGACTTCAAGTGTCACACGTCCGTCTTTTTCCGGTACGGCACGAACGGCCATAACGCCTTGTGCCAGCTTGTAGGTTTCGCCCGAGACCCCGTCGGGGCCGGACAGCAGCACGGGCAATTCGGGGTAGATGATCGAAGTGTTGATCTCACTCCGCTTTCCGGCCCGGAGTTGCTGATGGCTCCACATCGGCCCCTCTTCCGAACCAATTTCGGCCAGCGGCGTTGTCTGAGGACCGCCGATCGGAGTTGACTTCTGCTTCAACTCGAGGAGCTGCGACAGAGCGATCGGCACCTGCCCGGAAATCACCCCGACGCGGAGACCGTTGGCGGCCAGGCGACGCCGAGTCTCGACGGGGAATTGCTGCTCGTCAACCTCCCGCCAGAGTTCCTGGTTGACTGATTCGTCGCCAAAGGGACATCGAACGAAGAACACATCGAGGGTGACACTGTCGGGCGACATCTGCGCAGCCCTGAGCGGCGAACGGTCGGTTTCGGGACGAATCGGCGTACAGCCCATCCCAACCGCCAGCGCACAGAGAATCAGATGTTGCGCGATCTTCCCAGGAGAAAACATGAAGCCCTGTTCCGAAACCGTGGTCTGGCGAGCGGACGTAAGTCCCTTTTCGTCCGCATGCCCATTCGGAGGCGCGAAGAGTACAAACCACTGCCCGGCGTGTCAATGCGGACCTTGCGGCAAACAAGCAAAGCTGGGCAATTCAGGCAGATCAATGACTCTAGCAACGGTCAATGACCGAGATGGCCTTCTCGTCGGACTGCTTCACTCTTCAGAATCGGATACAGCTTGGGCGCCGGGATCTTCGTGCCGTAGACGGCACCGTGCAGTTCGCTCAGTTTTCGATAGCCGTGATGAAGGAAGTCGTAAAGTTCGGCCGGCGGCTTTCTCGACAGCCAATCATCGGCCAGCCGTTCCGCAACGGCGTCGAAGCTCTTCTGAGACCCGCTATGGGCATAGCAGCGTCCACGGAAACGCCGCACGTCGCCGTTGAAGCGGGGGCTGATATGCCACAGTTCGTGGACGATGGTCGTCAGCTTCTCGCGAAACTCGAGATCCAGAAACCGCGGGAGATAGAAACTGAGGATGTAGAGCATCTCGCGGCCGACGTTGTCCTGCAGACGCTGAATCCCCCAGTTTCGCCCGCCGCGGACGACGGACAGCTCTCCGCCGGGGAAACGCATGGGGGTCAGCGAGGCGTACATCCCGTGCTTCACCGATTTGCGGGTCTGGCAGAAACTGACGGCCACGCGATGGAAATCGATGTGGGACAGTTCCGGAACCCGCCGCGTCATGTCGTGGCACAGCAGACGCATCCGCTCGGTGAAGTCAAAGCCCGGCGACTTCTTCGTGCTACGGCGTCGTGATCGTTTCGATGGCGTCGAATCCATGACAGCCCTTCATTTTCCCGAGTACCAGAAGGCCCGAAGCCAATTGTGCCGCCGGAGTCGCTCCAGCAGGGACTCGGACAGATCAGGTTTCTCACAGGCACCGGCATTCCATTGGGCCTGCTCGACATTGCGGATTCCGGGGATGACCGTACTCACGGCCGGGTGGGCCAGCACGAACTTGATGGCCACGTCGGCCAGAGTATGCGAGTCGGCCAGACCGGCTTCGGCCACGTCGCGACGGACCTCTTCCACTCGATCGACGGCCCGATCCAGCCGGTCGCCGGCGAAGTAGCGGCTGCGGAAGTCGTCGGGAGGAAACTGATGCCCCTTGCCGTACTTACCCGTCAGCGCCCCCTCGTCGAACGCGACGCGGACGATGATCCCCGTGCCGGTCTCGGCGGCAACAGGCAACAGTTCGGCCGCCGGTTCCTGTTCGAAGAGGTTGTAGATGACCTGTACCACGTCGACCAGCCCGCGACGCATGAGGTCGACGACGCAGTTCTGGTCATGCTCCGGAGTCGAGAGTCCGATAAGCCGCAGTTTGCCTTCGTCCCGAAGCCGGGCCAGGATTTCCAACGGCACGGGGTCGCGGTTCCAGGCTCGCGTCCAGGTATGGAGTTGGAGCAGGTCGATGCAATCCGTCCCCAGATTGGTCAGCCGCTCCTCCAGATTCGCCCGCAGGTAACCCTCTGAATAGCGCTGTTCCGCCTTGCAGTAGGGGCTGGGAGGCCAGGGGCCCGTGGCAGGGGGCGTTTTCGTCGCCACATAGACCTGTTCAGACCGCTCCTTGAGCACCTTGGCAATCACCCGTTCGCTCCGGCCGTCGCCGTAGCCTTGGGCCGTATCGATGAAATTCACACCGAGGTCGATTGCCTTGTGGAGAGCGGCCTCCGAGTCGGCGTCGTCCTGTCCGCCCCATTGCCCGCCCAAAGCCCAGGCGCCAAAGCCGATTTCCGAGACGTTCCAGCCGCTGTTTCCGAAAGGGCGGTACTTCATGGAAGTTACTTTCGTGCAAACCGTGGTTCTGCAAAACGCCGTGAATTTGTGGGAGAGGGCTCAATTATCGGAACGCACGCCCCGGCTATTTGCCGAAATCATAAACGAATCTGCGGTGCAGGGCAAAGCTCCGCACGCCCTCCTACCCCTCCCGGCTCTCAAGTTCTTCCCACCGTGCGTAGACCTCGGCCAGTTTCTGCTCCGCGGCCCTCAGTTCGTCGGCCCTCTTGACGATTTCGGCACGCTCTTGTTGGTAGAACCCGGGGATGCCCATCATGTCGTGGAGCCGCTGCTGCTCGGTTTCCAGCCGTTCGATCTCCTCGGGCAGTTTCTCCAGTTCGAGCCTCTCACCGTAGGTGAGCCGGCGAGTTTCATTGTGCTTGTGAGGCTTTTCCTGCTTGGGTTTCGCTGGCCTGCGAGGCTCCTCGGGTGTGGGGACCGCCGCCCGCTGGGCGAGCCAGTCGTCGTAGCCGCCCGCGTATTCGTGAACCCGGCCCTCGCCTTCGCAGACCAGTGTGCTGGTCACCACGTTATTGAGAAACTCGCGGTCGTGGCTCACCAGCAGCACGGTTCCCGAGTAGTCGAGCAGGATCTCTTCGAGCAGGTCGAGCGTTTCGGCGTCGAGGTCGTTCGTCGGTTCGTCCATCACGAGCACATTGGCCGGCTTGGCGAACAGCCGGGCCAGCAACAGCCGGTTCCGCTCGCCGCCTGAAAGCTGCTTGACGGGACTCTTGGCCCGGTCGGGTGTGAACAGGAAATCCTCCAGGTAACCGTAGACGTGTTTCTTCTTTCCGCCGACCAGGACATGATCGCTGCCGTCGGCCAGGTTTTCGACCACCGACTGCTCCAGGTCGAGTTGCGCGTGCAGTTGGTCGAAGTAGGCGATCTGGAGTTTCGTTCCGTGCCGCACCGTGCCGTCGGTCGGCGCAAGTTCGCCCAGGATGACGCGGAGCAAGGTCGTCTTGCCGATCCCGTTGGGGCCGATGATGCCGATCCGATCGCCGCGCATAACGAGCGTCGAAAGCTGGCGCACGATCGGACGATCCCCGTAGGCGAACGACACGTTCTTGAGTTGGGCAACGAGCCGGCCGGAGCGTTCCGCTTCCTGAACCTGCATCCTGGCAGTGCCTATCCGCTCGCGGCGATCGCTGTGCTGGCGGCGCATGTCGATCAATCGGCGCACTCGGCCTTCGTTGCGGGTCCGCCGCGCCATGATTCCCGTACGGATCCACTTCTCTTCCTGGGCCAGCTTCTTGTCGAACAGAGCCCGTTGGTCCGCCTCGGCCTTCAGGGCCGCTTCCTTCCGCTCGACGTACGTGTCGTAATCGCATTGCCATGACGTGAGCTTTCCGCGGTCGAGGTCCAGAATTCGCGTGGCCAGGCGGCGGAGGAACCGCCGATCATGCGTCACGAAAATCAGGGTCTCCACCTGCTTAAGAAGGAACTCCTCCAGCCACTCGATGGTTTCGATGTCGAGGTGGTTCGTGGGTTCGTCGAGAAGCAACACGTCGGGATCTCGAACCAGGGCCTGGGCGAGCAGGACGCGCCGTTTCATACCGGCCGAGAGGGTGGAGACTTCGACGTCGGCGTCGAGCTGCATCCGCGACAGGACCGCTTCCACCTGCTGCTGGATTCGCCAGCCGTCCGACAGTTCCAACTCGTGGCCGATCCTGTCGAGCCGGGCGTGGAGCGCTGGATCGTCCTTTGTGGCCAGTTGGGCACTGATCTGGTGAAACTCCGTCAGAAATTGGCCCTGCTCGGCCAGTCCCTCGGCAACGAGATCGTAGATCGTTCCGGCCAAATCATCCGGGACCTGCTGATCTACCAGGGCGGTGGTGACTCCTTGCCCGCGGCTGACCTCTCCGCTGTCGGCGGAGAGCTGGCCGTCGAGGATCCGCATCAGCGTGGTCTTCCCTTCTCCATTTCGGCCGATCAGGCTGATCCGCTCACCGCGATCGACGGTAAGGTCCACCCCGTCCAGCAGGTGGGGACCGTTGAATTGATGGTTGACGTTGCGAAGTTGGAGCAGAGCCATACGCAATTCCTGGTGTGAGTCGGCCGGACGAGCACTTCAGCAGACAGACTCGCACGCACATTGTAAACGGGTCGGTCGACCATCAGCGTATACGCCAGGGACACCGTCGGCAGGCACAGAACCGGGTTTCAAATTTCCTGAATTGTGCAAATTTCCCATTCCAACAAAGACCGCAGGTTTGTTATTGGTGGTCCTGGAATTGACGGGCGAAGCTGGCAAAAATACTCCGATAGTCAGAAGTTATACGGCCATTCCTGATTTCGCCGAACATGTTTGGGCACGGTTTGCGCAGCGAGTGTTCCACGCAGTGAAGTGGGAAATCAGGGAGACTCGGAAGCATGTCTCCCCTAGAAGGGGAGTTCTGCGGTTGGTCGTGACACCGATTGAACAGATGCGTACAATCGTGGAACTGCGTCTCATCTCCCTTGCTACGGGGAGTGTGCTCGTTCGCCAACCGGCAAGGATTGCCGGGCGGAAAGGATAGCAGACCGTCAGCAGGATCAGGCCGTGTGGAAGTGCGACGAGATCGTTCAATCTTGGGACTTCCGCAAGGTTCTCGTACTCTCTGACGGGGATACCGACGACTGAAAAAGAAGGCATAAGAAGTGGCTTCCAATCAAACGACTCGTCAGTTCTCAAACAAGTCCATGGCCTCGTTCGGACCCAGCCAAGGTTCGTCAAGGCCCTCCGAGGGGGAGGGAGCGGTGGCCGTGGCTCGGACGCATGCCATCACGGCACTCACCGACGGACGGTATCCGAACCGGCTGGATCGAGAAGCTTTCTACCCCGTGGCCTATCGGTGGATGTACTATTCCCGCCGGATGGACGAACGGCTTTTCGAGCTTTTCCAGAAGGGGTATGCCAAGGGGACGGTAACGACCGGAATTGGCAACGAGGCAACCTCGGTCGGGATGACGATGCCGCTCCGTAGCGGGCAGGACGTGGTTTCGGTAATGCATCGCGACCTGGCGTCGCATCTGATCCTTGGGGCTGAACCCTACGATCTGTTCTGCCAGTACTTCGCCAACGCGGAAAGCCCCACGCACGCTCGGGAGGGCAATTGCCACCACGGCGACGCCGCGATGCGCCGCTTTCCGATGATCAGCCATCTGGGAAAGATGCTGAGCCTCGTGGTGGGCGGGACCTGGGCCGCCCGCCGATCCGGTGAGTCGGTGTTTGGCCTGACGGTGGTCGGCGACGGCGGTACGAGCACCGGAGAGTTTCACGAATCGATCAATCTGGCCTCCGTGTTGGGGGTGCCGGTGATCTTCGTGATCGAGAACAATCACTACGCGTTTTCGACGCCCACGCGCGCGCAGTTTCGCTGTGCCCGTCTGTCGGACCGGGCCGCTGGCTACGCCATCGAAGGCAAGACGATCGACGGCACAGACCCCTGGCTGGTCTATTCGACGATCTACGATTGCCTGGAAGAAATGGCGGACGACTCGGCTCCGAGGATCATCGAGTGCGACACGCTGCGCCTGCAAGGACACGCGGCATACGACAAAGCCGGCTATGTCGATCCAAAGCAGTTGGAGATCTGGAAACGCCGCGACCCGTTGCCCCGAACTCGCAGCGAATTGGCCGATGTCTGCGGGTTGGACGAGTCGGCAATCGCAGCCATCGAGAGCGGCGTCGATGAGATCATCGAGGCAGCGGTAAAACGTGCGCTCGCGGTGGGACGGCCTTCTCCCACGACCCATCCGATGAGCGCGTATGCCAAGGGTGGAGCAATACGGGTCCCGGCCTGCCAGGCCAAGCGCGTCAAGAATGGGGATGCGGTCAATCGCGCCTTGGACTACCTGCTCGAACAGGATCGGCGGGCCGTGTTGCTCGGACTCGATATTGGAGTGTACGGCTCGGCCTTCAAGACGTGCAAAGGCTTGATCGACCGGCACGGGCCGGATCGGGTGATCGACATGCCCATTTGCGAATCGGCCGGGATCGGGTTCTGCCTGGGAGCCAGCCAGGTGGGCGTTCGTCCCATCTACGAGTTCCAGTTCTCCGATTTCTCCACCGAAGCCTGCACCCAGGTCGGCCTGAACAGCGGCACGTGGTTCTTCCGATCGGGCCAACCGGCACCCCTGCTGTTGCGGCTTCCGTGCGGTGGCGGGTTAACCATGGGCGCCTTTCATTCGGGCGAGTTTGAAGGACTCTGGTCGCGATTTCCCGGCCTGAAGTTGCTCTATCCGGCGACGGCTCAGGAGACGTTCGAGGCCCTGGTTGCCGGGTATCACGACCCGAACCCATGCCTCGTGCTCGAGCACAAACTCCTCTATTGGAGCAAGAGCGGCGACATCGATTTTGACGGAGACCTGGCCCGCGTCTGGCGCAGCCGAACCTACCGCAATGGGAACGAACTCACCGTAGTGGCTTACGGAGCCATGGTCCACGAGTGCCTGCGAGCAGCCGATCAGACGCGACGAAGCGTTGAAATCATCAATCCTTTCGTGCTTCACCCCTTGGATATCGCGCCGATCGTCAGTTCGGTAAAGAAGACGGGACGTCTCCTCGTCGTCCAGGAGAGCGGCGAAACCCAGGGACTCGGCAACCGCATCATTTCCCTGGTCGCTCGTGGATGCCACGACGCCCTGAAGACCCCGCCTCAACTCATCTCATCCCCCGATCTGCCGATACCATTTGCCCCCGAGTTGGAGGGGTACACGCGACCTGCCTGGGAACGTATTGCTCTTGTCATCGAACAGGCATGTCGCCAGAACGCATCGGGTGACGGAAAGCGAGCTATGCACTAGAATGCGTTGTTCCGATGCTCTGTCTC
>ENA-UOXR01005033-UOXR01005033.1-bioreactor-metagenome-genome-assembly--contig:-NODE-5033-length-9983-cov-4.988215_pt1 | contig 9983 bp, 10 predicted proteins | sample MGYA00238164_ERZ764825 | MGnify/ENA primary metagenome ERZ764825 (study PRJEB28920, sample SAMN05720171) | bioreactor metagenome | isolation source: Anaerobic biogas reactor | place: USA:Washington...
CTTCATTGAAGGGGTTACATCTCACAATTCGTTTTATTGCCATCCAACCACCTTTTAATGCGCCGTATTTATAGATGGCCTGGTATCCATAATGAGAACAGGTAGGATAAAAACGACAAGTATTCGGCGGCAAGGTTTTTGAGAAGGTTTTTTGGTAGATGATGATCATTACCAACAAAATCCGTCGGGGGAAGTTGCCAATGGTTGAGGCTATATCAGCTAAAGGAGGGTCAGTATATCTTGCTTCACTGACCGGATCTTGTTCACTCATCTGTGAGTACAATTCCTGCTCTTTTGAACAAATCTAAAATTGATTCATCCAAGACAGCAGACTCCACATCCAACAAGGTTTTACGACAAATAAGAACAAAGTCGTACCTGTTCGCAAACCTGGATGAAAACTTTGCCACTCTGGAACGCATTCTGCGTTTACAGCGGTTTCTTTCTACAGCGCCACCAACAGCTTTGCTTGCAATGATTGCGTATCTGGACAAACTTAAAGCTTTTGGCCGGGTAACCAATACAGCGTATTGGTTTGAAACACTTTTCCCTTCCTTCCGGAGGGATAGTATTTCTTTTGAGCTCCGCAGAACAGCCATTTTTCTTTCAACTGGCATGCCCGCTGTAATAACTTCTCTCTTACCAGCGAACGTGTTTAACGTGGTTATTAGCTTTTTTGGCCAATTCGTGCCTGCCACGTAATCTCCGACGCTTTAATACGTTACGACCATCAGCAGTGGCCATTCTTGCTCTGAATCCGTGCACCCGTACGCGTCGCTTCTTTTTTGGTTGATATGTCCGTTTAGTACTCATTCCTAATCCTTTCAGAAAACCCTGGGTTTTTGGTGTAGACACGAAAAAACCAGGATTGTTTTTTCAAATCCGTAACCTGACAATTTTACCTTATTTGCGCTTTCAGTCAAGCGAAAGCAAGCATCAATCTTCAATCAGCGTCCCCTCAAGCACTCCCCTTGAATTTATTCCCATGAGTAGGACCGGGTTTACTTGATTAATCAGACTACTTTCTGAAGCACACGAGACCTTTAGATAATCTTCAGTGAATCCAATATACGATTTTTTCAGAGCATTACGATCAGCTGATTCGAATAATACTTCGGCTTGCTGACCTATCTTTTGTTGTTTGAAGTGAAGGTTCTGTTCTGAAAAGTAGTCCAGCAGTTTTCTTGTTCTTTCTTTGACAACAGATTCCTGGACCTTTCCATCCATTTCGAGCGCTTCAGTCCCTGGCATGGGAGAAAACGAAAAGACATGGCCTCCGCTAAAATCGCAAGCTTTGATAAACTCAAAGGATTTATCGAAAAGTTGATCAGTCTCACCTGGAAAACCTACGATCACATCGGTGGTGACAGCCGCGTTTGGAGCGATGCTTCGAACTCTTTCCAGCAGGTCTCTAATCGATTTTGTCGTGGAAGGGCGTTTCATTCTTCTAAGAATGCTGTCAGACCCACTTTGAATTGGAATATGCAAATGGGGGCAGACTCTTGGGTGCTCAAGCAGTTGCAGTAGTGAGTCATTTATATCCCACGGCTCAATGGATGAAAGCCGGATCCTGGGTACCTCGGTGTTGTTGATGATTGAACTTAGCAGCTCAGCAATAGTATTTCTTGGAAGAAAATCCTTACCCCAGGAGCCTAATTGAACCCCTGTCAGAACAACTTCCTGCACGCCCATCGAAGTCAAAGTATTGATATGCTTGATAACAGCTTCCTGTTTGATGCTGACCGATGCGCCCCGGGCAATCCTGGTCAGACAATAGGAACAGGCATTATTACAGCCATCCTGGATTTTTACAAAACCTCGGGTACGGTTTCTTCTTCCTAATTTTGGCTTCGTTGATATATCCTGGGGTTTTGCGTCACTGTAACCCAGATAAAAAAGCGGAATGTTTTCTTTTTCGTAATTGCTGAAAACTTCGTCGCTGATCATTTCTGCTTGGTCGCCTTCAACGCTGACCCAACAACCGGTACTAACCACTTTTGCCGGATATTTTTCCTGGTAGTGCCTGATCATTTTTCTTGAATCTGCTGATGCTTTGGCTGTCACACAGCAGGTGTTGATAATGATCATGTCAGCTTGTTCAGGTTTTGTGACTATTTCAGCTTGCCGCCATGCAAAATCCAACGCAAGTGCGTCAATTTCCGCTTGATTTAAGCGGCAGCCAACCATGTCAAAAAAAACTTTCATCAGGGTTTTATTATTGTGAACTCATTGAACAGTACTGCTGAGTTGCCTTTTTCAAAGGTTTCTACCATTAGACCGGCATCACCGTTCTTGAAGGTTTCGTCTTTGGCCGTGAGGATCCGCACTCCATTTACATCCAACGCCAGCTGGTCCAGATTACAACTGGCCGTGATCAGGTTCACCCCATCATCTTCTTGAACAATTTGAGGGTAGACAAACTGTTTCCCACTGATCAATTCAGCTTTACCATCCACAAAGCGCAGTATGCCCGCGTATCCATCCGCGCTTATTACAAAGCTGTAATAATTGAATTTATCCTGAAAACGGCAAACAACTCCGAATTGAGTATCGCTTGCGCCTAAAATTTTCTTTTCTTTCACAGAAATTTCAATATCAGAAAAATTCAAATTCGTGGTTGAGATGGCTCTGGAATCTGGCCGCATGACTGAAACCAGGTAACCGCTCTTGGAATACCCCTTTAATTCATAGGCATTATTGACAATCTCCCAGCCGCTGGTGTCATCTTTAAAATCATCAAAGTAGAGGGTTTCTCCTGACTCTTTCCACGGCAGGAGATCCTGGCTGACTTTTCCATCATTGAAAACAGAACAAGCACTTAAGATCAAAATGAGTAGCAGAAGGGAGATGAAAGTGGTTTTTCTTGATCGCATATCAGTATCAATTATTAATGAGAACTCCCCGCTATGCCGTGTGCGAAATGGTTTTGAACCTGCTAAGGCAGGATTTGGTTCTACCTCCAAGCTCGGTCTTGACTTGCGTCTATCACGTCACCTGGTGAGAGATTAAACCATTCAAATTGGTGTTGGTACAAAACTGTTTTGCCGCATCACAAACACAGCAGGGTATCTTCTTTATACCATAAAAATTTTACCTTATACTTGGGGAAATATACAGGTGTAGAAATGAAAAAGAGACTTTTTATTGGCGTCAGAGTGAGTCCAGAAATTCTCGTGAATCTAACCAGGATTCAAGATTCCTTGAAGAAGGAGTTTGGTTTTCCTGGCATTCGTTGGGTTAACCCTGGCTTGATGCACATCACACTCAAATTTTTAGGAGATGTGGAAACCGCAATCATTCCAAACATCTCCACCTCAATGCATACTCTGGCGTCCGCTCAGAATAGCTTCGACTTGACCCTCAAGGGACTCGGCTTTTTTGGGTCGGGAAAGAGCCTTCGCACCATTTGGTTGGGCTCTGTGCCTTCTGCAGACCTTCACAAGCTATTCAAAGAGGTCGATGCAGCCACAAACAAACTGATCGTCAGCAAGAGTCAGGCATACTCCCCACATATCACACTTGGAAGAGTGTCAGACTTTGTTAAAAGCGATCAAATCGAAAAAATCCGTACTTATATAATGGCTCACGACAAAGTGGAAGTTGGCAGCTATCAGGTAGATTCATTTGAACTGATCGAGAGTCAACTTTCTGCGCAAGGTCCCATTTACAAGACAATTCAGTTGTTTAAGTTAGGGTAAAATTGAAAAAAAGTGAGGTGCAATACTGGAACCAATAACATTAGCCCGTGAAGTTGTAAAAATTCTTGAAGAAAAGTTTGCTGAACAAATTCTCCTGTTGGATTTAAAAGGTCTGTCAGATTTCACCGATTGCTTTGTCATTGCAACCGGTAGCAGCGAGCGTCTGCTGGATAGTCTGTCTGCTATTGTCAAAGAAGAAATCAAGAAAAGCCACGGCTATAACGCCGTAGTGGAAGGTAGCGGACAAACTGGATGGGTCATCATCGACTTTGGATACGTCGTCGTCCATCTCTTATCGGAAGAGCTGCGCGGTTATTACGACCTCGAAAGCCTTTGGAACCAAGCTAAAGTTGTATTAAGCGTTCAATAATTTTCAGGTTAAAACTCTAAAGTACATCCTCAAGAATTTCCTGGGCGTGCTGTTCTGGTTTCACGTTCTGATAAATTTTTAACACTTTACCTTCTTCATCGATCACATAAGTGGTTCGTTTGATCCCAAGGTGTGTTTTTCCCATAAACTGTTTTTCACCCCAAACTCCATAAGCATTGCATACAGAGGTGTCTTCATCAGACAAAAGTGTGAATGGGAGTGAATATTTTTCCTGAAACTTGGCGTGGGATTTGTTTGAATCCTTACTGACACCTAAAACTGCCATGTTATTCTTGCGGAATTCCTGGAAGTTGTCCCTGAAGCCGCAGGCTTCTTTTGCACAGCCAGGGGTGTCATCCTTTGGATAAAAGTAAAGTACCACTTTCTTGCCAAGATAATCAGAAAGTTTGTGAGTGTCTCCGAACTGATCAGTCAGTTCGAAATCTGGAGCGGTATCACCAATGTTCAACATGTATAGCCTCCTAAAGTAGTGGAAATATTAGTAAATATGTAATTGCAAAGAACTGCAAGTAGGCAGTTGCTTTGATCAAATTCCAGTTAGGTTTCATCCCCATTGCCAGCCGGTGCAGGAGAAACATTTCAAAAATGCTTATAAAAGCCGCCAACAAGACGGTCCAATAAATAGAAAAAGCATTTGTGAGATAGAAATAAAGCATAAAAAAAAGATACACAAACAAAATCGAAACATTGTGAAGTTTTATTGCATTTTCCCAACCAATAATCTGCAACAGTGATTTACCAGGTTGGCTGGCATCATTATCAAAGGACTCAAATAGCAGAGCAATTGATGTGCTCAGGTAGAGCAGAAAAAAAGGCAGGGTCAAGAGGAACATGGTAGGACCCGGATTTTTTTCTTGCAATCCACTTCCAAGCAGTAACATCAGCGGAGACACAACCATAGCTTCAATAATGACACTGAAGTTTTTGTGTAAGGTTTTTCCAAAACGGGAGATGCTGATCAGCATTAATATTGTGATTAAGACTATGTAAATCAAATTCACACCGATCAAGACTTCTCTTTGAAGTAAAGCAAAGACAACAAAGGAAAACAAAACAAATAAGACCATTGTGAGGAAAAATAGTTGGGATTTTGCTTTGTCCTTTTGAAAATTGACTCTGGTGTAAGGATTGATTTTGGAAGTGGTCAAGTAGTCAAATAAGGTCTTCAAAAGGAGGACCACCAAGAAAAAGAGGATTCCAATAAAAAAATTAAGCCAATCAAAAACCCGCTTTTCGAATCCTGCCAACACACTTCCATAAAAGTAAGTCAGGAAAGCGGCAAAGATGAAAAAAAGGTGCTTCCTAAAATTCTGTGCAATAGTTTTGACCACAGCTGGATTTTAGCATAAAGCTCAAGTGAAGGGCATTCAAGGTATAATCCCAAGCGATGAAAGCAAGCAAATTTTGGGTACTGATCTTCTTTATTATCCTGTTGCTCCTCGCTTTTAGTGATGAAAAACAGCCTTCTGTTTTGGCGCAATCTCCTGACTCTGAAATTTATGTTGCAAACAATCAAAGCCAATGTTCCGGAAAGAGTCAGTGCTTTTTCAACGACGACCCGGACAAGATCGAATCGATCGCCCTGGCCAAGGCAATAGATTTCGCTAAAGAAAATAATCTTGAGAACGCGAATATCCATATTCTTTCGCCATACTCAATCCAAACTGATCAAATAATCATAGATTATCCGGTAAACATCATTGGAGAAAACGATGGTTGGCTCAGCACCACCAGCGGTACTTGTGATCAACCCATGTTTCTTGTCCAGGCAGAGGTCAATTTTCAGAATTTGCACATTACGGATGGCAGTTGCAGTAATCCTAAACCCTCGCGTGATTTGATCCACGTTGAAAGCGACGCTGAGGTTCGCATCGAAAACAGCACTTTGGAGAACGGAAAAAACGCAATTGTTCACAAAACCAGCACAGGCAAACTGGTAGTTCAATTTTGTGAGATAAAAAATAACGATCAGCACGCTTTACTGAGTGAAAACACAGAAGCAACTTCAGAACTGGTTTTAATTGCCAATAACATCATTGATAATCAGGATGATGTCCAGGTGGTTTGCAGCACAAATACTTCCGCGGATCACAATTTTTGGGGAGATAATTTCCTGCCCTTGCAAGCAAGGCAGGCTTGCGATGTGCACGATTCAAAAATTCTGGGTGCCAGGATTCACACTCTGCAAACAGGCGTCGCAGCTGCTCTGCTCACTCTCAACGCAACCTATCCCAGCTCTGATTTTTATGGCTTATCTGCCCGGAGTGATGAACAGACGCAACTTTATGTAATCAATCACCAAACTTCAATGCCTTTCGCTGACAGTTCCGCACGAAACGTGACAGCCTGCGGTAACTATTTTGATATTTTCCTGCCTGAGGATGCTGAACCGCAGCAAATAAGCCTCCGGCTTACTTATGACAAAAGCGAAGCCTGTACCCAGGCTGTTCAAACAATGTCAGTCTGCGGATCCGGTCAGCCCAAAACCTTTCCCCTCATGTGGTATGACCCAAAAACAGGCGTGACAGATGGTTGGGATTACGCCGGCAACTCTCCTCAATCTGAAGCCGGCAATATTTTTGCGGGTCAACAAGTTGTCTGCGATTTTGATAGCAAAGAAATTGAAATTTTTCTGGACAACGATGGGCGTCCAAACCTCTTGAATGATTTGGAGTACACCCCTATGGTTGTCGGCTTTGAAGTAAGCGCGATCTATGCTTTTAGTGTGAACGAAAATTCTTTTGGGACTGTGTCAGTCAATTGGGCCACGCGCAGTGAAGTTAATACCTCCGGCTTTCGTGTGCTTCGAGCCAATACTGGAGAAGGTCCCTGGACGCAGATATCCACCACTGTTGCTGCGGTCGGAGCTGAGCTGCAAAGCCATACTTACCAGTTGAATGATGATTCAATTGACCCTGCTTCAGTTTACTATTACAAAGTTGAGGCGCTTTTCGAAGACGGAAGCCTCCAGCAAACCATTGGACCGATCCGAATTATTACTTTATCGCCGACATCAACAGTAAAACCCTCATCTACTCCTTATCCAACAAGAACCTTGAGACCAACCAGCACCCCAGTCCCAACCCGAACTCCAACTCCTTTCACCACGGCTACAAATTCCTTCAAGACCTTTACTCCCACTTTCGTCACCAATACCCCCAGATCAACAATTACTCTTCTGGTCACAGACACGCCCACACTTGCTGAATTTGAAAAACCGACCTCCCTCCGTCCAACAGAAACCATCAGACCCACAAGTAAACCAGGCAATATTCTTGAAAAAAAGAAGGATACAAACCCGGATTTGAATAGCTTGCTCGTATGGGGCAGCATCCTGGTTGTTGGTGTTGGAACTGTTATTGCCATCTATTTAAGCAAAAAATCCCGATAATTTTGACTTTTGTTGTCAATTATGCTATTCTAGCGGCAATCAAGGCCGAGGTCATAGTCTATGCAAAAAGAAAGAGTTTCCGACAATGTTTATTGGTTCCAAAGTGAGGTTTACGCCCAGGTAACTGCTGGCGCCATCATCGGACCTCAGTGGGCGGTGTTAATCGACACTCTCATGCCCGAAGAAACCCCAAAAATCAGAGATTTTATTGAAAATGAGTTGATGATCCCTGTCCGATATGTGATCAACACCCATCATCATGCTGATCACAGCTGGGGTAACTGCATCTTCCCAAGCGCAACCATTATCGGCCACGAGTTGTGCCGCGAGTTCATGCTCAATAAAAGTCAATCTGCTATGGCAGAGGCAGGAAAGGATGACTCCTTTTTCCGGAATCTTTGCATCAAAGAACCTCAAATCACTATCGCTGAAGGTTCACTGTATCTGAGAATTGGGAAAAAACAAATCAAGGTTTTTGCGACCCCTGGTCATTCAGATGATTGCGTGTCGGTCTTGCTTGAGGATGACCGCATCCTCTTCAGCGGCGACGCCTTTATGCCGATCCCCTATTTTGTTGGCGGCGATATTGATGTGTTAATCGAAACAATAACTGAAATCGGGCAGATGGGCTTGGAAAATATCATTCAAGGGCATGGAGATATTGTTTTGCGTGGTGAAATTGAAGATGTTACCAACAGTCACCTGGATTATTTAAAATCAGTGCGGAAAATTGTCAAAACTGCTTTGAGACGAAGAAATCCACTTGATTTTCTTGCCTCTCAACGGGTTGAAGAAAGCGGAAAACCACGCGTCAGCATGGGTGGCTTAGCCCAGGATCTGCACTTACGCAATCTGCAGTGGCTCTATATTGCTGAATTGAAAAAAATCAAAAGCGAATCAAACAATTGAACTGAGGATAAGAATCAGGATTGTAACCGCTGCCATGAGCAGCGGTTCTTTGTATTGATACCATTTCTTTGTTGCTTGGAATTGGGACATCCAACTGCTAAGCGCGTAGAGCAAACCGGTCAGAATCAGCCCATATTGGATTGGGTTGATGAAGACATAGTGAAGAGCTACTGCTAATTGAGCTGTGATCCAGGCTACCAGAGCAGCCTGAAGGTAGTTTTTGTTGGCTGGATTCATCAGCGAATAATAGCGATAGGCCACAAACAAAGCCGCGATCAAGATCAGCATAAATTGGACAAACATCCTGATACCGCTATTTTTTAGCGCGATTGTAAATAGTAAAAACAATCCAAAAGAGAAGCTGATAACCAATATCGAATACCAAAAATGCTGATTTTCTGAAGTACCGATCAATTTATATTCCGCCCTGAGCAATAAAACAAGGATCAGATACCCGGGCAGAAACACAGCCCACCAAACCAGACTGCGGGTTGACTGCATTAAAACAATTGCCAAAATCAAAATCGAGAGAAAAGGCAGGGCAAGATTTGGCAGGATTTTATACAAGGAAAACTTTTCATCGTCCCAAAGTGGATGAATAGAAAAAGTCCAGATAGCTCCCACAGCTGCCAGGGCTGCAAGCATGAGCGGAATGAAACTAAAAAAATTAAGTCTGAACGCAATCCCAAAAATGTTGAGGAGCTCCGCGCTTGCCTCAGTTGGCAGCAGGTAAAGCATGCCAAAGCCCAAAGCCAGAAAGGCCAGCAGGATGCTGAATCGATTTCGATAGAGTCTCTCAGAAGGGCTGATTTCCATAGCAAGATTTTATCACCGAAGTAAGTTAAGGCATTATTCAGACGAGAAACTTATGCTTTCCTACGTGCGAAATATGGCAGTGAATGGTATAATTATAAGGTTATGAGATTTGTGATTCCGGCTCGAAAACAGCCAAAGATTATTGACGCGTTCAAAGCAGGCTATGAGACTCTGTCCAGGCATTTATACCTGCTTCTATTTCCTATTTTACTCGACATTTTCTTTTTGTTCGGCAAACGTTTCCTGATCAGTGAACAAATTGAAGGGTTCGTGAAATCCATTGTTTTACCAAACTCTGCTACAACCGAGATACTGGAATCCTGGCAAGAGCTGAGCAGTTCCTTGGTTGAAACGGTGCGGCACTTCAGTCTTACATCATTCTTACGCACCTATCCGATCGGGACCCCCAGTCTGCTATCCCACCGAAATTTGGCAGAAAACCCTCTAACCGTATTTTCAACCACTCAAATCACATCACCCTGGACTACCATCCTGTTGGTAATCTTATTCTCTCTGATTGGTTTTATCTACGGTGTCCTGTTTCTCCTGGTAATTAGGAATGCGGTTGTAGGTAAAACACAAACTGAACCGAAGCAAAGTTTAGTCAAAGACCTGGCATCATTGATCATGATCCCGATCGTGTCAATCATTGCTTTTATCATCATCCTGCTGCCTGCATTATTGATCGTATCCCTGTTGAATGCGCTATTGCCAATATTCGGGTCTTTGGGTTACTTCTTCCTCACATTTATGTTGATCTCATCTGTGATCCCAATGA
>ENA-UOXR01005040-UOXR01005040.1-bioreactor-metagenome-genome-assembly--contig:-NODE-5040-length-9964-cov-3.757695_pt1 | contig 9964 bp, 10 predicted proteins | sample MGYA00238164_ERZ764825 | MGnify/ENA primary metagenome ERZ764825 (study PRJEB28920, sample SAMN05720171) | bioreactor metagenome | isolation source: Anaerobic biogas reactor | place: USA:Washington...
CACGTCGCTACGGGCGCCCTTGCGGCTGTCTTTGACGGACGTCGCAACCAGTGCCCAGGGCTCGGAGCGGATCAGCAGGCCCAGTCCGTCCATCGGGGCGGCGCCGGTGAGCTGGACGGAGGCGACGCCGCCGCCGGCGAAGCCGACGAGCAAGGTCTCGAGCGCGACGTCCTCGTGTGCGTAGACGTCCACGTAGGCACCGGAGAAGGGGTCCGCGATGCGGCCCACGTAGCGGTGTCCGATGACGGCCTCCGTCGAGGCGGGGTCACTCCACTCCGCGGCCCCGTCCTGAGCCCGCGCGAACAGGGTGTAGGTGCCGTCCGCCCAGGCGGCGACATTGACCGCCAGACGCCACGTGCCGCCGCTCAGGATGCCGTTCCCGAGGATCGTGTCCGTCTCGGGCTGGAAGACGCCGTCGCCGTCCGCGTCCAGATAGAACTGCACCTTCGTGACGGCCTCGTCGTCGCTCGCCGTGGCGCTCAGGGTCAGTAACCCGCCGCTGACCCGGCCGGAGAGGGAGTCGGTTGTGGGGGGGGCGTTCAGCACGGCGGCCGTGGCCGCCACGGGTGTGCTGTAGGCCGTGTAGTTGTCGCGCGCCTGGGCGAAGAAGGTGTGGGGGTTGCCGGTGGGCCAGCCGGCCGTCGAGCCGGTCCAGGACCAGCCGTCGGATCCGTCCGTGTCCGTGCCGATGAGCACGTCGACGCCCGGCTCGAAGGTGCCGTTTCCGTTGGCGTCGCGATAGAAGGAGACGCCGGCGACGGTCGCATCCCCATCGGGATCGGTGACGTCCAGGGCGGTCAGGGTCAGGGATTCCGGGCGGGTGACGGTGTCCGGTGCGACCAGAAGGGAGCCGACGGCGGGCGGGTCGTTGTCGACGATGGCGACGAACTCGAAGGCTCCGATGTCGGCGTAGTCCGGCGTGCCGTAGCCCGTGTTCTCGGTCAGCGGATCGTCGACGCGGGGGTTGCCGTCGTGGTCCGTCTCCGGGGCGCGGTTGCCGTGGGCGGCGTCGATGGCGGGTGAGTCGGACTGGAGGCGGAAGTTGCCCTCCGGGGCGTTCACGAACTCCGGGTCGTCCTCCGAGTTGGTGGCGTCGTACGAGTAGCTGGCACCCATCCAGGCGTAGATCTCGTCGGTGCCGTCCTGGATGATGCAGTAGCGGATGGCCAGTTGGGCGCTGGAGCGCAGCATGATCTCGTCGTTGGGGAACAGGTCGGCCGATTCGTTGGCCCAGAGGATGGAGTTGCCCAGGACGAAGATGCTCTCGGTGCCGTAGATCGCGCCGCCGCAGGACCGGGCCTCGTTGCCGTAGATGGTGTTGTTGATGATGTCGGGCTCGGCGTCGTCGACGTAGAGGGCGGCCCCGAACAGCGCGGTGTTGCCGGTGAAGACGCTGTTGATGATCAGCGGCGCGCCCCCGGAGATGTAGAGGCCCCCGCCGTTCATGTCGGCCTCGTTGTCGGTGATGAGGCAGGCGGCGATGACAGAATCGGCGGACTCGGCGCTGATGCCGCCGCCGTTGGAGGCCGAGCCGTTGCGGATTGTGAACCCGGCGACCCGGCCGCCGTCGAAGTTCCTGAGGCGCAGGACGGTGCCGCTTCCGCCTCCGTCGATGATCGTGACGTCGGCGCCGGCGCCCTGGAGGACCGTGCCGTCGTTCTCCGATCCCAGCCGTACCCTCTCGGAGTAGACGCCGGCGGCCACGTAGATCGTGTCGTTCGTGCCGGTGGCGTCGATCCCGTCCTGGATGCGGGCGAAGTGGGTGACGCCCCAGCCGGGCGTGGCCGGGCCGAAATCATCGTCCACGTAGACCACCGCGCCGTTGAGCAGCAGGCGTTCCTCGAGCGGTTCCAGGCGGAGACGCGTTTTCGGGGTCGGGGATGGCATGGCTTTCCTCGGAAGATCGACAGACGGGGCACGACCGTTCCACAGGGCCCGACGCGCCCCGTGCGGTGCAACGGAGGACTGCCCGGCCGTTCACTCACGCGGGGCGGTATTCGTTGTCCATCACCAGTTGGCCGAGCGGCTTGCGCGGCCGCGCATCCGGAGCCTCCGCCGGATGCCCGATCGTCACCAGTATGGCTACCTGCAGGTCATCCGGGATGCCGAGGATCGCCTTCAAGGGCTCGCGTTCGAACCAGCCGATCCAGCATGTTCCCAGGTTCTGGTCCGTTGCGGCCAGGATGAGATGATCGACGGCGATCGCGACGTTGAACTCGCCCCCCGGCTTGCAGACGGCGGCCATGATCACGGGCGCTTCGGCGATGAAGTCCTGATGACCGGCCTGCTCGGCGATCCGTCGGCGTTTCTCGGGGTCCGTTACGAACACGAAGGCATAATCCTGCTTGTTGCCGCCCGAGGGGGCAAGCTGCAGGGCCTTCTGGATCAAGCGCAGCTTCCGGGCGGAGACGGCCCGGCGGGAGTACTTGCGGATCGACCTGCGCCGGGCGACGACCTCGGTGAACTCCATGGGCTCAGCCTTCCCATCTCTGTGCAATGACTGTGCGATCAAGTCTACTTTGGCCCCTACCCGAAGGTCAAGACCGACCTTGGCCGACCGCATTGCGCCGCACCGTCGCGGTTGCCCTTGCCGGCGGCGCGGCGTATCATGTGCCGGCATGCGGGAGCATGGTGCACCGCCCGACGGCGCCGGAATACGGGAGGCAGCAATCGTGGCTGAGGAATCGGTTCGCTACGGGATGATCGGTTGCGGCGAGATTGCCGTACGGAGCTTTGAAGGACTGATGGCCGCTGCGAATGCGGAGTTGGCCGCCACCTTCGACGTCAAGCAGGAGCTGGCTCAGGACCTGGCCGGCCGCGTGGGGGGGGCCGCCCCCTGCGCGAGCCAGGACGAACTGCTGGCGCGCGACGACGTGGAGGCCGTCATCATCTCCACCCCGCACTTCCTGCACGAGCCGATTGCGATTGCCGCGCTCCGGGCAGGCAAGCACGTGCTGGTGGAGAAGCCCATCGCCTGCACCGTCGAGCAGGGGCAGCGCATGGTGGACTGCGCGGCCGAGACGGGCGGCCTGCTCGGCGTCTGCTTCGTGCGGCGCTACATTCCCGGGACGGAGGCCGTACGCCGCTTCGTTGCCGCCGGGCACATCGGGAGCGTGATGGGCTGGGTGCTGGTCGAGATGAGCTACAAGAAGGAGACCTACTGGACCGGCGGGTACAGCCAGCGCGCGCAGACCGACTGGCGGCTGCGGCGCCGGACGGCCGGCGGGGGCTTCCTCATCATGAATACGATCCACACGCTGGACCATTTCCGCTACGTCAGCGGTCAGGAGGTCGTCGACGTGCAGGCGCTGGCCGGCACCTACAACAGTCCCGAGGGCGTGGAGGTCGAGGACCTGTTCGGCGCCGCGGTCAAGCTCTCGGGCGGCGGGATCGGCACGATTGCCGGCGGCTCGGCCGTGCCGGGCGGCGTGCGCGGCAACGCGCAGCGGCTGATCGGCACAAAGGGGCAGATCAACTTCGAGGCGGCCGATGCCGAGGGCGTGCCGGTGTATGTGCAGGAGGAGGTCGAGTTCGAAGGCAGGACGATCCCGGGCGGCGAGTGGACGAAGGTGGACTTCGCCGGCGGCGTGCACGGGAACTCCCGGGCGTTGCTGATCGAGGGGTTCGGCCGCTGGGTGCGCGGCGCGGAGCCGTTCCGTGCGCCGGGCGACGACGCACTCAAGTCGCTGGCGGCCTGCGAGGAGGTCTACCGCGCCGCAGGTCTGGTCGACTGAGCGTCGGATCCGTCCATCGGGCAATGCATCGGCCACGGCGGCCTCACCTGAGGCCGCCGTCGTCCTGCAGGGCCTCGGCGCCGCTGACGACGTCCATCAGTTCGGACGTGATGGTGTCCTGCCGGACGGACTGGTATTGCCGCCGGATCTCCTCCAGGCGGTCCTCGACGTTGCTGGAGGCGGCGGACATGGCCGTCAGGCGGGCGCCGTTCTCGCTGGCGTGGCTCTCCAGGAGGGCCTGGTAGAGTTCGATGAAGAGGTACTCCTCCACCAGGTGGTCGAGCAGTTCCAGAGGCGGCGCGGTCAGGATGGGCTCGTAGCGGAAGGCGCGGCCGGGTTCCAGGGCCTCGTGCACCGGCGGCAGGACCCGGCGAACGCGGGCGGCGGAGTGCCCGACGGATTCGAAGGCATTGTAGGCGAAGTGGATCTCCTCGGCGCCGCTCTCCTGGAAGGCGCCGAAGACGCGGGCGGCCAGATCGGGCATCTCGGCCTTGATCCCCTCCAGGCTGGTGGGGGCGTTCAGCACGAGCATGGGTTCGAGGCCGCGCAGGGCCAGGACGGCTCCGCCGCGGTGGCCGATGCAGACGAGGCGGACCGGCGCTCCGTGCTCGCTCGGGAAACGCTGCGCCGCCTCGGCCACCCGGTCGTTGAAGGAGCCCGCCAACCCCTGATCGCTGGCGAACACGATGCCGAGTGCGGGCCGTTCGGCGCCTTCCCGGTCGATTCCCAGGCCGGCTTTCTCCATGACCAACCGCAGGGCGGTGTTGACGGCCTGTCCGTACGGGCGGGTGGCTTCGAGCGTCGCCTCGGCGCGGCGCACGTAGACGGCCGCGAGGCTCCGCATGGCGTGGACGACGTCCTGGAGTGCGCCGATGCTGTCCAGCTTGCGCTGCAACTCGCGCAACTCCGCCATGGTCAGGATTCCTTATCGTGCCGGACGAACGGCTCCTTCACCTGCCGGGCGAGCGCCTCCACCGATGCGGCGTCGTCGTCGGACGGGGCTTCGCCTTCGCCGACGCGGCTCAGGAGGTCGCCCAGGCGTTCGCGCGCGGCGGTGCGGAAGGCGTCTTCGAAGGCGGCCACGCGGTCGACGGGCACGTCCGTCAGCGCGTCGCCGGCGGCCAGGAGCAGCAGCAGCGCCTGCTCCGGGAGCGGCACGGGCCGGTGGGCGGGCTGCTTGAGGAGTTCGCGCAGGCGTCGGCCCTTCTCCAGTGTGCGCATGGTCTCGGGCTCGAACGTGGTGCCGAACTTGGTGAACTCCTCCAGCTCCTGGAACTGCGTGTAGCTGAGGCGCAACTCCTGGGCGACGCGCTTCATGGCGGCCAGTTGCGTCTTGCCGCCGACGCGGCTGACGCTGGTGCCGATGTCGACGGCGGGCAGGAAGCCGGACTGGTAGAGGGAGGGGCTCAGGTAAATCTGGCCGTCGGTGATGGATATCAGGTTCGTGGGGATGTAGGCCGAGAGGTTCTGGGCCTGCGTCTCGATGATGGGCAGGGCCGTCTGGGAGCCGCCGCCGTGCGCTTCGTCCAGTTGTGTGGCGCGTTCGAGCAGCCGGGAATGGATGTAGAAGACATCGCCGGGATAGGCTTCGCGGCCCGGCGGCCGGCGCAGGAGCAGGCTGATCTCGCGGTAGGTCGCGGCGTGCTTGGTCAGGTCGTCGTAGACGATCAGCGTGTCGCGCCCCTTCTCCATGAAGTACTCGCTGATGGTGCAGCCGGCGTAGGGGGCGATGTAGCGCATGCCGGGCGGCGAATCGGCGTCGGCGGCAACGACGACCGTGTAGTCCATGGCGCCCCGCCGCTGCAGGGTGGCAATGAAGCCGGCGACGGACGACGCCCGCTGGCCGATGGCGACGTAGACGCAGACGACGCCGGAGTCGGCCTGGCTGAGGATGGCGTCGATGCCGATCGTGGTCTTGCCGGTGCTGCGGTCGCCGATGATCAGCTCGCGCTGGCCCCGTCCCACGGGGATCATTGCGTCGATGGACTTGATGCCGGTGACCAGGGGCGTGGCCACCGAGGCGCGGGCGAGCACGGCGGGCGCCTCCCGCTCGACGGGCATGTAGCGCTCGAACTCGATGGGCGGCAGGCCGTCCAGCGGTTGCCCCAGCGGGTCGACGATGCGGCCCAGCAGCCGCTCGCCCACGGGCGTGCGCACGACTTCGCCCGTGCGGCGCACGCCGTCGCCGGCCGAGACCATGGTGTCGTCGCCGAGCAGGACGCAGCCGATCTGCTCCTCGTCCAGGTTGAGCACGATGCCCATGACGCCGCTGTCGAAGGAGACCAGCTCCTCGGCCTGGGCGTTCGGCAGCCCCGCGACGACGGCGATGCCGTTTCCGGCATAGAGCACACGGCCCACCTCGCGCATGCGGGGTTCGACGCGCACGGCGGCGACGGCGCGTTTCAGGTCAGCGATGGCTCCGGAGGCGGCGTCCCTGGCGTTCACGATGCCGCCTCCGGCTCTTCGGCCGCCCGGTCCTCCGGCGCCAACTCCTCGATGCGTTCGCGCACGGCGTCCAGGACGTCGGCCAGCGTTGCGTCGATGGCCTGCGAGCTGAACTCGACACGCACGCCCGCAATGAGGTCCGGGTCGTCCTCGAAACTCAACTCCGCCGTTTCTTCTGTGAGGGCCTGAACGAGGTCGCCGAGGGCGCGACGGTCGTCGTCGGCCAGGGGGGCGGCACTGATGATCCGCACCGTGCCGCCGGCCGCGAAGAGCGACTTCCGCGCGCGACGGTCGGACGAATCGGCCAGTTCCTGCAGCCGCTCCCGTGCGTGGGCGCGCAGGCGGGACTCGACGTCGTCGTCGACGAGCTGCACGAGCGTGCGGCGCGCCAGGTCCAGCGACACGCCGACGATCTCGTCGCGCAGGCCGCGCAGCGCCTCCCGGTGCCGGCGCTCCCAGTCGCGTTGCAGGCCGGCGACCTCCCGTTCGGCCTGGGCTCGGGCCTTTCGGACGATCTCGTGCCGGGCCTCCTCGGCGGCCTGGCGGGCGTCGGCCAGCACGTGGTCGCGCTCCTCCTGGATGGCGTCGATCCGCTTCCGGTACTCGCCGTGGACCTCCTCGGCCTGCCGGGCCTTCTGTTCGGCCGCCTCGTGGGCGTCGTCGATGGCCTTCTGCCTGCGAGCCAGCATCTCCAGGATCGGCTTGTGGAGGAGCCGGTAGAGGACGAGTACGAGGATCAGGAAGTTGACCGCCGCAAGCACGAAGCCCTTCCAGGTGAAATCGAGCGGGTTCGGCTCGCTGGCGGCCAGCGCGCCGGCCGCGACAGTCAGCCGTGTCCATGTCCATTGCAGCATGGTTGGGTGGTCTCCGGGCGGCCGGCTACTTGACGAAGAGGATGATGAACGCCATGACCAGGCAGTAGATGGCGGTCGACTCGACCATGGCCAGGCCGACGAACAGCGTGCGGCTGATCGTGCCGCTGGCGTCCGGCTGGCGCGCCATCGATTCGAGGGCCTGGGCCAGGGCGTTGCCCTCGGCCAGGGCCGGGGCGATCGAGCCGACGGCCATCGTCAGACCGGCGACGATAATGCGGATCATCTCGATGTCCATGATTACGCGGTTGCCTCCTGTTCGGGATCGACGGCCCGCTCCGTCTGCGTGCGGCGCTCGACGGCGGCGCCGATGTAGACGAGCGCGAGCACCGTGAAGATGTACGCCTGGATGACCGATGCGATCAGGCTGAGGGCGGAGAGGAACAGCGTCAGCGGCAGCACGGCGACCAGGAAGACGTGCGCGTAGCTGCGCAGCGCGGCCACGACGACGCCGATGACGACCAGCAGCAGGAACTCGCCGCTCATGATGTTGCCGAAGAGCCGGATGGCCAGCGCCAGGGTGCGCGTGAGTTCGCTCAGCAGGTTCAGGGGCAGAAGGAACGGCGACGGCTCCGTGTACGTCTTCACATAGTGTCCCACACCCCGAGCGCGGATGCCGTAGACGGGCACCGAGAAGAACACGATCGCCGCCAGTGCCGCCGTCACGCTCAAGTCGCCGGTCGGGCTGCTGAGGCCCGGCACCATGCCGAGCAGGTTCGACACGAGCACAAACACGAAGAGCGTGGCGACCAGGGGCACGTACGGGCCCGGCTCGGCGCGCACGATCTCGCGCGTCAGGTTGCAGAGCATCTCCATGAGCATCTCCAGGACGCTCTGCAGCCGCCCCGGCTTGCGCTCGGAAAGGCGGGCGCGCAGGACGAGGCCCAGCACGACCAGCCCGAGCATCACGCCCCAGGTGGTCACCGCGCTCTGGGGCAGCTCCAGTCCACCGAGCGTCGCCAGAGGAAGGCTACTCGCGGCCATCGGCGTCCTCCTCCGGGGCGTCGTCCTCCGAGGCGGCCGCCCGCCCGACCATGCGCGAGACCAGCACACGGGCGATCACGATGCCCACCAGGGCGCCCAGCACGGCGCCGGCCAGCTTCTGCGGCGGAACCAGAACGGAGGTGAGGATGAGCACGACGGCCACGAAGGCCATGCGGGCGTACATCGCCGCGGGCATCACCCACGTGGGTCCCTTCTGGTGCACCACGTAGTCGACCTGCGTCTTGATGGACAGGAACAGCAGGCCGCCGACGAGGAACCCCACCACCAGCGAGACGGCCCACCCGAGCGGCCCCATCTCCATCAGCATGGCTCTACATCCTCTCCGTTACCTGTCGCCAGGCCAGAACACAGCCGAGCGTGAGGCCCACGAGCAGGAAGAACACCAGGAAGACCTGCCCCGAGTCCAGAACGCCGTCCAGCCAGCGTCCGATCAGCACGCCGGCCACCGTCGGGACCATCACCGACCATCCTACCGTGCCCATCATCCCGACGGTCGACCAGAAGCCCTCGTCGCCCTCGCGCTCGCTCTTCTCGCGGCGCAGACGCCGTGTGCGGAGCGCGGACATGAGCTGCTTCTCCGACTCCGTTGTCCTGTCCGGTGTCTCGTCGGGCATCGCCGCCTCAGCCCTTCTCCAGCTCGAGCAGTCGGCGCATGAAGCTCAGGCGCATCTTCTCGAAGGCAACGAAACTGCTCTTCTCCTCCTCGGTCCGGCGCTCGAATTCGGCCAGCACCGAGTCCTCCAGGTGGGCCGGATCGTCGCTCTCGACCGCCTGGCGCGACACGATTTCGACCACATCGCGGTTCACGATCGCCACCCCGCCGTCCAGCGCGAGATACCGTTGGCGGCCCTCCGCCGGCCGTGCAACGAGTATGCTCTGGACCAGCGGCGTCACCAGCGGCGCATGGCCCGGCCGGATCCCGATCGAGCCGGTCGGGTCCTCGACGGTCACGTGGACCACGTCCTCTTCGAGCACGATCTCGGTCGGGGTGAAGACCCGGAGCTTCATCCGTCCTCCCCGCGGCGGGCGGCGGCGCGTGCTTCGTCGGCGCCGCCGATCATGTAGAGCGCCGATTCGGGCGCGTCGTCAAACTCCCCGTCCAGGATCGCCTCGCATCCGGCCAGGGTCTCTTCGATCTCCACGCGCTTGCCCGGCCGGCCCGTGAACTGCTCGGTGACGAAGAACGGCTGCGTCAGGAACCGGGACAGCCGGCGCGCACGGTGCACGACGCGCTGGTCGTCGGCCGAGAGTTCCTCCAGGCCCAGCATGCTGATGATGTCCTTCAGGCTGCGGTAGTGGGCGATGGTCTCGCGCACGGCACGGGCGATGCGGTAGTGGCGTTCGCCGACGACCTCGGGGCTCAGGAGCTTGCTGGAGGAGTCGAGCGGGTCGACGGCCGGGTAGAGGCCCTCGCTGGCCATGTCGCGGCTGAGCGTGATCGAGGCGTCCAGGTGCGAGAACGTCTCGGCGGCGGCCGGGTCCGTCAGGTCGTCGGCCGGCACGTACACGGCCTGGATGCTCGTGATCGAGCCGCGATGCGTCGAGGCGATGCGTTCCTGGAGCGCCGCCATCTCGGTGCTCAAGGTCGGCTGGTAGCCCACGCGCGACGGCAGCCGCCCGAGCAGGCCCGATATCTCCGAGCCCGCCTGCACGTACCGGAACACGTTGTCCACAAGCAGAAGCACGTCCAGGCCCTGATCGTCCCGGAAGCTCTCGGCCACCGTCATCGCCGTGAACGCCACCCGGAAGCGCGCGCCGGGCGGCTCGTTCATCTGCCCGAACACGAGGACCGTCTTGCCCAGCACGCCGGCCTCGGACATCTCGTGGTACAGCTCGTACCCCTCGCGCGACCGCTCGCCGACGCCCGCAAACACCGCGATGCCGGAGTACGCCTCGACGGTGTTGCGG
>ENA-UOXR01005041-UOXR01005041.1-bioreactor-metagenome-genome-assembly--contig:-NODE-5041-length-9963-cov-4.227493_pt1 | contig 9963 bp, 9 predicted proteins | sample MGYA00238164_ERZ764825 | MGnify/ENA primary metagenome ERZ764825 (study PRJEB28920, sample SAMN05720171) | bioreactor metagenome | isolation source: Anaerobic biogas reactor | place: USA:Washington, USA...
CCTGGACGCCCTGCCTATCGTCGAGGCGCTGATCGCGCCTGAGAGCCGCGACATTCCGGTGCGCGTGGTCACCGACGACGGCGGCACGGACGCTTCCACCACCAACCGGCTGCGGCGTAACGGCATTTCCGTCGTCGAGGACCGGCGCAACGCCTTCATGCACAACAAGTTCATCGTCATCGACGAGCGCATTGTCTGGACCGGCTCGCTCAACTACACCAGCAACGGCGCCTATTGCAACAACAACAACGCCGTGCGCTTTGACGTGCCCGAGTTGGCCGCCAACTACCGCACCGAGATGGACGAGATGTACGTGCAGCGCCAGTTTGGGCCAGGATCGCCGGACAACACGCCTTACCCGCAGGTGTTCGTCAACGGCGTGCTGGTCGAGACCTACTTCGCCCCTGAGGAGCGTATCGCGCCGGTCATCGCCTCCGCCATCGCCACAGCCCGGGAAGAGATACTCTTTCTCGCCTTCAGTTTCACCGAGGAGCAGATTGGCGAAGCGCTTCTGGCGCGCGCTCAGGATGGAATAGCCGTGCGCGGCGTCTTCGAGGCCACGGGCGCCGACAGCCCATTCAGCTATTACGAGCGGCTGCTACTGGCCCGCCTGCCCAATCTGGAAGTCCGCAAGGATGGCAACCGGCGCATCATGCACCACAAGGTCCTGATCGTGGACCGGGAGCTGGTCATCTTCGGCAGCTTCAACTTCAGCAGCAGCGCCAACGAGAGCAACGACGAAAACGTCGTCATGGTCTATGACCCAGAGTTCGCCAGCTATTTCGTCGAGGAGTTCGGCTTTGTCTGGGACGAAGCTCGCTCATGAACTGAAAGTTAGCGCTTCTGTTCGCTTCTCCGCCGGCTGCTATAATGCCGCCCGATAGCCAGTGCGCCGGCACGGCGCCACACGTCAGGGCCTGCTATGATCGATAATCCCCTTACATTTGCCGGACAAAGAAGACCAGGTCAGGCGTTGCGCTGGATTCTGCTGCCGCCGCTTGTCACGTTCGGCGTCCTTCTTCTCATCCTGCTCATTACGGCGGTCGTCTACCAGATACGCCACACCGACCGCATCTTCACCGGCGTTTCCGTCTGGGGCGTGGATCTCAGCGGCATGACCCGCGAAGAGGCCGCCGCCGCGCTGGCCGAAACCGTCCCCGATGCCCGCAAGGGCGCCATCGAGCTGGTGGACCGGGCGACGGGCCGGAGCTGGCAGCGCTCCCCTGCCTCCCTGGGCATTAGCTATGACCTGGAGCAGACCGTCGAGGCGGCCTATGCGATCGGCCGCCAGGGCGGCCCGCTGAACATCCTGCGCGACCAGTTTATCGGCTGGTATTATGGCCGCCCGCTGGCGCCAGGCATCATCTTCGACGAGGGCACCCTGTACGCCGAGCTGCAGGAGATTGCCACGGAGATTGAAGCGCCGGCGCTGGATAGCAATTTCTCCTTTGACGGCAATACCATCGCCTATACGCCGGGGCAGGTCGGCCGCCGGCTGGACGTGTCCGATGCCGTCGAACGGCTCACCCAGCCGCTGAGCAGCTTCCGCGATGCGCAGGTGGAGCTGCTGGTCCATGAGGTCCGCCCCCGCGTCCTCGACGCACCCGACACGACGGCCCGCATCCAGGCCATCGTCGGCAGCCCAATGACGCTCTACTTCCAGGAGCCGCTGGTAGACGTGGACCTGGACCGGGTTGTCCTGTCGCCTGCGCAGCTGGCCGAGTGGCTGCGCGTGGAGATGGTCGAAGGAGAGGATGGGGCCCAGTACAACGTCTTTGTGGACGAACAGGCCGTGCGCCAGTGGCTGTCGGAGATCGAAGCGCGCGTCTACCGCCAGCCGGAAAACGCCCGCTTCTACTTCGACGACGACACGGGCGAGCTGGTGCTGGTCGAGCCACACGTCAACGGCCGGGCGCTCGACGTCGATGCAACGCTGAAGCAGTTCATGGCCCAGGTCGGCACGACCAACCGCACCATGCCCTTTGTCGTCAACGAGATCCGGCCCACGGTCCATTCTAACGTCTCGGCAGCGGAGCTGGGCATCACCGAGCTGATTGCAGAGAGCACGACCTGGTTCTACGGCTCCACGCCGGAGCGCAAGCACAACATCGCCCGCGCTGCCGCGCAGTTCTTCGGCATCGTCATCGCCCCCGGCGAAGAGTTTTCCTTCAATCGCTATCTGGGCAACGTGACCGAGGAAGCGGGCTTCACCACCGGCCTGATCATCCTCGGCGGGCAGACGGTCGAAGGGGTGGGCGGCGGCGTCTGCCAGGTGAGCACGACCATTTACCAGACCGCCTTCTGGGCCGGTTTCCCCATTACGGCCCGCCTGGAGCACGGCTACCGCGTCCACTACTATGACGACGGCGAAGGGCCGGGCATGGACGCTACCGTCTTTGAGCCTTTCGTGGACCTCCGTTTTGTCAACAACACGGAGCACCACCTGCTCATCGAGAACTACTACAACGAGACATTCCAGTCGTTGACCTTCAAGTTCTACAGCACCGACGTGGGCCGGGTCGTAGAGAAAGACGGTCCCTTCTTCGAGAACATACAGCCCCCGAAGCCCGATACGTGGGAATACAACGAGGAGCTGGAAGAGGGCGAGATCCGTAAGGTTGATTGGGCGGTCGAAGGGGCCGACGTGACGGTTGTCCGCCGCGTCTTCCAGAATGGCTCCCTTTTGTACGGCGAAGAGGAGTTTGTCAGCCACTACATCCCCTGGGGCAACGTCTACCAGTACGGTCCCGGCGTCGATCCCGATAACGTCGATCCGCGCGATATTCCTGACGAGTAATCTCCGGCACGGGTAAGCCTATAGCAGACTGGGACCGGCAGCGCGCGCTGCCGGTCTTTTTTGTGCTGAAAGATGAGTCAGAGATGAGAGGTAGGCGGATCTGGCGTATCGGCGTTACTTTTCGCCGGCCGAGCCGACTGTAAGGGCGTCGCCGGACCAGACATCGTGTGGGGGCGGTGTGTGAAAGGAAACCTGCCATAAAAAGGAGCAAGAAAATGTCCAGAATCGATTTCCGTCCGGTGTCTGTCCTCATTCTCGCGGCGCTCGCCCTATTGGTTGTCGCCTGCGGACCTTCCGGTGAAGCAGCTACGGGCAATGGCGGCGGCGTCACGCCCGGTGCTGCCGCCGACTCCCTCAACGCCGAAAGCGCCACCGCTCCGGTGAAGATGGTCTTCACCCGGACGGCGACCCCGGTAGAGAGCCAGAACGGCTCCGGCACCATCGAGGGAGAGTTCTTTGGCATCGTGGAAGCAATCGACGGCAACGTCTGGACCCCCTCCGGTCAGCAGGTGACGTTTGGCCCGGGAACGGAGATTAAGAACGACATCTCTGTCGGCAGCCGGGTCAAGGTGCACACCCTGCCCCAGGCCGACGGCACTGTCCTGGTGCGCGAGATCGAGCTGGCCCAGGACGATGACGACAACCGCAGCGCCGGCGCCAATCCGGCCGGCGAGCGCGAGTTCTTCGGCACGGTCGAGGTCATGAACGGCAACGTCTGGACGGTCTCCGGCCGGCAGATCACCATTGGCTCGGGAACGGAGATTAAGGGCAGTATCAGCGTAGGCGCTCGTGTTAAGGTCCACGCAACTCCACAGGCTGACGGCACGCTGCTCGTGCGGGAAATTGAGCTGGCTCGAGGCGATGATGACGATGATGACAACAGTGGCCCTGGCAACAGCGACGATGACCACCGCGATGATGATAGCGGCGATGATGACAACGGTGGCGATGACAGTGGCTCTGACGACGACTTCGACGATAGCGGCGGAGACGACTCCGATCGCGATTCGGATGACGACGATAGCGGGTCAGACGATTAGCCGGCCGGAGCCTTCACCTCTTCTTCACTCAATTCTGCGAACTGCTCATTGACAGCGCCAGCTAATTGATCTAATATCTGAATAGAACGTTTGTTCTACCCTCTTCCCCGCGATTGGTGCTGGTGAGCCTGCACCCTCACCAGCACCCCTCTCTTACGGGAAGACCCGGGTAGGCAGCGTAGGGGAAGAGGCATCATGTCGAGAGCTGAGGAGAATACCCATGCGCAGCGAGCCATTCGCGGGGGTCGGGGGGCGCTTTCGTGCGGGCACGGCAATGGCCGGCCTGCCTCTGGCGGCGAGGCAGGCAGTTATCACGACAATTCTGATCGTCGCCATGCTGGCTTTTGAGCTGTTCAATTTCGACACCACACGTTTTGCTCTGCACAATCTATTGGGCGACGTCGGCTTTGGCGGCGTCCGCTGGGCCGCCATTCTCGCCCTCGCCTTTTGCGCCATCGACTTCGCCGGCCTTGTCCACCTCTGCACGCCGGAGAGCGAGCGAGAGGCCGGACCCGCAACCTGGTACCTGATGGGCGCCTGGTTGTTGGGCGCGACGATGAACGCCCTGATGACCTGGTGGGCCATCACCCTCACCTTGCTGAACCACTCCGTTGGCAATGAGCTGCTCAGCCAGGCACAGATCCTCGAAATCGTCCCGCTGCTTATCGCCGGACTCGTCTGGCTCACCCGCATCCTCTTTATCGGCGCCTTCGCGATTAGTCGCGATCCTGCCGTCGAGGACGAACGCTCCGGTTGGTCCTGGCGCGCGCCTCAGCATCGGCCCGGCCTATCCCAACGGCGACAGCCCGCCCTGCCCGGCGATCGCCCCACGCCGCGCCCACCGCTGCCGGCCATGATGAGCGCCCGCGGCCGGGCGCGCTGACGCGAGAAGCGACCTCTCCCCGCGCCGGTTAGCCCCCTTCTCCCGGGCCCGTATCCCCTGCCTGAGAGTCAGGCGACTTTTTTTGCCTGCAGGTTTGCCTTCTATCCGGCCTTATGTTACATTTTTTTCGTGAGCGAAGCGTTTCGGGTGGCCGTGCGCCCGCACTTATCCACCTTCATCTTCCAAGGACCACCCGCGACTTCTTGTTGTTGTAGTTTCCTGGTGGCCGCGGCAGACGGACCGGCGTTGCCAGGGACGGCTGGTCAGGGGGGTAGTCGTCTGCTCGGCATTATTTCTTCTCATTTATCGAGGAGTCATGGGCTTAAGTATCGATTTTTTCTTCCGCCTTCTTGGCGCCGCCGTAGGCGCTGTCGTGTTTGGATTATTCGGAAGCTATCTGGCCGAGCTTCTCGAGGACGAGCCGGACTTCTACGTCGTCATCTTTGGCCTGCTTGGCATTCTCGCCGGGCTGATTCTCACGCCTTTCGTGACGACTCATCCCATCCGGCGTATCCGCCAGCATCTCATCAGCATGCCCCCAGAGCGCCTGGGCGCCATCATCATCGGCATTCTGATGGGCCTCGTCGCGGGCGCCCTGTTCTCCTTTCCGCTCTCCTTCTTGCCCACGCCCTTCCGCCAGATCGCCCCGGTAGCCGCCTCACTCGTCTTCATCTACCTGAGCGTCGTCATTCTCATGTGGCGGCAGACGGACGTTCGCAACTTCTTTGCCTCCTTCCGTCCGATCATCACCACAGGCGCCAACCGGGAGGGCGCCCCTGACGATCGGGACGTCATCCTGCTCGACACAAGCGTCATCATCGACGGCCGGATCACCGACATCAGCAAGACCGGCTTCATCCGCTCGACCCTGATGGTGCCCAACTTTGTCCTTACGGAGCTGCAGCACATTGCCGACAGCCCCGACACCCTGCGCCGTAATCGCGGCCGGCGCGGCCTCGAAGTCCTCGGCATCTTACAGCAGGAGCTGCCCATCCCGATCAAGTTCACCGATATGGACGTGAGCGAGGTGCGAGACGTAGACAGCAAGCTGGTCGCGCTGGCCCGCGAGCTGCGCTGCCCGATCATGACCAACGACTACAACCTGAACCGCGTCTCCGAGCTGCAGGGTGTGCCGGTGCTGAACATCAACGATCTGGCGAACGCCGTCAAGGCCGCCTACCTGCCCGGCGAAGAGCTGACAGTACGGGTCATCCAGGAAGGCAAGGAGTACGGGCAGGGTGTCGGCTATCTGGAGGACGGCACCATGATCGTCGTCGAGAATGGGGAGCGGCACATCGACGAGACGGTGACGGCAACAGTCACCAAGGTGCTGCAGACGACCGCCGGGCGCATGATCTTCGCGCGCCTCTAGGTCCGGCGCTGCGGGATTCTCTCCGCGCCGGGAAGTTCAGCCAGAATAGCTACCCTTTCATGGACATTCTCTTTCGCCGTAACGCCGTGCTGGAAGCGCTGCGCGGCAGCCGCCGCCGGCTGCACCGGCTGTGGCTTCAAGAAGGGCTCGGCGCGCGCGAGGCCCGCCCGTTCCTGGCGGCAGCGCGCGAGCGCGGTCTTGCCGTCCAGCATGCCCCCAAACAGAAGCTGACCCAGCTCGCCAGCGACAGCAGCCACCAGGGGGTCGTGCTCGAAGCCGGCCCCTACCCCTATAGCGAAGTGGCGGAGATCCTTGCCCTGGCGGCAGAGCGTGAGGAGAAACCCTTTCTCCTGCTGCTCGACCTGCTGCACGGCCCTCAGAACATCGGCGCGCTGCTGCGCACGGCCGAGCTGTGCGGCGTGCATGGGGTCATCATCCAGGATCGCCGCGCGCCCGACATAACGCCCACAGTCGTCACCCACTCCGCCGGGGCCGTCGAGCACCTGCTCGTCGCCCAGGTGACCAACCTCGTCGAGACGATGCGCGCGCTGAAAGAGCAGGAGATCTGGCTCGTGGGCATGGACGTCGGCGAAGAGGCGGTCACCCTCGGCGCGATAGACCTGGAGATGCCCCTCGGCATTGTCGTCGGCCACGAAGGCGAAGGGCTGCGCCGGCTGGTGCGCGACACCTGCGACTTCCTGCTGCGCCTGCCAATGCGCGGCCGCGTCGATTCCTTCAACGCCGCCGTCGCCGGCTCCATCCTGCTCTTTGAAGCCTGGCAGGCGCGCGGCTTCCAGGGGGCCAACCGCTAACCCGGGGTGGACGGCTCCCGCTTCGTGATGCGGCAGTGTGCGGACGACGCCTGCCGCTTTCGCTTCCCCGCACCCGCGACCCTGGTCGAGCTACCCTGCCCGCGCTGCAAGGGGCCGACCCTGGTCGTGATGACGGAGAAACCCGAGGGCTCTCCACGACCAGAGCGCTCTCCAAAACCTGTCACGTCTCCACTCCCCCTGGAAGCCCTGCTCGACAACATTCGCAGCACCTACAACGTCGGCTCGATGATGCGCACGGCCGACGGGGCCGGGCTAGGCCGCCTGCACCTCTGCGGCATCACCGCCACGCCCGAACACCCCGGTGTGGGCAAGACGGCGCTGGGCAGCGAGGACGCCGTGCCCTGGACCGCTTATCCCAACGCCCTCGACGCAGCGGACGCGTTGCAGGCGCAGGGCTACCGGCTCTGGGCGCTGGAGAGTGGGCTGCAGGCCGGCTCCCTCTACGACGTGCAGAGCCTGCCCGATGCGCCCCTCGTTCTCGTCGTCGGCAACGAGCTGGCAGGCGTCGATCCGGCCCTCCTGGCCCGCTGCGAGCGCGTGCTATCCCTCCCCATGCAGGGGGTAAAGGGCTCGCTCAACGCCGCCGTTGCCTTTGGGATTGCCGTCTACCACCTGCGCTTCGGCGTGCCGGCTTTCAGGAGCGCCACGACGAAACGGTGAGCGCGTGGTAGGTCTGCGGCATCATGTCGATCGGCTGCACCTCAACCAGCTCCAGCCCCTCTTGTACGAGCTGCCGCGCATCGCGGGCGAGTGTAGCCACGTCCCCGCTGACGTAAATCAACCGGTCCGGCCGCATCGCGCCAATAATCTCCACCATCTCGCGCGATAGCCCCTCGGCCGGCGGATCGACGACGAGCAGCTCCGGCTGCACGCCCAACGCCGGCAGCGCCTCCTCCACCAGCCCGTGGTAGAGCGACACGTTCTCCGTCGCCGCCAGGTTGGCGGCAAAATCCTCGACGGCGTCCGGAGCAGCCTCCACGGCGGCAACCTCCACGGCCCCTTCGGAGAGGAATGCGGAGAGCAGCCCCGCCCCCGCATAAGCGTCGATGACCAGCTCGTCGCCCGCCAGCGCCGCCATCCGTTGCACCGTTTCCACGAGCAGCCCGGCTGCGGCAGGGCTGGGATAGAAGAACGAACCGGCGGAGATGCGGAAGTCATGCCCGGCGACGGCGCGCACCACGTAGTTGTCGCCGATCAGGTTGGCCGCCGTACCGTCCGGCAGCACCACCGCCACGGAGAGGGGAAAGTCGGTGCTCAGCTCCGGCGGCTCCAGATCATCTACCTCCAGCGCCAGCAGCAGGGCATCGTCGTCGCCGGCGCGCAGTGTGGCGCGGCGCAGCCCCGGAAAGGCCAGATCGATATCCTGGAACAGCTCCTGCAGAATGGGCCGGATCAGATAACAGACCTCGATGTCCATCACCTGCTGCAGTGGTGGCGCCCAGAAGCCCAGGCCGCCTTCCGGCGTGGGGCTGAACGTGACGTCCATGCTATAGCGCCAGGGCTCCGGGTTGGGCAGCGTGGGCCGTACCGGCGCGTCCTCAATGCGGCCGATCCGGGCAAGCTGGTCGCGGACGATGGCCTGCTTGAAGGCGAGCTGCCGCTCGTAGGAGACGTGCTGCCAGTGGCAGCCGCCGCAGACGCCGAAGTGCGGGCAGCGCGGCTCGACCCGCTCTGGCGCCCCCTCCAGCAGCTCGACCAGCCGCCCGTGGGCAAACCGGCCTTTGTCCTCCTCAATCGCTACCACGGCTTTCTCGCCGGGCAGGGTGAAGGGCACGAAGATGACCCGCCCGTTCTCGTCACGACCCAGGGCATCCCCCCCATTGGCGATGTCGATCAGCCGCAGCGTCACTGTGTCCATACTCTGTTGCTTCCGTCGTTTGCCTCCGGCTCAGCCGATGCGCCCCGTCGCCAGGAGCATGGTGAACGAGAGAATAAACCAGTGGATGAGAAAGGGATAGACGAACGAGCCGGTCTGCCAGGCAATATAGCCGAAGGCCGCGCCGCCAAAGATCGTCGTGAAGGTCTCGACCTGCGGCTTGCCCAGGTGCATGAAGGCAAAGGGCACTGCCTGGAGCCAGATAGCCGGCCCCGGTCCCAGCGCGCGCGCCAGGCCAAAGAGCAGTAACCCCCGCCACATGAACTCCCAGCCCCACATCTCGATGGCGTTGAGCAGGATAATCCGGCCGGCGCCGTCGGGGGCGCGCTGTTCGTAGAAGCTGGCCATCGTGGGGTGCCGCGCCGCGAACCAGAGGATGAGCCCCATGCCCGCGCAGCCGGCGAGCGTCCAGAGCAGGCCCGTCCGCCAGTCGCCCAGGCGCAGCCCGTAGCCGTCGGGCCGTTCCTTGAACACCAGCAGGATAATGAGCAGAGGGATGATGAAGTAGAGGACGAAACGATCGACCGGCTTCAGCGACGTCAGCCGCCAGTTGTAGTAGTCCACCATGGGGAGGATCGTACTGAGAATCACCAGCAGGGTCACCCGACCGTCAAAATGAACGCCGCCAATCTCCAATGCCTGCCTCCTTTCGCCGGGCGATTATAACAAAAAAGGCCCGGTCATCCGACCGGGCCTCTAACCCTCTGAGCTGGGCCGGCTATCAGTACGCCGGCTCTCCCAGGAGCACCATGTTCGGCAACACGCGCTCCATGGTCATGGTGTGGGTACAGACATTCCGGGTTTGGAAGTAATCGCAATCGCAGCCCCACTTCCCGTGGTCATAAGTCACGACGTGCTCGTGATTGTCCCCGCGAAGTCGAACCTGAAAGGAGTCAAATGTCACGCGATCGGCACATTCCTCAGCATAGATCTTCGATTTCTCGATCTTGCCAATCATCCCGTAATCCATGTCTTTATCCGCTCCTCTTTAGTTGGGCTAAACCTTACATAACAAACAAAAACGCACGCGGTTTGCGTGCGTCAGAGGGCTATTCGGTTGTGGGCTAGGCCATTTGCGATCGGCAATCTCCCTACATAGCTCATACCAGTAGTATAGCCTCGATGGGGTGCCTGTCAATTTAAAATATCGCGAAATCGCCGG
>ENA-UOXR01005067-UOXR01005067.1-bioreactor-metagenome-genome-assembly--contig:-NODE-5067-length-9913-cov-4.530635_pt1 | contig 9913 bp, 11 predicted proteins | sample MGYA00238164_ERZ764825 | MGnify/ENA primary metagenome ERZ764825 (study PRJEB28920, sample SAMN05720171) | bioreactor metagenome | isolation source: Anaerobic biogas reactor | place: USA:Washington...
CCTGAGCCCGTCGGGCGTGGACAAACTGGCCCAGTGGAGGGCAGAGTTGAAGAAGACGGCGGAGAACTACTGGAGAGAGGACACCAGGAAGTTTCCTTTGGGCTGGCGTCCGCCTGCAAAGAAGAAGGCAAAATAATACGGGAGGCATGATTGAAGACAAACGGACTGCTCGCGATCCTGGCAATAGTGATTCTCCTTGTGGCCATAGTATTCCTACAGGGCTGTGGTGGCGATATTGAGAACGACAACAAGGTGCTGAGGCCGAAGAACGCCTACAGCGTGGCGTGTCATGCGGCCAGCGTCGCGCTGAAAGGGAACACGGCAGCGATGATGGAGCTCTTCGATGAGAGACCGGTCCCGAAGCCCGCAGACCCCCAGAAGGCGCTCTTTGCCGTCATGGACTTCATCAGGGACACCAACCCGCGCAACCTCACCTGGACAGGTATCTCCAGGCTGAAGGTCGACCGGGCGCAGGACACGAAGACCCATGAAGGCCTGATCTGTTTCCACGAGTCATTCAGTTACAGCGGCCCCGTGCGGGGGAGAATGTGGTGGATGCATCATCATGAAGTACTTTCTCCCGGGTGGACCTTAAGGATTTCTCGCATGCCGAGAACTGTCGGTGTGGCTCTCAATGCCGGATAGTTCCACATTCTCGGCATGAGGGAGCACAACATGCTGTCGCGGCGACCCTGACCCTCGTCTCCATGTTGGCGTTCAACACGATCCCGGAGGTCGCCTTGATGAGCACGTTCCTGGTGTGCGGGGGGGACACGCGCCGCCTGTTAACAGACTGGGTTCGGCCGAAATGGGTTAAGTCCCGGCAGGGCCCGGAATGAAGAAGACTCAATGGGGGCACAGAAATGAAGAAGAATCCAAAGATAACAGACATCGTAAGTAGCCTGACGTACGGTGATATCTCGAGAGTCCAGAAACTCCTGGACGCCGGCGTAGACCCGAACTCGGCGAAGGACGGACGGACCCTATTGTACTATGCCGTGTGCAAATACAACTTCTACGGCCTCGATATTCCCAGGTTATTGCTGGACCGTGGTGCGAACCCGAATGTGCCCTCGCGCAGGGAGAAGAACAAAAGCAGATACAGAGGATCGCTTCCGCTCAGCAGCGCGTGCGAACATGATGATACTGAAATGGTGGACCTTCTTCTGAAGTACAATGCCGATCCGAACAAACTTGATGGGCGCAAGCAGGACGGCGAGACTCCATTTCAAACCGCCGTGTGGATGAGCAACATAAAGATAGTACGAGCGCTCCTGGACAGGGGAGCCGATGTGAATATCAGGAATTATGGCGGATATGTTCCCCTTCACGCCGCCTGTCATGGCAATAAGCTCGATCTCGTGAACCTACTCCTCAAGCATAGAGCGGTACCGGACATCCATGCCGACAGGAACGGCAATACACCCCTTCATACGAGTCTCTGGAAGAGCGGTGAGGAGATTGTGTCGGTACTCCTACAGAAAGGAGCCGAGGTGAATGCGCAGGACAAACTCGGAAGAACTCCCCTGCATATAGCCTGTCAGCGGAAACGCGTCGGCATCATCAGGTTGCTACCCAAAGCCGGGGCCTCGACCGACATAGCGGATTTTGATGGGCATACCCCTCTCGACGCGGCGATTCAAATACCCGATTCCGACCCAGAGCGGGAAAAGATCATGGACCTATTCCGCGAATTTGCCCCCGAACTGACGTTCACCGCGTTCTGTACAATCTATCTGCCATAAAAAAAGAGCGCGCCTTGTGGGCTTCTTGTGTCACGACTCTTGCCAACCGATGGATGGGAACATCGCAACAACCCGCAACGGACTTATCGCTCAAGAAAAATATGTAATCTCGTGGTAATTCTGTCAACACATAATTAAACGATTTGTTTAAAAAGGCAAACATCACAAGTTTCTTGGGGACAGTCTGGGGACACAAAAAGAGGCAACAAAAAAACCCGCAACTTGTTGATATTGCAGGTTTTTAAATGGTGGAGCTGAAGGGGATCGAACCCTCGACCTCTTGACTGCCAGTCAAGCACTCTCCCAGCTGAGCTACAGCCCCGCAGGTAAGTGTTATAACAGCATGAGGATGAATTGTCAATGGCTATTGCGCCGCCCAAGGAGGTGCCTTAAGAGTTGCAAAGGCGCGGAAAACTTATTACCATGTGAGGGTAACGATACCGTTCAGGAGGTGCCCTATGAGGTCCATCGTTTGTTTGATGGCGGTCCTTTGTCTTGTTCTCGTGTCGACAACGTCGGTGTACGGGCAGGGCGCCGCACCCGGTGCCGGGATCAGGCTGCCCGAGCCGAAATACGACGGGAACGTTTCTGTCGAGAAGGCGCTGAAGGAGAGGCGATCGGTGAGGGTCTACAAGGATTCCCCCCTGTCGGTGGCCGAGGTATCCCAGGTCCTCTTCGCGGCACAGGGCATAACGGAGCCAGGCAGGGGCCTGAGGACGGCGCCTTCCGCGCGGGCGCAGTATTACCTCACCGTTTATCTCTTTGCCGGCAACGTCACGGGGCTTAAGCCGGGCATGTACCGCTACGTGCCAGGGGGCCACTCGCTCACCTTCATTGCCGACGGGGACGCCAAGGGCAGGCTCTACAAGGCGGCGGGTCAGGCGCCGATAGACAAGGCGCCGGCGGCGCTCGTCATTGCCGGATCGCGGGCAAGGGCGACGAACGAGAGCTGGATGTATCTCGAGGCGGGCCATGCGGCGCAGAACGTCTATCTGCAGTCAGTGCCGCTCGGCCTCGGTACGGTCGTCATGGCGGGATTCAACGCAGACGCGGTGGACAAGGCCATCGGTCTTCCCGCCGGCGAACGGACCCTTTATATAATGCCTCTCGGCAGGAAATAGATTATAATGTACTCCCGGCGGCGCGGCCCGCCGGAGACACCACAAAACAGGAAAGGACGACGATGCTGCTCTACCTTGTGCGCCACGGCGAAGCGAAGCGCGAGGACGAGGACCCCGAGCGAGGCCTCACGGACAACGGGATGAGGCATGCCCGGAGGATGGGCGAGTTCCTCGCCTTCATGGACGTCAGCCTCGACGTTGTCGTCCACAGCACGAAGAAGAGGGCCGCTGAGACGGCTCAGGCTCTCACGGAATCGATACGGCCCACCGCCGGTATCCGGGAGGAGAAGGGTCTCTCTCCCAACGACGACCCGGCGCCATGGGTCGAAAGGATAAACGCCATGACCGCCGACACTGCCATCGTCGGTCATCTCCCTTTCCTCGACAGGCTCCTCGGCCTTCTCGTCCTCGGCGACGCGGGGAGGACCATCATAGACTTCAGGCCGGCGGGAACGGTGTGCCTTAAGCCCTCGGGTGAGGGAAGGTGGCTCATCGCCTGGGTGCTTGGCCCCGAGGTGATCTGGTGAGCTATCTCGCCCTTATCATCGCCTTTATCGCGGGAGCGGCCCTGGGAGGTGTCGTCTTCTCCCTTGTTGTCACCTCCCGCGCGCGCGCCCGGCAGGCAGAGCTCGAGGCGAGGGCCGGGTCCGCCGAGGCGGTCGTTACCGAGTTGAGGCAGCAGTACCGTGAGGGCAGGGACGAAGCGCTGCGGCTCCAGGCTGAGCTTGACGCTGAAAGAGAGGCCAGGGTGCAGGCCATGACGAGGTGCGAAACGCTGGACCTTCGCCTCAAGGAGGAGATGGAGCGTTTCGAGGCCGTAAGGAAGGAGCTCTCCGAGACCTTCAAAGCCCTTTCCCTCGACGCCCTCGCGTCCAATACGAACGAGTTCAGGAAATACGCCGAAGAGTTCATGAAGCTTGCCGAGGAGAAGCTCAAATCCCAGACGGCGGAAGGGAAAAAGGAACTCGAAGGCAAGAAGGAACTCATAGACAGGAACATCGACTCCATCGGGAAGACCCTGACGGAGGTCCAGAGGCGCGTCGAAGAGGTGGGCAAGGTGAGCGGCGAGCGCATCACCGAGGTGACCACCTTGATCAAAAAGCACGAAGAGGTCACGGCGAAGCTCAGGGACACGACGGAGCACCTCGGCCGCGCGCTCGCAAGCTCGAAGAAGAGGGGCGAGTGGGGCGAGCGGATGGCCGAGGACATCATCCGTCTCGTGGGGATGGCGGAAGGCATCAACTACGTCAAGCAAACGACCCTGGAGAACGGGCCCGGTAGGCCCGATTTCACCTTCTTTCTCCCCAATGACCTCAAGGTCAACATGGATGTGAAGTTCCCCCTCGACAACTTCGCCCACTATCTCGACGCCGAGAGCGACCACGACCGGAAGCGGTACCGCGATGAGCTCCTCAAGAACGCGAAGGTGATGATAAAGCAGGTGACGACCCGGGAGTACATCAACCCCGCCGAGAACACCGTGGACTACGTCATCGTCTTCATCCCCAACGAGCAGGTCTACAGCTTCATCCAGGAATCGGACGCCTCGATCATGGACGAGGCATTGAGGCAGAAGGTCATCCTCTGCTCCCCCTTCACGCTCTACGCGGTCCTCGCCGTGATCCGCCAGACCATCGAGAACGTGAAGCTCGAACGGACCGCCTCGGAGATACTCAAGCTCCTTACCGAGTTCTCGAAGCAGTGGAAGCTTTACAAGGACAGGTTCAAGACCATGGGCGACCGCATCGACGCGGCCAGGAAGGAATACGAGATCCTCGTCACCACGCGGACGAACATGCTCGAGAGGCCGCTGAGGAAGATTGATGAACTGAGCGCGGCCGATGCCCTGGAACTGGGAACGGGGGAGCTCTCGCAGGATGAAAGCTAGTCTGCCCTCATTGAGCCGCCTCGTCCTTGCGCTTCTCCTGTCGGTGCCGTGCCTCGTCGCCGGTGCCGATGGCGGCAAGGACCTTCCCGGTTTTCTCGAAGGGAACTACGGTCTTGTCGGCAGGCGTCCGGGCACGGGCGAGACCTATTCGGGGACGGTGACGATAAAGGCGAGGGATGGCGGCCTCGAGGTCATACGGTGCGTCGGCGGATCGCGCCACGCCGGTCAGGGTTCCATCGTTCTCGTGACGGCCGACAGGATACCAGCCCTCAGCGTGCGCTGGGGCGACGGGAAAAAGGAATACAGGGGCCGATACGACATACACGGCGATGCCGACAACTACGCCAGGCTCTCGGGGCCTTATGTCGCCATGGAAGATGAACGGGAGTTCGGCTGGGAACTTCTCTACGTCGATCCCGGGAACGGCCCGGTCTGCAGGTAAGCGAGGCCCTCCGCGGAGCGGCCGGATGAAGGAGGCTTGTGATGGAAGATGAGGACCGTTTACGTACCGTGCTGAAGCAGCTCATCCAGAACAACGAGTATCTCGCCGAGAATTACCGGAAATGGGGCAGGGTCGCCGCGACGGGCGGTCTCGATGCGGTGTCGAAGGAGATAGACGAGGCCGGTCAGTTCATACAGATAGCCACGCAGAAGCTCCGGGGTGCCCTCGGCCTCATGGGAGAGTGACCGTCACCGGGTCGCCCTTTCCCGTCCCCGTTTCGCGCCTGAAGTCTCCCTTGAAAACCCCGAATTCCAGGTAGCCGGAGCTGCCCTCGAGGCAGGTGAGGCCACCCTCGCAGTAGGTCTTGCCGATCGCCGCGAAGACGTGTTCGCCCATCCGTATCTCGAAGGGGCCCTCCCCGGCGAAGTACCGCAGGGCGTGGCCCTTTATGTTCGTGATGGCGTTGCCGAAGCGGTCGAAGCGCACCACGCTCCCTTTAAGCGTCCTGCCCTCGATCACGGGATGGATGTCGCTCAAGAGAACGGGATCCGTTATTTTTCGCCCGAACGCCTGGGGGGAGTAGCCGCGGGACAGCCTGGCGGCGGCGGGGGAGAAGACGTCCCGGCCGTGGAAGGTGGAACTGACGGGGGAGAGCATGAAGTTGCGGTTCTCGATGACGTGGATATCGGGGGCGTTGTCCGCGAGGAGGGTGAAGACGCCGTTGTCGGGCCCGACGAAATGATGTCCCTTCGCCGACACGATAAGCGGCCGCCTCGCGCTCCCCACGGTGGGGTCGACGACGGCGACATGGACCGTCCCCGGCGGGAAATACCTCCAGTAGTCGTCGATGAGGAAGGCGGCCTCGCGCATGTCCTGGGGTTCCACCTCGTGGGTCATGTCGACGATCCGGCACCCCGGGTCGATGCCGAGGATGATCCCCTTCATGACGCCCACGTAGGGGTCTTTGACGCCGAAATCGGTGAGGAGGGTGATGATGCCCATCGGCCCTGCCGGTCAGAGCATCCTGATGTATTTCGCGAAAGGTTTCTTGATGATGCCTTTCTCGGTGATAAAGCCGCTGATGTACCGGGACGGGGTGACGTCGAACCCGAAATAACGGGCCTTCGCGTCTTTTACGGTGAGGAGCCTGTCGTCGAGGTATTTCACCTCCCTAGCGCTTCGCTCTTCGATCTCTATGCGGCCGCCGTCCTCGACGGCCTTATCGAAGGTGGAGACCGGGGCGGCGATGTAGAAGGGGACCTTGTACGCGTCCGCGGCGAGGGCTATCATGAAGGTACCGATCTTGTTCGCCGTGTCCCCGTTCGCCGCTATCCTGTCGGCGCCGGTGATGATCTTGTTCACCGCCCCCCGGGAGCACAGGAGCCCGGCGTGGTTCTCAGGGACGAGCTCGACGGGGATGCCTTCCTGCATGAGCTCCCACACCGTCAGGCGCGACCCCTGCATGTAAGGGCGCGTTTCCGTGGCGATGACCTTAATCTTCTTGCCCGCCTCGTGGGCGGCGCGCATGACGCCGAGCGCCGTGCCGTAGCCCCCCGTGGCAAGCGCCCCCGCGTTGCAGTGTGTCATGATGGTGTCGCCTTTTTCTATGAGCTCCGCGCCGTAGAGGGAGAGCATCCTGTTGTTCTCGATGTCCTCGACATGGATGGCCAGTGCCTCGCCGAGCATGTCTTCGGCGATGTCCCTGTCGCCCGCGTGGCCCTCAAAGGCCTCGGTCATTCTCCTCAAGGCCCAGAAGAGGTTCACCGCCGTGGGGCGCGTGGCGCCGAGCTTTTTGGCGATGCGGTCGATATCGGCCCGGCGGACGGACCGCTTCGCCGCCACGACCTCCTTCACCCCCAGCACCATTCCATAGGCGGCGACGATGCCGAGCAGCGGCGCGCCCCGGACGGTCATGTTGTTGATGGCCGTTATGACGTCCCCGGCGGTCCTGCATTTCACATATGTTTTCCTGAAGGGCAGCTCTCTCTGATCGAGAAGGTAAAGAACGCCGTTTTTCCAGTAAATATGATCCGTCATGCGTCACCTCTTTCTGTTGGTGGTCATCCCGGACCTGATCCGGGATCCAGAGGTTCTTCCGTTGCGCGTTTCTTCCTGGATTCCGGCCTAAAGCCGGAATGACGGCAAAAATCTAGGCCTTCAGCTTCTTGAGCAGGAGTTCGTTGAGGAGCGCCGGGTTGGCCTTGCCTTTCGTTTCCCTCATGACCTGGCCCACGAAGAAGCCGATGAGCTTCTCCTTGCCGGCCCTGAAGTCGGCCACTTCCTTCGGTGACCGGGCGATGACCGCGTCGATGATGCCCTCGATGGCCCCCTCGTCGGAGATCTGGAGCAGGCCCTTCTCCTTCACGTACTCACGCGGGGAGGCGCCGGTCCGGTAGATCTCCGGGAATATCTCCTTACCGATCTTGTTGCTGATGGTGCCGTCCTTGATGAGCGTGAGAAGCTCGGCCAGCCGTGCCGGTGTAACGGGGGAGTCCTTGGGGGAGATGTTGCCGTCCTTCAGTTCCCTCAACAGCTCCGTCATGATGAAGTTGCTCACCGTCTTCGCCTCGGGAAAGAGCTTGAGAACCTCTTCGAAATACGCGGCCAGTTCCCTGTCGGAGGAGAGTATCTCCACGTCGTACCGGGGCAGGCCGTAATCTTTCATGAAGCGTTCCATCTTCTCCGTGGGGAGTTCGGGCAGTGTCTTCCGCACCTCTTCGATCCATGCCTCGTCCACGGTCACGGGAAGGAGGTCGGGTTCCGGGAAATAACGATAGTCGTGGGCCTCCTCCTTGCCGCGCATGGAATAGGTGGCGCCCTGCTCGGCGTTGAAGAGGCGCGTCTCCTGAACGACGCTCCCGCCCTTCCTGATAAGGGCGATCTGGCGGTCGATCTCGTAGTCGAGGGACCTCTCGATGTAGCGGAAAGAGTTGAGGTTCTTGAGCTCCGCCCGGGTGCCGAAGGCCTCGTCGCCCTTTTTGCGCACCGAGACGTTGGCGTCGCAGCGGAAGCTTCCTTCCTCCATGTTGCCGTCGCATATCTCGAGGTACATGAGGATGTCCCTGAGCGCCTTCAGGTACGCCGTCGCCTCTTCCGGCGTCCTCAGGTCGGGTTCGCTGACGATCTCGAGGAGCGGAGTGCTCGAGCGGTTGTAGTCCACCATGCTGTAGCTGCTCGTGTCGATGGTGCGTTCGTGGACGAGCTTGCCCGCGTCCTCCTCCATGTGAATGCGCAGGATGCGGATGCGCTTCGTCTTCCCGTCCATGACGATGTCGAGCCACCCGTTGCCGCAGATGGGTTCTTCGTATTGCGAGATCTGGTAGCCCTTCGGCAGGTCGGGATAGTAGTAGTTCTTCCGGGCGAAGACGCTCCTGGGATTGATGGAGCAGTTAAGGGCGAGCCCCAGCTTGATGGCGAACTCGACGACCTTCTTGTTCAGGACCGGCAAAGCCCCCGGCAGGCCCATGCAGGTGGGGCAGGTATGGCTGTTCGGCTCGGCCCCGAACTTCGTCGAACAGCCGCAGAATATCTTGCTCTCCGTAAGAAGATGGGCATGGACCTCGAGACCCATTACCCCTTCGTAGTCACCATAATCCACGGCGCACCTCTCTGACTGCTTTCTATCGCTTACAAATGATTGAAACTATACAACAGGTAACGGTGTCATTTCAAAACAAATTGCCCCCTTAGGGGGAAAAGGGACCTTCCAATGGCGCCCGCGATATGATAAGAAGAGATGGGTACAGGAATTGGCAACAAGAAAGGTCAAAAGGAAGAAGCCGGGGAAACTCCTCCGCTTCATCAAGGTCATCGTCGTTCTTGTCGTCCTTCTCGTGGTGGGGTTCGCGGGGTTGTACATGGTCTACCCCGACGTGTCGAAGCTGAAGAAGCAGAACCCGGGGAAGACGTCCTTCATGGAATACCGGGAAGCGGAGTACCGGGCGAAGGGAAAGAAGATGCGGATACAGTCGAAGTGGGTCCCCTTGCGGTCCATATCGCCCTACCTCATGAAGGCGGTCCTCATAGCGGAGGACGATAAGTTCTGGTCCCACCACGGCTTCGACACGGCGGCGATCCAGAAGGACCTCGAGAAGAACCTGGAGGCGGGAAGGTTCAAACTCGGCGGCAGCACGATCAGCCAGCAGCTCACGAAGAACCTCTACCTCACGCCCTCCAAGAACCCCGTCCGCAAGCTCAAGGAGGCGATCATCACCTGGAGGCTCGAGAGGGCCCTCTCAAAACGGAGGATCCTCGAGCTCTACCTCAACGTCGTCGAATGGGGCGAGGGCGTCTTCGGCGCCGAGGCCGCCGCGAGGCGCCACTTCGGCAAGCCTGCCTCGGCGCTCACCGCGGAAGAGGCGGCCAAGCTCGCAGCGGCCCTGCCCAACCCCAGACGTTACCGCGTGGACGGGACTTCCCGCTACGTCGAACGCCGCGCGAAGATCATCTACACCATCATGGTAAGAAGAGGCATAGTCGTCCCCGACTACGAAGAGGTAACGACCACCCCGCCAGAAACCGTCGACGAGACCGCTCCCACCCCGCCGGCCGACAGCCAGGGCGCCAACTCTACCACCCCCGGCCCCACACCTCCGCCCAACGGGCAATAGGGGAAAACCTTAAAGACCTTGCCTCTCGCCCGTTCGTCGCATTCGCTCCTCTCTCAAGCCCGCAGAGATCGCAGAGAAAAGATTCGGCCGGATTTCGGAGCCTCCCA
>ENA-UOXR01005076-UOXR01005076.1-bioreactor-metagenome-genome-assembly--contig:-NODE-5076-length-9903-cov-4.196385_pt1 | contig 9903 bp, 6 predicted proteins | sample MGYA00238164_ERZ764825 | MGnify/ENA primary metagenome ERZ764825 (study PRJEB28920, sample SAMN05720171) | bioreactor metagenome | isolation source: Anaerobic biogas reactor | place: USA:Washington, USA...
TGTATGAGGTAGACACCGGCCACGGACTTTTCGGCAAGGTCACGGAACTTTGCCTCCGATTCCAGAAGCGCCTTCTCTGCCTCCTTTCGGACCGAGATGTCCCGGTCGAAGGCACACGCCATGAAGCACCCGTCGACCTCGAAGTAGTTCGTGCTGACCTCGACGGGAAAGGTGCTGCCGTCCTTCCTGGCATGGCGGCCTTCGAAGGACATGACTCCCAGGCGCCTCATATCCGCCTTGTGGCGCTCCCAATTCTCCCGGGGGAAATCGGGGTCAAGCTCAAAAACGGTCATCTTCAGAAGTTCTTCCTGTGTGAACCCGCTCCACTCGCTGGCGCGATCGTTGGCGTAAACAATGCGGCCCTCGTCGTTGACCCAAAGGATGCTGTCCGAGGCGCGATCCATCGCGAACTGCGTCCTGAGGAGTGCTTCCTGCTCCTCCTTGCGCTCCGTGACGTCGAGGAAAAAACCGTCCCAGAGGACGCTCCCGTCTGCCATGCGTTCCGGTGTGGAGCGGGCCTCCAGCCAGATATGCCCGGCTTCTTTGAGAAGCCTGAAGGTGCTGTGGTAAGGCGTGAGGGACCGGGCCGACTCCAGTATCTCCTCCCGGAACCGGGCCCTGTCATCGGGGTGCACCCTGTCAAGAATGAGGGAGGCATCGCGCATCAGGTCTTCCGGAGAGAGGCCCGTGATGCTCGACAGGTTCTTGTTGATATAGGGAAAGGAGAAAGACCCATCGGGGCTCATCAGGAACTGGTACACTACCCCGGGCCCGTTCTCGGCAAGCCTCCTGTATCTCTCTTCCCTTGCCCGCAACGCATCCCCGGCACGCTGCCTGTCCCTTTCCAACCGCTCGAGCTCTTTTATTCTTTCTTTCAGGCCGACGATCTCGTCGCGCAGATCCTCAGGTGTTCTTGATGTATAGTCCATTGTGCTTTCCCTTCGTTGCCTGTTGTATACATCAAAGATCAACAACATCCCGGACCTTCCGCATCCGACGGATGGCGTCAGCGCGGACGGTCACGGTGACCGGACGATTGAGGAACACCCCTTCCGGCACTGTCCCTACCTTTAAGGTTATCGCACAATCCCATCAATATTTAAAGACATTCGTCCTGCCGGCGCGTCAAGCGACAGGAAAGCCGGGCGGGTCTTGATACGGGTGACAGATATCGATAAAGGGAAGATCCTCCGACGATACGGAGGCAGACAACGGTGGATAAAGCGTCCCCAGGGGGATTCGAACCCCCGTTGCCGGCTTGAAAGGCCGGTGTCCTGGACCAGGCTAGACGATGGGGACCTGGTATCATATGGGCCGTGAAGGACTTGAACCTTCGACTCTCTGCTTAAAAGGCAGATACTCTACCAGACTGAGTTAACGGCCCAAAACGTCCATTAACATATGAAAATTTTCCCGCAAAGTCAAGCAGAATGAGCGTATTCAACAGTCTTCACGCAGTCTTCCATTGACTCGCCCCGATGGTCACCTTATAATATTCCACCATGACGGCGATCCAGGATTTTCTCAGGGAGGATGTCGGGACAGAGGACGTGACAACGAACGCCATCGTGCCCGCCGGCCATCGCTCCCGGGCGAAGATCGTCGCGAAGGCCCACGGGGTACTCGCGGGACAGGGATTCGCGAAAGAGGTCTTCATGGCCCTCGACAGGGACATCGCTTACAGGGAGACTATGAAGGACGGTGAGACCGTGAGCCCCGGCGATGTCGTCGCGACGCTGGAGGGCGCCACGCGGGCTATACTGACCGCCGAACGGGTGGCCCTCAACATTCTCCAGAGACTCTCGGGGATCGCCACGTTGACAAGGACCTTCGTTGACGCCGCGTCGGGCACGAAGGCCCGGATACTCGACACCCGAAAGACAACACCGGGGATTCGGCGCATGGAGAAGTATGCCGTCACCATGGGTGGAGGCATGAACCACCGCGGCAACCTCACGGAGATGGCCCTCATCAAGGAGAACCACATAGCCGTCGCCGGCTCCATACGCCGGGCCGTCGAACTGGTGCGCGCGCGCACCCCGGTCCCCATTGAGGTGGAGGTGCGCACCATGGAGGAATTGCGGGAGGCCGTCGAGGCAACGGTAGAACAGATCATGCTCGACAACTGGGACACGGTATCGATGCGCGACGCCGTCGCCTTTGTTGCGGGCCGGGTGCCGCTGGAGGCGTCGGGCAACATGACGGTGGAGCGCGTCCGGGAGGTGGCGGCAACGGGCGTGGACCTCATATCCGTGGGCGCCCTCACCCATTCGGCACGGGCACTCGATATGAGCCTCCTGCAGGAAGGAGTTGGCGCGTGACCGCGGACAGCAGTATCCGGGAGAGAAACATCCGGGAACGGATAGCCGCCGCGAGACGGGAGCTTGGCAAGGACCTTGTCGTCCTCGCCCACTATTACCAGAACATCGACATCGTGCGCTCCGCCGATTTTGTGGGGGACTCCCTCCAGCTTGCACGGATCGCGTCCCGACAACATGAGGCCAGGTACATAGTCTTCTGTGCCGTTTCGTTCATGGCCGAGATGGCCCGCATTCTCTGCGAACCCCGGCAGAAGGTCTTTCATCCCGAGCCTTCCGCGAAATGCCCGCTGGCGGAGATGGCGCTGATCGACGATGTCGAAAAGGCATGGGAGCTGCTCACGGCCACGGGGCGACACCTCATGCCCGTCGTATACGTCAACTCGCGGGCCGATCTCAAGGCTTTCTGCGGAAAGAACGGGGGGTTTGTCTGCACCTCCGCCAATGCGAAAGAGGCCATGGAATATGTCCTGTCCCGGGACGCCATCCCCTTCTTCTTCCCTGACGAGAACCTGGGCAGCAACACCGCCCATGCCATGGGGATCCCCGACAATGAGATATTTCTCTGGGACCCCTTTCATGATATCCCCGATACGGGCTTGCCGGACATTGCCGGGAAAAAGGCAATACTCTGGAAAGGTTTCTGCTACGTGCACGTCGCCTTCCGTCCCTCCGATATCGAAGAGATCAAAAAGACCCACGGCGATATCAGCGTCATCGTCCATCCCGAATGCACTCCCGACGTTGTCAATCTTTCCGACCACGTGGGTTCAACAAGCTACATAAAGAGCACGATAGAGGCGGCGGCCGCGGGCACGAAGTGGGCCGTCGGAACGGAGGTGAACTTCGTGAACTGCCTCAGAGCCGATAATCCCGACAAGCTCATAATACCCCTCAGGGAGTGCGAATGCCGGGACATGTCGCATGTGACACTTCTCAAATTCCTCACCGTCCTGGAGAACATCCTGGAGGGAAAGGACCAGCCGGAGGTGACTGTCGACCCCGGGGACGCGCGGTACGCCAGGGTCGCCCTGGAAAGGATGCTCGCGATAACGTGAAGATGGAAAAGGACCGATCCCACTACTGCGATGTCCTCGTCATCGGCTCCGGCATAGCGGGGCTCTCCTGCGCCATAAGCGCTGCCGACCTCGGTCTCGACGTTATCGTCATATCGAAGGAATCCTCGATCACGGAATCGAACACCTTCTATGCCCAGGGAGGGATCGTGGCCAGGGGGCAGGACGACACGCCCGAGCTCCTCGCCGAGGACATCATAGAGGCCGGAGACGGCATATCGAATCCCGATGCTGTGAGGATCGTCGCCTACGACGGGCCCGGGATGGTCGAGGATTTCCTCGTCAAAAAGGTTGGGGTGTCCTTCTCGCGGTCCGGAGAGGATGAATTCGAATTTGCCCGTGAGGCAAGCCACTCACGCAGGAGGATACTCCACTCCAAGGATTCCACGGGTAAGGCCATCGAGACGGCCCTCATCGCGAAAGCCGCCGAATACAGCAACATTCGGACCTATCCCGGCTACCCCGCCATAGACCTGCTGACCATACCCCACCATTCCACAAGTCCCCTCGCGCTTTACAGGGAACCCCAGTGTATAGGCGCTTACGTCCTCAATAACGCGACAGGCCACGTGGAGAGGTTCTTCGCCTCCTACACGGTGCTCGCCACCGGCGGGCTGGGAAGGATATATCTGCACACGACAAACCCTCCCATAGCTACGGGAGACGGCTTCGCCATGGCCGACCGTGCCGGCGCGCGGCTCATAAACATGGAGTACATCCAGTTCCATCCAACGACGCTCTTTCACAAGGACGCCGACGGGTTTCTCATCTCCGAGGCCCTCCGTGGAGAGGGGGCCAGGCTGAAGACGAAGGACGGCGTTCCCTTCATGGCAAGCTACTCCGAGCTTGGAGACCTCGCGCCGAGGGATGAGGTTTCCCGCGCCATGTACGAGGAGATGATCAAGAGGGGGGACGCCTACGTCTACCTCGACATCGCCTCCTACACGGAGATAAACGTCAAGAAACGGTTCCCCATGATATACCAGCGATGCCTCGACTTCGATATCGACATCCAGAAGGTTCCCATCCCTGTCGTCCCCGCCGCGCATTACAGCTGCGGCGGCGTGCAGGTGGACGTATGGGGAAAGACGTCTCTCAAGTGCCTGTACGCGGCAGGCGAAGTGGCCGCGACGGGTCTTCACGGGGCCAACCGGCTTGCTTCCACGTCGCTGCTCGAAGGACTTGTCTGGGGTATACGCGCGGCGAAGGACATCGCGGGAAACTTCAACGGCAACAAACCCTACAAGGAATCGGACATACCGCCCTGGCAGTTCCCCGAACGCGTGGAGGAGGTCGACCCCGCCCTTATTCACCAGGACTGGGTGAGCATCAAGTCGACGATGTGGAACTACGTCGGCATCATCCGGACCGTGAGAAGGCTCGAGCGGGCCTGGGCCGACATCGGGTACCTGAAGAACCGCATCGACGATTTCTACCGCAGGGCCCAACTCGTTCCCATGGTCATCGACCTGCGCAACGGCGTCCGCACCGCCCGGATCGTCGCCGAAGCGGCCCTCAAGAACAACGTAAGCCGCGGCGCGCACTTCATACGGTAAAGACCGTTCAAGGGCTCAAAAGTTCAAAGGTTCAAGAGTAAAAGACAAGAAAAAGAAGAAGTGAGATGCTGGGCTGGTCGGCAGTTGCGATGACGACCGGCCACTCTTCACGGTCTTTCCCCTTGAACTTTTGAACCCTGGAACTTTTGAACGGCTTTTATTCTTGAAGGATTTCCCGGAGTTTGCGGGAGATGTCCGCTATGGTGAAAGGCTTCTGGACGAAGCCCCTGCATCCCTTTTCCATGATGCTGCGCGCCTGTTCGTTGAGGCTGTAGCCGCTGGAGAGGATCACCCTCGCCTCAGGGTTCAGCTCCCGTATACGATCGAAGGTCTCACTTCCCGACAGGCCGGGCATGATCATGTCGAGAACGATGAGGTCGATGGAGTCCTTTTTTTCCCCGTAAAGAGAGATCGCCTCCCCCCCGTTCCGGACGGCGTGCACCGCGTACCCCAGAGACTCGATCATGGCCTTGCTGACGGTGAGGACCGCGGGCTCGTCATCCACAAGAAGTACCGTCCCCGCGCCTCTTGCCATCTCGGCAGTCTCTAACCGCACACGGGCAATGTCCTTTCCCGACGCGGGAAGGCAGAACCAGAAGGTGGACCCTTTGCCGGGTTCGCTCTCCACATCGATATACCCGTTGTGGTTCTTCACGATACCGTACACCATGGCGAGTCCCAATCCCGTTCCCCTGCCAAGTTCTTTCGTCGTGAAGAAGGGTTCGAAGATCCTCTCTTTCGTCTTCTCGTCCATACCGACACCACTGTCGGTGATAAAGGTGCACACGTATCTCCCCGGCGCCACGGAATGGACCTCTGCCTCCGCGGCCGCGAGGACGGTGTTCCTCGTCCCCAGGGACAGGACCCCGCCCGCGGGCATCGCCTGCCAGGCGTTGAGATAAAGGTTGAGAAGGACCTGCTCTATCTGCCCCTGGTCCGCCTCGACGGGCCAGATATCGGCCTGGTACCCGTGGTGGATGACGATCTCCTTCTTTGTCCTTCCAAACATGGCGGAGGTCTTCTCGACAAGTTCGTTCATGCTGAACGGCTTGACGTCGTACTTGCCGCCCCGCGCGAACCCGAGGAGCTGCCTCGTCAGGTCCGCCGCGTTCCTCACCAGTTCCTCGATGTTCCTCAGCCACTCGTGATGGGGATGGCCCTGACCTGTATCGATCATCATGAGCGAGATGTAGCCCTGGATACCCATGAGGATGTTGTTGAAATCATGGGCGATGCCACCCGAGAGCGTGCCGACCGCCTCCATCTTCTGAGCGTTCACGAGCTGTGCTTCCAGCCTCTTGCGCTCGGTGATATCCTCACACACCATGATAACATCCCCGTTGCCGAGTTGCACGGGGATGAAGCTGATCACCCTGGTCGATCCGTTCTTGCACACCACGCTGTAAACGCCCTGATTCCTGAGGCCGCCTGTCCCGAGATAGTCAAGCCACGCCTTTATGACCCGTCGCCGGTAGGCCTCATCGGGATATGCCTTTCTGAACCACGTCCTTCCGTTCGGGATGTCGGTGAGGTCGTAACCAAATATCGCCTTGAACCTCGGATTGATATAGACGAAGCTGCCTGTCCTGTCGATGAGGGCCATGCCGATCGGGGCATTCTCGGAAAGACTGCGCATCTTCTCCTTTTCGGCAAAGAGCTCCCGCACCGCTTCCTTCCGCTCCGTGATATCCCGGATGGACTCGATGGCCCCCACGACATTCCCGTGGATGTCATAGAGGGGGCCCGCCTTCCCCCAGAGGTTCCTCTTCTGCCCGCGCACGAAGGGCACGTCGGTTTCCGTGTACAGGGTGTCACCGTCCTTCTTTATAAAGGAATACTGTTTTTCCATCTCGTCGTCCCAGATGGTCACGAAGTTGATAAGGATGGGCCGCCGTGTCCCGTAGAAGGGCAGCGCGTATTCATGATCGCCCTTTCCCAGCATATCCTCCTTGCTGACGCCCGTCATGGTCTCTATGGCCCTGTTCCAGGCTATGACCTTTCCTGCCCGGTCTATCGCCAGGGTCGCGTCGGGGAGGAACTCGATGATGTCCGCCAGCCTCCTTTGCGATTCATGCAGTTGCTGTTCGGCCCGCTTTCGTTCGGTGATGTCCCGGAATGTCCATATCCTCCCATAGTGATGTCCGTCCTCTCCAAGCACGGGGGCCGAGTGGCGGTCGAGGACCATGCCGTTCTTCATTTCGATCTCATCCCTGCTCGTCTCGCGGGAATGGTCATAGAGATGCAGTACCTTCTCAACAAACCCGTCAGGGTCCATGACCTGGGCCGCGATATGCTCAAGACGGGCGGTAGTGTCCCCATCATCCAGGATATGCCGGGGAATGTTCCACATGTCGACGAATCGCTGGTTGTGAACGAGATCCTTGTGGTCCTCATCGACCACCAGTATGCCATCGATCACTGTGTTCAATTGCGCTTCAAGGAGGGCCGCATTCCATCGCACCGCATCGTCGGCCCGGCGTCGGAGCGTTATGTCCTCGACGATGCCCTCGTAATAGACCGGGGATCCCTCGGCGCCGCGGACGACTCTCGCGTTCATCGAGATCCACATCCTGCTCCCGTCCCTGCGGTACACCTCGATCTCGCGGCCATAGATCATGTCCTTTTCGGCGAGATACTCCATGCACCTCTCGCGGTCCCCGGGATCGACGTAGAGCTGCCCGGCGATGTCCGTGATGGCGCTCATCAACTCATCGGGAGAAGAGTAGCCATAGATCTTCGCAAGGGCCATGTTGGCACGCAGGTACTTCCCGTCGGGCGTGCTCCGGAACATGCCCATCATGGCGTTCTCGAAGATGTCCCGGTATTCCTCCACGCTCTCTTGCAGAACTTCCCGGGCATGTCGGCCTTCGGCCTCCAGGAGTTCCAGGTCCGCGATCCTCTTTTTCAGCGCTCTTATCTCTTCGATCAATTCCTGACGGGTTCCCACGGTGTCGTTCATAGCTGCTTCCCGGGTGACGGGTGATACGTCCGCTAAACCATAGACCAGGCATCCAAAGAAGTCAACATCCAGATTGGACCGGCCCCGTGTGCGGACGCATGCCGTTCCTCATCATGTTATCGCATAATCACACTACAAGTTTAGGCAACGGTCCTGTGGTATCCCTGTCCTCTGACTACGGCGGAGAAGGGGGCTTCGTGATGTCCGAGATCATGGCGAGAAAGGCGGCGAGATTGGGTTCCTCGCGGACCTTCGCGTCTTTGAAATAGGTGATCCTGAGCTTCATGAACAGACCCCGGCAACCTGTCAGGTAGATATGGGAAATAAGCTTGATGTTGTTCTGCTCATAGGCGAGAACACCGTGAAAGAACGTGAGGCGGCCGCCCACGGGAGTCGCCTCTTTCTTGATGACGACAGAGACATTCCTGTAGGTACCCTGTGTCTCGAGGGAGTATATGTCCTGCAGGGCCTGATCGAACTCCCTGCTCACAACCTGCGACGAGATCCCATCCGGTATGGGACCTTGCATCAGGTCGTACAGGAAGATGTCCGCCCGCATCGTGTCGGTGCGATAGGAGATCCCGGTACCGAGACCTGCGTACAGGGGCTCGTAGTCGGTGGCCCTGACGAGCTTCAGGGTATTGACGGGATCGGGAAAAACGAGACCCGTTCTCTGATGCCGGTATGGTTCAGCCCGGGCGCTGCCGGCGGAAACGATGAGGACCGTGGCAAGAACCATCACGACGAGAGCCCGGACAGACGCCTTCTTCACCACCATCACGTCACCCCCCGGGAATAGAGTGGCAGGACACCCTCATACCCCGCCGTCCGCACTGCCGGGTTCGTTTTCCTGACTGAAACGGATGATCTCCCGCTTAAGGTGTTCAATGAAATCGTTGGGCCGTGCCACCAGTCTGAAGACGATGACCTTGCGGTTCGGTTGGATGAGCATGATCTTGCCGAAGTTGAGGATCACCCCCAGGGCCGGCTGGTGAAAATCCGCTCCCGCCAGTTGAGAATACGGGAACTCATAGAAACGTTTGAAGGGAAAACCGATCCTGATCGTCAGTTTCGACGCATGAACGGCAAACTCGGAGGCCCGCAGATTATGAATGGAGAATATGCCCCAGATGATGGCGAGGCCGATCATCACGAGCGCGGCCACGGGCTTCGCCCTGAGGGACAGCCCGCCCAGCACGAGAAGCATACCGGGCCCGAGAAGCGCGGCCCAGTGGACTGTCGTCCGGTAAAGGACGGGCTCAGCCTTGCCAGGCACGCTTTCCCTTTCCGTCATATCCTCTGTCCTTCTCTTACGAATTTGACAACAGAGTACACGATACCACAATCGGCCACGTTTTGCACCTTCTCTCCAAGTGTTCCCGCGTCACACGGGAACAACAGAGGTTGGTCCCCCCTCCGGACACCACGGCTCGACCCGGAGAAGCCTTCCCATCCTCATCGACACACCACCCCGCATAGCAGGGAGTAGGCGAGGAGACATAAGGGACCGAGGTGACAACTGAAGGACGCAACAACGGCGCCTGTCTCTGGCCGGCCCGCCATGGCCCACCTGGAACGAGCAAGCAACAGGAATGTGCGTGCAATACACACGATGGTTCTCATATCGACAGTCCTCGATATAGTAGGATCAGGTAGGTGTTACGGCAGATACCGCACAGACCGGGATTGCTCGCCCGTCGCTTTTACGTCCTCGACGCCCCGGGTCCTGCATCCGCAGGAAACAAGCCTTTCCCCGCACTTGGGACAACGTTCCATATAGCATCCCTCATGGTGGAACCCCCCCGGCATCACCCCGCACTTGGGACAACGTTCCGTTTCGTCCTTCGGATAGGGAACGCGGGGATGGGATTCCCCGTTGGGATAATCGACATATCCTCCGGCACAGGTGGTGGTCCTGGGGTCGTGTATGTTCTTGCCGCACTGCCTGCACAGGAGAACCTCGGTGGCCTCATGGAATTGGCTCGCCACCCCCT
>ENA-UOXR01005078-UOXR01005078.1-bioreactor-metagenome-genome-assembly--contig:-NODE-5078-length-9900-cov-4.111326_pt1 | contig 9900 bp, 8 predicted proteins | sample MGYA00238164_ERZ764825 | MGnify/ENA primary metagenome ERZ764825 (study PRJEB28920, sample SAMN05720171) | bioreactor metagenome | isolation source: Anaerobic biogas reactor | place: USA:Washington, USA...
GAAGGGCGCTTCAAGGTCTACATCATCGACGAGGTGCACATGCTCTCGCCGGCAGCCTTCAACGCCCTGTTGAAGACGCTGGAGGAGCCGCCGCCGCACGTTAAGTTTGTGCTGGCGACCACCGAAGAGCATAAAGTGCTGGCGACGATCAAGTCACGCTGCCAGCAGTTCAATTTCCGCCTGCTCAGCCACCAGGAGATCGTCGGCCGGCTGCGCTGGATTGCCGGGCAGGAAGGGCTGGAGGTCGAGCCGGAGGCCCTGGCGTTGATGGCCCGGCAGGGCGCCGGCAGCATTCGCGACGCCGAAAGCCTGCTCGACCAGCTCGTGACGGCGCCGGGCCAGACGATTACGCTGGAACAGGCGCAGCTCGTCCTCGGTACAGCCTCCTTCCAGGCAGTCAGCAATCTGGTGACTGCCTGGCTGGACGCCGACGGCGGGCGCGGCCTGACGATTATCCACGACGCGCTGGGCGCCGGCGCCGATGCCCGCCAGTTTGCCCGGCAGATAGTCGATTACCTGCGCCAGCTTTTGCTCCTGCAGGCCGGCGGGGACGCGATCACGCTCGACGCGCCGGCCGAAGAGCAGGAGCGGATGGTCGCCCAGGCCCGCCGGGCCACGCGCGACGACCTCGTCCAGGCAGTGCGGCGCTTTAGCGAAGCCGCGCTCGCGTCGAGCAGTAGCTGGCAGCCACAGCTTCCGCTGGAGCTGGCCTTCATCGAGCTACTGCCCACCGAAGCGGCGCCCGATATTCCTGTGGCCTCCCGCCAGCAGCTCGCGCCGGCACAGACCCGGCAGCAGGAGCCGGCGCCGGAGATAGCGGCGCAGCGCGAAGAGCCAGAGCAACCGCTCCTCGCCCCGGCGCAAAAAGCCGAAGGTGACGCCGCCCTGACGCTGGACGCGGTGAAGGCCCGCTGGCCGAACATGGTCGAGCGCGTGGCCCAGGAAGACAAGAACCTGCCGGCCCTGCTGGCCATGTGCAAGCCGCTGGCGACTGAAGACGATACGCTGATATTGGGTTTCGACTTCCCCGTGCTCAAGGAGAAGTTCGAGAGCAAGCCGGAAGCGCGAGCCCTCGTCGGTAGCGTCCTGACGGCCCTGCTGGGCACGCGCTGCAAGGTGCGCTGCGTGGTCACGAAGCAGTACACGCCGCCGCCCCAGCCCACGCTGGCCGACGAGTTTTACGCCCTGGCCGAAGAGCTGGGCGGCCAGGTTCAGGAGATAGATTGAGGAGACGCCGATGGCGAAACGACCCTACGGAAAACCGAAGAAGAGTAAAGGCGGCATGGATCCCAACAGCCTGATGGACCAGGTGCGCCAGATGCAGCAGGAGATGGCCCAGCAGCAGGAAGCGCTGGCCGACGAAACGATCTCGGTGACGGCGGCGGGCGGCGTGATCACCGTCGAGATTACGGGCCACCAGCGGATCAAGTCCATCACCATCGATCCCGAAGCCGTCGATCCCGAAGACGTGGAGATGCTGCAGGATATGCTCGTCGCAGCCGTTAACGCGGCCATCGAGCAGTCGCAGGCGATGGCGGCCCAGCGCATGGAAGGGCTGACCGGCGGCCTCGACATGGGCAGCCTGCTCGGCGACCTGGGACTGTAAGGAGTGGTCAGTAACATCCTGCCGCGGCCGGTCCAGCGGCTGATCGACGAATTTGCCCGGCTGCCGGGCGTCGGACCAAAATCGGCAGCGCGGCTGACGTTCTACCTGTTGCGCGCCGCCAACGAACAGGCGCTCGACCTGGCCAGCGCGCTGCAGGAGCTGAAGGAGCAGACGCAGCTCTGCTCGATCTGCTTCAACATCACCGAGCAGAATCCCTGCGCCATCTGCAGCAGCGACGAGCGGGACGAGACCTTGCTCTGCGTGGTCGAGGAGCCTCTCGACGTGGTCGCGCTGGAGCGCTCGCGCGCCTTCAAAGGGCGTTATCACGTCCTGCACGGGGCCATTTCCCCGGTGGAAGGCATTGGGCCGGAAGACCTGAAGATTGACGAGCTGGTCCACCGGCTGGAGAAAGGCCCGTTCAAAGAAGTGATTATCGCCACCAATGCCACGCTGGAGGGAGAGGCCACGACGCTCTACCTGCAGCGCCGCCTGTCTGGGCTGGAAGGCGTGCGGCTGACCCGGCTGGCCCGTGGTCTGTCGGTGGGCGGCGACCTGGAGTATACGGACGAGATTACCCTGACGCGGGCGCTGGAAGGGCGCCAGCAGCTATCGTAGCCTGCGCATCTCAAAACGGCGATGGTAACCGCGACCCCCATCCGTTCGCCTGGCATCTACGCCGGCTACGCGCTGATGGGGGTTTTGCTTGCGCTCATCGTCTGCCTGATTCTGCTGCTTGGCGCAGGTTCCTGGGATCTGCTGGCTTTTTTCTGGGGGCTGCTGCTTCTGATGGCGCTGGCGGCCTTTTTCCTCGTCAGCTTCTGGACCTCGGCGCTGGGCGTGGCCCGCTATACAGTGGACGAAGAGACGCTGCTCCTCTCCTGGGGCCGGCGCTGGCATCGCATCCCTTTGGCGCGCATCACGGGCATCGACGACGGGGCCGGTTATCGCCTCGCCGGCTGGCGCGGTCTGCGCTGGCCCGGCCACATGATCGGCGTGGGCCGGCTCGTCCAGCCCGATGGCCCGTCTCTGCCGCTGACGGTCTACGCCACCCGCCCGCTGGCTCAGCAGCTACTCGTCTTCACGCCGGAAGCGGTCTACGGGCTGTCGCCGGCCGATCCGGCCTTTGAAGTACAGCTACGCGCCCTGGTCGGTGCGGCGCACGCGGCGAGCGTGCCCGCTACAGGCGTGGAAGCCAGCCTCGGCCCGCTGGACACAGCCCTGTGGGCCGACCGGCGCGCACAGTGGCTGCTGTCTGCCGGCCTGGCGCTGAATCTGCTGCTGTTCGCTCTGCTGGCGGCGCTGCAGGGCGACCTGCCCGCCGGCGTGCCCCTGCGCTCTGCCGCCGCCGGGAGAATGGCCCAGACCGGGAGCGCCGCTGCCCTGTTTCTGATACCCTTGACCGCAATGCTTTTCTGGCTGGCGGACGCGCTACTTGGTTCCGCCTTTTACCGCGACGCCGGCAGGAGACCGGTTGCCTTCCTGGTTTGGGGCTCCGGGGCGTTGCTGCAGGCCGGCGCCTGGGCGGCTCTGCTCATCCGGCTCGCCTGACGGAGATTGAAAACGCGCAGGCAGGGGTGCAACCAATAGAAAAAGTACCATCCATGATCATTCAGCTTGTTTCCGGAATCGTCCTCAGCATCCTGATCAGCGGAATTGGCTACCGGCGCGGCGCCCTCTCCCCTTCGGGCGCGGTGGGCGCGCTGATCGTCGGCGTCCTGACCTTTGGCCTCGGCGGCTGGCTGTGGGGGCTGCTCCTCGCCGTCTTCTTCGTCACTTCCAGCCTGCTCTCCCACTTCAAGGAGAAGGAAAAGCGCGTTGCCGCGGAGAAGTTCGATAAAGGGCACCGGCGCGACTTTGGGCAGGCGATGGCGAACGGCGGCGCGGGCGCCCTGGTCGCCCTGCTCAACGTGCTCTTTCCCGTGCCCGGCTGGTTCCCCTTCTTCACCGGGGTGATGGCGACGGTGACGGCCGATACCTGGGCGACGGAGCTGGGCACGCTCAACCCGCGCCCGCCGCGCCTGATCACCAATGGCCGGATAGTCGCCGTGGGGACCAGTGGCGCGGTCTCGCCGCTGGGCACGGCGGTTTCGGCGGCGGGCGGCCTGCTCATCGGGCTGGTCGCCGGGCTGCTGCAGCGCCGGGAGAAGCCGCGTGCCCTGGCCCTCGCCGGGCTGGTGGGCGGGCTGGCGGGCTCTCTCTTCGACAGCCTGCTGGGCGCGACCGTCCAGCAGATTTACTATTGCGACGTCTGCCAGAAGGACACCGAGCGGCGCGTGCATAAATGCGGCAACGAGACCCGGCCCCTGCGCGGCTGGCGCTGGCTGAACAACGATCTCGTCAACCTGTGGTCTTCGATCGCCGGCGGCCTCGTGGCGCTGGCTGTCTGGTCCCTGTTGCGCCGGGCGCCGAAGAGGAAGTGATGACCCTGAAGCCCAATCTTTTGCGCGGTGAGCGCGTCTATCTCTCGGCCGTCCAGGATGATGACCTCGAAGTGATCAGCGATTGGACGGAGAACAGTGATTTCGTGCGCCTCTACAACCGTCGCCCCGCCGTGCCGCAGACCGTCGCCGACGTGAGCGCCGAGATCCGGGAGATGCAGCGCAGCGAGAGGGAGTTCATTTTTGGCGTGCGCCGCTGCGAAGATGAGCTGCTGGTGGGCCTCGCCGGCCTCGACGGCATCTCCTGGACGAACGGCACAGCCTTCCTCTCCATCGGCATTGGCGAAGAAGGCCACCGGCGGCGGGGATACGGGCGCGAGGCCATGGAGCTGCTCATGCGCTTCGCCTTCGACGAGCTGAACCTGCACCGGCTCTGCCTGACCGTCTTTTCTTACAACGAGGCAGCCATCGCCCTGTATGAGAGTCTGGGCTTCGTGCGCGAAGGGGTCTACAGGCAGCATCTGCACCGCGACGGCCGGCGTTATGACATGATTCTTTACGGGATACTGCGCGATGAATGGGAGAGCTCTACTCGCCTGGATGCGTCGTAACCGGCTCCTGACGGCGCTCCTCGGAGGAGGCCTGCTCCTGCTCGTGTTCATGCTGGTTAACAGCAGCGGCGAGCAGGAAGCGCCCATGCGCGTCGTCGAAGTGACCCGGCTCGTTCCCGTGACAGTGCCCGCATCGCCGGCGCCGGAAGTCACGCGGGTGGTGGTCGTCACGCCGACGCCGGAGCCCGTGCCCATCGTCAATAACACGCCGGGGACGCTTCAGCAGGCGGTTGTCTCCGGCCCGCTCACGCTCGACCCGGCACAGGCCGGAGACCCGGCCGGCGCCATCGTCCTGCGCAACGTGCTGGAAACGCTGGTCTACCCGGACCCGCTGGCGCCGGGAGATTTTTTGCCCCTGCTGGCAACAGACTGGGAGGTGGACGAGCAGGGCCTGCAGGTCACCTTCGAGCTGCGCCGCGGCGTCAGATTCAGCAACGGTGCCATGCTGACTGCCGGCGACGTGGCCTACTCCCTGCAGCGCCTGTTGCTGCAGTCTGAGGCGGGCCGTCCCCAGGCCATTCTGCTGGAACCCCTGTTTGGATTCCGATCAGGAGACGTCACCGAGGGGATGCTCGACGGCCCCTATCTGGGCAACCGGGCAGCGCTGATGGAAAACACGACCGAACAGGAGCGTGTTGAGCCGTGCGAGCGGGTACAGGCGGCGATCCTTGCCGATGAGGATGAGGGTACAGTCACGATTGTCCTGGCCGAGCCCTGGGCGCCGCTGCTGGCTATCCTCAGCCAGCCGTGGACCGGCGTGATCAGCCGGGAATGGGCGGCGGCGCGGGGCGACTGGGATGGTAGCTGCGCCAACTGGAGCAACTGGTACGGCCAGTCTACCGGCGAAGGCCCCCTGTCCACGACCATTCTCGGCACCGGCCCCTACGTGCTCGACCACTGGACGCCGGGCAGCGAATACGTCCTCCGGGCCAACCCTCGCTACTGGCGGAGCGACCAGAACCCCATGTGGCCGGATGGCCCCGCCGGCCCCCCTTCGCTGGAGACGGTGCGCGTTGTCGAGGTTACCGACGACGCGCTGCGTTGGGAGCTGCTGCGTGATGGCAACGTGGCGACGGCGCCGCTCTCTGCGCCGGCACGCCTGCTTGCCGAGCAGTTGTCTGGCGAGTTATGTGACGGTGCGGTCTGTATACCCGGACCGGCCCCGGCAGAGCCGCTGCGGCGCATGAGCGGGCCGCCTGCGCCCGAATTCCTTGCGCTGGCCTTCAACTTCAACATCCCCGTCGCCGGCAATCCCTTCGTCGGCAGTGGCGAGCTGGACGGCGAGGGTATTCCCGCCGCCTTCTTTGCCGATCTGCACGTCCGGCGCGCCTTTGCCTTCTGCTTTGACGAGGCCGCTTATTTGGGCGCCGAAGTCGCGGGTACGGTAGCGCCGGGGGGCACGCTGCTGCCGCCCGGATGGGCCACGGCGCCAGGATATCCCTATCTCTATGACCGCCAGAGCTGCGACGACGAGCTGCTGCTGGCCTGGGAAAACCAGCTCCCGGCAACCGGATTCCGGCTGCAGATTCCCTATCTGGCGGGAGACGAGCAACAGCATGTCGCCGCCACGCTGCTCCAGGCCCGGCTGCAGGAAATCAACGCCGGCTATCAGGTGGAGACGGTGGGCCTACCTGCAGAGACGTACCGGCAGGCGCTGGCGAACCGGCAGCTCCCCATCGCCTTTGTCCGCTGGGAGGCGCCCCTGTTCGACCCCCACTATTACGTCGCGCCGCTCCTGACCTCCGATCTGGAGCAATTCCAGCGGCCGCCGGCCGAGCTACAAGAGCGAATGGGCGAGCTACTGGCGGGCGGGCTCTCGGCAACCACGCTGGAAGAGCGGCGCGAGCAGTACCGGCTCCTCGAAGCGCTCTGGCAGGCGGAGCTGCCGTTCCTGCCCCTTCCCCGGCCGGCCACCGCAACCTACCAGCAGCGCTGGCTGGTTGGCTGGCTGCCCCACCCCGAGGCCGCCGCCCCCTACTACTATGCCTACGCGCAGCAGGGGGCGACGGATTAAGGTCGGGTTCAGTCCGCAGGAGCCGCTTCGAACTGCGCCTCTTCGGTGCTGCCGCTGAGCGCCGTCGTCGACGACTGGCCCTGGGTGAGGATCAGCTGGATCTCGTCAAAATAGCCCGCGCCGACAAAGCTCTGGTGCTTGGCGGCGGCGTAACCATGCTCCCGCTCCAGCTCAAACTCCCGCTCCTGCACGCGGGCGTAGGCTGCCATCCCCTCGTCGCGATAGCCGTTAGCCAGCTCGAACATGCTGAGGTTGAGGGTGTGGAAGCCGGCCAGCGTTACAAACTGGAACTTGTAGCCCATCTCGCCCAGCTTCTCCTGGAACGTGGCGATAGTCTTCTCGTCCAGGTTGCGGCGCCAGTTGAAGGAGGGCGAGCAATTGTAGGCGAGGAACTTGCCGGGGAACTTCTCGTGAATGGCCTGGGCAAACTCGCGCGCCTCGCCGAGATCGGGCTTCGCCGTCTCGCACCAGACGACGTCGGCGTAGGGCGCGTAGGCCAGGCCGCGGGCAATCGCGTAGTCGAGGCCGCCCTTGATGTAGTAGAAGCCTTCAAAGCTGCGCTCGCCGGTGAGGAAGGGCTGGTCCAGGGGATCGATGTCGCTGCGCAGCAGGGTCGCCGAGTCGGCGTCGGTGCGGGCGATCAGCACGGTGGGCACGCCGAGAACGTCGGCGGCGAGGCGGGCCGCCGACAGCTTGGTGATGAACTCGCTTGCCGGCACCAGCACCTTGCCGCCCATGTGCCCGCACTTTTTGGCGCTGGAGAGCTGATCCTCGAAATGGACGCCCGACGCGCCGGCCTCAATCATGCTCTTCATCAGTTCGTAGGTATTGAGCGGCCCGCCAAAGCCGGACTCGGCATCGGCGACGATAGGCACAACGTAGTCAACGCCCTCGCGCCCCTGTAGCGCGGCAATCTGGTCGGCGCGCAGCAGGGCGCTGTTCAGGCGGCGCGCCAGCTCCGGCGCGCTGTCTACGGGGTACAGACTCTGGTCCGGGTAGGTATGGCCGATGGTGTTCCCGTCGGCGGCCACCTGCCAGCCACTGAGGTAGATGGCCTGCAGGCCGGCGTGGACCATCTGCACAGCCTGGTTGCCCGTGACGGCGCCGAGCGCGCGTATGAACGGCCGGGTCTGCATCAGCTCCCACAGTCGCTCCGCGCCCCGGCGGGCTAACGTATACTCAATCTGCACCGTGCCACGGAGACGGACGACGTCTGCTGCGCTGTAGGGTCGTCTGATTCCCTGCCAGCGCGCCTCTGTTTGCCAGGCCTGTTCCATCTCCGCGGCGGCTTCATTTCTGTTCATGTTTGTTGTTCCTCCACAACTCTACTTCCTGAACCACAAAGCCTTCTGCACAGACGGGCCCGCGACCGTCCGGCAGAAAGCGCCGACCACAAACGAGCTAAGGCAAATAGTCGTAAGCCAGCAGGGTGAGAAAGCCGGCGAACTCCCCGGAAATGAGCCGGTCAAGGATTGTAGAGGCGTCGGCGAAGCGGCCCCGCGTATACCACTCCTCGCCGACGAGGGCGCGGATCTTCTCCAGCTCCTCCGGTACCCAGCCGCGTACCAGCTCCAGCGTAATAGGCCGCCCATCGTCCAGCCGGGCGTCGGGGTTATTGATCCACTGCCAGATCTGGGCGCGGGAGATCTCGGCGGTCGCCGTGTCCTCCATGAGGTCGTAGATGGCGGCGGCCCCCACGCCGCGCAGCCAGGATTCCAGATAGAGCAGGGCCACGTTGATGTTGGTTCGCAGACCGTCTTCGGTGATCGTTCCGTCCGGCACGGTGAAATCGGTCAGGCTGTCCGCGTTGGGTTGGACATCCTCGCGCATGCGCTCCTTCTGGTGGGGCCGGTCGCCCAGCACCTCCTCAAAGACGCGGCGGGCGACGGGCACCAGGCCCGGATGGGCCACCCAGGTGCCGTCGAAGCCGTCGCGCGATTCGCGCACTTTGTCTTCGGTCACCTTCTGGAAGGCCAGACGGTTCGCTTCCTCTTCTTTGCGCGGAATGTAGGCAGCCATGCCGCCGATGGCGTGGGCGCCGCGGCGATGGCAGGCGCGCACGAGCTGTTCGGTGTAGGCGCGCATGAACGGCACCGTCATCGTGATCTGCGCCCGGTTCGGCAGCAGGAAGCCCGGCCGGTTGCGGAACTTCTTGATCACGCTGAAGATGTAATCCCAGCGGCCCGCGTTCAGGCCGGCGATGTGCTCGCGCAGCTCGTAAAGGATCTCCTCCATCTCGAAGGCGGCCAGCACGTTCTCGATGAGCACCGTGGCTTTGATGCTGCCGCCGGGGATGCCCAGCTCGTCCTGGGCGAGGACAAAAACGTCGTTCCACAGCCGCGCTTCTTCGTGGCCTTCGAGCTTGGCCAGGTAGAAGTAAGGGCCGGTCCCCTGGTCGAGCAGCTTGCGTGCGTTGTGGAAGAAATAGAGGCCGAAGTCGAACAACGAGCCAGATACCGGCGCGCCGTCCACGAGCAGATGTTTTTCGTCCAGGTGCCAGCCACGCGGCCGGACGAGCAGGGTGGCTACCTCGTCGTTCAGGGCATACGCTTTGCCGTCCGGGCTGGTGAAGCTGATGGTACGCTCGACGGCGTCGATCAGATTGATCTGCCCCTCCACCATATTTTCCCAGGTCGGCGAGTTGGCGTCTTCAAAGTCGGCCATGAAGATGTCCGCCCCGGAGTTGAGGGCGTTGATGAGCATCTTGCGCTCAGTCGGCCCGGTGATCTCCACCCAGCGCCGCTGCAGATCGGCCGGGATAGGCGCGACCTGCCAGTCGGCTTCACGAATCGAACGGGTCTCGGGCAGGAAGGTGGGCATCTCGCCCGCGTCAATCCTCGCCTGGCGCTGCTCCCGCTTCTGCAGCAGCTCGCGCCGCCGCGCGCGGAAAGCCCGTTCCAGCGTCGCCAGAAGCTGGAGCGCTTCAGCTGTCAGCACCTCGTCATACCTGGCAGAAAGGGGGGCAGTGACCTCCACACCGTCGGGGTAGCGCATAAAGCCTCCTATGAAAGCCGGACGAGACAGTCGCCGATTGCACACATTACCGGGATTGTTCATTTTGTAACATACGCCAGCGGGCCTGTCAAGACTATTTTGACGCAGTGTGGCATAAAGTCGGAATAAGATTGTTCCCCAATGAGGCGACGCGCTTAGGCTCTTGACATCTTCTTCCCCGCTGGCGTAAGATAACGCAGGTCATGAAAATTACAGGAATGGTCAGCATGCTGGCACAATCTGTCCCCCGTTAGGCCCGATCGCCTCCCCCGCCGCCATCCCCGGCGAGTGGCATGA
>ENA-UOXR01005082-UOXR01005082.1-bioreactor-metagenome-genome-assembly--contig:-NODE-5082-length-9889-cov-62.564369_pt1 | contig 9889 bp, 10 predicted proteins | sample MGYA00238164_ERZ764825 | MGnify/ENA primary metagenome ERZ764825 (study PRJEB28920, sample SAMN05720171) | bioreactor metagenome | isolation source: Anaerobic biogas reactor | place: USA:Washington...
TACATCTACAGCCCGAACATCAAGGTCTGCGCCATCCAGTGGTGTATCGGTCTTGAGCTCGCGCTGCTCGCGAAGGACCCGATGCGGGTCTTCATGACCACCGATCACCCGAACGCCGGACCGTTCATCCGCTACCCGCGTATCATGAAGTGGCTGATGAGCCAGGAGGCACGGGAGCAGCAGATCGATGCCTTCAAGCATAAGGACAAAGTCGTCGCTGCCACCCACCTCGCCGGCATCGACCGCGAACTCGACCTCTACGAGATCGCGCAGATGACCAGGGCAGGGCCGGCAAAGGCGCTCGGCCTCGGCGAGATGTGCGGCGGGCTCGCGCCTGGCCTCGCAGCGGATGTTGCGGTCTTTGACTTCAACCCGAACGGACCGTACGCGCCGGACGATATCGAGAAGGCATTTTCAAACGCAGAGCACCTCTTCAAGACCGGTGTCCAGATCATCAACGACCATGATATCGTGAGCAACGGCAACAAGCGGACGCTCTGGGTGAATGCCAGGGTAAATGAGAACCCACAGGTGATGCGTGACGTCAAGGAGAAGTTCCTCCGATACTACACCGTCACCCTGAACAACTACGAGGTTAGCGGCCACCACTACGTGCCGAACCCGTACGTGATTGAGGTTGATGCCACACAGTGAGGTGTAGAGAAGGATGGAAACTGTTACGCTCACCATAACGAACCAGCCCGGGCTGTTCCTCGAGGCTGACTGCATCAGCCCCGATGCGTTCGCAGGGAAGAAGAGAGAAGAGATCGTTGACCTCCCTGTCTATATTGGAAGGGAGGTGCACCGGCTTGGAGACTTCTTTGAGGTCTCCGGCCAGGCCGGAGCAACCGCGGCAGAGACGAAGGTCGTCGTCAACGGCGACCTCTCCCGGGTCAAGTACATCGGCATGAAGATGACCGCAGGCGAGGTCGTCGTCAACGGCAACGCCGACATGTACGTCGGTGCCTGGATGCAGGGCGGCAGGATCACCGTGAACGGGAACGTTGACGCCTTTGCCGGGACCGGCATGAAGGGTGGCGAGATCGTCATCAACGGCAATGCTGGTAATTATCTCGGCTCCGCATACCGTGGGGACTGGCGGGGCATGGCCGGCGGGAAGATTGTTGTGAAGGGTGACGCCGGAAGCGATCTCGGCACCTTCATGAACGGCGGCGAGATCGTCGTCGGCGGCAACGTCGACGTTCACGTGGGCACCCACGCTGAAGGCGGGAAGATCATCATCAAGGGTGATGCGAAGAGTCGTCTTGGCGGCCAGATGGTGGAGGGTGAGATCTATGTCTTTGGTAACATCGACGTCATGATGCCCGGGTTTGCATACCGGGAGGATGTTGATCTCGAGGTGGATGGTACCAAAGGACGGTTTGCCCTCTACGAGGGTGACCTTGGGGAACGCCACAGAAAGCGGAAAGGCCAGATGATCTACGGGAAGTTGTACCAGCTGGTCAGACCCTGATCTTTTTTTTCCCACCGCGCATCCGGTGTAATAGTGCTATCCTGAGACCGGATGTCATTGGCGACGACCGGGTGTTACTATGTACTATTTATAAATATGACTCATAACACCCACTCGGGGCTGTAATAAACCTTCTCTCTTGTACAATCACTCTTTATTCTGTAGATCTTAAATATTCACCTTAGTTTATATATCCGTTCATAGGTGTAAATAGCAACGCTTATATTACTAGAGAAGGTTACTATCTTTTTGTCCCACAAGGACGTGCACCAGTCACCGTCAGTTACATTCAGTGATCTTTTAGTGTTCAGTTCACAGTTCCAGATTGTATGCACATAGAGGGTAATGGAGGAAAAATTATGGCGAAATTCAAGGATACTATTGACCTGTACGATGATGCAGGCAAACTGTTGAAGAGTGGTGTGCCGCTCGATAAGATCAGCCCGCTGGTCAACCCGGCGACCAGGAAGATCATCGACCTCACCAAGAGGACGATTGCAGTCAACCTGGGAGGCATCCAGGACGCCCTGAAGACCGGAAAGGTAGGAAAGGGCCATGTCCTCGGGCGGGAGATGGATCTTGACATCGTCGGCAACAAGGATGCTGTCATCGGTAAGATCAAGGAGATGGTCCAGGTCCAGGAAGGCGACGACACCAAGATCCGCGAGTTCAGCGGCGGCAAGCTGTTCCTTGTCGAGGTGCCCAGCGCCCGCCTGGAGGCCGCATCTACCTACGATGCCGCGATCACGTCGGTCGCAGCCGCAACCACCTACGCGATCGTCGAGCAGTTCGATGTCGGACCGTTCGACGCGGCTATGGTCAAGGGAGCGGTCTGGGGTGCCTACCCACACACAATGGATATGAAGGGTGCGCTCGTTACTTCGATCCTGAACATCCCCCAGAACAACGAGGGTCTTGGCTACGCGCTCCGGAACATCCCGGTCAACCACGTTGTGATGATGACCAACAAGAACGCGATGGAAGGCGCTGCACTCGCATCCACCTTCGAGCAGGCAGGAATGTTTGAGATGGGTAATGCCATCGGACCGTTTGAGCGTGCCCAGCTGCTCACCTACGCCTACCAGGGCCTGAACGCGAACAATCTGGTCTATGACCTCGTCAAGAAGAACGGGTCGACCGGAACCATCGGTACCGTCGTCCAGAGCCTGGTCGAGCGTGCTATCGAGGACAAGGTTATCACCCCCGGCAAGAAGGGCGGATACTTCCAGTTCTATGACACGAAGGACCCCATGCTCTGGAACGCCTACGCTGCCGCGGGAACCATGGCGGCAACCATGGTCAACTGTGGTGCCGGACGGTTCGCCCAGGCAGTCTCCTCGACGCTCCTGTACTTCAACGACCTGCTTGAGCACGAGACCGGCCTCCCCGGCTGTGACTACGGCCGTGTCATGGGTACCGCTGTCGGGTTCTCGTTCTTCAGCCACTCGATCTACGGTGGCGGCGGCCCCGGTATCTTCAACGGCAACCACGTCGTGACCAGGCACGCAGCAGGCGTCGCCATCCCATGTGTGGTCGCCGCAGCGGCGCTCGATGCCGGAACCCAGATGTTCTCGCCCGAGAGCACCTCGAAGATCTATGCCGACACCTACGGCAAGGTCGACGTCTTCAACAAGCCGATCCAGCAGATCGCACAGGGTGTGTAAATAACATAGGATACTGATGACTGACGCCATATACCCTCAGGTTCGAATCGTTTCCGCGCGATTCCTCAGGCCCGACACCGTGGAACAACTCCTGAACAGGCTTGTTCAGGTAGGCGGGATCCGTCGGATGTCCATCAATGGACCAAGCCTTCCCGCCACAGTTCCGTACGGCCCGGCACGGGGGAAACCAAACCCCCATCCGGACCGTAAGGCCATCCGCGTCGGAAACCAGGACGTCCAGCTCCAGGTACAGGTCGGAACAATCATCCTGGAGCTTGAGGACGAGTCGTACATCCCGGCCATCGAGGAAGCAGTAGACGAAGTCTTCGCAGAGAAGGACTTCTCCTGCACCGTCCAGCAGGGGCGGTATATGAAGACCCGGCCGTCGATGTCCGACTATGCCAGGTACGGACCTGATGCCGACAGAGAGATTCTCGGGATTGTCGATCCGAGGAGGAAAGACGGCCCCGTTATTATTCAGGGAACCAAGTAACCATGCCTATCGGAAGAGTAACTCAGGTTGTCGACTGCCGCGAGAGCATGGGGATGGGAAAAGGAGGCGGTCTTGCCCAGCGGGGCACCATCTCTGAAGCCAGATCCCCGGATGTGATCGTGATCGGGATGTCCCCGGGCCGCAGACACGTCACAAAACCGGTCTGCGACATCACCTCCGGTCTCCGGAGAGAAGGGGCACAGTTCTCCGTGACCACGCTCGTCCTGAATGCAGGGAGCGGGGTACCGGCAGATTCGCCCGTCGCGGGTCATGTCCTCGGAGCGTACTTCGGGTTGACCGAGAAAGAGATAGCCCAGATCGAGCAGCACAAGGTCGCCATCCTGCACCATGGGAATGTCCGCTCCCACGTGGTGCAAAAGGTCCGGTTCATCCTTGAGCATGCGAACATCAGGGCAATCGTCGTATCTCAGGTCCCGATCGACTTCGAGGATCTCGCAAAAGAGGGAGTCAGGACAGCAGTGGTTATGCCGCCGCCTGATAAGGTGAAGACGAAAGGCATGGTGATGGATATCGTCAGCGGCGTGACACGGGGTCAGACACCCGGCAGGGAAAAACTGGCAGATGTCATTCGTGCCGTTATGAAAGTGCTAAAAAGCCCAACATGAAGGTGAAAGTAAACATGGCATACAAGCCCCAGTACGGACCGGGTACATCCAAGGTCGCCGAGAACCGGCGCAAGCAGATGAACCCCAACCAGAAGCTTGAAAAGATGCGTGACGTGACCGATGAGGACATCGTCCTGATCCTCGGCCACAGGGCGCCGGGAGCCGCCTATCCAACGGCCCACCCGCCGCTTGCCGAGCAGCAGGAGCCCGACTGTCCCATCAGAAAGATTGTAACCCCGACAGACGGTGCCAAGGCCGGCGACCGTGTCCGCTACATCCAGTTTACGGACTCGATGTTCTTCGCCCCCTGCCACCCCTACCAGCGGACCTACACCGAGTGCTACCGCTTCCGCGGCATCGACCCGGGAACACTCTCCGGCCGTCAGATCGTCGAGTGCCGCGAGCGTGACCTCGAGAAGTACTCAAAGGAACTCGTCAACACCGAGCTCCTGGACGCGGCCCGCACCGGCATCCGCGGCGCGACCGTGCACGGCCACTCGCTCCGTCTTGCCGAGAACGGCATGATGTTCGACATGCTCCAGAGGAGCGTCCTTGGCGAGGACGGCGTCGTCCGTTACGTCAAGAACCAGATCGGCGAGCCCCTCGACCGTGCGGTCGCCGTCGGCAAACCGCTCGACGAGAAGTGGCTCAAGGCCCACACGACGATCTTCCACTCGCTCGTAGGGACTCCCTACCGTGACGACACCGAGTACATCGAATACGTCCAGCGCATCCACTCGCTGCGGACGAAATACGGCTTCATGCCGAAAGAGGAGTGATCACAATGGCAAAGATTGAGAGAACCCAGAAGATGTTCCTGAAGGCCCTCAAGGAGAAGTTCCAGGGACAGGACATCGAGTCCGAGACTGCCGAGTTCTACAAGTTCAACGGTGTTCGCCAGTCCCCTCGTAAGATGGAGTTCATGAAGGCGAGCCGTGCCATCGAGATGGACCGCGGCATCTCCATGTACGACCCCGAGCGCGCTCACCTTGGCGGTATCCCGATGGGTCAGCGCCAGCTGATGACCTATGAGGTCTCCGGCACCGGCGTCTTCGTTGAAGGTGACGACCTGCACTTCGTCAACAACGCTGCCATGCAGCAGTTCTGGGACGATATCAGGAGAACGGTCATCGTCAACATGGATCTCGCGCACCAGACCCTGCAGAAGCGTCTGGGCAAGGAGGTTACCCCTGAGACGATCAACGAGTACCTCCACATCTTAAACCACGCCATGCCCGGCGCAGCGGTTGTCCAGGAGCACATGGTCGAGACCCACCCCGGCCTCGTCGACGACTGTTACGTCAAGGTCTTCACCGGCGACCAGGAACTCGCCGACGACCTCGAACCGCAGTTCGTCCTCGACGTCGAGAAGCTCTTCCCCGCCAAGCAGGCTGAGGCACTCTCTGCCGCTGTAGGGAAGTCCCTCTGGCAGGCCATCCACATCCCGACCGCGGTCTCGCGGACCTGTGATGGTGGAACGACCTCCCGGTGGTCTGCGATGCAGATCGGTATGTCCTTCATCGCCGCCTACCGCATGTGCGCCGGTGAAGCGGCCGTCGCCGACCTCTCCTACGCGGCAAAGCACGCGGGCGTCGTCCAGATGGCCTCCCACCTGCCTGCCCGGCGTGCCCGTGGCCCGAACGAGCCCGGCGGCATCAAGTTCGGCCTCTTCTCCGATATCATCCAGGCGAACCGGAAATACCCCAACGACCCCGCAAAGGCCTCCCTCGAGGTCGTCGGCGCCGGAACCATGCTCTACGACCAGATCTGGCTCGGCTCCTACATGTCCGGCGGTGTCGGATTCACCCAGTACGCGACCGCGGCCTACACCGACAACATCCTCGATGAGTTCACCTACTACGGTATGGACTACATCAAGGACAAGTACAAGGTCGACTGGAAGAACCCGAGCGCGAAGGACAAGATCAAGCCGACCCAGGATGTCGTCAACGACATGGCAACCGAGGTCACCCTCAACGCCATGGAGCAGTACGAGCAGTTCCCGACCATGATGGAGGACCACTTCGGCGGGTCCCAGCGTGCCGGTGTCATCGCCGCTGCGTCCGGTCTCACGACCGCCATCGCAACCGGCAACTCGAACGCCGGCCTGAACGCCTGGTACCTCTCGATGCTCCTGCACAAGGACGGATGGTCGCGTCTCGGCTTCTTCGGCTACGACCTCCAGGACCAGTGCGGGTCCGCAAACTCGCTCTCCATGGAGCCCGACCGCGGCCTGATGGGAGAACTCCGCGGCCCGAACTACCCGAACTACGCGATGAACGTCGGCCACCAGGGCGAGTACGCCGCGATCGTCGGCGGCGCGCACTACGGCCGCGGCGATGCGTTCTGTTTCGACCCGCGGGTGAAGATCTGCTTCGCCGACCCGGCCCTGAAGTTCGACTTCGCCGAGCCCCGCCGCGAGTTCGCGAAGGGTGCAATCCGCGAGTTTATGCCTGCCGGCGAGCGTTCGCTCATCATCCCGGCAAGGTAACCCCAAAACAACTTTTTTTTATTTATTGTAACTCAGAATGACTAAAAAGACAATTCCAGCCGATTTTCCATATTTCGTTGCGATATCGGCGCAACTTTTCGAAACCTTTAATTAAGTCATAAACAACTGTTAAATGAACCAAAAAGGTTTTGAACTCATACTCTGGTGCAAACGTGCATCAAAGGAGGATGCTGAATGGAAGAGATCGTATTTGGCATCGGCATTACCGCATTGGCAGGTGCTCTTGCAACCGTAGCTGGCGCTGCGGAGGATACTGAGTCTGATATCGGATCACAGGGTGACCCGAACTCACAGGTTCAGCTTGCTCCACAGATGGGATATATTCACCGCATCTTTAACAAGGCAATTGCCGGTGAACCTCCCGCGTACGGCCTCTGGGTTGCTCTGGGTGCAGGCCTTGCCTGGGCTTTCATGGCGATGCATATCAATCCGATACTTGCAATCGTACTCGGGAGCGCTCTTGCAGTCTTCGTGCAGGGCGTGTACGCGACAACCGCGTATCTGGGTCGTACTGCAAGTCTCGCCAAGTTTGGACAGCCGGTCTACATCGATATCTTGAAGTCGATGACGACCGTGACCATGGCACACGCGTTTATTGCAATCTTTGCCACCGTCGCGATGTGTCACCTGATGATCAGCGCGCTCGGCCACCCCTTCCCGCTCCCGCTTCTCGGCCTCGTCTGGGGTATCGCGCTCGGTGCAGCCGGGTCTGCAACCGGTAACCCGTTCTACGGAAAGGAGCGGCAGTACCAGGAGCAGAAGTTCGGAGCCGGAGTCCCGATCTCCGCGTCCGGTAACATCGTCCGCTACGCCGAGGCCGGCCAACGGAACTCGCTCGACAACGGTTTCTTCAGCGCCAAACTCGGCGGCCCCGCGTCGGGTATCTGTTTCGGCCTGATCGTCTTCTTCGAACTCTGGCGTACCGTGGTCTTCGAGCCGCTCGCCGCCGGATGGGGAGCGGTCATCGTCGGCGTCATCGTGATCCTGATCTTTGCCATCATCGACCGCTACATCGAGGTCTGGGCAAGGAAGACTTTCGGCCCCTACGTGGCCCCTGAGGAGGCATCATCATGAGTGCACTCGGTGGACCAGCACAGACTGCAGGCGTCCAGTCCCCGACAGGGATGGGCCTCGCAATCAGCATCATTCTTATCATCGTCGCGCTTGCGCTTGCCTTCTTCCTCGTACAGATGGCCGGGCTGCTCGCACTTGTCGGCATCATCATCGGTGGCGTCCTGATTGGATTCGGCGTCCACTTCGTCCCGGTCGGCGGCGCGCCCGCTGCGATGGGACAGGCGCCAGGTATCGCGACCGGTGTGGCGATGCTCGCCGCCGGTGCCGGGCTTGCAGGCCTCTTCGGCGGCGCATGGGCAGCCCCGCTCGGATTTCCACTCGCCCTTGCAGGCGGTGCGATCGGTGGCGGCCTCTTAATGGCAATCACCTGTACGATGGTCAACGTCATCTACATCTTCGGCATGGGTATCCCGGCAGCTTCGGGTAAGGTCGCAAAGGACCCGATCACGGGCGACACCTTCCCCGAGTACAAGAGCCAGGGTACCGAGGGGCACGGCCTCCCGTTCATCTCCTGGGTTGGCGGTGTCGTCGGCGGTGCACTTGGTGGTCTCGGTGGAACGCTCATCTACCTCGAGCTCCTCGATATCTACCAGGCACAGATGCCCGCGCTCCTGGGTGCAACGGTCGAGCAGATCGCGCCCATCGCTATCTCTCTTGCCGGTGTCTTCGCGGTCGGCATGTTCCTGATGAACGCCGTTCTTGCCGCGTACAACATCACCGGTACGATCGAAGGGCCGCACGACCCCAAGTTCAAGAGGTTCCCAAGAGCAATCATTGCAGCCGCCGCGGCATCTGCTGTTGCAGGCATCTTTGCAATCGGGCTGCTCGAACTGGTGGGGGTGTTCTAGATGACGGTAAAAATTGAAGTCGGAGCAGGCGGCATTCCGCACAACCAGATCGTGATCTACGGTCTCGTGGGGTCGCTTGTCCTCATCTACCTGACATACCTGAATCAGGTCACCGGCACCGAGTACTTCGCATTCTTCGGCGGACTGGCCTGCGTGGTCGCGCTCCTCTGGGGTGCCGACACGATCAAGCATCTCTGCAGCTACGGTCTTGGTACCGGTGTTCCGTCGGCAGGTATGATCGCGCTCGGGTCTGGTGTTATCGCCGCGCTCTTTGGAGCCACGACCGGCGTGTTTGCACCAATCGTTGCGCTCATCGTCGCTGCGATCATCGGTGCGGTCGCCGGGTTGCTGGCCAACCACGTGGTCCGGATGGATATCCCGGTCATGGTTATCTCGCTGACGGAGCTTGCGATTGTCGGTGCGATAACGGTGCTCGGCCTCGTTGCCATGGTCGGCGGAACGTTCAACTTCCTGGACCTGGTCACCGGCACGACCGTCATCCTCGGATTCGCTGTTAAGAGCTACGAAGCCTCCGTCATCGGCGGCAGCATCGTCGCCGTGATCTTCATGCTTGCTGCAATCGCGATCCAGCACGCGTTCAACGCCTGCCTTGGACCCGGGGAGCAGCAGGACCGGACGCTCATGCTCGCCGCTGAGTGCGGGTTCCTCTCCATGATCCCGGTTGCGGTCATCTCGTTCGCGTTCATCGCGTTCATCCCGGCTCTCATATCGCTGCTGGTCTCGGTCATCGGGTGGGCTTACACCTACGCTGAGTACATCAAGCTCTCGAAGCGTGACGCCTACGCCTGGCTTGACGCGAAGCCGATCCTGGAGCCCAAGGGAGGTGCCTAGATGGCATACATTCAGGTACTGCCCGAGTACGGGCTGGTCGTTGACCCGATGGTCGGTGTCATTACCACCGCCGGCGTCTCGTACACCCCCGTGATCGAGCAGGTAGCAGAACTTGAGAAGATCACTGACGATCTGGTCGGCATGCTCTCCGGGGAGGGCAACTTCCTTGCGTCGTTCCCGAACAGGGATGGGGTCCTCAAGATCGCTGGAGGCGTGACCGCATTCTGGTATGGCATGGCAGTCGGTCTTCTGGTTGCCGGTGTCATCGCATTAGGACTGCTGTGAGGTGAATAACATGGTTGAGAAGAAATCACCGGCCAGTGGATGGCCGATAGTTCAGGGCGAC
>ENA-UOXR01005091-UOXR01005091.1-bioreactor-metagenome-genome-assembly--contig:-NODE-5091-length-9868-cov-5.984918_pt1 | contig 9868 bp, 5 predicted proteins | sample MGYA00238164_ERZ764825 | MGnify/ENA primary metagenome ERZ764825 (study PRJEB28920, sample SAMN05720171) | bioreactor metagenome | isolation source: Anaerobic biogas reactor | place: USA:Washington, USA...
TTCCTGGGCGAGTATATGGCCGGCGGCGTGCTGCTGGTGCTGGGAAGACGCCTGCCGACCGGAGCCACCCACCCCGCCCGCTACGTGGGCACCGGCATGCACGGCGGCGTCATCTATCTGCGGGGCGTCCCCAACCAAGCCTTCCTCGGGAGAGAGGTCGGCCTGGCGCCCCTCACCGACGCCGACCGCGCGCTGATCAGCGACCTGGTGGCCCAGTACAATGCGCTCTTTGGCCTGCAGGTGCAGGCTGACGACCCATTCACCAAGCTGATCCCCCAGAGCAAGCGGCCGTACGGGCAGATCTATGCCTACTAGGCGCACCTAGGCGCAGAGCGGGGTTGCGCCCCGGAGACCGCACCGTTGCGGCCCGCGGCGCGCCCTGCCTCAAGTCACCCCCTCACCAGGCCCCAAGCAACGTACAGAGCAACTTGCACAAACGGCCTCGTTTCCGCATACTAGGGAGTCGAGTGCCGAATCAGCATGCGACGGAGAGAACTATGGCAGAGTACACCCCCGGCACCCTGGTCCTCGAAGATGGCAGCGTCTATGAGGGCAGGTCGGTGGGCGCGCAAGGCGAATGGGTCGGCGAGATCGTGTTCAACACGAGCTTGACCGGCTACCAGGAGATCATCACCGACCCCTCCTACTGGGGGCAGATGGTGGTGTTCACCTGCCCGCACATCGGCAACGTGGGGGTGAACTCGGAGGACACTGAATCGGCCCAGCCCTGGGTGCGCGCGGTGCTGGCGCGAGACATCTGTGCGATACCGGCCAACTGGCGGGCCGAGCGATCCCTGGCGGCCTATTTGATCGAGCACGGCGTTCCGGCCCTCGAGGGGCTGGACACACGGCGGCTGGCGTTGACCATTCGTCAGCACGGCGTGATGCGCGCGGCACTTTCCACCACCAACCTGGACGCCGCGCGTTTGCTCGCCATGGCCCGGCAGGCGCCGGACATGAGCCAGCTCAAGCCGCTGGGCGAGGTGACCGTGACCGCCCCCACCCCGTGGGATGAACCTGCCGATCCTCGCTGGGCTGGCCTAGCGGCGGCGGACCCCAGCGCGCCCAAGCCGCACGTCGTCGTGATCGACTGCGGCGTCAAGCGCAGCATCCTGCGCTACCTGGTGACCTCGGGCGCGCGGGTAACCTGCGTGCCAGCCACGGCCAGCGCCGAGGAGGTGCTGGCGTTGGCGCCAGACGGCGTGCTGGTCTCCAACGGGCCGGGCGACCCAGCCACGGCCACCGAGACCATCGCCACGGTACGCGCCCTGATGGAGCGCAAGGTGCCCATGTACGGCATCTGCCTGGGGCTGCAGATCATCGCCCTGGCCGCGGGAGCCCGCACGTACAAGCTCCCCTTTGGCCACCACGGCGGCAACCACCCCGTGCAGGATATGGCCACGGGCATCATCGAGATCACGGCCCAGAACCATAACTATGCTGTGGAGCCCAGCTCGCTGGAGGGGCTGCCGTTCCGCGTGACGCACTGGAACCGCTATGACGACACCATCGAGGGGCTGGCGCACACCGAGCTGCCGATCCAGTGCGTGCAGCACCACCCCGAGGCATCGCCCGGGCCGCACGACAGCCTCCATCTGATCGCCGAGTTCTGCCGCAGCCTGCCGGTTGCGTCGGGGAGCCGGGAGTAGACCATGCCCAAGAGAACTGACCTACACACGATCCTGATCATCGGCTCCGGCCCCATCGTCATCGGGCAAGCCTGCGAGTTTGATTATTCGGGCACTCAGGCCTGCAAGGCCCTGCGCGAAGAGGGCTACCGCACCGTGCTGGTGAACTCGAACCCAGCCACCATCATGACCGACCCCGAGGTCGCCGATGCCACCTATATCGAGCCGCTGACGCCCGAGGTCTTGGAGCGGGTGATCGCCAAGGAGCGGCCGGACGCGGTGCTCCCCACCATGGGCGGCCAGACAGGGCTAAACCTGGCGATGGACCTTCACCGCCTGGGCATCCTGGAAAAGTACGGCGTCGAGCTGATCGGCGCCCGCGCCGAGTCGATCGACGTGGCCGAGGACCGTGATCTCTTCAAGGCCGCCATGGAAGAGATCGGCCTGGAGGTGCCGCGCTCTCACGCTGTCTCCAGCCTAGCGGAGGCGCGCTCCTTCCTCGAAGACGTGGGGCTGCCGACCATCATCCGCCCATCGTTTACGCTGGGCGGCACTGGGAGCGGCATCGCCTACAACCGGCGCGATTTCGACGCCATGGTAGAGCGCGGGCTGGAGCAGAGCCCAGTCCATCGGGTGCTGATCGAGGAATCGGTGCTCGGCTGGAAAGAGATCGAGCTCGAGGTGATGCGCGACGCCGACGACAACTATGTGGTCATCTGCTCCATCGAGAACTTTGACCCCATGGGCGTGCACACCGGCGATAGCATCACCGTGGCGCCGGCCCAGACGCTAACCCATCCCGAGTACCAGGTGCTGCGGAACCAGGCTCGGCTGATCATGGAGCGCGTCGGCGTGGAAACGGGCGGCTCTAACGTCCAGTTCGCCATCCACCCCGAGACGGGGCGCGTGCTGGTCATCGAGATGAACCCGCGGGTCTCGCGCAGCTCGGCGCTGGCCAGCAAGGCGACGGGGTTCCCCATCGCCAAGATCGCGGCCAAGCTGGCCGTTGGCTACCGCCTGCACGAGCTGCCCAACGACATTACCCGCGAGACGCCAGCCTCCTTTGAGCCCACCATTGACTATGTGGTGGCCAAGATTCCGCGCTGGAACATGGAAAAGTTTCCTCACGCCAACCCGACCCTGGGCACCCAGATGAAGTCGGTGGGCGAGGTGATGGCTATCGGCCGGACGTTCCTGGAGGCCATGCAAAAGGGGCTCTATGCCCGCGAGGATCCGCGCGACAGCCTTTTCGACGAGGAGGCGGCCCAAGCGTCGCTGGACGAGATTCGCCACCGGCTGATCGAGCCCACGCCCGAGCGCGTCTTCTACCTCGTGCCGGCTATGGATCGCGGCATGTCCATCGAGGAGATATTCTCTCTGTCGAGCATCGACCCGTGGTTCCTGCGAGAGCTCGCGCGCGCACGCGATCTGCGCGACCTCCTGCGCGCGCACACCCTGGATCAGATCGATGCGCGCCTGATGCGCGCTCTCAAGCAGGCCGGTTTTGCCGACGCGGTCATCGGGCGGCACCTGGCTAACCCGGTGGACGAGATGCAGGTGCGCCGCCGTCGGCTGGAGCTGGGCATTGCGGCGGTCTATTCGCGCGTGGATACCTGCGCCGCCGAGTTCCCCGCCCGCACGCCCTACCTCTATAGCACCTATGAAAGCATCTGCGAGGCGCAGCCCAGCGACCGGGAAAAGATCGTGGTGCTGGGTAGCGGACCGAACCGCATCGGCCAGGGCATCGAGTTTGACTATTGCTGCGTCCACGCGTCCATGGCCTTCCAAGAGATGGGCTATGAGACGATCATGGTCAACTGCAACCCGGAGACCGTCTCCACCGACTATGACGTGAGCGACCGGCTCTATTTCGAGCCGCTGACGGTCGAGCACATCCTGAACATCTGCGAGCTAGAAAAGCCCGTCGGGGTGGTGTTCCAGTTTGGCGGGCAGACTCCCCTCAAGCTGGTGCGCAAGCTGCGGGACGCCGGCGTGCCGGTCTTGGGCACCAATGCCGACGCCATCGACCTGGCCGAGGACCGCGAGCGCTTTGGCGACCTGATGCGCGAGATCGGCCTGCCCATGCCCGAGAGCGGCATCGCCCACTCGGAGGAGGAGGCGTTCGCCGTGGCCGAGCGGATCGGCTATCCGGTGATCGTGCGCCCCTCGTATGTGCTGGGCGGCCGGGCCATGGCCATCGTCCATGAGCGCCGTGAGCTGGAGCATTACGTGCGCTCGGCCGTCAAGGTGGCCGAGGACACGCCGCTGCTGGTGGATCGCTTTCTCAGCGACGCCTTTGAGATGGACGTCGATTGCGTGAGCGACGGCGAGCAGGTGCGCATCGCAGCCATCATGGAGCAGATCGAGCTGACGGGGGTGCACTCGGGCGATAGCGCCTGCGTCATTCCCACCGTCATGATCGACGACCGGACGCTCAGCACCGTCCGCGACTATACGCGACGGCTGGCCAAAGCCCTAAAGACCGTGGGCTGCATGAACGTCCAGTACGCCATGCTGGACGGCGTGGTCTATGTGATTGAGGCCAACCCGCGCGCCTCGCGCACGGTGCCGTACGTCAGCAAGGCAACGGGCGTGCCCTGGGCGCGGATCGCCTGCCAGGTGCTGGGCGGGCATACCCTGGAAGAGCTGGGCGTGCCCGACGAGCCGATGCTGGAAGGCCATTTCTGCAAAGAGGTGGTGCTGCCTTTCCAAAAGTTCATCGAAGAGCCCCCCACCCTGGGCCCCGAGATGCGGAGCACCGGCGAGGTGATGGGCATGGATACCGACTTTGGCATGGCCTATGCCAAGGCGCAGATCGCTGGCGGCAACGCCCTGCCCACCGCGGGGACGGCGTTCCTGAGCGTGAACGACCGCGACAAGCGTAACCTGGTGCCCATCGCCCGCGAGCTGCAAGAGCTGGGCTTTGCCCTCATCGCCACACGGGGCACAGCCGCCGCGTTGCAGGCCGCGGGGCTGACGGTGCAACCGATCTTTAAGGTGCACGAGGGGCGACCCCACTGCGTGGACCGGATCATCAACGGCGAGATCGCGCTAGTGGTCGAGACGCCGCTCACTGGCATCTCGTACGGCGACGAGCACGTCTTGCGGGCGGCGGCCGTCGCCCATGGCGTGCCGATGATGACTACCCTCTCGGCGGCGCGGGCCGCCACCAAGGCCATCGCCGCCCTGCAACGGGGTCAGATGGAGGTGCAGAGCCTGCAAGAGCACTGGCATCAACAGACCAAGAGCCCTCGGGCCGGGGCATCCTGATGCCCGCCCGCAGCGCCCCCGTCTCGCTGGGTGAGCTCTGGCAGCTTGCGCTTCCAGAGGGCACCCGCGTGGCAGCGGGAGCGGCGGGGCTAGAGCGCGGCGTGACCTGGGTGGCGTCTTTGGGCGCCACCTTTCCCCTTTTTGGCACCATCGAACCGGGCTATCTGGCGTTTGTCGACCTTGAGGTCGCCCAGCGCATCGACGCCCGTATCACTTTTCCCTATCTGGCGCGCGAGCTCTTGCGGGCGGGCGTGGCGGGGCTGGTGCTGTCCCAAGCACCCGGCGCCGATGACATAGCGTTGGCAGAGTCGCTAGAGCTGCCGCTGCTGATCCTGCCGCCCGGCGCCGACCTGGCCACCTGTGAACGGAACGTGCTGCGCAGCCTAATCGACCACGAGGGCCAACTGGCACGACGCGAGCTGGAGGCGCGAGAGATCCTCCAGGCCGCCTGGGGGCGCGGCGACGTTGACGGCCTGGCGCAGCGGCTGGCGGTGTTGGCCCGGAGCCAGGTGCGAATCCGCGATGCGCGCGGCAGCCATGTGGCCGCGGCCGATCCCCCCGCCCCATCGCAGGACGAGGCGGTCCCACCGGGCCGCGACCTGACGGTGCCGATCCGCCTGGCTGGGCGCACCCTGGGCGAGCTATCCTTGAGCGCTCCCCGAGCGGGCCGCACGCTGGCGGGCATCTATGCGCGGCAGGCGGCCGAGCTGTACGCCGCCGAGCTGCTCCAGCGGCATGTGCGCCGCGAGACCGAGGAACGGCTGGGCGCCGAGCTGATGGAAGAGCTGCTCGATCCCGCCAGCGCAGCAGGGCCGTTGCTATCCCGGCTGGCGCATCAGGGCTATGCGCCCTCTGAGGAGCGTCACCAGGTGGCGGTGGCACTGACCGGCACCCTGCCCCTGAACCGCCGCCAAAATGCGCCTTCGGCGGATGTGCTGGAGGTAGCCAGGTCGCTGGAACGGGCGGCTTCCCGCGATGGCGCGGCGACCCTCCAAGGCCGCTACCGCGGCGCAGTGGTCTGCCTGTTGGCCCTAGAGGGCGACACCCTGGCCGAGCGTGTGCGGTACTGGCTCTCGGTAGCGCTACCCACCCAGACCGACGCGGGCCGCTGCCACGTGGGCGTGAGCCGCATCGCCGAGGGCGACCTGGCCGGGCTCCGCGTAGCGGTGCAGCAGGCGCTGGATGCGTTGGAGGTGGGGCACCGGGCCGGCAGCCCGAGCAGCCCCTACCACTATGGCGAGCTGGGCCTTTACCGGCTGTTGGCCACCATGCAGGGCCAAGCCGAGGTCAGCCGATTCGTGGAAGAGACGTTGGGCCCGCTGTTGCGCTATGATAGCGAACACCACACCGAGTTGATTCCCTCCCTGGCCGTGTACCTCCAAGAGCACGGCAACGCCTCGCGGGCGGCGCAGGAGCTTTTCATCCACCGCAATACGCTGGCGTACCGCCTGGATCGCATCCGTGAGCTACTAGGCGTCGACGTGAACGATCCCGAGGCGCGTCTGGCGCTGCATCTGGCGCTCAAGCTCCACGCCCTCCGCCCCTCCTGACCCCACTTGTGCACCTTGCCCAAACGACGCCCCTCAACGCTGGCGCAAGCGCCGGTGCCACGTGGGGGCGATCCTGCTATGCTACGCGGGAAAGCGATGAAGCAAACCCGGGCTGGCTCTTGAGGCCTGCCCCGCCAAAGGTGGCATCCAGGCCGTGTGGCCGCGGTACGAGGGGTACCGCGGCGTTGTTGTGGGCGTAGCAGGAGGGATTATGTCCGCCACCAAAGAAGCGATCCTGAGTTCAGCGGCCGAGGCCGGCGTACGGTTTGTGAACCTACAGTTCACCGACCTGGCCGGCATGGTCAAGAGCATCACCGTGCCGGCTGGCCAGCTAGAGGGCGTCCTGGACCAGGGCGTCTGGTTCGATGGTTCGTCCATCGAGGGTTTTGTGCGCATCAGCGAAAGCGACATGTACCTGGTACCCGATCTGGACACTTGGGCGATCATCCCCTGGCGGAACGATGCCCACACCACGGCGCGGCTGATCTGCAACGTGCACACACCCGACGGCAAGGTGTTCGAGGGCGCACCACGCGCGGCCCTGATCCGGGCGCTCAAGGCTGCCTGCGAGCTGGGGTTCGAGTACCGCACCGGTCCCGAGCTAGAGTTCTTTTTGCTGGGGACCGACGAGTACGGCCGGCCCGATGTTTGCTTGCGCCATGACGAGGCTGGCTATTTCGACGCCACGGCCGACCGGGGCGCCCTGGTCCGCCAGGACATGATCACGGCGCTGGAGGCGTTCGGCATCGAGGTGGAGGCTGGTCATCATGAGGTAGCCCCCGGCCAGCACGAGATCGACTTTCGCTATGGCAACGCCCTGTGCTCGGCCGACAATGCCGTGACCTTCAAGTTCGTGCTCAAGGCGGTGGCAGCGATGCAGGGCCTGTATGCCACGTTCATGCCCAAGCCGATCGGGGGGGTGAACGGGTCGGGCATGCACACCCACCAGAGCCTGGCGGCGCTGGATACCGGCGAGAACCTGTTCGCGTCGCCCAGCGATCCTTACTCGCTGTCGGATTTGGCCAAGCGCTTTATCGCCGGCCAGCTCAAGCACGCGCGAGCCATGTCGGCAGTGTTGGCGCCCACGGTGAACTCGTACAAGCGGCTGGTGCCCGGCTACGAGGCCCCGGTCTATGTGAGCTGGGCGCGCATTAACCGCTCGGCCCTGATCAGGGTACCGCGGGCCGCATCACCCGCCGCCGCGCGCATCGAGCTACGCTGCCCGGACCCGTCCTGCAACCCGTACCTGGCGTTCGCGGTGATGCTCAAGGCGGGGCTGGACGGCGTAGTGAACGAGCTAGACGTGCCCGACCCCACCGAGGAGAACCTGTTCGAGAGCGAGTGGGCCCGCGAGGGCCTGGAGACGCTGCCCGGCTCGCTGGGCGAGGCCATCGAGGCGCTGGAGAGCGACCCAGTGGTCCTGGACGCGTTAGGCCCCCACATCGCGCAGCGGTTCCTGGATGCCCGTCGGGCCGAGTGGGACGAGTACCGGCTGCAGGTGACGGCCTGGGAGCGCCAGCGCTACCTGCCGATCCACTAGCCCGCCAGTTCCAGCTATCATCCCCCCTCACGCTCTCCCGCGGCACAAAGGTGTCCGCGGGAGAGCCGTGTGTCAGGCGAGGATTCGGCGAAGCGGGTGGTCGAGCTATTCTCCGCCGCAAGCCGCATAGGCCGCGCGCAACGCTGCCATGCGGTCGCCCTTGGGCGTGAACTCGTGCCCGACGTACCGATCATAGCCTGCAGCCTCGATGGCGGCGCAGATGCCGCGATAGTTGAGCTCCTGGGTGTCGTCCAAGTCCTGCCGGCCAGGGTTTCCCGCGGTGTGGAAATGCCCGATGTGCTCGATGGCCTTCCGGAGGCTGCGGATGACGTCGCCCTCCATGATCTGCATATGGTAGATATCGAACAGGAGCTTGGCACGAGGGCTACCGACCATCTCGCAGAGGGTGACGCCCCAATCGACGCGATCGCACTGATAGCCTGGGTGGTTCACCTTGGAGTTTAGCAGCTCCATGTTCAGGTTGATCCCCTTGGCTTCGGCATAGGGGAGGATGCGCTCCAGCCCTTGGGCGCAAGCCACCAGCCCCTCATAGTCGCTCTGGCCGTGGTTGCGGTTGCCCGAGAAGCAGATCAGCCCGCCGATGCCCAGGTCGGCCGCCAGATCGATGGACGCGCGCAGCTCGACTTCGATACGCTCGTGGTTCTCGGGCTTGTTGAGCCCATCGGGCAGCGACTGATGGCCCACCATGCTGGCGACGGCCAGGCCGTGGCGATGGGCGGTGGCAACGATCTGCCGCACATTGTCGTCCGGTCGCATCAGCTCGATGGCTGCGTAGCCGATCTCGGCCACCTGGGCACAAAATGCGTCCAGAGAACGCTCCTCCGCGCGCCAAAAGATCGGCAGTACCAGACATTGCTTGACGGCCATGGGCTCTATGCCTCCTCTACAGATGGGAACACCACACCCAGCTTGACGCCCGCGTCAGGGTCGCCGGCCACGCGGGGGTAAGCCTCCAGTAGCTCGTCGGCAGCCACGATGGGCTGCACGATCGGCTCGCCGGTGAGGCGACCCTCGGCCAGCCAGCGCCAGCAGGTCTCCATCAGGCGGCGCTCATCCCACCGAGGATAGTCGCGGTTGGGCTCGGAGCAGGCTCGCGAAAAGACCAAGGTGGGCGCGTTCATGTGAGCTTCGGCTCCCAGGTCCAGGCCACTTCCATAGGGCGCCGGATAGGCCCCCGCCACAACGGTGCCGCCATAGGCCACGCCGCGGAAGCACGCCTGCAGAGCGGCGCGGGCGCCGCTGTATTCGACGGCCACGTCCACGCCACGCCCGCCGGTACGCTGCTTGAGCTCCAGTCCGGCATCGCAGGCAGCGGGATCAAGGGCGACGTCGGCACCCAGCGAGACAGCCAGATCGCGACGAGCGGCGACGGGATCCAGCGCCAGGATGGGAGTTGCGCCAGCCAGGCGCAGGATCTGGACCACCATGAGCCCGATGGCTCCCAGGCCAAAGACGGCCACGGCATCCCCGGCCCGCACATGGCCATCGCGGACGGCTCCGAGGGCGAAATCGGCGGGGTCGAGGCAAACGGCCGACTGCCAGGGCATGCCATCGGGCAGACGCCAGCAGGACGTGGCGCGCGCGGTGACGGTGTCCCGAAAGCCGCTGTAGAGGCAGACGCGCTGCCCCACCGCCAGATCGGTCACCGCGGCACCCCGCTCGATGACGGGACCCACGATCATGTTGCCCAGAGCGGCTTGGTAGGCCTCGGCGCGCGACTGGCCATCTGGAAGGCCGCGGAACAAAAGCAGGTCCTCATCCCAAGGGCCGCGGTCAAGGGCGTACCCCTTAAAGAGCGACATCTCGGTGCCGTGCTTGGCGGCGCCATAGGTGGCGCGGACGCGTACCTGGTCGGGCGC
>ENA-UOXR01005092-UOXR01005092.1-bioreactor-metagenome-genome-assembly--contig:-NODE-5092-length-9868-cov-3.206767_pt1 | contig 9868 bp, 6 predicted proteins | sample MGYA00238164_ERZ764825 | MGnify/ENA primary metagenome ERZ764825 (study PRJEB28920, sample SAMN05720171) | bioreactor metagenome | isolation source: Anaerobic biogas reactor | place: USA:Washington, USA...
AGCCAGCCGGTGTACTTGCACATCGGGCAGCCGTGCCCGCCGCACAGCACGCACTCGACATCGACTTCCATGCTCGGCTCGGTGAAGGGGAAGTACGAGCCGCGAAACCGCACGCGCTTATCCGGCCCGAACATCCGCCGCGCGAAGGCGCTGATCGTGCCCTTGAGGTCGGTCAGGCGGATGTTGCGCCCAACGGCCAGCCCCTCGACCTGGTTGAACTGAATCTCGCTGCGCGCCGAAATCTGCTCGTAGCGGTAGCACATGCCCGGCAGGATCACGCGGATCGGCTGCGTGCCGTTCTCGCCATACTCGTGCATGGCGCGAACCTGGCCGGGGCTGGTGTGCGTGCGCAGGATCACGCCCGGCGTGGTGGTGTGGAAGGTGTCCCACATATCGCGCGCGGGGTGGTGCGGCGGGATGTTCAGCAGCGTGAAGTTCGTCTCGTCGTCCTCGACGTCGCGGCTGCGATAGACCTGGAAGCCCATCTCGGCCCAGATGTTGTAGATTTTGCGCAGCGTTTGCGTGGTCGGATGCAGCCCGCCGGTGGGAATCGTGCGGCCCGGCAGCGTCACGTCGATCTCGCCCTCTTCGAGCGTCTGGGCCAGCTCGTGCTGGCGCACCGCTTCTTCGCGCTCGGCGAACGCGCTGGTTAATTCGTTCTTGATCGCGTTCGCGCGTTTGCCGAAGTCCGCGCGCTGCTCCGGCGGAAGCTGCCCGGTCGAGCGCAGCGCCAGCGTAATCGCGCCCTTCTTGCCGAGGTAGCGCCGCTCCCACTCGGCCAGCACGGCGCTGTCGCGCACGCCGTCCAGTTCGTTGAGTGCTTGCTGATACGTCGATTCGAGTTGTTCGAGCATAGAGTCCCTCTTACCGCTGCTAGTGTCGTCGATCCTGGCGAAAAACAAAAAATCTCGCCACCTGTCCTAACCGGATCAGGGGCGAGACGCAAGTTCCCGCGGTACCACCCTGTTTAGCCGCGCGCCACACCTCATGGTGCGCGCCGCGACTCACTCTGGCCCACCGCGCCCTGCGGCGCGATGAGCTGCCCTGCTAACGCGGGGCGGGCGGAGCGGACTACAGGCCCGGATCGCCGGGCGTTCACCCGTCAGCTCAGGAGCGAACTTCAGCGCAGGCTTGTTCGTCGGGGCTTTCAGTCGGCGGCCCCAACTCCCTGGGAGCAGCGTTTGCGCCTACTCCTCTCCGTCACAGCCTTTGGCATATGGCGTGATGTTGCTGCAATGGTAACAGAGCCGCCGGGCGATGTCAACGAGGATCCACCGCCATGAGGGTGCGCCCAGCTTCTCAAACCGGCTCCTCAGGCGTATAATCCGCCCCATGAAACGCTCCGCTGTGATCGCCCTGTTATGCGTCTATCTCGCATTCGCCGCGAGCGCGGTTGTCAGCCGCGCCGTGTTCGAGCGCCTGCCGCACCTCGAAGACGAGTTCGCTTATCTGTACCAGGCGCGGATCTTCGCGCGTGGCCAGATCATGATCGAAACGCCGCAGCCCGTCCGCGCCTATTGGCAGCCATTTCTGATCAATCACAACGGCCACCGTTTCGGCAAATACACGCCCGGCTGGCCCGCGCTGTTGGCGATGGGAATCGGCCTCAACCAGCCCTGGGTGATCAACGCCTGGCTGATGATGCTCACCGTCGCGCTGATCTACCGGCTCGGCAGCGCAATCTACAACCGCCCGACTGGCGCGATCGCTGCGCTGCTGGTGGCGACCAGCCCGGCCGCGCTGCTGCTGGCAGGCACGTTGATGAGCCACATCAGCGGGTTATTCTTCACAACCCTATTTCTGTACGCGCTGTGGCGTGTGGAGCGGCGCCACCATACCACGCGATGGGGCGCTATTGGCGGGCTGGCGCTGGGCGTGCTGGTCATCACACGCCCGCTGACCGCGGTCGGAATCGCGGCGCCATACGTGATCTACAGCCTGGGGCGCGTGTTCTGGGCGGGATTTCGAGCGCCCGATACGTTTGGCGCGGTGCTGGGTCCGCTGGTGGTCCTGGGCGTGGTAGCGAGCGCGATCTCCCTGGCGTGGCCTGCTTATAACCATCGTGCAACTGGCCTGCCCGGCGAGCCGTTTGGCGGATATTTAGTGCGCTTCGCGCGTGGCGACAAGAACACCAACCTCTACCGCTATATCTGGGACTATGATCGCGTCGGCTTCGGGCCGGGGCATGGCCGCCGCGCCGAGGGGCACACGCTAGACGCGGGCTGGGAACACACAAAAACTGATCTCAAGTGTGCAGCGCGCGATCTGTTCGGTTGGGCGCTGCCCGCCGAAGACGGTCTGACGGTTGAGGAAAGCGAATGCCTCGTCTCCAGCCCCGGCTATAGCTGGCTGATGCTGCCCGTCGGCCTGCTGTTAGGCGCGCGCCGACGCTGGACGTGGCTGCTCGCCGCGCTGCCGCTGAGCATCATCGCGGTCTATCTCGCGTACTGGATCGGCGGCACGGTCTATAGCGCGCGCTATTACGCAGAGGCAATCGGCGCGGCGGCGCTGATCAGCGCGGCGGGGATCGCAACTCTCGCTCGGTGGTTTAATCAGTGGGCGTCAAGGCGCCAACTACCGCGTCCTGGCGCGGCGCTCACCCTCGCGGTCGCAGCGCTTGCGCTGTACGCGCTGGCGGTCTATAGCCCCGCCCGCATGAGGCCCCTGCGCGGGTACGGGCGCGTCGCGCAAAATCAGCTTATCGCGCTGGAAGCGGCTCGCCACGAGCCTGAGCGACCGGTTCTCGTAATCGCGTATGGAGAACATCACTGGCGCGATATCGCGACGCTGATGGCGATGACAAGCCCATTCCGTGACAGCGACATTGTGCTGGCGCGCGACCCAAATCGCACCGACGCAGCGCAGATAAGGGCGCAGGCGCCCGAACGCGAGATCCTCTACTTCGTGGGTGGCGAGCTCAGTCACGCGCCAGCCGCCGCGCCTTGAGCGTACTCGTCCCGCGATAGATCGCCCTGCTATCACCCACTTCACCTACAAGAATATCCGCCACATGGCGCTACCATGCGCGTTTTAAGCTGGCTATGATTGAACTACTTGACCCACATGGTAGGTCGATGAACCAAGGAGTCAAAACCATGTCCAGCCGGACATACTACAGCGAAGAAGCTGCCGAACGCGCTAAAAAACAGCAGGGCGCGACCATCTTTTTCGTACTGCTGCTTGGACTCGCGCTTGGCGTGGTGATCGCAATCCTGTACGCGCCGCGCGAGGGCAAGAAAACGCGCAAAATGCTGGGCAAAGAAAGTAAGAAAACGCGGAAGCTGCTCGGCAAAGAAATCGGCGGCACGTTCGACTCCGGTCTTGACCTGGCAGATGACGCGGTTAAGGAAACGGTCAAGAAGCTGGATGAGCAGTACCGCACGCTGCGCGGTGAGATGGACAAGCTGCTGAACAGCGTGAAGAACTAACCACTTTTGGTGGCACTCCGTGCCATAGGCGCAAGCCTGCAAGTCCCTCCGGTGGATAGGTGGTACGGTTGTAGGGCAGGGATTGGGTGATCCCTGCCCGACCTTTTTGTATACGACAGTAGCGATTAGCAATGAGCTAGAACGAAAACAACTGCCTTCAAGTGGAGCGGGCGCTGCGCGGGGCAGCCAAGCGTCGTCGATCGCCGCCTATTGCCCCTCTAGCGGCGTCAATTCCAGGTCGTCGAGGTGCGCGCTGTCGTCATCTTCGACCGGGTGCGCGCTGCTATCGATCTTCTGTGCCAGACGTCCCTTCGCGATCAGAAAGCGATCGAAATCACGCGCGACAAATGCGTGCGGGTGGTGCTGCTCTGCCTCGCGGATAATGTCCCGCTCGCGATAGCGGCGCGACACATGCGTGAGAATCACCGTTCCGACGCCCATTTCATGCGCAAACCGCGCCGCGCGCCCGACCGTCATGTGCCCGAATGCGTCCGCCATCTCGGCGTCCACATCCAGGTATGTTCCTTCGATCACCAGCGTGTGCGCGCCGCGCACAACCTCGCGCACGGCGTCATCAAACGCGCCAATATCGCCGATGTACACCAGCTTCGCGCCGGGCACGTCCGGCCCCAGCACGTCATCCGGCGCGATCACGCGGCCATCGTCCAGGCGAATGCTTTCGCCGCGCACCAGCCGCGCTCGTTCCGGCCCGACCGGTACGCCCAGCGCCTCGGCCTGCTCGACCAGAAAAGGCCGCCGCGATTTCTCAGTGAACGCAAAACCAAAGTTATCGCGGCCCCGGTGCTGCACCGGAAACGCCGACACGCTGTAATCGCGATCTTCGAGCAGCACGCCCGGCTTGAGGTCAATCAGGTGGAGCGGCATGGGCGGCGTCGCGCCACGCAGCACCACCGTATGAATCAGGTCTTGCACGCGGTCGAGCGTCCATGTCCCGCCCCAGATTTCGAGCGAGTGCAGGCTCTCCCAGCGCATCAACGTGCTCAGCAGCCCGGCGAGCCCAAGAATGTGATCGAGGTGACCGTGCGTCAGCAGCACGCGGTTGAGGCGCTTGAACCCGATCCGGCTGCGGAGAATCTGGCGCTGCGTGCCCTCACCGCAGTCGATCAAGAAACGCTGGTCTTTGACCATCACGATCTGCGCGGACAGCCCTCGATGGATAGACGGCGCGCTAGCGGATGTTCCCAGTAAGACGATCTCAAACATAGCATACAGAGCGCGGCGCATCTAGCGCGCGGCTCCCTCTTGCCCCCTCTACGAGTCTTCTACGGTTACCAGCCGCCGCGATTCGTCGATCTGGATCGGGCGGTCGAGAAAGGCGCGCACGACGTCTACGTTGGTCCGCAGATGCCGCGTGATCGCGTTGGTGGAGACGACGCTCGGCCCCTCGGCCAGCGCCAGCGGCAGGATCAACTGGTCCATCAAGCGCTCGTCCACCGCTGCCCCGCTGTCATGGAACATTAGCAGCGGCGTCACGGCGCGCTCAGCGACCTCTTCCGAGGGCATGCCGCGCTTGCCGAGCATCCCGAACCCGGCGCGGCCATTCTCGTATTCGACGGTCAAGAAGATGCCTGCGCCGGTGCTGACGCTGCGCGTGCGCAGCGGGCGAATGTCGAGCGGCGCATCAATCGCGCCCAGCAGGTTGATCGCGCGATTCGCCATGCGCTGCGGAATATGCGAGGGCAGGTTGCAGCCTACCGCTACACCAAAGATGCGCTCTAATGTGCCACGCTCGACCAGTCGCTGGCCTGTCGGGCGCGCGCCGCCTTTCGCATAGATGGTCAACATGCCGCCACCTTCGGGCATGAAGCCATAGCTGTCCATGTAAACTTCGACATCCAGGCCCATCCACAGCAGCATCGGCGTGTAAACATCGCGCAGGTAATGACCGGATGGGCTGTTGGGCACGTGCGTTCCCCCGTACAGCTTGACCTGAGACTCCCCTGCGGCCAGCGCGAGCGGCAGGATCACCGCCTGTGCGACCAGGCACGCAGAGCCAGCCGTCCCCACGCCCCACTCGTATTCTCCGGCGCGGACTGACCCTCCCGGCTCGAACACCAACGCCTCCGAGCCGACCTCAACGCCGCGCGTGGTCGCGTTGCAGAGTGCGCCGACCGCTTCAATCGCGGTGACGTGCTGCGGGCGCAGGCCAGGAGTCTCGCGCCCGGCGCGCACGTGCGTGATCTCGACTGCCTGGCCGGTGATCGCGCTCAGCGTGACAGCGCTGCGGACGATCTGCCCGCCGCCTTCTCCGTGGCGTCCGTCAAGCGTGATCACGGTGTACGCTCCTATCGTCTCATCAAAGGGATGGCGCGGTCCGCCACGTCACGGTGCGTCCGCCTCATCTTCTGATGGCTGGACGAGGTCAATCGTCCCCAGGCTGAGGCGATCGCCGCGCCGCTCGCCCGTTGCCGGATCGAGCACGCCGAGCCGGTTGAAGACGTTCTCCCGGTATGCGCCAACCACCAGGGCATACTCGCCGGGACGCAGGTCATCGCGCATATAGCTGTATAGAACCTGCGCAAAGAAATCGCGGTTTTGCAGCGCACGCGCCAGCACATCGAGCGAGTTGGATTCGGCCCAGGGTTCCAGCAGCGGCGCCTGATTCCCGGTAGCCGGGTCTTCCCAATAGTCGACCAGATGCGCGAAGATCCCTGCATCCGAGGGCAGCGGTCCGTCCACCCGCCAATACGTGACCAGCACAATCGGCGTGCCGCCCGGCGCGCGATCGCGCGGGAACAGGTCGTATCCGGCGAATGTCAGGTTGCGCTCCAGTTTGATCGCCAGCGGCACGCGTTGCGGCGCGGGCGCGCCTTGTTCCACGATATACGTTTCGGCGAGCTGGCCCCACGCATAGCCGCCCGCGTCCATAATGCGCTCCTCGACGTCCACGCGCAGCACCGTGTTCTCTGGCAGGCCGGGCGCATCGATTGGCGTCGCCTCGTCGAGCCACGCTTTCAGCTCTGGGCGCATAATCTCTGGCCCGCGCGCGCTGCCGTAAATGAAGCGCATCGGCGCGCCTGCGTTGATGAACACCATCCCCGTCTCGCAGTCAGAGTGGCGGATATCCAACCCTTCGCGGTGCATCATCAGATTGAGCATCTGCCGCGCCGTCAGCCCGACCTCATTTGTCCGGCGCATAGGGTAGGTGCACAGCGATACCGGCAACCCGTCCGGCGTGCGATCCAGGTAAGCGGCCACTGCGCCGAGGTGCGTCTGGTACGCGATGGCGGTATCCGGATGATCGCGCCACTGCCAGAACAGCCGGTAGCTGGTGATCGCGACGTTCGCCGCCAGGGCAATGACGAGCAGCATGCTCACCGGCTGCCACGCATTTGACCAACCGCGCCCGCGCAGCATCCGCACAAACACCGCCGCGCCCACGCCCGCGAAAATGAACACAGATGGCAGCGCCACGAGGTTGGCGGAGAAGGTCGGATCAGGGTGAACCCACGCGTCGGTCAGCAGCCCCGCCACCAGCGCAAGCAGCAGCAAGGCATAGCGCGGCTCTCGCCAGCGGCGCACGCCTTCGACCACACCCGCAATCAGCAGAATGGCCAGCAGCGGGCCGAGCAAGGGCACTTCCGGCAGATTGCGCGTGATGTCCGGGTCACCGCGCCACACCACGCCGCCCAGCGCGCCGAGCACGCCGTCGATCGCCTCAGTCACCGATTGCGGGCGCTCTGCCCACAGCACGTACGGCTCGCTGGTGCTCGGCTCGCGCACCGTCGAGATCAGGTACGGCACCGCGACTACTGTCGCCAGCACGATTACAAACGCCATCGCGCGCCACACCCGCCGGGCCAGCGGCTGGTCGGTCAGCACCAGATGCGCAAAGAACAGCGCGCCGAGCGGCCCCAGCACCAGCGCCGAATAGTGTAGATAACCGGACAGCCCGAACAGCACGCCCAACAGCGCAAAGGGCAGCGTCGAGGGCAGACGGTACACAATGTCGAGATGCAAATGGAACGCACGCGCCAGCAGGAACAGCACCAGCGCGGCAACCAGTGGAACAAATGCTTCTGGCGTGACGCTCCGCGCCAGCAAGATCGCCTGCAAATTGACCGCGCCCAGGCCAAGCGCGATCAGCGCCACCGGCGGCCCGAACAACCGCCGCGCCAGCGCGTAGACCAGCGCCAAAAACACCAACCCCGCGCCGAGCGAATACACCCGATAGCCCAACAGGCCATCGCCAAACAGTGTCACTGCGACCGCATTTCCCAGCGGAAACAACCCCGCCCGCCCGATGCCATCCCCGACCTGATAATGGATCGCGATGTGGCCTTGGCGCATCGTTTCGGTCATGCGGATATTCGCCAGTTCTGTTGTGTTGAAGCCCTGCGGCAGGCGCGTGATATCCCACCCCCGCAGCGCCGAAGCCAGCAGTAACAGTAGGATAATCAGAAGAAGTTCTTGTCTGCGATTCAATGTTGCTCCTGGCCCCGAACGCCTCGCCCCCGCGCGGCGCGTTCTGGGATGTTGGTGATGTGTTGCCAGTGCGCGGCATCTGGCGGACATTGTAACACGCGCGGCGGCGTGACTGAAACCGCCAGACTGTCTCGATCAGCGCATGAAACGCCTTGAGCGCTCGCTCGCCAAACCATGAAATGTTCTGCCACCGTATGCGTAATAGTCAGTGCAAACAGCTTGCGCCAGTCGCAGTCCGCTCAGTCAGGGAGATAGTGCCATGCACCATCACACGCCACCGAGGATTTCCGTGCCGCGCTTCTTCTTGCTGGTGACGCTGCTTTCCGCCCCGTTCTGGCTGCTCGGCGGGGGGAAGCTGCCGCTGCCGATGAATCTCCCTGCCAGCTCGTTCATGTGGGTGACTCCAGCGATCGCCGCTGCCATCCTGACCTATCGCGCAAGCGGCACGAACGGCGTGAAGCATCTGCTCCGGAAGGCTTTCGATGCGCGGAAGATATCTCCTTCTGCGTGGATAATCGCGCTGCTGGGCGTCGCCCCCGCCTTCTATCTCCTCACATATCTGATCATGTACCTGACAGCGCAGCCACTCCCGGATCCTGTCAAGTTTCCGTTCCTTACGGCGCCCGCGCTGTTCCTGCTGTTCTTCGTGCCCGCAGCCGCGGAAGAACTCGGCTGGACCGGCTATGCGACAGACCCGCTGCAGGCGCGCTGGGGCACCTTTCGCGCCGCCGTCCTGCTGGGGATCGTGTGGCAGGTGTGGCACATCATTCCCAACCTGCAAGCCGGTTACACGGCGACCTGGATCTGGTGGCACAGCGTCTACTCGGTCGCGCTGCGCGTTGTGATCGTCTGGAGCTTCAACCACACGGGGAGAAGCGTCTTCGCCGCCATTCTGGTGCACGCGATGGATAACGTGAGCTGGTCGCTGTTTCCCAATGACGGCTCTCATCTCGACCCGTTGGTGCTGAGCTTCGTAGCATGGTCCTTTGTGCTCGTCGTCGTGGCCGCGCGCAGATCCAGCTTGTTAGCTCGCTTCCGGCGCCTGCCGCAAGCCTAGCGCCGGTTATTCCGGGTTGCACGGCAGCACAGTCGGGATCTGCTGCGCTTCCGGCGAACCAGGGTCGCGCGCCGGGATCACGATGTCCCCGCACACCTTCTCCATGTTCGCCAGGTCGAAATACGCCTGGCGATACTCCGGCGGATAGCCCGGCGTGTTGAGCGCCCACCAGTACTGCTCGTCGTCCTCCGTCCAGTCCATATCCGCCATGTAGATCGTGACCATCAGCCCGACCCACGGGCGCCAATGCTCCGCCGCCCAGCGATACGCGCCGACCAGGTATGCCGCCTGCTGCTCCTCGCTGACGGCGTGCCAGCCCCAGACCACGTCCGGGCGCGGGTCGAGCGTCCAGCCGACTTCGAGCAGCGCCATCTGCTTGGCCGCGTCGCCCTGCTCAACCATGATCGCGCGGATATCTTCGACGTGGCGGAACGACATCCAACGATGGCCCCGCTCTGCAGCAACCTCTTCCGGCGACACATCTGGCGAGTCGGCGTAACCGGGCGCGTTCATACCCAGCACATCGAAGTAGGGCGAAGCGCCCGCCGCGTACATCGCGCGCAGATAGTCCACGTCGGACATCGCGTCGGGCATTGGGCCGCCGGTCGGCGCCAGCCCCGCCGAGATAATGATCGCGTCCGGGTCGGCAGCGCGGATCGCCTCGCTACACGCACGCAGCACTTTCACATATCCGGCGGCGTTCGGCGTGTGGTCATGCCACTCCACGCGCAGGTTCGGCTCGTTCCACACCTGATAGGCGGCGATCCGGCCCCGGTAGCGGCTCGCGACCGCGCCGCAATACGCCGCCCACGCGTCGAGATCAATCGGCGCGTCGTCGGGCGCGTCCAGCGGGCGGATCGCCCAGTCCGGCGTGCCATCAATCCGCGCGACGACTTCCAACCCGCGAGCCTCCACCTCGTCTACCACCGCATCGGCG
>ENA-UOXR01005103-UOXR01005103.1-bioreactor-metagenome-genome-assembly--contig:-NODE-5103-length-9843-cov-3.941765_pt1 | contig 9843 bp, 6 predicted proteins | sample MGYA00238164_ERZ764825 | MGnify/ENA primary metagenome ERZ764825 (study PRJEB28920, sample SAMN05720171) | bioreactor metagenome | isolation source: Anaerobic biogas reactor | place: USA:Washington, USA...
CCGCGAGGTCGCCCAGCCGCTCGCCGAGAAAGGGCCGTGTCCGGGGATTCGCCTGCAGGGTGTCGAGAATGGCCGCGTCGCGCACTCGCAGGATGACGGCCGGCTCGAGCTGCCCTTCCAGGCCGCGCTCTGACCAGCGCTCGATGGCCCGGCGCACGCTGGCCGGAACTGGCCTGGTGCTTGCCTCCTGCAAAAACGATAGCACACGTTCGGGCTGGATGCCGGCCTCTCTGGCCCGCTGCAGCGAGGCCGGCGTCAGGTGATAGCGGTAGGGCTCGCCCGGCGTCAGCGGCAGGGGAACGGCGACACGGGCTACCTGGAAGCGCTGGTAGCGGTCAGCATTATGGGGCACGACAAGCGTGGCGTCAGGCTGGACGACGAGCGGCACGCGCACGTCATCCCCGGCCGGAGGGCGGCCGGCAAGCCAGTCCAGGGCGCGGCCCGTCAGCCTGTAATGCCCTTCTCCAACCTCGCTGAGCCCCAGCCAGTACATCGGCCCGCCGACGAGGAAGCGCAGCAAGCGGCCCTCGACCCCGTCCCAGCTCTCGAAGCCGCGCAGGTACGCGCCGCCGGTCACGTCACGGATGTACCAGGTGTCGTAGTTGCCTTCGGGCCGTTGGAAGTCGGGGTCGTTTTCGCGGATCAGGGCAACCAGATCGTCCAGCCGGTACCAGCGGTCATCCCTGGGCAGGTGATCGAGCAGCGCCGTGCGCGCGGCGATCGGGTCATTCTGCCAGCCGCTGCCCTCGCAGCGAAGGCCCGGTGTGTGGCAGAGGTCGTTCCAGCTACTGGCGCTCCAGGCATCTGCCAGCGCACGGAGCTGTACTTCGCGGTCCTGTCGCAGCCAGTCCACCGCGGCACGCGTCGGGCGGAGCGCGTTCTCGCCGCTGCGCAGGTAGCTGCTCTCTTCGGCAATCGTGAGCAACAGGCTCAGGCGGTCGGGATTGGCATCGTACAGGAACCGGTGAAGCGTCGCCGGATCGCCACTGCGGAGACCGGCCCGCTGGGCGATGGATAGGCAGGTGGCCAGGTCGTCTACGGCGCTGGTCGTGGCCGGGTCAAAGACCTCCAGGGGCTCGGCAGCTTCCAGCCGCTGGCCTGTGTCCGCTGTGTCGGCCGGACCAGACGGCGCGAGCCGGGCCAACAGCTCGTCCGGCAGGTAGTAATACTCCACCAGCGTGCTGCTTTCCTCGTCCTGGTCAAAGCCGCGATAGACGAAGCCGCGATACCAGAGCGCCTCGGTGGTGCTCTCGGGGTCGAGCCACGGCTCCTCGCGTTCGAGCCGGCCCGGCCCCATCTGGCGAACCTCGCCATAGTTGCGGGTAAAGCTGCCGACGGGGATACGGCCGCCGGCTGCGACGAGGGCGCGTATCGCCTCCGCCTCTTCGGGAGCGAGATAGGACAGCTCCATTTCAAGGTCGAGGCCAGTCAATGCTGCCGCAACCTCTTTAATGGAGCGATTCTTGTCGGCGCCGGTCAGATCAAGATCCCACCATTCGCCAATAACGCGCAGGGTGACCAGCTCATGATCAGAAAGGGCAGTGATCAGGGAACGCATGGGCAATCACTCGAAAGCCGCCGTAGCCTCAGAAGATGACCGGCAAGGCGGCGGGAATCGATCGTATGGACAGCTTCGTAACGCCATCCTCGGGCGTGGCGAAGATTTCACCGTCAACGTGGATGGGCAGCGGCCTGTCGGAGCGAACCTCAACGCTCTCGCCACGCCGCATTTTCACGAAAGGCGCCGTGGTGTGCTGTCCCTTCATCGCCTTCGGCATCATCCTGAGCATCGTCAGGAGGCCAATAGGATCGACCAGACAGCTGTCAAGCTGCCCGTCGTCGAAAGCGGCGTCTGGCGTCAGCAGGAAGCCGCCGCCGATGCGCGGCCCGACGCCGATAGACAGCATCAGGGATTTCTGGCGGACATGCCCATCGTTGAACTGCAGCTCCAGATGGGGGCGATCGTAATGAAGGGCAATTGTCTGCAGGGCAGCCACGAGATAGGCGGCGAAACCACGGATACGGCGGATCTTGCTCGTCGCAATCGCTACGGCAGCGTCAAAGCCGATGCCGACACCGTTGATAACGTAACGGCGCTGCCCCCGGTTATTGACGACCTCCGCCAAGTCCAGCAGGCGGGGCTCGCCCTGAAAGAGGCGCCCCACGGCGGCAGGCGCCGGAGCCAACATGCCCAATCCGAAGGCGTAATCGTTGCCTGAACCCATCGAGATCAACGCCATCGGCGGCCGGCGGGACGAGGGCACAGCCATCAGCCCGTTGGCAACCTCGTGCGCCGTGCCATCGCCACCGGCTGCCGCAATCCGCTCATAACCCGCTTCAGCCGCCAACTGGGCCAGGACCACGGCGTGTCCGGGCGCTTCCGTACGCACCACGTCCAGCCCGCCGTAGCGCTCGCCCCATAGAGCCAGCTCGTCCTCCAGCTGGGCCGCACGACCGCGATTGGCACAGGGGTTCAGGATGACTTTGACTCGCACGCCGCTACCTCCTTCCTTCTACCCTGGATTATACTGCAGATAACGGCTGAGAGCGCACGCTGAGGCGAAACCAGGCGGCTGGGAGATAGGTCCCGCCCGCCCTTGCCCTTTCTTTACACCCCTGATCAAACGTGCTATACTTTGCCACAATTAACGTTACGTCAACCTGGAGCAGAGACGCGGCCAGGCGTCCGGCGGTTTTCAGGTATGGTCCTGTTCAGCCCCCCAGAAGAGAGGTTCCTGCGGCAGGTCGCTGACACGGTACAACGGCGAGGTCTCCGCAGGCCGGCAGTGCTCGCTCTGCAGGCCGGACGCCCCCTGATGCTCGTCGCCGGGCAGCTCTTGTGGATTGCTCAGCCTGCACTGAGCCTGCTGGGAACCGGAAAGCAGGCAGGGCAGTTGGCGCAATTGTTGGAGAAGCCGGGAGCTGCCGATCTGTTGCTCAACTTCCTGGAAGAAGATGGATAATCCCCTTCTGGTCCTGATGCTGGTCGCCCTGACCGTGACACTGCTCCTCCTCATCTGGCGGAGAGTCCGGGACGGCACCACGCTGGGTTTGCGCCCCCTGCCGGCTTACGAGGCGCTGCGCCGGCAGCCCGCATACATGGTCGAGACCGGGCGGCGCTTCCACATGACGCCGGGCCGGGCAGACCTGCACACGCCACAGGCGCCGGCCAGTGTCGCCGGGCTGGGTGCGCTCGGCGAGCTGGCCCAGGAGAGCGGGCCGTCCCCGGTCGTTACGGTGGGCGCGCCCACCCTGCTTCCGGCGGCACAGGGTGCTGTTTTGCGTAGCTACGAAGCGAGCGGTCGTGTAGCCGAGGCCCGGCCTGGCGACACCCATTTCCTCGCCGCTCGCGACTTCCCGCTTGTCTATGGGGCGGGGGCCGGCGTTCTCATTGGACAACCGGAGGTGGGCGGCAACGTCGCCCTGGGCCATATCGGTCCCGAGATGGTCTTGCTGGCCGAAGCAGGCCAGCGACAGGACGTGGAACAGATTCTTGGTAGCGATGATCCGGGTGCGATGGCCGTCTCCACGGTCTTTACGCCCCACGCCGTCTGGGGCGAGGAGTTGTTTGCCGCGCGCGCCTATCTGGACGAGTCGCCGCTGCAGCTCGCCAGCCTGCGCACCCAGGACGTGCTTCGCTGGCTGGTTGCGGCAGGAATCCTGATCGCCGCTGCGCTCCGCCTGTTGGGGCTGGTTGGATAGCCGATGAACATACTGAAGCGCGGTCTTCCCACGGCAATAGCTGTGATCGCCGGTCTGGCTACCCTGGCCGGCCTGCTTGTTTTCCCCGACCTCAGCACACTTTTGTTAGAATGGGCGGCCTTCCTCGCCGCGGTGGCGCTCGTCGCCGGTATCCTCAACCTGCTGGCGATCCATCTGCGCCGGACGGCGGGCCGGAATATCTATAGCCTTGTCCTTATCCTGGGGATGCTGTTGGTCTTTGGCCTTGCCGTGACTGATGCCCTTGGGCTGACCGAGGATGGCGTGGGCACCGTCTTCAACACCGTTCAGGTACCACTGGAAGCTGCGCTGGCCTCACTGCTGGCCTTTTTTCTGCTCTTCGGCGGCATCCGCCTCTGGCAGCGCCAGCGTAGCGGCTGGGCATTCCTCTTTTTGCTGGCGATCCTCTTTTTCCTCGTCAGCCAGAGCCCGCTGCCGGCCTCTGTGGAAGAGCTAGTCAGCCCCGTACGTTCGTTTATCTACGATGTCCTGGTCACCCCTGGCGTGCGGGGTCTCTTGCTGGGTATCTCGCTGGGCATCATCACCCTCAGCCTGCGGCTGCTCGCCGGTCTCGAACGGCCCTATAGCTCGTGAATACCATGCTCTGTCATAACTGCGGCAAAGAGAATCCTGCAGACAGTAAATTCTGCAATAATTGCGGCACGCGCCTTGCCGGCAGTCCGGCGCCGGCCGGCGGACATTCTTCAGAACCCACTGCTCAGCCCGACCAGCCTTCCGGCGAGACTGAAGGGTGGGATTGGGGCGATGACGTCCCCGATTGGCTGACGGGCGGCGAAGCAGCCGACGAGCAGCGCCTGCTGGGCGCAGATGAAGATCGCGATCTGCCGACATGGCTCCTGGACGATGAAGGAACGGCGCCTGAGTCAGGCTCAGCCGCAGCCGAGGACGATAGCGCGAGCGCCTCCGAACAGGAGCTGCCCGAATGGCTGCGCGGACTGGCGCCAAAGGGCACCGGCCCGCTACCCTCAAGCCGAGACAAGACAGAGGACCAGAGCCCCAGACCATCGCTGGACGATTGGCTTGCCGACCTGGACAGTCCTGAAGCTGCGGAGCAGTCGCCGTCCTGGCTGGCCGATATCGAGGCGGAAAAAGCGGACGAAGCGTCGCCTGTCGAAGGCTGGACCGGCGCACTGCAGGGCAGCTTTGATGATGCCGGCGACTGGCTGGGCGACCTCGATATAGGTGAGTACGGGCCGCCGGAGGCCGAAGCGAGCGAAGATACCTGGGGGAGCGCCGGACAAAGCGGCTTCGACATGGATGCCTGGCTGTCCGAGCTGGAGCCGGCCGAAGAGAAGCCCGAAGCGGGCGTACCCGAACCGCCTGCGGCAGAGGCTGACGTGGAGGACACGGCCATCCCCGACTGGCTGGCCGGCGATGTAGAGGCCGCTCCCCCATCTGAGCCTGCCCGGTTCGACGCCCTGGAGGCCATACCGGACTGGCTGGCCGATCTGGAAGCCGACGCTCAGGATGCGGCAGTGAGTGAACCTGCTGAGACATTTGCAGACGAAGGAGAGCTGGCTGGCGAGCCTGCAGGTGAGGGCCCCGACGAAGCCCCTATGTCCGGTAGCGCTGACGACTGGCTCACGTCGCTGGAAGATGACTGGCGGGAGGAGAGGGCCGATACCGGCGAGGTTGCCGTTCCCGACTGGCCGATCGACGACGAACCTTCCGTCGCGCCGCAAAGAGGGTTAACGGACTGGCTGGAAGACACTATCCCGTCTGCCGAAGATGAAGGTGAAGAGGCAGCGGAAAGCGAGGTGGAGCCCGGGGAAGCGCCGGGGCTCGATTGGTGGCCTGCCGGAGAAGAAGCGCCCGACTGGCTGATGGTGTCAGATACGCCTGAAGAGACTGGCGAGGCCACCGGCGAGGCAGACGAAGAATCCGACTGGCTCAGCGAGCTGGACGCTGCTATCGGCGAACTGGAGGCAGTTAGCCAGGAGGGAGCGCCGGGGATAGCGGGCGAAGCAGGGCAGGAACCGGCGGGCCGGGTTGAAGACCAGGAAACCGGCGTGGAGGAAGAAGGAGCGGCCGAAAGCGATGTAGCGGCGAAAGCCGACATGCTCCCGTCGTGGCTCGCCGAAACAGAACTGCGGGCCCACCTTGACGAGGCCTACTTTGAACCTCTGGATGAGCCGGAAACCGAGGCCAGCGCCGGCGACGCGGCTGAAGAGGTACCAGAAGCCAGCGAACCGGCCGGCGGAGTGCCTGACTGGCTTGCGGAGCTGGAGCCAACAACCCCTGCGCCTGAGCTGGCAGATGAAATCGCGCTGCCCGACTGGCTGCAGGAAGCGGCTCCGGCCGGACCCTCGCCGGAGGAAGAGGCTGCGACCACGGAGGAGCCGGAGTTTGAGGCCGTCCCCGAGGAGGATGGCGAGGAAGGGGCACTTCCCGAATGGTTGGCGGCGGTGACGATGCCCGGCGTAGACGAGGTGTCTGAGCCGGCCGCCTATGAGCAGCCGGATGAGGCTGAAACCTGGCCCTTTGAAGACGAAGGCGGTGAAGGGAGCACGGAGATAGACGCAATCCTTAGCCGGGAAGGCGACGATGAGGATGAGATCGTCGGGGCGGACGAGCTGCCTGACTGGCTCGGCGACGTGACGGGAGTGGGCGACGAGGAGCTGCCCGCCTACCTGGAGGATGCCGAGGCAGTACCTGGGGTAATTGCCGGACCCGATCTCCCGGGGTGGCTGGAAGATAGTCTGCCAGATGAGGAGCGAGCCGAACCTACGCCGCCGGAGGAACTGCCGCCGTGGCTCGTCCCGCCGGTCGGCGCTGAGGCCAGCCAGCCTGAGCTATTGTCTGAGGTCGAGGAAAGCGGCGAGTGGACCGACGTTCTGGGCGACCTGGCTGAGAGCGAGGCCAGCGGCGCGGAGTTGAGGGCGGCGGAGATTCCAGAGTGGCTGGAGGCGTTGCGGCCCCAGGAAGAGCTGCGGGCCAGTGAACCGCCCGACGATGCCGAACCGGTTGCCGAGGGACCCCTCGCCGGGTTGCGCGGCGCCGTCCCGGTCATGCCCGTCGTCGCCGAAGCACGCAGCGCCGAATTTGCCGGCATGCCGGAAGCCAGCACGGAACAGCAGGAACAGGCCGATCTCTTGCGCCAGCTCGTGCGCCAGGAAGGGGAGCAAGAGGCGCGTGTCGTCGCCGGGGCTGCCTTACGGGCCCGGCCCTCCCCGTGGCTGCGCCTCGTGCTGATGGTTTTGCTTTTCGCGGCTGTCCTCACAGGCCTCTTCCTGCCCGAACTCGTGGATGTGGAGACAGTACCCGTCGTGCCGGTTGCCCCGGCGATAGAGGTGCTGGAAGCGGCATCGGGCCGTCCGGTGCTCGTCGTCTTTGATTATTCGCCGGCCTACGCGGGTATCCTGAACGACCAGGCAAGCGTTCTACTTCATGCGCTCGCGGCCCAGGGTAGCCCGGTCGTCTACGCCAGCCAGTCCGCAGCCGGTCTTGGCCTGGGAAAGGCGGCCGTCGAGGCAGTCGATGGGCTCCAGGCGGAGCGGTTGGGCTATATTGCCGGCGAGACGGTGGGCCTGCGCCGGCTAGCCCGCTGTCTGGGTGCTGAGCTGCCAGGGGCTGCGGCGTGCGAGGCCTATCCGCCGGGAACCGGAGATGCAGCCGCCATCCTTCTGCTCACCGGCGAGCGTGATAGTCTGGTTGACTGGATCGAGCAGGTAGAATCGGTCGGCGAGGCGCCCCTGGTTGCTGGTGTCACCGAAGCGCTGGTTCCGGTGGCCGCGCCGTATTACGCTACGGGCCAGCTCGACGGCATCTTCGCCGGGCAGACGGCGACGGCGGCAGTGGCGGCGGCTTCCGGCGTTCAGACTGACGAGGCGACGGTCCTTCCGCTGGCGTTGGCGGCCTGGCTGGCAGCGGCGCTTTTGCTGGCCGGCAATATCGTCTTTTTCTTTATCGGTCTTGTGGGCTCGCGCCGGACGAGAAGAGCATGAATGAAACCGTCGCCGTTGTCATCGGCTTCATCCTGACGCTGCTGATCTACAGCTACCTGGTGGGTGATAACCCACTCTACCGGCTGGCCGTTCACCTGCTGGTGGGTGTCAGTGCTGCCTATGCGGCGGTCGTTGCCGTCCGCGAGCTGATCTGGCCTCTGTTGCAGCGGCTCAGCGCCGACCCGACAGCCCCGGACAACCTGCTCTGGCTGGCGCCTGTCATCCTCGCTTTACTTTTGCTGCTGAGCTGGATCAGGCCGGTCGCCTGGCTGTCCAACAGCAGCGTTGGCGCCCTGGTCGGCGTCGGCGCCGCCGTAGCGCTGGTCGGCGCCATTACGGGAACCCTGGTTCCGCAGGCAATCGGCGGCGGTGAGAATGCCGCCATCGCCGGGATTGTCGCCGTGCTAACCGTTCTCACCCTGCTCTACTTCCAGTTCACCGGGCGCCAGAACGCCGATGGCGTCGTGGTTCTGCCCGGCTGGCAGCGCCTACTTGCCGGTGGGGGTCGTCTTGTGCTGACCATCGCCTTTGCCGCCCTGTTCGCCGGGCTACTGACCACAAGCCTGGGCCTGCTCGTCGAGCGGGTGCGCTTCTACCTCTCCTGGGCGCTGGACCTTACGGGTGGTTCCCTGCCATGAGCGCCAGCCCGCCCGCCGGTTCGTATCTCATTGCCGATTGTGGGCACGCCACAACGACTGTGGCCCTGTTTGATCGTGTCGCAGGCCGGCAGCGGCTCATTGCTACCGCTTCGGCGCCCACTGCGGCAGGTAGTCCGGCAATCGATATTGCCGAGGGCATCAGGCAGGCCGTTCGCCGGCTAGAGGCGATTACCGGACGGAGCCTTCTCTCATCGGCGGGTGATGTCGTGACGCCGGCACAACCATCCGGCACCGGAGTGGATTATTTTGGCCTGACCATCAGCGCCGCGCCCCCTTTGCGGGCCGTCATCGCCGGTCTTGTGGAAGACGCCAGCGTTGCCAGCGCTCGCCGTGCCCTGGCGACCATCTATGCTACCGAGGTTGATCGGCTCACTCTGAGCGACACGCGGGACGAAGAGGCGCAAGTGAACACGCTTCTCAGCGAGCAGCCTGATATTGTCATCCTGACAGGTGGCACGGACGATGGCGAGGGGCGCCTGCTTCTGCGCATCCTCGATACCATTGATCTGGCGCTGAGCCTGCGCGAAGGCGGGAGGAGCCCGCGCGTCATCTACGCGGGCAATCGGGCGCTGCGCGAGCAGGTGACCACAGCCCTGGGCAACCAGGCGACGACCCACGTAGTTTCCAACGTGCAACCCACCCTGGACACCGAGCAACTGGGCGAGCTTAGCGATTTACTGGGCGAGCTATACCAGGAGCTGAAGCTGGACGGGGTCCCGGGCTTCGACGCCGCAGCCTCCTGGCAGAGCTACCGGGCCAAGCCGGGCGCGCGAGCGTTAGGCCAGATGATTCGCTATTTTGGCGCGCTCTATCGAGGGCGCGTGCTTGGTCTGGACGTGGGCAGCGACAGCATCACGGTAGCCGCCGCGGATGGCGACGCGTTGCAGCTAACGGTGCGTACGGCGATGGGCATGGGCCGGCCCCTTCCTGCGCTCATCGACGATGCGGCAGCCGCAGAGATCCTGTCCTGGCTGCCGATGGAGTTCACCGCAGACGCCCTCCGCGATTTTGCACACACGAAGGCCCTGTACCCCGCCACCATTCCCATGTGTGAAGAGGAGCTGCTGCTTGAACAGGCGCTCACGCGCTACCTGATGGGCAGAGCAGTCAGAGAAGCCGGAGAGACCTGGGGGTGGGCGCAGGCCGGCGGAGAGGCGCCCACTTTCTCGCTGTTGCTCTTGCGCGGAGAGGCGCTGACGCAAAACGTCCGTAGCGGGCAGGCCCTGCTGATGGCGCTCGACGCGTTGCAGCCTGCCGGGGTCTTTTCCGTGGCGCTCGACCAGTATGGCGTTTTGCCCGCTCTCGGCCTGCTGGCCGAACATGACCCGCTCACGGTCGTCCAGGTACTTGAGGGCGGCGTGCTCCTCGACCTCGGCTGGGTTATCGCCCCACGAGGCCGGACGACTGGACGGCGGTCGCCCCTGCGTGTGAAAGTGAACGCCGAGACACAGGGCAACCTCAACGTCGAGGTGGAGCCGGGCGAGCTAATGCTATTGCCC